>Ga0182024_10000893_pt1 | contig 77104 bp, 78 predicted proteins | sample P32metaG_FD_120480 | JGI IMG/M metagenome (GOLD analysis project Ga0182024, IMG submission 120480) | Permafrost microbial communities from Stordalen Mire, Sweden - P3-2 metaG (Illumina Assembly) | ecosystem: Environmental > Terrestrial > Soil > Wetlands > Permafrost | place: Sweden: Stordalen...
GGATCCACGCGGGGCGGAGTAAATTGCTTGTGAGAAATCTGAGGCAGCTTGCCCTTGCTCGCTTCGAGAGGCGACCGCGCGCCGCCACCGCCACCGCCCTGATGCGTGACCTTCTGCGGAGGCTCATACGGGCTCAGCGGAGCCAACAGTGTGACGTGCTCCTGAATCAGCTTCTGCACTGGTTTCAGCGTCCCCAGGAACAGGATTAAGGCAACCACGCCGCAGTGAATCAGCAGCGAAACGAGGCCGGACTTGGTTTCATTTCCAGAGTAAATGCCTCCCAGTGTCTTCAGCTCGACAGGCTTTGAAGTCACCTCCAGCGGAGGCAGTTTCGGCGGATTGATCGCTTCCCTAACGTCGCGGAAGAAAGTGACGATCCACTTCTCCTCGAGTTCAGGCGCGAGCAGCCGGTCTAAATGGTGATCGGGATTATCGAAGGACGCCTTTTCGACTTCCTTCAGTCCTTGCTCCGGCAATTCGTACCCCCAGGTCGTGACACTGGCACGATTTATTGACGCCCACGATCGGGCCCACGTTTCAGATTATAGAATCTTTTTCGGTGACCCAATTCACCTTCAGTCTATCACATAGCCGAATTCTACAAACTTTGGAATTCCAGAAAAGCAGCCGTTTCCGCCCATAGTTGGTCTAGTACGTCGGTCAGCTCATGCCCCGACTCCAGGACCTTCAACCTCACGTTGGGATGACCCTGGGCAAACACCTTAGACGCCTCCACCGGAACCACCTCGTCGCGCCGCCCGTGCAGCACCAGCGCGGGCTGCCGGAACGCCGGCTCATCTTCATAACCCGACGCATCCTCGACAATCTGGTACCCCAACGCACGCTCCTCTTTATGTCCGTAATGGAAAAAAGGAATGGTTCCCCGCGCCCGCCACCGTTCCAATTCCTCGGCCGAATAGCGCGCTGTCCATCGCGTGGGAAACTGAAACGCCGGCGCCAGCAGGACCAGTTTCTCCACTTCTTGGACGCGGCGCGCGGCAAAAAGTGCCGCCAGGTAGCCCCCCAGGCTGGACCCCATCATTACGACCGGCCCACCATCCACGGCTTTTTCCACCACCCGTAACTGGCCGCTGATGGTCAGCGTTTCAAAATTTCCTTCATCGAGTTCGGGAGCGGTGAACGGCACGCCCATCGCTTGAAATTTTTCGGCGAAAAATTGGGCTTTACTCGATCGCGGGCTGGAGGCGAACCCGTGCAGATAGACGACTCTCATGCTGAATCCCCTGGCTGACACCAGGGGTTATAACCCCGTCCCGTCAGGGCGGGGACATGGTGAGGTCTTCTCATTTGTCCGTCTCAAACTTAATATCGCTCGACGCACCGAACTTCTTGAAGCTCGAATAGACGAACTGATTCTCCGCCACGATCTTTCCGCCGCGCGTCTCGCGATGTTCGCTTTTCACCGGCAGCAGCGCGCCGAACTGGCTCATCGCGTAGTCGATCGAGGCCTCTTCTTTCATCTGGTCCTCACCCAATCCCTGACGCGACGACATGATGATCCGCACCGGCACAAAGGTATCGCTACGCACCCACAACTCGCCCTCAATCCGCAGATGCCGCACCTGGTCGTTTCTTCTTTCCTCGATCACCGTCACCGTTTCCGGCCCGTCCAACTGCCGGTATCCGAACACGCGCACGCTTTCACCGTTCAGCCAGTTCGATCCCTTCGCCGTGAACTCGTACCGCTCGATGTTGCGCCGCGTGAACAGCAGCAGAGCCTGCCCGTAGTCGGTCACGGCCCCTAACAGCCCGTATTTTTCGAACTGCTTCAGCAGAGCCTTCTTGCGGCCATCGTCGTTGGCCGTAATCGCCTTGGCCAACGCTGCCTGCGCCTTTTTTGAATCCTCGATTCTCTTGCCGTCGACCGACGTCACCTGCCGGATTTCGTGCAATTCACCGGCATCGCCACCGGAAAGAGACGTAAAGGCGTATTCGGAAACGATGGCTCGCTCCTGCCATTCCGGCTTCGGAGCGGTGGTCGCCGCGTTACCGATTCTTGGATGAAAACGCGACGGAGGCTTCATCGACCGCTGATGCAGAGTCTCCTCGCCCAGCACTTGCGGCGCCAGCCTCTGAAAGGCCTCGGCTTCTTCGGAGACGCGGGCGGTCATTTTCCTGGTCAGATCGTCACCGCGCAGGAGAGGAACGACGAGGAGCACGCACAGCAACCGCATACTTCGAGGATATCCCGCATTTAGGGGCCAGCGGCCAGGGGCCAGGGGCCAGGAAAGCAACGCTTGCTTCACTGGCCCCTGGCCGCTGGCCCCGGGCCCCTTTCTTACGGCGTCACCGGGTGCGCACCCAACCGTGCAACCCATTCCTTCTTCTTGTCCTTCAGCAAATCCCGCCAGCCAGATCGTCCCCCAGCTTTTCCAGAACCTCGTAGCGGAAAGCGGATTCCCCGCGAGCGTTCCACTCCGCCTGCAACTCCTTGTTCCAGTGAGCCCCCGTACGCAACCCAAATAGCAGCGAATTGCGAGCCGCGTCCAGATTCGGCGTCGCGTCCACCCACACCGGCCCGTCGTCGGCAAACCGCACGACATACGTCCCGCGAGGCGTTTTCCGGTTCTTGTATTCCGCGATGGCTTCTTTTCGATTCATATCAGACTGTTCCAGGATATCAGGGAGACCAAAGATTTCTCGTCCTGCGCGCCAACTTCTTCCATCGATTCCGCAATTCAAGTGAGGAGCTAATTTTGAGCAATAACCTGTATGGTAAACTGACGTTGGCTGCGGCCTTCTTCACGCTGACCAACATTTACGCCGGAACGGTGATTTATAGCACGCTCGGAGCCGGCAACGCATACGAGGGCGACGCCACGTGGGATATCAACGGGCCGGGATCGGTGAACGGTTTTCAGGCCATTGCCGACCCATTCACGCCAGGGAGCAGTTACTCACTCACGCAAATCGATGCAGCCCTCGACTATTACGATGGCACAAACTCCGTGACCCTGAGCCTGAACGCCGACTCGGGCGGGCTGCCGGGCGCTGTCCTCGAAAGTTGGGTAATCACTGGCCTTCCAGCCGCCGCGACTACCAGCACTTTGGTACAGACGGTAACGCCTGTTTCTTCCCTCCTGCTCAACGCGGGAACTCAATATTGGATTGTGGTTACCGCCGCCGGCTCGACCGACGCCGGTTGGAACGAAAACAGCCTCGGCTTATTCGGCAATTACGCTCATGAATCGTCCCAGGGCGGAGGATGGGCCTTCAACTCCGGCCAGCGACTGGCGGCGTTCGATGTTCAGGGTACGATCCCAGGTTCATCGGTTCCCGAGCCGGCCACCTTTGCCTTCGCGGCAGCCGGACTTCTGGCGCTGGGTTTGTTCAAGCAGCGCGGCTAAAATCACCGTCGCAAGCGCGTCCGCGAACTTATATTCGGCGATGGCTTCTTTGCGGTTCATAGGTTGCCTAACCTCCAGAGCGCCAGTCTTGCGCCCCGTGCCAGATGTGCAGGATCTCGACAATTTCTTCAGTGGAACGGTACACAATCACGAAAGGCGGCCTGACCAGTTCGCGGGTTCCCGCCACTTCCCCGGGTCGGCCGAGGTCAGGGAAGGTCGCCAGTTGTTCAATCCGTTCGATAACCGTCTGTGCAGCATTCCGAGCAACCGAAGGGTTGTCTTGCTGGATGTACTTGACAGCCGCTTCGAGTTGGCCGGACGCTTCGGTTGTCCACCGAATGAGCCTCACGAGTTAAACAGCCGGTCGATTCGGTTAAGCACGTCCTTGTGCTCTACAAACTCACCCTGGCCGGCTTGCTCGATTCCTCTTTGCACCCCCGCGACGAATCGAGCCCGATTTTCGAGCATGCGGGCAACGGTGTCTTTCACCAGTTGCTCGGCGTCCGTGCCATTGGCGGAGGCCACCTGCTGGAGCCGCGTTTCAACGTCGGGCGGGAAATGTACTTCCATGCCCTTCAAGGTACGCGAAAACCTATAGCAAGGCAAGGTCGGAACGCGGAGGCGCTGACTCAGGTTTTAGCGCACAAGACACTTTCCGATCCATGTCAAGAGCACTCCGAGTATAAAAAGAGCGGCCGCGTTTCCGGCAATCCCAATCAGGACCCCGACAGGGTTAGATTCGATGCCGAAGAGGACGGCGAGGCCGCACGACGGATATGACAGCAGCGCCGCCCAAAACCAGTCAAAGCCATGGTATTCCGGCTTTGTCCTGAGCCACATGTATCCCAAGACGATTAATGCTACCCCACTGTAAAGAGCTGCAGCCACGATGGCCGGCCGCAGTTCGGGCGGTCTGAAGGACGGCTTAGAAAATACGAACAATACATGCTCCTCGCAGGTTACCGCCATCGATGAGTTTATCACTCGCGTGAGGCCGTACGCCATGTCCGGTCTCCCGTTCTGTCGCCTTAGCGCTCCCTCTGTCGTATCATAAAAGTTCCCGATCATGATTCGCAATTTCAGCGGGTTCGCGCCCCAGGTGGCGCCATCCGCATACATCGATCCCGCTGCTCAGGTCATCGGCGACGTCGTTATTGGCGAGCGCACCAGCATATGGCCCTGCGCCGTCCTGCGTGGCGACACCGCTCCCATCCGCATCGGCAACGAGGTCAGCATTCAGGACAACTGTGTGCTCCACGCCGACATCGGATTGCCACTCACCATCGGCAATCGCGTCACCGTCGGCCATCTGGTCATGCTGCACGGCTGCACCATTGAAGACGACACGCTCATCGGCATCGGCTCCATTATTTTGAACGGCGCAAAGATCGGCAAAGGGTCCGTGGTAGCCGCCGGAGCACTGGTGCCGGAAGGAATGGAAGTGCCTCCGTCGACGCTCGTCATGGGCGTTCCGGCCAAGGTGAAGCGCGCGGTCACCGCCGACGAGCAGGCCCGATTCGCCGAGGGCGTCCAGCATTACGTTCATAAGGCAGCGGTGTATCGTGAATCCCATTAAAGCTGTAAAGGGGACGCGCGACATTCTGCCCCCTTCGAGCGCGGTCTGGAATCACGTCGAGGCCGTGGCACGCGAGGTTTTTCGGACTTATAACTATCTCGAAATCCGCACGCCGATTTTCGAGGAAACGGCGCTTTTTTCCCGAGGCGTCGGCGAGGATACAGACATCGTCGGCAAGGAAATGTTCACCTTCTACGACCCGCCGATCGAGTTGATGCAGTGGGAGCCCGGCAAGATCGGGGCTCTTGCCAATTTGGCGAACTTGACTAGGCTCACGCTGCGCCCGGAAAATACAGCGTCGGTGATCCGCGCCTATATCGAACACCGCCTCGACCAGATTCCGGGCGTCAAAAAATATTTTTACATCGGCCCCATGTTCCGCCGCGAACGCCCGCAAAAGGGCCGTTTTCGCCAGTTTTGTCAGATTGGCGCGGAAGCCATCGGCTCCGATTCGCCGATCGTCGACGCCGAAGTGATCGAGATGGCGGTCGAGGTCCTCAAACGCTCCGGCATCGAAGGTTTTCACCTGATCATCAACTCGGTGGGAGACCATAAGTGCCGACCGGCATTCATGGCTCTGCTGAAGGAAAGGCTGAAGGACGTCGCGCCGACGATGTGCACCGATTGCCAGCGCCGGGCCGTGACGAATCCTCTGCGGGTGCTGGACTGCAAGGTGCCGGAAGACCAGCCGATCATCGACGCGCTACCCTCGATCCTCGATCATCTGTGCGAGGAGTGTACTGCGCACTTTACAGCAGTGCGAGCGCATTTGGATGCCAGAGGCATCCCGTACGAGGTGCGTCCAAGGATGGTCCGCGGCCTCGATTACTACATGCGGACGACGTTTGAGATCACGCACGGCGCTCTGGGCGCGCAAAATTCGGTGCTCGGCGGAGGGCGCTACGATGGGCTGGCGGAATCGCTGGGCTCGCGCGTCGCCGCGCCGGGAATCGGATTCTCCATCGGCGAAGACCGCTTAGTCATGAGCGTCGAAGCCGCGCATCCGGATAAACACAAGCCCGTGGTCGACGTTTTTCTTGCGACTATGGGAGAAGCTGCGGATCTGCACGCTGGCGAGATTGCAGCCGAGTTGCGCGCGGCTGGTTACGTGGTCGAACGCAGCGTCGACAAGAAATTGAAGCGGGCTCTCGAAGTCGCGAATAAAATGGGAGCGCGATTTGCGTTGATTCTGGGAGACAACGAGATCGCGAACCAGACATACTTATTGAAGGACATGTCGTCCACCGAGCAGGAGTCGCTGACACGCGACCAGCTGGTGGCGCGAATCAAAAAATAATGGAATCCGTACCTCTCGATTTTTTAGGCGACCTGCGCCGCACACATACCTGCGGAGAGCTGCGCCCTTCCGATGCCGGCAAACGCGCCATCTTGATGGGCTGGGTCCACCGCCGCCGCAATTTGGGTGGAGTGGTCTTCCTCCATCTGCGCGACCGCGAGGGCGTGACGCAGCTCGTTTTTAATGAGTCCATCGACGGCGACCTGCATAAGAAAGTCGACCTGCTCGGGTCCGAATATGTGATCGCCGTGGAAGGCGTGGTCGAAGGCCGATCCGCCGATACCGTGAATCCCACCATCCCGACCGGCCAAGTGGAACTGGCTGTCGAAAAGCTGTGGATCCTCAACGAATCTCGCACGCCTCCGTTTCCGATGGAGGAAGAAGTCGACGTCAAGGAAGAGTCGCGCCTCAAATATCGCTACGTCGACCTGCGCCGTCCGCACATGCAGCGCAATATCATCCTGCGCTCGAAAGTGTCCTTCGCCGTGCGCCAGACCATGGTCGAACGCGGGTTTCTGGAAATTGAAACGCCGTTCATGACGCGCTCCACTCCGGAAGGCGCGCGCGATTACCTGGTTCCCAGCCGCGTCAACCCCGGAACGTTTTACGCGCTGCCTCAATCGCCGCAGATTTTCAAACAACTGCTCATGATCAGCGGCTTCGACAAGTATTTCCAGATCGTCCGATGTTTCCGCGACGAGGATCTGCGCGCCGACCGTCAACCTGAGTTCACACAGATCGATATCGAAATGTCGTTTCCGCAGCCGGAGCAGATTTTCGAAATGGTCGAGCCGCTGGTCGTCGCCGCGTCGAAGGCCGCCGGGTACGATATCGCGCAACCGTTCCCGCGCCTGACTTACGCGCAGGCGATGCGGTCGTATGGAATCGATAAACCGGATTTGCGCATCCCTCCGTTCCATTGCGTCGAAGACTTATTTCCAGGTGCGGGCCTGACAACGGAAGGCCTCCCATTGGTCGCGATCCGGATTCCGAAGGTCGGCGCGATTACGCGCTCTCAAAGTGACTTGCTGCGCGATTTCGGCAAGGAAAAAGGCCTCCGCGTGTTCGGCGACATGAAGCGCCTGGACAAGGATTTTCCGGATGCAATGGTCGCGGTCCGCGCCCGAATCGGCGCGCAGGAAGACGATTTGTTGATGCTCGCCGGCTGGGGTCGCGAACCGGAGGGGCATCTGCCGGAGTATACGGTTTTGCAAGCCTGCGGACAACTGCGCCTGCACGCCGCGCAGAAGTATAACGACAAGCACAAGCTGCTGGACCCGAAGGATTTCCGGTTTTTGTGGGTGCTGGATTTCCCGATGTTCGAATGGGATGCGGAAGAGAATCGCTGGAATGCAGCGCATCATCCGTTCACCTCCGTTTACGACGAGGATCTGGAAAAACTCACCACCGATCCGGCGCACTGCCGTTCGAAGGCGTATGATCTGGTGCTGAACGGAACCGAGCTCGCCTCGGGTTCGATTCGTATTCACCGCCGCGATATTCAGTCGAAGGTTTTTTCGGCGCTGGGGTTCTCGGAAGAAGAAGCGAAAAAGCGGTTCGGGTTCCTGCTGGAAGCGCTGGAATACGGAGCTCCGCCGCACGGAGGAATCGCGCTGGGTCTGGACAGACTGGTGGCTTTACTGGCGGGGGAAACTTCGATTCGCGAAGTGATTCCGTTCCCGAAAACCGCCAAAGGCACCGACTTAATGTGCGACGCCCCCAGCGAAGTTCCGGAAAAGAACCTGCGCGAACTCGGAATCTCCCTCCGCAAGAAGTAAGCTCTCATTCGGAGCGCTCCTATCGCCGCACTTTGGCATGACGAGAGGAGAGCTTCGAAGACTTCACCCTCGCGGTAGCGGATCGGGGTACGACGAAATGACCGATCTCTTGATTGCAGTGTGACGCAGGTTTTTTTCGGCCGGGGTGAGTGAAAATGGGATGTGATTGATGGGGCGGGAGAAAGAGCCGCCTGAAAGTCGGCTGCAGCCAGGAGTGGCCGCCCTACAAGACGGGCGCGTTAACGTTGGCTATGCCGCCACTTCGACGTACACAACCTCGGCGCTAGGCTCAGGAATTGGCTCACCGACCTCGCGTCTCGCGTCGAAATGAGAGAGGAGCGCATCCTGAAAATTTCGCCGCGTCTCTTCCACGGTATCGCCCACCGCGATGCAGCCCCATACGTCCGGAGAATAGGCGGAGTAGCCGGTGCTGGTTCGCTCGACAATCACAGGATAGCGTTTCGGGTTCATAGCAGCTTAGCCTTCTTCAGTATATCCCTCAGCGTACCCGGCGCGACCTCCTTACCGTGAGCGCCTGGAACGGTAATCACATACGGGCTTTTCGGATGCTTGAAATTTCGATGACTGCCTCTGGCTCGTATTTCGACCCAGCCACGCTTCGTAAGCAGGGAAATTACTTCCCGGACCTTCATCGGCATGGCTGAGTATAATCAGCTAAGCTTTGATCGGCTTATCCGAGACTTTCCACTTCTTCTCGTCGAAGTACAGCACCTTCCCCTGGCGATAGGAATCGACCGCCATGGTGATCAGCACCTGCGCACAGGCCCCGGTCTCGACCGGCAGATGCGGTTTCTCGCGGGTGTGCATGCACGACAGGAAATTGTTGATGTGCGTCGCCATAGTGTCCGTTTTTTCTACCGGAATTTTCACTTCTTCTACGCCGAATTTATAGCCTTCGAACATCGGCGTCACCGTGGGAGGAGTCTCGCGAGTGGCGCCGCGGCGGCGCGACACTTCGGGCCTTAAGGTGATGTGGTCGGTGGTGCTCTCAAACTGGCCGTTATCGACCATGATGATGCTGCCTTCGTGGCCGCGGATCAGGCCCGGGATGTGCTGCGAATTCGCCATTGACGAGCTCAGCACCAGCGAGTGGCCTTCGGCGTACTCCGCCATCAGGTGGAACGTGTCCGGCACTTCGCGCTTGAATTCGAACTTCGGACCGCCATAAATCCCGCCCGACGCCGTCACTTTGTGCGGGAACTGCGGCTTATCCCAGCAGATATTCAGCGGCGCGACGACGTGATAGAACAGATCGGTCGCGATGCCTCCCGAATAATCCCAGTACTTGCGGAAACGGAAGAAGCGGTCCGGGTCCCAGGCCCGCGGGGGGGCCTTGCCGAGCCACATTTTCCAATCGATATAATCCTCGCCCTTGCCTTCGGGGCCGGCGGCTTCGTCGATTTTATAATTCCACTCGCCCTCCACCGAATCGCGATGATAGGAGCCCTGGCTCATGATCATCTTGCCGATCATGCCGTCGGCGATGGCTTTTTTCGCCTTCCACCACTGGTCGGCCGAGGTGGTCTGCGAGCCGACTTGCAACACGCGGCCGGTCTCTTTCACGGTGTTGACCAGCATGTGCGCTTCTTCAATGGTGTGGCACATCGGCTTTTCGAGATAGACGTCCTTGCCGCTGTCCATCGCCTCCAGAGCGACGCGCGCATGCCAGTGGTCGGGCGTGGCGATCACGACCGCGTCGATATCCTTGCGGTTGATGATTTCGCGGTAATCCATGTAACCGTCGCACTTGTGGCGTTCCTTGTTGGCGTTGACGCGCTTCTGATAGGTGTCCGCCACGGCCACGATCTGGCAGGAGTTGTTCTTCGCGCCGATGGCGGCAAAGGAGTTGGCGTCGCCGCTGCCTCGTCCGCCGACGCCGATCACGCCGATGGTGATGCGGTCATTGGCGCCCAGCACGCGTCCGCTGGAACGGGCGCTGGAGCTTTTGGTTCCTTTCGGCGAAGCGAGGGCGGCTCCGGCGGTTCCTAAAGCCACGCTGACGGCGCTGGCTTTGCGCAAAAAGTCGCGGCGATCAAGAGAGTTATCTGAAGACATCGAGGGCTCCTTCATGGTGGTCTTTAACGCTCCAGTTTACTCCTGTTCTCTCGCGCCGGCAAACTTATAACTTTCAGGCTCGTCCGCATGCTCAGCATGGCGGTTCAACGGAACCGACTATTCCTGCCGCAAGATAATTGCCGGGTCGATTCGAGTCGCCCTCCGCGCCGGGAAATAGCAGGCCAGCGCGGCCGCCGCCGCCAGCACCAGGGCCGCGCCCAGAAACGCAATCGGGTCCAGACGGTCCGCGCCCACCAGAACGCTCCGCAGCAGCGACGTGGCCCCCGCCGCCCCCGCCAGCCCCACAACAATTCCGACGCCCGTCGGCAGCATTCCCTGACCGATCACCAGCCGCAGCACCGAGCCCCGGCTGGCCCCGAGCGCCATTCTCAGCCCCAGCTCGTTTCGCCTCTGCGTTACCGCATACGCGTTCACGCCGTAAATCCCCAGCACCGCCAGTAGCAGCGCGACCACGGCAAACGATCCCATCAGGCCGGTTTGAAAGCGCGGTTGCGCCAACTGGTTGTCCAGCGTCTGGTCCAGGCTCCCCACCTGCTCCACCGGTTCTTCCTTGTCGATCGCCAGAAACGCGCCGCGAACCGCCGAAGCCAGCGCCGCTGGATTTTCCGCCGTGCGCGCGGCGAACCACACCCCTCGCGAATAGGGATTCTGCGAATGGGGAACGTAAATCATCGGCTTCGGATCCGCGGCCAGGTCGGATTTTACGTTTGCCACCACGCCGATAATCTCCGGCCTCACCGTCTCCTCCCCGGTAAAACGAACCGGCCGGCTGACCACGATTCGCTTGCCGAGCGGATCTTCATTAGGAAAATAGCGGGCGGCGAGCGCCTCGCTCACCATCGCCACCGGCGGCGCGTTCTCGTTGTCCCGTTCGGTAAAGAATCGGCCGCGGATCAGGCGAATCCTCAACGTTTCGAAATATTGCCCGCTCACCGCCGCGTAAAGCGCGCTGGGCTGGTCGGCTGCGTCGCGCGCCGAACCCTCCCGGTCGAACCGCACCTCCATCATGCAGTTGTTGATAAGGGGCAGACAGGTTTCAACACTCACGCTTTGAACACCCGGCAGAGCGGCAATATGCTCCAGACCCGTGCGGTAAAAACGAAGCGCCTGGGCCGCGTTATATTTCGAGGAAGGCAGAAACAGGCGCACCGTGAGCACATTCGAAGGGTTGAACCCTGGATCGGTGTTCATCAACGTAAGCATGCTGGAGGTCATCAGCCAGGCGCCCGCCAGCAGAATCAGCGCGGCGGCAACCTCGGCCGCGACAATCGCCTGCCGCGCGCGCTGGCTGCCGCGCCCGGCCGTGGTTCCGCGCCCCGATTGCTTCAGCGTCGACTGCTGTTCCGACCGCGCGATCCCGATCGCCGGCGCCAGTCCGACCAGAATGCACGTCGCCACCGCAAGAGCCAGGCTGAACCAGACCACCGGCCAGCTCAGCTCAATCGGACCGCCGGGAATCGCGTTCGCCGGTACGAATTTCGGCGCTGCGCGGATCAGCGCCCAGGCGATCGCCAGTCCCAGTCCCCCTCCGCTGATCGCCAACAGCGCGCTTTCGGTGAGAAGCTGCTGCGCCAGGCGGCTGGCGGTGGCGCCCAGGGAGATCCGCACGGCAATTTCCCGTTGCCGCGCCGCCGCGCGGGCCAGCAATAAGCTCGCGACGTTGGTGCAGGCCAGCAGCAAGACCAATCCCACGGCTCCGGACAAAAGCAGCAACCGCAGGCGAAACGTCCTGTTCAGCAGCCTCTCTTTCAGGTCCTCCACTTGAATCGTCCATCCGCGGTCGCTTTTGGGAAATGCATCGGCCAAGGACCGCGCCATCACATTTAACTCGGAAGCCGCGCCGGCCTTCGTTCCCGTTAAACGGGCGATGGCCACCAGGTCGCGATAGTCGCGCTCGTGCACGTTCATCGAAACAGGCACCCAAAGATCGTGGACGCGCCACCAGAAGCGAAAATCGTTCGGAGCGACGCCGATGATGATGTAAGGAACCGAATCCACGCGCAAGGTTCGCCCCAGGACGTTGGGATCGGCCCCCAGATCCTGCTGCCAGAAGCGATAGCTGATAACCGCCGAACGAGCGGCATTGGCGGGACGATCCAGGCCGTCTTCGTCCGGCAGAAACGTCCGCCCCAGAACCGGCTTCACGCCCAGTGTGCGAAAAAAGTTCGCCGTCACCCGGGCCCCGCTGATTTGCCGCGGCCGTTCCCCCCCAATGACGACGAAGGAAGTGGGCATCCACGCGGCCAGATCCGCCAGGCTATGCGACTGCGCACGCAAATCCATGAAATCCGCCGGCGCAACATCGCTCAAAGCTCCCTGCGGATCGTAGCTCCATATGAAGACCAGCTTGTCCGGGTCCTGATAGCGTACCGGGTGCAGCAGCAAGGCATCGACCACGCTGAACATGGCCGAGTTCGCGCCGATGCCCAGCCCTAGCAGCAGGATGATGGAAGCTGTAATGACGGGCGTCCGCAAGAAAACCCTCAAGCCGAAGCGCGCATCCTGGAAGAAGAAACCCATGTCTACTCAAAAAGCCGGCCGTTTCGGACAGGGCCAATTACGGCGTCAGGACCGCCGCGCCGGGCATATTGTGTCTACGCACCGGCCAGAAAGCGCGGCAGCAGATCAGCCAGGCTCCCAATTGCGCCAAGTTGAGGAACAAATTAAAAGCGGCGGTATAACCGCCTTGGGGAAAGAAGTGCCTCAATCCGTAGCCGATCGCGAAGCTGGTCAGCAGAATTCCCAACCCCAGGCTCATAGCCAGAATTTGCGGATCGCGTTTTTTCGATTGGATCAGCGCGCCCCATAAGATAACGTTCATAATGGCGGCGCCGAAATACAGCAACTGGCTGGTGCTGTTAAACCATTCCCTGGTGGGATACCAACGGGGAAACAGGGTTAACGATGGCGTGGGCGGGAAAATCGGCTGATATAACAGAAACGGCAGCACCATCATCGCCAGGACCAAGCCAGTCAGCACTCGCCCCAGCAGAGGCTTGGAACTCCCGACAACCATATAGATAAGCACAGTCAGGAGGACAAAACGCAGCAAATCGTCGATAACGTCGTTAGTCCAGTAGAGCCTTGCGTACAGCCGACTGGCGTCGCTAGTCTGATCAACCTGCGCCGTACCATGGAGATAAAGATCGGCGAGAGTCAACCCCACTGTCGCCAAGAGCTCATAAGAAACGTAAACGAGGACAACCCAGAACTTCCGAGTGGGACCTAAAAGAAGAAGAATAACCAGGAGAGCCAAGGCGAGACCGGTACAGATTCCCAGTACTGGCGCCAAAATATCGTAAATGTGGGTCACTCGATAGCACCCACGCGGAACCCATCAGGTCTGGTTCCCGCGTTCGCGACCAGTGAGAGCTGAAGAATGGCGCTTTTACGCTCTAATTGTTGATTATGAAAGTAATGTGCATCCACCAGGAATCGGCCCGCTAAACGCTGTGAGGCTGGTGTGACCACTGAACAGCGCCGCAAATGTGCACCCACCTGGGATGGGTCCGCTTGCGAAATGAGTCGAACTCCCATAGATAGCCGCGCTCGCGACGAGCGCAAAGCCGATAACTGTGCAGATTGTAGCACAGCGGAGGAAAGAAGAACCGCGAAGGTTTATCATTCAGTCACCTGTTCTCAAAAGTCGAAGCATCCCTAGTACTTCCTCTAAAGCGAGCACTAAGTGCAACAACTTATAGTAGTCGAAAGGGGAGGGTACTAAGGCCTAGGATTTTTCCTTAGTACTTGCTTAGTAATAGGTCAAAGTCGTAGAACTGTGAGGACTTGCTAGAAACAGCTAACGTAAGGAGTTAACTGGTACCAGTACTTCGGCGGCGAAACAGGCGGATAACTTGAAGCAGAGCAATGTAAATATTTACGAACCCGAGCCCCGTTACCAGGCCCTTAAACGACGGTTCGTCCCAAAGATTCTCGACATTGGGGCTGATTCCCTGGAAGTAGTTGAGCGTCCAGGAATCCTGCCACGGGAAAACAACCAGGAACAGGCCTACTTCGAACGCGAAGATGGCGAAACAGACGGTTAGCAGACGGCCTGGCCAGCGCTTCGGAGGCGCCGGAGCCGTCTCCACCGGCACCGAGCTTTCAGGAAACGAGCTGCCTGGGGTTAAGGACATGCGAAAAGGTCGCCTTGTTCAGGATAGCCCGACCAGACATAGTCCCGCGACTGGCAGGCGTTGCGTACCGGTTCGAAACTGAAACGGTGCAGCGTGGTGGGTCCGAGTTTTTCGAGTGCGGCAAGATGATCCGGCGTTCCGTAGCCTTTATTATGCGAAAATCCATACCCCGGAAACACCCGATCCCATTCGGCGAGCGCCGCGTCCCTGGCAACCTTGGCCAGGATGGAAGCGGCCGCGATGGAGAAGCAGAGCGAATCGCCACGAATCAGAGCTTTTTGAGAAACGGGCAGGTCTACCGTGATGGCGTCGACCAACAGGTAGTCCGCGCGCAGTTTTTCGACCGCGCGTTTCATCGCCAGACGCGAGGCTTGGAGAATATTGACGCGGTCGATCTCAAACGCATCGGCCCCGGCCACAGCCCAGGCCGCGGCGCGTTCCCGGATGCGTCCGGCGAGCACTTCGCGCCGGTCGGCATCCAGTTGTTTGCTGTCGTCCAGGCCGCGGATCTGACGCGCCGGATCCAGCACCACGGCGGCGGCGAAGACGGGCCCGAACAATGCACCACGGCCGGCTTCATCCACACCGGCGATGTTGCGGAACCCCGCGCCTCGGGCGGCGCGCTCATAGCGGCTGCTGGGCATTCCTTGTCTTGGACCGGAGTTAGGCTCGCTCGCGCAAGCGGGCGGCTTTGCCCTTCAACGCGCGCAGGTAGTACAGCTTGGCGCGGCGGACGCGACCCGTGCGAACCACGTCAATGTGATCCACCACCGGAGCGTTCAACGGGAAAATGCGTTCGACGCCCTGCCCGAAGCTGATCTTGCGCACGGTAATGCTCTCTCCCATGCCGGTATTGTGCTGAGCGATGACCACCCCTTCGAACACCTGCAACCGTTCCTTATCGCCTTCTTTAATCTTGACGTGGACCTTGATGGTGTCGCCGGGCCGGTAATCCGGATGCGCGGATTCGCGCTTATTCTTGTTCAGGATCTTCGTCATCACTGCGTTTTGCATTTTCTTTTTCTCCAACAATTTCTATTAAGTCCGGCCTCACACGCGCCGTTTTCTCTTCCCGCGCACGCTGCCGCCACTTCCGGATCTCCTCGTGGTTTCCCCCGATGAGCACTTCCGGGACGCTCCAGCCCCTAAATTCGGCCGGCCGCGTATACTGCGGGCAATCGAGCAAACCTTCCTCGCCGAACGATTCCGCCACGGTCGAGTTTTCATTCCCCAACACACCGGCGATCAGCCGAGCCGTCGCGTCAATCACTAGGCCCGCGGCAAGTTCTCCACCGCTTAACACAAAATCTCCTACCGACAATTCCTCGTCGGCCAGATGCTGGGCGACGCGCTCGTCAACACCTTCGTAGCGGCCGCAGATCAGCAGCAGTTCATCAAGCTTGCTGAACTCCCGGGCCTGCGCCTGATCGAACTTCGCGCCCTGCGCCGAAAGCAAGACCACTCTCTGGCCTTTTTTCCTCTCCGGCCAAATCGATTCCACAGCTTCGAAAATCGGCGCTGCCTTCAGGAGCATGCCTTCGCCGCCGCCAAAAGGCCGGTCGTCCACCGTCCGGTGCCGGTCGCGCGTCCAATCGCGCAAGTCGTGCACCCGGATTTCGATCAATCCCGCCGCCCGGGCCTTCCCGACTACTCCCTGCTCGAAGGCAGCCCGGAAGAAATCCGGAAATATCGTCAGGACATGAAAAATCACTTGTCCAGTAAACCCTCAGGCACTTCCGCCCGGATGGTCTTCCCTGCCACGTCGATCTCTTTGCAGATCGATCGAGCGAAAGGGACCAGAACTTCACGGCCGTCTTCCAGTTTCACTTCCAGCAGCGGCCCACCGCCGAAATCCTCGACCGCATGAACCGCTCCGACCTTCTTCTCGCGATCCCATAGCACGCAACCGATCAGGTCGGCATGCGAAAACGCGCCTTCCTCAGGCTGCTCCCGCTCGGAATCCTCGACCAGAACGTCGGCTCCGGACCAGAGTTCGGCATCGGAGATCGAATCGATCCCGACAAACTTGAACACCGGCCGGCCGTTGTGCCACCAGATGTCCTCTATCTGGCTCGGACGCGTCTTGCCGTCCGCAAGCTCGAGAACCACTTTCTTTAACTTCTCGGCGCGACCCGGCTGCGAGGAATAAACCTCACCCGTCAGCTCGCCCCGATTTCCCCGCGCCCGGAATAAGCGGCCGACCGCAACCACTTTATTCCAAAATCTCCAGCGTAAAGCGCCGGTTCAATTTCATTCCGGCCGCGCCCAACAGCGTCCGTATGGAGCGCGCGGTGCGGCCCTGCTTGCCGATCACTTTCCCCAAATCAGTGGGTGCGACGCGCAATTCCAGAACCGTCACCTGTTCGCCTGCAATCTCTCGAACCGCAACTTCATCTGGGATGTCCACCAGCGCTCTCGCGATTTCCGTCACCAATTCTTTCACCCGTTATCGCCCTCCTACTTGGACCGATTCTAGCAGGTAACCGGATCGAGATGAAGTTAAACGGCTGCCGGAGCGGGATTATTTTTCAATAAACGGGCCACGGTATCGGACGGCTGCGCGCCGTTCTTCATCCAGTGCTCAATGCGGTCGTGCTTCAACTTCACCGACGCAGGCTTCTCCACAGGATGATAAGAACCGACCACTTCCACGGCGCGGCTATCCCGGGCGCGTTCCTTATCAATCACCACCACGCGGTAGCTCGGCTTCTTCTTCGCGCCGAACCGCGCTAAACGAATCATCAACATCTACAAAACTCCTATGTACTCTATTGTGGACCAAATCCCATGCCGGGCGGTAATTTCAGTTTCCCGAGCCGTTTGCCCAGAAACCCTCCCCCGCCCGAAAAACTCTTCATCATCTTCCGCGCCTGCGCATATTGCTTCAGCAGCGTATTCACTTCCTGCACCGACGTCCCGCTGCCCTTGGCGATGCGCCGCCGCCGCGCGCCGTTGATCAACATGTGATTATTACGCTCTTTGGGCGTCATCGAATCGACGATGGCAACCAGGCGCGTAATCTCGTTCTCGTCCACCTTCATGTTCTTCAGGTCCTTCATCGGACCGATCTGCGGCATCATTCCCAACAGCGATTCCAAAGGCCCCAGCTTGCGCAACTGCTTCATCTGGTCGCGAAAATCGCCCAGCGTGAAATCGTCGTCCAGCAGCTTGCGCTGCATCTCCTCGGCCTGCTTTTGATCGATATTGTCGGTGACTTTTTCAATCAGGCTGAGCACGTCGCCCATTCCGAGAATCCGTTCCGCAACCCGATCCGGATGAAACGGCTCCAGAGCATCGGATTTTTCGCCCACGCCCACAAATTTCAAGGGCTGCCCCGTGACCGACCGGATCGACAACGCCGCGCCGCCGCGCGCATCGCCGTCCATTTTTGTGAGGATCACGCCGGTAATTCCCAGACGCTTGTGAAACTCATCGGCCGATTTAACCGCGTCCTGCCCGGTCATCGCGTCGGCGACAAACAGAATTTCGCTCGGGTTAAGAAGCTCTTTCAGTTGCGAAAGTTCGGTCATCAACTCGTCGTCGATGTGCAACCGGCCCGCGGTGTCGACCAGCAGCACGTCGCGTCCGGTCTGCACTGCCTCTTTGCGAGCGGATCGCGCCAGATCCACAGGCTTGGTCTCTTCCCCTTCGTAAATCGGGATTTTCAAATCGCGAGCCAGTACGCTCAACTGCTTTCGCGCCGCCGGACGATAGACGTCGACTGAAACCATGATCGGCGACTGCCCGTTCTTCGAAAGATACCGCGCCAGTTTCCCCGTCGACGTCGTCTTGCCCGATCCTTGCAGCCCGACGATCATGATGACGCTTGGCGGTTCATTCGCCATGCGCAGCTTAGCCTGATGCGTGCCCAGCATCTTGACCATCTCGTCGCGCACGATTTTGACAACCTGCTGGGTGGGCGAAAGCGCGGTCAGCACTTCCACGCCCATGGCCTTTTCGCGAACGGCCTCGATAAACTGCTTGGTGACGCGGAAATGTACGTCGGCTTCGAGCAGCGCGACGCGGATCTCGCGCAGCGCGGCATCCATATTTTCCGCGGACAGTTTTCCTTCTCCGCGCAGGGTTTTAAATACCCGCTGGAGTTTATCGCTTAGATTCTCAAACATGATTTGCCCACGGACAGTGGTCGCAGGCGGGAGCCATTCGGAAGGCTAACTTGTATTGTAGCGCAGAGTGCCCGCCAGTGAGGATCGGTTACACTATGAACGAGTCGGAGGGAAGAGGGGTTTCCACTCCGGCCGGGGTCGAGAGGAAGTCATGAGTTTGCTTACCAAGTTTTTCAAAGAATCTGACACGCAACTGGGGATCTTCTACCCGAGCCACTACCTGGTTGCAGTGTTCCGCGATCTGGAAAAGTCGCGACAGGCTGCCCAGAAGTTGCGATTCGCGGGGTTCGCCGAGGATGAGGTGATCGCCGTAGCGGGACCGGATTTCCTCGACCTCGCTAAGGAGGAGAATGGGCTGGGGAGCTTCCTGATGCAAGCGCTTTCGCGATTCTTCTCCACCGAACAGGTGTCTCACGACAGCGACCTCGAAATGGCCCAGCATGGCGCCGCGTTTGTGGCCGTGCATTGCCCGACCGAGGAGAATAAGAAGGAGGCCTGGAACGTGCTTCAGCCTCAGGCTCCCCTGGCAGCACGGTATTACGCCAATTGCGGAATGGAGCACCTGGCGGGCGATTTCAATACCGATTAACGCACTAGAGCAGTTTCCCAAATAGTGTGGTCCGGGTGGGGCCGCCAATTATGGCGGCAAGCCGGCTTTTCGGCCGGCGCTGGTCGTCTTGTCGCGAGGCCGCCTCGAAAGGACGGCTGCCGCCAAAATTCGCGGCCCCACATTTGGTCTACAAAAACCCAGAAACAGGTCTAATAACCGCGCGGGCGAGTGATGCTCTACCGATGCCGCGACCACAGGGAGGAGTTCTTTACGGCCTCGCCAGATACTTGTCGTACAACTTCGTCTGCTTGTTCGACAAGTCCACTTCCTTGCCCTTGATGTACAGTGCCTTAATCTGCGTCGGCGTCTCCAAAGGATCCCCGGTAACCAGCATCAAATCCGCCCATTTGCCCTTTTCGATCGACCCCATCTTGTCGCCCGCGCCCCAGATCTCGGCCGGGTTAATCGTGATCGCCTTCAGCGCCGCGTCGTACGGCAGTCCGTACGCGACCGCGCGCGCCGCGTTGTAGGGCAGGTTCCGCGAAAACTCGTTGTCGAAAGTCCCGAACGCGATTTTCACGCCGGCTTTATAAAACTCGCCTGGCAGCGACTCCGCGTAATCGTACGGCGCATCCTGATTCTCCGGCAGAGCTTCGGTGCGACCCATAATCACCGGAATATTTTTCGCCTTCAGTTCCGGACCTTCCTTGTCCAGCTCCTGCGGCGCCAGAATGACGATTTTTATGTGTTCTTTTTCCGCGAATGCGATGGCATCGTGAATCGCTCGTTCACGAGCCGCCGGCACAGCTACGGGAACCTTGCCTTCGAGCACCGGCAGCATCGCTTCGAATTTCAGATCGCGCTTGAACCCTGGGAGATTCGCCGTGCGCTCTTTCTGATACTGCCGAGCCTGATCGAAAAACTCGGTTACCTTCGCCACCTGCGCGTCGTAATTGCGCTTGGCTTCCGTGTACGTGCCCGCAGCCGACCCGCCGCCGAATAGCAGCGCGACTTCATCGGCGAAATCGACGTTGGCCATCCCTCCGCGTCCCCCGCGCATCGCGATGCTCGGAAACAGCAGGTGAACCGCCGCATCGCGGTTGATCGCCATGTCCTCCCACGTCCAGCCATCCATGTGGATCAGCGCGGCCTGTCCGGAAATAAACTGCGCTCCGCCCCCGCCGCGGCCTCCACGTCCTCCGGCCGACGGAAACGTCATTGCGCTGGTAATCCCATTGGCGCGAACCACCGGAAAATGAGCGCTTTCCGGATTCACCGCGCTGAGCGCCCTCAACTGCGGCATAAACTCGCCCAACTCGCCCGTATCGACAGTCACGCGCTCGGCTCCGATTTCAGAAAGCCCCAGGTTGGTGTTTGAATCGATCATCCCCGGATAGAGCCGGAGCCCTTTTCCGTCGACGATCTTCATCCCCTTCGGCGCGACGATTTTCGCCCCGATATCGGCGATTTTACCGTCCTGTATAAGCACGGAAACGCCCTTCACTTCCGGTCCCGTCACCGGATAAACATCCACGCCGCGAATCAAGAACGTATCGTTCGCCCCCGCGCAAGCAGCGACCGCACATGCAACCAATAATCCGAGTTTCTTCATTGCGGCCTCCGTGCGCCCTGAGCCGGCGTCGCAGCCTTTTCCTTATCCGCCAACTTTTTCTTCTCCAGTTCCTTATTTGGACGCGCACTGACATCCGAATCGCGATCGAAATACTTGTTCCCGTCGATCCACACTTTTTGAACCTTCGCGTAGTTCGACAACGGATCCTTGTCGTAAATCACGATATCCGCGTCCTTGCCCACCTCGATCGACCCGACGCGATTATCGACGCCCAGTTGCTTCGCCGGATTGATGGTCACCAGCGCCAGCGCTTCTTCACGCGTCAGTCCGCCGTACTTCATGGCCTTCGCAGCTTCGGTATTCAGCCGCCGCATCAGCTCCGCGTCATCCGAGTTGAGGCTGGACACAACACCTTTCCTGGTCATGACGGCCGCGTTGTAAGGAATCGCGTCGAACGCCTCAGCTTTATACGCCCACCAGTCGCTGAACGTCGACCCGCCCGCGCCATGCGCGGCGATCTCCTTCGCCACTTTGTAGCCTTCGAGCACGTGCTGGAACGTCTTGATCTTGAATCCGTAGTCGTCCGCCACGCGGATCAGCATTAGAATTTCATCGGCGCGATAGCAGTGGGCGTGCACGAAGCGCTTGCCCTCCAGCACTTCCTTCAACGACTCCAGCTTCAAATCCTTGCGAGGCGGAAGCGGATGCTGGCCCTTGGCGACCGCGGCATCGTAAGCATCCCACGTTGCTTTATACTGCTTGGCTTCGTTGAACGCTTCGCGGATCACGTCTTCGACGCCCATGCGGGTCGCCGGATACCGTGCGTTGGTCGCTGGAGCGCCCCGGCCGCCCTGGGGATTTCCAGCTCTTTTCGGATTCTCGCCCAACGCGAACTTGATTCCCGGCGTCGCGCCCTGGAAAATCATCCCTTCCGCGTCCTGCCCCCAGCGCATCTTCAGCACCAGCGTCTGCCCGCCGATCGCGTTGGCCGACCCGTGCAGAATATTCGCCGCCGTCACGCCACCGGCCAGCGCGCGGTAAATCGCGATGTCCTCCGGATTGATGACGTCGCGGATATTCACCATCGACGACACCGACACGCTGCCCTCGTTGACGCCTCCATCCACCGCGATGTGCGAATGGCAATCGATAATGCCGGGGATGACGTATTGGCCCTGTGCGTCGATCACGGTTGCTCCCGCGGGCACCATCACGTTATCCCCAACCTCGGTAATCTTGCCGTCCTTCACCACGATCGAGCCCTTGAACGTCCCCTTCGCGCCCTCACTCATGATGGTGGCGTTCTGAATCACCGTCACCTGCGCGCCCAGCGGCGCCAGCGCAATTAAACCCGCTAAAAATGCCAGTTTCATTTATTGATTCACCCCATTGTTCGGCGTCGCCGCAGTCGCTCCGCCGCCACGTCCACCGGTTGGAACCTCCGGCGCCGGAACATATTTGTTGCCGTCCACCAGCACGAATTCAATCTTCGTGCGATCGTCGAAAAGCTCGCCCTTGGTCACCACCAGGTTGGCGATTTTGCCCTTCTCGATCGATCCGAGCCTGTCCGCAACCCCGTAAATCTCGGCCGGCGACAGCGTCAGCGCGCGCAGCGCATCCTCGCGCGACAATCCGTTGTCGATGGCCTTCTTGATCGCTCGCTGCAAATCGCGGGGAGCATCCAGGCCGTCGGAATAAAGAGCGAATTTGATGCCCGCTTTCTTCAACACCGCCGGAGTCGTGGGAGCCTTCTCGCGCAACACCATCTGCCGGTACGGATCCTCCTGTTCCGGATCCTGATCCCGAGCCTTCTCAGGCCACTTCAAACTCACCAGCACCGTCGCCTTGGCGTCTTTCAGATACTTTACCGAGCGATCCTCGAATCCCTCGCGCAGTCCGTAATAAATCGCCGGCTGCTTCAGCTCCGCAGCGAAATGAATCATGCGGTCGATTTCCACCCACCGGTTCGCGGGCAGAAGAATGCGCTTCGATTCCAGCACGCCTTCGAGCGCGCGATCGTACTCAGGCCTCTGCATTCCACGAGGATTCTTCGCGTACGCGTCCCTCACCAGTTGATAGTGGTCCGCGTCCAGATAGATCTGCCGGATATACGCGATCGCGCCCATCAGCGCGCTCGGGAACCCTCCGCCCATGCCCCCTCCGCCGCCTCCTGCGCGCGTCACCGAAATATACTGGCCGAGCGAAGGAATCAGCACCATTTCGCTCACCTTCTCGCCCGAGAGCAGATCCACCAGCGAGCCCTGACCGGCGAAAAATCCTCGCGTCGGCCACACCGCTGCCGTCGTGAAGCCCGCGCTGCGAGCCGTCTCAATCCGTTTGTCGCCCGCCTGAATTTCGTCCGCGGCCTTGATCCAACTCGTCGTCGAAGGACGATCCTCGGGACCGCGTGCCGGAGGAGCCGCGGGTGTTGCAGTCGCCGCAGTGGCCGCGCCTCGGCCGCCGCCTCGTGCTCCAGCGCCGCCCGTTGCCGCTGCCGCGCCCGGCATACCCCAAGTGCTCAATGCGTCGACCAGGCCCGGATAAACCGTCATCCCCTCGCCATCGACGACTACCGCGTCGGCCGGAATCTGGACGTTCTCGCCCACTTCCCGAATCAGTCCATTTCGAACGACCACCGTACCCTTATTAATGACCGGACCCGAGACCGTCACGATCTTCGCATTGCGTATCGCGATGGCCGCATTGTCGGCGGCCGATGCACATCCGCAAAAAACAAGTAGCGCTGTTAAGAGATTTCTCATATTGCAATCGCCTAGTATAGAGGATGATTAGAGGTTTCCCCAACCTTTCCAGAATGAGTGAATTATAGATGGCGTCCAGGAAACGCATAAGTTACCAGCAGGCCGGCGTAAACATCGACGAAGCCGACTCCGCTGTCGGCTCCATCCGCGAAATGGCCCGCAAAACGTTCACCAAAAACGTCCTCACCGACATCGGCAGCTTCGGCGGAGGCTTTCTTTTGAAAGGCTTCCGGCAGCCCGTCCTGGTCTCCTCAGCCGATGGCGTCGGCACCAAGCTCAAGGTCGCTTTTTTGACCGGAAAGCACTCCACCATCGGCGAAGATCTGGTGAATCATTGCGTCAATGACATAGCGGTGCAAGGGGCGACGCCTCTTTTTTTCCTCGATTATTTCGCCACCGGGAAATTGAACGCCCGAGTCGCCGCGTCGGTCGTTTCCGGCATCGCGCGCGGCTGCGAGCGTAATAAATGCGCGCTCATCGGCGGCGAAACCGCCGAAATGCCCGGCCTCTATCACGACGGCGAATACGACCTCGCCGGCTTCATCGTCGGCGTCGTCGAGAAGAAGCGCATGATCACCGGAAAATCCATCAAGCCCGGCGACGTGCTCCTCGGCCTACCCTCGACAGGCCTCCACACCAACGGTTATTCGCTCGCCCGCAAACTGCTGTTCGAAATCGCCGGACACAACGTCAACACGCAGCTCGACGAACTCGGTACCTCCGTCGCCAAGGAGTTGTTGAAGCTGCACCGCAGTTATCTCGCGCCCTTGCGCGCCCTCCACGAAAAAAAAATCCTCAAAGGCGCCGCCCACATCACCGGCGGAGGCATCACCGACAACACGCCTCGCATTCTTCCGAAAGGACTGGGCGTAACCGTCGACACCAGCTCCTGGCCCGTCCTCCCGGTCTTCGAACTGCTGCGCAAAATCGGCGACATTCCGGAAGCCGACTGGCGCCGGACCTTCAACCTGGGCATAGGCATGATCTTCGTCGTATCTCCCAGCGATACAAAAAAGGCCTGCAAAACCCTGGATAAAATGAAAGAGCGCTGGTACAAAATCGGCGTCGTCACCAAAACGCCCGGCGTCCTCTATAAATGAAACGCCTGGGCATTCTCCTCTCCGGCCGGGGCTCGAATTTCCTCGCCATCGCCGACGCGATCGCCGAAAAGCGTCTCGACGCTTACATTGCCTGCGTCATCTCCAATCGCCCCGATGCGCCGGGGCTGGCCGCCGCTCTCGACCGAGGCATCCACGCGATTTCGTTCCCCTCCAGAGGCCTGGACCGCGAGATTTACGACCGCCAGTTGATCGATGGCCTGCGCGCCCATCATGTCGACCTCGTCTGCCTCGCCGGATTCATGCGCATCCTCAGCGGACACTTCATCCGTGAATTTCCTTTGAAAATTTTGAATATTCACCCTTCGCTGCTCCCCGCGTTTCCCGGCCTCGACGCGCAGCATCAGGCGCTGGTGCACGGCGTGAAAATCGCCGGATGCACCGTTCATTTTGTCGACGAAGGAGTCGATTCGGGCCCCATCGTCGCACAAGCCTCGGTCCCCGTCCTCGACGACGACACCGCCGAATCGCTCTCCGCGCGCATCCTTAAAGAAGAGCACCGTCTCTACTCCGAAGCCATCGCGCTGGTCCTATCTGGCCAATACCGAATCGAAGGGCGTCGTGTCATCCGCACGGACTAAACGTTGGCCGGTGGTCCAGCCCCATGCGTCAGCTTGGGGTTATTTCCATACCCGCAGAAGCCCCAAGCTGACGCATGGGGCTGACAGCGCACATTTTTCGAGAGTGTCGAGGATGGCGCACGAACTGGAGTATCCTGTAACGATGAACAACCGGCTCCCCGCAGAGCTTATGGCCGAATTCCTCGGCACCATGGTCCTCATCCTGTTCGGCAACGGCGTCGTCGCCATGGAGGTGCTGTTCAACAAAGGCGGCTATACCAACATCACCCTCGCCTGGGGACTCGCCGTCACCATGGGAATCTATATCGCCGGAAAAACCACCGGCGCGCATCTCAACCCGGCCGTGACCCTCACTCTCGCCGTCTACCGCGGTTTCCCCTGGAAAAAAGTTCTGCCCTACTCCATCGTCCAGACCGCTGGAGCCTTCTGCGCCGCCGCCATCGTCTTCTTGAATTACCGCCTTCAGTTCCTCGCCATCGATCCGCATCTCGAAAAAACCGCTGGCGTCTTCACTACGTTCCCCGCCTTCCCCCTTCAACCATCCGCCGGATTTTTCGACCAGGTCATCGGAACCGCGCTTCTGCTGCTGATGATCTTCGCCATCACCGACGAGCGCAATACACCTCCCGCTAATATGACTCCAATCATGGTCGGCCTCGTGGTTGTCGTCATCGGCATGGCCTTCGGGGGCATGCACGGCTACGCCATCAACCCGGCGCGCGATTTCGGTCCCCGCCTGCTCACCGTGGTCGCCGGATTCAAAAACAACGGCCTCACCGATGGCTCCATGGTTTTCTGGGTGCCCATCGCCGGACCATTGCTAGGCGGCCTGATCGGCGGCGCTGCCTACGATTTCTGCATCCGCCGTAATTTGCCCTCAAACGAACCCGATCCTGGCCGATAGGTTGATTATGACCAGCCCAATCACCAGTGCCAGCGCCGCGTCTCCGACCAGCGCAGTGCAGAATAAACCGGCCCCCAAGACGCCTGCGCCCTCCGCTGCGGCCTCGCAACCTAAGGACAGCGTCCATTTAAGCGCCGCCGCCCTCAAAGCCTCCGGCGACGTCGACCACGACGGCGACAGCCACTAGCCGAGGTGGCTTTTCTTCACACCCGTGAACAATTCACACGCTAGCAATGTTCAGTAGATAGAGCGATAATAAAAGTTCCCCGCAACCCGGGGGTTTGGGAGTTACGTCTCACTACTCATGCGGTCCGCTCTCTTGCTATTCGTCTGCGTCGGCGCCTTCGCCGCATCGCCTCAAAAATTACTGCAAACCGCGCCGGTGCAATTCGAGCAGAGCGCCGGCCACCAGTGGACCGCGCGAGGCCTGGGCTACGCCTTTCATTTTGAGAAAACCGGCACCGCCATGCGCCTCGGCGAGAGCACCCTGCGCATGACGTTTGAAAATTCCAATCCCGCAGCTCCCTTCGTCGGCCTCAACCACAGCGCGCACCCGACCAATTCCTTTCGAGGAAAAACCTATCAGCGCATTGAAAACTACACCCGCCTGCGCCGCACCGGTGTTTATCCCGGCATCGATCTGCTCTATTACAGCCGCAACGGGGAATTGGAATACGATTTCGAAATCGCGCCCGGCGCCGATCCTTCGCGCATCGCGTTGAGCTTCGAAGGGGCCGACTCCGTCCGTCTGAACGATCATGGCGACCTGGTTCTCGCGCTCGGTTCGAAAGAACTCATCGAGCGCGCGCCGTCCGTCTATCAGCGCCGCACCTCCGGTGAACTGGTCACTGTCGAAGGCTCCTACAAAATCGGCGACGACCATAAAGTCCGGTTTCATCTGGGCGATTACGACCGCTCCACCCAACTCGTTGTCGATCCCTCGGTCGTGTACGTCGCCTTCCTTGCCGGCTCCTCCGGAGATGTCGGGGTTTCCGTCGGAACCGATCCGCAAGGCTACATCTACGTCGGCGGCTACACCTATTCGGGCGATTTTCCACTCGGCGGCCTGTCCTATAGCCCTATTGAATTCGGCGAGGCCGATTGCTTCATCATCAAGATCGACCCCTACGCCACGGACCCGACGCTGGTCATCGTCTACTCCACCTATTTCGGCGGCGTAACCGGCAACGACTTCCTGACGGCGATGAAGGTGGATCAGGCCGGCATCGCCTACTTCACCGGCAACACCGATTCGACCGACTACCCCACTTCCGGCGCCGCCTATTCGACCACGCTCACCAACCTGACCCATGCTTTCATGACCGCGCTCGACACCACCCAGGACAGCATTTACGGTGAAATTTACTCTACATATTACGGCGGCACCACCGGCAACGAATCGGGCAACGGAATTTTTCAGTTGAACGGATTCATCTATATCACCGGCTTCACCAACTCCACCGATCTGCCGACTGCGGGCGGATTCCAGGGCTCGATCGCCGGCAGCGACGACGCCTTCGTCGCCAAATTCGATCCCACGCAGCAGGGCCTGGCCTCGCTGATTTTCGCTTCCTATTTGGGCGGCGGCGCGCAGGACTGGGGACGCGATATCGCCGCCGATAACAACGGCCTCATCTACGTCACCGGCTTCACCTTTTCGTCCGACATGCCGTACACGTCGACCGCGTACGAAAGCTACGCCGGCGGAGGCGACGCGTTCCTGGCCGTTATTGATCCGAACGCTTCGGTGGTAGACTACTGCACCTCTTTCGGGGGTGCAACCGGATACGACGAGGCGAAGAAACTGCTGGTCGATCTGGACGGCAAACACGTCACCATCGCCGGTTACACCCTCTCGACCGATCTTCCCGTCACTCAGAACGCGTATCAGTCGGTGATGCCCGCCGGTTCCAACCTGGACCCGTCGGGGAATCTGCTGGGGAGCAACGGATTTCTGGCGATCTTCGACATGACCAACCTCGCGCCTCTCAAGGGCCTGTCCTACGGGACCTACCTGGGTGGCTACGGCGGCGAAGTGATCTACGATCTGAAACGCGACACACAGGGTTATTACTACGTCTGCGGTTATACCCTTTCCAAAAACTTCCCGGTCACCAACGCCGCCATCAACACGGCATCGGCCGGCGGAGGCCTCGACGGCTTTGTCACCGTCCTGAATCCGTTAGCAAAAGCTCCCGCTAGCCAGTTGGTCTATTCCAGCTACGTCACCAGCCACGGCACGCAGACCGTCTACGGCGTCGATATCGATATCCACGGCACCATCTGGATTACCGGTATGGCCACCGGAAGCATTTTCCCCCCCGGGTACGAAACCTTCCCCGTCTCGCCTTCCACCGGCAACCCCCAGCCCGGCAAACAGGATTCTTTCCTGTGGGGCTTTACCATCCCTTAGATACCAGATCAACCGTGCCGCGATCACGGGGAGCGATCCCTCCAGACCGGTTTTTTGGTTTTTGTAGACCAACTGTGGGGCCGCCAATTCTGGCGGCACCCGCCCTTTCTAGGCGGCCTTGCGGCAGGGCGACCAGCGCCGGCTGAAGAGCCGGCTTGCCGCCAAAATTGGCGGCCCCACCCGGACCACACTATCTCGGAAATTGCTCTACCTCGGGAATCCTGGCGAATAGGCTTCCAGATATTTCAATCCGCTACCGGTGTTGTAGATGACGATCCGCTCCTGGGCGGTCAGGAATCCATTGGCCAGCAGCTTCTTCAGCGCGGCCACGCAGGCCCCACCTTCCGGAGCCGCGAAAATTCCCTCGTCGGTTGCCAGGTCGATGCCCGCCTCGATCATCTCCGCATCGCTCACCGCAATGCACGTTCCGCCGCTCTGGCGCACGGCGTCCAGAACCAGGAAATCGCCCAGCGCCTTGGGAACCCTCAGTCCGCTGGCCACTGTTTCGGCATGTTCGAAAAACTCGCTTCTTGGCTTGCCTTCCTCAAAGGCCTTCACGATGGGCGCGCAGCCTTCGGCCTGCACCGCGATCATCTTCGGGCGCTTCGAGGAAATCCATCCCAACGCTTCCATTTCGGCGAATGCTTTCCACATTCCGATCAGGCCTACTCCGCCGCCGCAAGGATAAAAAATCGCGTCCGGCAGCGTCCAGCGGAACTGTTCGGCCACTTCGTAGCCCATCGTTTTCTTGCCTTCGATGCGATACGGTTCTTTCAACGTGCTGACATCGAACCAGCCTTCCTGGTCCTTGCGCTGCATCACGATTTTCGCGCAGTCGCTGATCAGCCCGTCTACCAGCGTCACCAGTGCGCCGGCGGCGCAGCATTCAATATAGTTCGCCTGCGGAACGTCGCGAGGCATGAAAATGTGCGCTTCAATGCCGGCCGCGGCGGCGTAGGCGGCCATCGCTCCGGCGGCGTTGCCGGCCGACGGAATCGCCACTTTCTTCACGCCCAGCTCGACGCACATCGATACGGCGCAGGAAAGACCTCGCGCCTTGAACGAACCGGTCGGATTGACGCCTTCGTCCTTTACCCACAGATCCTCGCTGCCCAGCCGCGCGCCCAAACGTTTGGTATGAACCAGAGGCGTCATCCCCTCGCCGAGCGAAATCATCGCCGAGGGTTTTGAAACCGGCAGCACCGGCGCGTAGCGCCACATGCTGGTGGGACCGCTGGGAATCCATTCGCGGCTCCAGCCTTCGCGCAATTTATCCAGGTCGTAGCGGACCAGCAGAGGGCCGCCGCATTCGCACAAATTATGGATCTGCCCCGCTTCATGCCGTTTTCCGCAAGCGGCGCATTCTAGGTGAGTGATAGTGGTCATTGTTGAATAGAAGAATCCCCTGACTGACGCCAGGGGTTATAACCCCGTCCCGTCAGGGCGGGGACTCGGTGGCTAGCGGCTCGCATGTTCCGCAATCTCTTCGAGAACTTTCAGCAGTTCGGCGCGAGGATCTTCGGCGCGAGTCACTTGCCTGCCCACCACCAGATAGTCGGCTCCGTTGGCCACTGCATCGGCCGGCGTCGCGACGCGTTTCTGATCTCCCGCGGATTTCCCGGCCGAGCGCACTCCGGGAATCACCAGCGTCATTTTCGGCCCGGTCATCGCGCGAACTTTCGCCACTTCCAGCGACGAACAGACGATGCCGTCAACCCCTGCCTCCATCGCATGGCCGACGCGTTTTTCCACCACTTCGGCCAGCGTCAGTTCGTACCCTTCCTCGCGGATGTCGTTTTCATCGAAGCTGGTAAGCACCGTGACCGCCAGCAGCTGGAGCGATCCTCTGCGTCCCTCGACCGCGGCCCGCATCACCTGTTTGACCGCATGAACGGTGAGAAAATCCACGCCCGAGGCCGATATCGCCGCCACCGCGCGCTTCACCTGCTCGCCGATGTCGTACAGCTTCAGGTCGAGGAAGACGCGCTTGCCCTGCGCCTTCAACTCGCGCACGAAATCCATGCCGCCGGCGGCGTAGAGTTCCAAGCCGACCTTATAAAAATCCGCGTCGTCGCCAAGAGCTGAGACCAGAGCGCGAGCTTCCGAAACAGAGGGTACATCGAGAGCGATAATGATCATAAAACTCGCAGCGGCTTTTTCTGCCGTTCCAAAACTCTTCCGATTCGATAAGCGGGCGGGAAATTGCGTTCCAGTTCCAGCGCGTCTCTTTCCGGCAGCGCGATCAGCAGGCCGCCCGAGGTCTGCGGATCGTAAAAAAGGTCGTCGAAAGGAGAAAAGCCTTCGACGCACGACGCCACAAATTCGCGATTATTTCCCAATCCGCCGGAGAATGCCAGCGCCTCCGCGTATTCGAGCGCCCCATCCAAAAAACGCACCAGCGACGAATCGATTTCGAGAGTAACTTTGCTCCCGATCGCCATTTCCCGCGCATGGCCGAACAACCCGAACCCGGTGACGTCGGTCAGCCCGTGCACGTCCAGATTTTCGATCGCCTCGGCGGCGGCTCGATTCAACGTCATCATCTGCGCGATCGCGCCGTTGACGTGCGCTTCCTTCGCGATGCCTTTTTTCAGCGCCGTCGAAATCACTCCCGTGCCGATTTTCTTGGTGAACATCAGAACATCGCCCGGCCGGGCGCCCGTGTTGGTCTTCACGCGGTCGGGATGAACGGTTCCGGTGATCGCGTATCCGAACTTAATTTCCGGATCGTTGACGCTGTGCCCGCCCAGAATCACGCAACCCGCTTCGTGAATTTTCTCGGCGCCTCCTTTGAGGATCTCTTCCAAGGTGTCAAGATCGCCCGAAGCGGGCCAGGCGAGAATCGAGAGCGCCGTCAGCGGACGGCCTCCCATGGCATAAACATCGCTCAACGCGTTCGCGGCGGCGATAGCGCCGAAGGTGTACGGATCGTCTACAACGGGGGTGAAAAAATCGACCGTCTGAACGATCGCCAGATCGGGAGTGACGCGGTAGACACCGGCGTCGTCGGCAGTATCGAACCCTACTAATACGTTGGCATCCGCAACCCGCGGGATACGAGGCAGAACCTGATCCAGGATCTTTGGACTCAGCTTCGAGGCGCATCCGCCAGCCTTCACTTGTCCCGTTAGTTTTGGAGTCACTTCCTATTTAGTGTACAGTGGGCGGCCCTGAAGAGGGAGCTTGCTACAGAACCGTGAGAATCTCGCGCCACCCACGCCACTTTGTTACCGAACCTTATGCAGCCACGATTTCCTTGACTTTATTCTTGCTGCCCGGCGGACGGCCCCGCCGTTTCACAGTCGCCATCCAAGCCGGCGGACGGCCGCGGCGCTTGGTTCGCCCCTGCGACAGTCGCTCTAATGTCAGAATGGCTTCTTCAATCTGCTCACGTTCATGGCGTAATTCAGCCAGCATTTTGAGTACATCCATTTTTATCGTCTTAAGCTCCTTTACGCATCCGTCAATCGCGTCCAATCCGGGCGCTGCGTTCTGAAAAAGGAACAGAACAGAAACAGCGCCTGACGGATGCAGTCCAAGCATAAACCTATGTTTAGGGCAATTTCAAGAGTTTTGTTCTGAAATCAGAACAAAATGGCGAAAACTATCCCCTTTTTAAGTACTGGCGGTTCCACTGAATGTAAGGCTATGTAAGTTTTGGCTTTTCGGCCGGCAGGCGCCTTTTCCAAAAGTAATAAAATGGCAATCCGGCGATAATGAGGACCAATCCGATCCCGGATTCCCGGGGCGAACTCATAAGTGTCGAATAAAGAAGGGCGATGGCGACCAAAACAAATATCCCGGGCACCACCGGATAGCCCAGAACCCGGTACGGGCGGTTCAAATCCGGCCTGCGGATGCGCAGTACGATGACCGAGGCGGCGGTCATTCCGTACAATATCCAGCTGGGAAAGATCACCAGCGTGTAGAGTTGCTTATATTGCCCGCTTAGCAGAATGAGGCAGGACCACAGGCCCAGCAGCACGATGCTCGCGCCAGGCGTGCGGAACACCGGGTCCACACGGCTCATGGATTTAAAGAAGAGGCCGTCGCGGGCCATGGCAAAAGGCACTCGCGATCCGGACAGAATGGAGCCGTTTAATGCCGCGAATATCGAGATCATGGCGGCCACGCTGACGAAGGCCCCGCCCGGTTGTCCCAGCACGCGGCGCATCATCGTCGCCGCGACTCGCTCGCTGGCGCCCACTTCCGGCCCGCTCAAAACGTAAAAATAGGCCAGGTTGGTGAGCAGATAAACGGCAATCATCATTAATGTGCCGGAAATCAGCGCCAGAGGCAGGTTGCGCTGCGGGCGCTCGATTTCCGAACCCAGCATTCCGGCGTTATTCCAGCCGTCGTAAGCCCACAAAGCGGCCACCAGCGCCGCGAAAAAGCCGGGAATGCCACCGGGGTCGGCCGGCATGCCGAGGTGGAAATTGGCTGTGTTTCCATGGCTGGAGGTGAGCCCGGCGACGATTAACCCGCCGATCAGCCCCAGTTTTAGAACCGTCACGAAAATCTGGACGCCTCCGCCGATGCGGACGCCAAGGTAATTGACGGCGGCCAGAAATAAAATCAGGCCGATGCCCAACAATTGTCCATAACGAATGTCCAACGACCCGCCGCCCGGGCCGATGGGTAAAGGGATGGTATAGGACACGACTTTGAGTCCCGGGAAAAAATCGGCCAGATATGTGTAAAAGCCGGTGGCCAGCGTGGCGATCGACGCCGCTTTCGCGACCCAGGTCTGTGTCCAGCCATAAATGAAGCCGAAAAAGGGACCGTAGGCGGCGGTTAAATAGACGTATTCGCCTCCGGCGTCGGGAAGGGCGGCGGAAAGTTCAGCGTACGTGAGCGCTCCGAACAGAGTAAGAACGCCGCCAAACACCCAGACGACGAAAACCATGCCGGGCGAGCCGACCGCCTTGATCATGTCCGATGGGACGAGGAAAATTCCGCTGCCAATAGCGGTTCCGATAACGATGGCGATGGCCGCCCACAATCCCAGCGCGCGGCGCAGGGTGGGTTCAGATTGCGGTTGTGGTTGCAGACTGTTTCTCCCTGAATAGGAATGAAAGGGCTAAGCCGAGCGCGAACGTGGCGGAGGAGCCTATGAGAACGTACCACGTCCACGCGATGGGAGTGAAGAAGCGGATGTAGAGCATCAGTGCAAGGCCGCAGGCCATCGCACACATTGCCGCGAACTCGCCCACGCGTTTCGTCAGCAGGCCGAGGAGGAACACGCCCAGCAGCGAACCATAGATGATGGACGCGATCGATAATCCGGCTTGCAGCACGCTGCCCCAGTGGCGCGCGACGAGCGCGATGCCGAACAGGATCGCTCCCCACACGACGGTCGCGAAACGGGCTCGGCGGAGCCACTGCGCATCGGACGTGGACGATCGGGACCAGGGCTTGAGAAAATCCATCACCGTGGTCGATGCCAGCGAGTTGAGCGCGGCGCTGAGGTTGGACATGGCGGCGGCTAGGATGGCCGCAATCACCAGTCCGGAAATTCCCACGGGAAGATGCTGCCAGATGAACAGGGGGTAGATCTTGTCCTGCACGTCAGGCAGTTTCCAATGATTGTCGGAATAGAGCACGAAGAGGCAAATTCCGATGACCAGGAACAGTGTGAACTGGATGAAGATGACCACCCAGCTTGCGAACAGAGCGGTGCGGCTCTGGCGTTCGGTGGACGCGGCGAGCAGGCGCTGCACCATCAATTGTTCGGTGCCGTGGCTTGCAGTGGTCAGAAAGCATCCGCCGATGACGCCTGCCCAGAAACTGTAAGTGCGGGTGAAAAAAATCGCCGGCGGGGCGAGCCGGAAATCGAAGACCTGGAATTTTCCCAGCGGAGCGGCCACGGCGAACACGTGCGACCAACCGCCCGGGATTTCGTCCAGGATAATGTAGAAGCTAAGGACGGCGCCGATGACGTAGAGGACCATCTGTACGACGTCGGTCCAGATGACGGCGGTCAGGCCTCCTTCATAGGTGTACACCAGCGTCAGGCAGACGATGACGACGATCGACGTCATTTCGCCGGTGCCGAGAATGATCGAAATGACGATGGAGATCGCAAAAACGCGCACTCCTTCCGCCAGGGCTCTTAGCAACAAAAAGGTTCCCGCTGTGAGCCGGCGGATGCGGTTGCCGAAACGGCGGCGCATCAGTTCATAGGCGGTATACATCTCGCCGCGAAAATAGGCGGGAAGAAAAAGAGTCGCGATGACCATGCGGGCCAGCAGGTATCCGAAGACGACTTGCAGGAATCCCAGGTTGCCCTGAAAGGAGAGCGCGGGCGTGCCGATGACGGTGAGGGTACTGGTTTCGGCTGAGACGATGGACAGCGCGATAGCCCACCAGGGCGCGGCCCGGCCTCCCAGGAAATAATCCCTCAATGTTTTTTGCGATTCGCGAAAACGGGTTCCGAACCAGGTGATGCCGGCGAGATAAAGAACGATGACTCCGAGATCGACCCAGCGCATTGATCAAGTAAGTATTTCACGCAAAGGCGCAAAGACGCAAAGTTTTTGGCCTTCTTGGCGTCTTGGCGGCTTTGCGTGAAGGATTTTGGGAACCAGTTTGCCCCCGGCGGTGTCAAATATACGCCGAATAGCCAGATGAATGGACGCCCGCGGTTGCAGCTATACTTCGGGTTCCGCTATACTCCGCAAAGTACCAAATTCAAGGGAGGTTGTTAGTGCTGTTGAAGACGAGCGCCGCGACGGTAGCGATTGGGGTTGCGCTTGTTTCCGGCATGGCGGCTCAGGACAAGAAAAAACCGGACTGGAAAGACGCCGCCGAATACGACCTGTATAAGCCCATCTCCCAAACGCAGGACGCGAAAATCTGGCTCGATTCGCTGGACAGATGGACCAGGCAGTATCCGCAAAGCGAATTATCGGATATCCGGCGCCTGCTGTACCTGGAAACCTACCGGCAACTGGGAAAAACCCGTGAGGCCTTCAATGCCGCCGTCGAGGTGCTGCGCGACAATCCGAATAATCTGTTCGCGCTATCGACCACCGTCGGCTTCGTTTATCAGTTGAATCCGCCGTCGACGGCCGATCTGAATCTTGCCGAGCGCGCGACGACCACAATTCTGGCGAATCCGGACGGTATCTACGCTAAGGAAAATCGTCCCAGTGAAATGACCGACGCCGAGGCCGCCAGGGCCAAGCCCGAGATGAAGGTGTTCGCGCAAAAAACCGCGGGCTGGATCGATTGGACGCGCAAGGATTTCGCGCGCGCGGAAGTGGAATTAAGGAAGGCCATCGAGCTCGACCCCAAGCAGGGACAGGTTTCCTACTGGCTGGCCGACGCCATGCTGGAGCAGAACAAGACCAATCCGGAAAAGCAGCAGCCGGCGCTGTACTGCTTCGCGCGCGCCGCGTCGTATGACGGGCCGGGGAGCCTGCCCGCCGCCGACCGCAAGAATTTGACGGCGTATCTGAATACCGCCTACGTGAAGTATCACGGCTCCGACGAAGGCTTGGCCCCGTTGCTGGCCGGCGCGAAATCGAGCCCGATGCCTCCGGCCGGCTTTCAGATCAAGAGCGCGGCGCAGATTGAAAAGGAGCGGATTGAAGCCGAACAGATGTTCGACAAGACGCATCCCGAGCGCGCGCTGTGGAAGGACCTGAAGGCGGCCTTGACATCGCCCACCGCCGACACATATTTTGAAACGAACATGAAGGACGCGCTCGTCCCACGTTTAAAGGGTAAGCTTGTGGCGATGTCGCCGGCGTCGAAGCCGAAGGAACTGGTGCTGGCCATCGAGAATTCGGCGGGCGATGTAACATTGAAACTTGACGGAGCGCTTCCAGGTAGAATGGAGCCGGGCGGTGAGATCGAATTCGAGGGAATCGCCAAGAGCTTTACGAAAGATCCGTTCATGGTGACGTTCGATACGGAAAAAGCTAAACTAACCGGATGGACCGGCAGGAACGAAAACTTAAAGAAGAGTGCAGGCACTAAAAAATCAATTTCACCCGAGTGAGGCTCACGTGACCTTTTCAAACACCAAAACAATAACAATCGCCTGCGTGGCAATGATGGCGTACGCGGCGGCGCAGACTCCGCCCGCGGACACCAGGAAATTCAAGAACGACCAGGAGCAGACGCTCGCGATCGCGGCCAACACGGAGAAGGACCCCAAGGCCCGCATTGAGAAGCTCGACAAATGGAAGCACGATTTTCCGGAGAGCGACTACGATGAGGCGCGCACGGGCCGCTACCTGGGCACCTACGGAGAATTGAAAATGTATCACGAGCAGATCCAGACCGCGCAGGAACTGCGCAAGAAGCTGCCGGACAATCTGGACTTGCTGCGCATGATCTTCAGCGATGTGCCGCAGATCAAGCCGCCGGCCCCGGACGATCTGGCGGCCCTGGTCGATGCGTCGAAGTTTATCGTGAACCACTCGGACGATGTTTTCTCGACGAAGAACAAGCCAGCGAATCAGACCGACTCGCAGTGGAGCGCACTGAAGCCTCAAATGGTCGCCTACGCGCAGACGCAGCTCGACTGGGTTGCGGAGCAGCAGGGCCAGGACGCCGTCATTGCCCGATTGAAGGAAGATCCAACGCGAGTCCAGTTGAACGTTTGGCTCGGCAAACAGATTCTGGAAGACGCGAAGAAGGGCCATCCGGAACTGCAGGCGGGCATGATTTTCCACTATGCGAGAGCGGCAGCCTACACCGGGCCCGGATGCCTGGATCCCAAGGCACGTGAAGGCATGAAGGGTTTCGTGGATCGGGCGTATAAGACCTACCACGGAACGCCGGAGGGCGAGGACAAACTGCTGGCCTTTGCGGCCGGCGCGGCGCTTCCGGGCGACTATCACATCAAGAGCACGGTCGAAATGGCGGAGGATGCCAAAAAGGCGGACGATGCAGCTCGGCTGGGCAACCCGATGCTCGCGCAGTGGCGCGATGTGAAGGCGATCCTGACTGCGGACACGGGGCAGGCGAAATTCGATGCTGATATTAAGGATAGCGCGCTTCCCAAATTCTCCGGGAAGATCATTTCTATAACTCCGGCGAACCGGCCGAAGTCGATCGTGATTGCTGTCGAGAAAGACGGCGTCGCCGATTGCACGCTGACCTTCGAAGCCGCGCTTCCGGGCAAGATGGAAGCGGGCGAGACGCTGAGCTTCGAGGGAATCGCGAAGTCGTTCACCAAAGAACCCTACATGCTGACCATGGAAGTGGAGAAGGATAAGCTCGAGGGCTGGACCGGCAAGAACGCCCCGCCCGCGCGAACTCCTCCGAAGAAGAAGACAACTCCGTAGCCGCCATTTCGTCACCTGTTTTTCACGTCTTCGAGCCCCATGCGTGAGCTTGGGGCTGGTTCTGTCATCGTCATAGCCCCAAGCTGACGCATGGGGCTCGACTGCTACACGAAGCCGTGCAGGGGTGCGTTTTTCCAACAGCGCGATTGGTTGGCCTAATCAGTTCTTTGCGCGAGCAGCCAGCTATAGACCGCGCGCGGGAGAAACCCCATATCGCCGTCCATTTGACGGTACAAGTGAATAAAATGCTGCACCGGGCGGCGGATCTGTGGATTCGCTGCCATTTTTATGGCTCCTAGAGCCGATACTAGCGCCGCGATCAGTAAAATCCGTCTCATGCCCAATTTGACGTCTTCAAGGTGGTAAGAGTTGGGTGGGTGCAGCATTTCTTAACATTTCACGCAACAGTCATGCGGCCGGCGGCTGACTCTCTTTTTCCAGACGCAGGGACCGATTTGGTGGCTTTTCCGAGCCCGAACTGTGGCATATTCACATAGACGGTCTCGTAACTCCCTTCCTTAATGCGGTAGGTTTCATGCCACACACCGACGTCGCCGGACTTGCCGATGGCTCGGTTAAATGCCGCCCATGCTGGAAGATGCGCGTTATTGCGACTCTTGGCGTAGGCGTTCAACTGCTCCACCGAGCGCCAGTATTGGAGGACAATCACCGTCCGGCCGAACCAGTTGTGATAGCTGAGCAGGCCTAGGTCCGGCTTCTGCTCCAGTTCGCGCAGCATTTTAGGCATCGCGATGAAGACGGGGAGCCATTTGTGAATTTTCCACCACTTGTTGATGCGCATACCGATGAGGAAAACCACTGCTTCGCCATCGATTTGGGCGCACATACGGTCATTTACTACATCCATGAAAGGCCTCCTATCTAGACAGCGTAAAGAGATGCTACCCTACAATCTTGACATCGTCAAGATAATTATTTAAGCTTTAACTTGGCAAAGAAATACCATCATGGCGAACTGCGGCAAGCTCTGCTCGACGCGGTCGACGAATTGGTCCGGACCAAGGGCGCGGACCGGGTGACTTTGCGCGAGTGCGCACGCCTCGCCGGCGTGTCTCATGCCGCGCCTTTGCACCACTTCCGCGATCATCACACGCTGTTGAGCGCCTACGTCGCGCAACAGTGGATACAGGTAGCGGAGCGGATGGAAAGGCGCCGCGCCGATGCGGGGGCGGAACCTTTTGAAACGCTTCGGGCAGTCGGGATGGCGTACATCGAGAGCGGAATGCGGACCCCTGGACTTTTTGGGCTGCTGCTGCGGCCGGATCTGAGCCCGCCGCCCGGGTCGGACGGTTTCGAGAGGGGAGCGAAGCCCGCTTACGAGGAACTCGTTGGGGCGGTCAAGGCGTGTACCGGAGGAAGCGAGCACGACGCCGCCCTGGCGGAACTTGCCTGGTCCGCCGTGCATGGATTTGTGGAGCTTCAGTGGTTGATGGGCGTGAAGGAATGGGAGGGCAAGGCAGAGCGGATGCTGGACCGGCTGCGTGTGGTGTTTTGCGAAACGAACCCAACGGGAAACTACATCTTGTAGGGACCCAAATCGTCATCCTTAAGATTTTCCAGCCACTTACGCACTTCTTCGTTGCTGCCGACCTCGGCCACGGCGGCGACGCTCTTGGACGTTTTCAGCACTGTTTCGTCGACGAAAATCGGGCAATCGAGCCGCAGGGCGATGGCCAGGGCGTCGCTGGGACGGGAATCGACCGAGATCATCTGCCCGGCGCGCTCCAGCCAGATGACGGCGTAAAACGTGTCGTCCTTCAGGTCGCTGACCACCACTTTTTTGACGCCTGTTTCGAGGCCGAACAGCAGATTGCGGATCAGATCGTGCGTCATGGGACGCGCGGTGGGCATTTTTTCGATTTCGAGCGCGATCGCGTTCGCTTCGTAGATGCCGACCCAGATGGGAAGAATCGCGCTGCCGTTGACGTCTTTAAGAACGACGATCGGCATGTTGGTCACCGGGTCCATCATCAACCCCCGGATTTTCATTTCGACTTCCATGCGTTGCTCCCCTTTCGTTTTAGTTTACACACTCGCCCACCAGCGAATTCGCGCCGGCGCGGGTGACGCGCACGTCCACGTAGCCACCGAGAATATTCTCTTCCGAAGCCGGGCGGATAAAATTCAGCGTCTTGTGCTGCGAGGTGCGGCCGATCCACTGGCCTGTGGCTTTGTTGAAACCTTCGACCAGGCACTCTTCGACCGTCCCGAGATAGGCCGCGTTGCGACGGGTCTGAATTTCGCGTTGCAGCTCCTGCACCACGATCAGGCGGCGGGTTTTCTCCTCTTCCGGAATCTGATCGTCCAGCGCAAGCGCGGGCGTATTCGGGCGGCGCGAGTATTTGAAGCCGAAAATCGAATCGAACTCGACCTGCTTCAACAGATCCAGAGTTAGCTCGAAGTCGTGTTCGGTCTCGCCGGGGAAGCCCACGATGATATCCGTCGTGATGGCGATGGGACGGCGCGCATTTTTCATCCAGTCGATCCTGCACATGTATTCGTCGCGCGTGTAGAGGCGCTGCATAGCGTTCAGAATACGCGTGGAGCCGCTTTGCACGGGCAGATGCACGTGGTTGCAGAGATTTTCATTTTCATCGATGGCGTCGATGATTGGCTTCACGAAGTCGCGCGGATGGGACGTAGTGAACCGCACGCGGCGGATGCCGGGAATGCGGCCGACGTTGTCGAGGAGTCTCGCGAAATCCCAACCGGCGGGCGAAGGGTCGCAATAACTGTTCACGTTCTGGCCGAGCAGTTGAATTTCGGAATAGCCGGCATCGGCCAGCTGACGCGATTCGGCCAGCACGGAGGCGCTGGTCCGGCTGCGCTCCGGGCCGCGCGTGAACGGGACTACACAATAAGCGCACGATTTATCGCATCCTTCAATAATGGTCAGATAAGCGCGATGCGGATTCTCGCGGCGCGTGAGCGGGGTTTCAAACGTATCGTCGGTGTCGAGGCTGAGGCCGGTGACGCGCTTGTTGCCGGCTTCCAGTTGCACCAGCATCTGCGGCAACTGGTTGTAGCTGGCCGAGCCGCAGACCATGCTGACATGAGGCGCTTTCTCGAAGACGCGCTCGCCTTCCTGTTGCGCGACGCAGCCCAACACGACGAATTTTTTCCCTTTTCCTTCGCGCTTGAACTGCTGGAGGCGATGGAAGACTTTCTGCTCCGCCTTATCGCGGATGCTGCACGTGTTGTAGAAGACCAGCTCGGCCTCGTCAGGAGTCGAGACCTGGGAGTAGCCTTCGCCGATCAGCGTGCCAATGACTTTTTCCGAGTCATGCGCATTCATCTGGCAGCCGAAGGTTTCGATGTAGAAGTTTTTCACTGCTGTGTTTATTGTACGGGAACTGCCGGGCGTCGACATCTTCTCGATAATTCCGGAGTCCCAGCCCCATGCGTGAGAGTCTGTGTGAAAACCGCTGCGCTGACCGCTCCTGCTGGTCGCGGCTCCGTTTATCTTGGTGGATCCCCAAGGCTCGAAACAGAGCCGCGACTAGCAGGAGCGGTCCAAACCGACTTTCCACACAGGCTCGTGAGCTTGGGGCTAGTGCGCGCATGAAATTAATCCCAAGCCTACGCACGGGGCTTGCGTTGCATCGTAATGACGCCACATTCCTGATAAACTAAACCTTAGTGAGCCTCGAACATACGACGGATTTTCCCGCTCCGATCGCGCCCCTCCCCGAATCCGTTCCCGAACCCATTGCCGACACTTCCTCCGAGTTTCCACAGGAAGAGCCTCGCGGCGCCATTGCCGAGTGGACCATCACCATCCTGCTGCTGCTGTTTCTGACCACCACACTGGTGCAGGCGTTCGTGATTCCGACCCCCTCCATGGAAGATACGCTGCTGATCGGCGATCATCTGCTGGTGGATAAGCTGGCGTACGCTCCGGCGGGTCCGGTGAGTAAGTATGTGCTGCCGTACCGTCCGGTGAAGCGCGGCGACATCATTGTGTTCCGGTTTCCAGTGGACATCAAGCAAACGTTCGTCAAGCGATGCATGGGCGTGCCGGGCGACCGGATCCGCATCCTGAATAAACAGGTCTATTTGAACGGAGTGAAGCTGGACGAGCCGTACAAGGTTCACAAAGACGATTACTTCGATTCCTATCGCGATAATTTTCCGGGCGAACCGAATGTGAGCGTCGAGAATGGCGCCATCGACATGCTGACGCATCACGTGGTGAATGGCGAGGTAGTTGTTCCACCCAATTATTATTTCGCCATGGGCGACAATCGCGACCGTTCTCTCGACAGCCGCTACTGGGGATTTGTGCCGCGCGAGAATATCATCGGCAAGCCGCTGATCGTGTACTGGTCTTACGATGCGCCCACCGATCAGCTTACCGATCCCGGTATAAGTCTGACGCACATATTCGACCTGGTAAAGAATTTCTTTCCAAAAACGCGCTGGAAGCGCACATTCATGCTGATCCACGGATACCCCATTCAATGAAAAACTTCGCAGAGTCCACGCGTGACTTCATCAACGAGTGGGCGCTCAATATCCTGATTCTTCTTTTCGGCACGACCACGCTGGTGCAGGCGTTTATCGTGCCCACGCCATCCATGGACAAGACCGTGATGGTGGGCGACCATTTACTGGTAGGCAAGCTTTCCTACGCGCCGTCGGATTCCTTCAGCCGCCATCTGCTGCCGTACACGGAGCCGAAGCGCGGCGACATTATCGTGTTCCGCTACCCGATGGACATCAGCCAGAACTACGTGAAGCGCTGCATGGGCGTCCCGGGCGATCGCCTAAAGGTGGTGGACAAGGATGTGTGGTTGAACGGCCATAAACTGGTCGAACCCTATGTGCAGCACATACGCCCCAACATCGATCCTTACGCCGACAATTTTCCGTCGGCGCCTTACGGTCAGGTGTTCGACCGCGCGCGCAGAATGCTGGACGAGAACGTCGTGAACGGCGAAATCGTCGTGCCCGAAGGCAGCTATTTCGCGATGGGCGATAATCGCGACAACTCGTCCGACAGCCGCTACTGGGGCTTTGTTCCGCGCGAGAACATCATCGGCAAGCCGCTGGTGATTTTCTGGTCCTACGATGCGCCGACCGCGGATTGGGTGGATTATAACGCCAATCACTTTATCGACCTGGCGAAAAATTTCTTCGTCAAGACGCGCTGGGATCGCACATTGAAGCTGGTGCGCGGTTATCCGGTTCAGTAGAAAATGTCTCATCTCTATGGACTGATTCTCGCCGGCGGGCGCGGGACGCGGTTCTGGCCGCGCAGCCGCAGGGCGAACGCCAAGCAGGTCCTGAAATTCTTCGGCGACCGGTCGTTGATCCAGCAGACTGTGGATCGTTTGCGGCCCGTTCTGCCTCCGGAGCGCATCTGGATTCTGACCAACGATCATCTGCGCGCCGAGATCGTGAAGCAGCTTCCAGAGGTTCCGAAGAAGCAGATCCTGGCTGAGCCTGCGCAACGCAACACGGCTCCCGCGATCGGACTGGCCGCGCACATCCTGCAATCGATCGACCCTCAAGCGGTCATGGGAGTTTTTCCGGCGGACCATGTGATCGGCGAGCCGCGCGATTACGTCAAGCTGATCCGACCCGCGTTTAAAGCCGCCAAGGAAGGGAAGATCGTCGTGCTCGGAATCGAGCCGAGGTGGGCGGAGGCCGGCTACGGCTATATTGAGTTTCCCGAGGGGCCAGGGGCCAGGGGCCAGGGGCCAGTAAAGAGCTTTCGGGAAAAGCCGGATGCGGCAACCGCTGAGCAGTTTTTGAAGGCTGGGAATTTTTATTGGAACGCGGGGATGTTTTTCTGGAGGACATCCGTGCTGCTGGACGAGCTGCGGAAGTATCTTCCGAAAACCGCGACCCTGATTGCGGGCCTACCTGCGTTTTCCAGCCGCCACTTCGCGGCGAAGATGGCCGAAGTTTTTCCACGCTGCGAGAATATTTCCATCGACTACGCGGTGCTGGAGCACGCGAGAAATGTCGTCGGGATTCCGGCGGGCGACATCGGATGGAACGACGTCGGGAGCTGGAATGCGGTTTATGAATTGCAGCGGCGCGACGCGCACGGGAACGCAGTTCGAGGAGAGGCGCTGCTCCTCGACAGCGGCGGGAACTACGTGGACGGCGCAAAATCGAAGTTAATTGCGCTGCTGGGCGTTCACGATCTGATCGTGGTCGACACGCCCGACGCGCTGCTGATCGCGGATCGCAGCCGGGCACAGCAGGTGGGCGACCTGGTAAAACAACTCGAAAGGGAAAAGCGCGACAATCTGCTGTAGTGGAACTGATCTGGGATGGGGAACTGGACTCGGGTCAACGAGGGGCGGAGCTTGTGGCCGACCTCGAGTCCCGCCAATACCCGGCAGGTGTGTCGATTTCGCTAAGAGCGTCGCACGTTTTCGTTGAGATTCCCACCCGCTCTTATTGGGCCGTCGCCACATGGACGGTGAGCATGCTGATGATCGGGTTCGGGTTGGCGTCGAACTGGTTTCTTCTGGTGCTCGCGCCGTTCATGATAGGAGCCGCCATTATGCAGAGCCTGGGGCGTGTTTCGATCCTGATCAAGGATGAACGGGTGAGAATATTCGAAGGGGTCGGCGGCGTCGGGCGCCGTATTGAGATGCCTCTCGGCGGGATTCGTCGCGTCGAGTTCGCAGTAAAGCGCGGAAGAGGCGGATCGACGAGCTGGATCGTCCTGAATGACGTGAAATTCGGGCGTCATCTGAATGAGGAACAGATCCGCTTCGTGATTGGGCTGCTGCTGGACGCGACGCGATCACTCGCGTCTTAATCACTCACATCGCAGCGCGCTCATGGGGTCGATTTTCGTCGCTCTACGAGCCGGAAGAAACGTGGCCCCCAGGCCCGCGGCGACGAGCAGCACCACCACCATCGTGTAGGAGACGGGATCGAACGGGCTCAGCCCGAACAATAATTTCCGCAGCAACTGCGAGGCGGCCGCGGCCGCGGCGAATCCGAGTAGCAATCCAATGAAAACCGCGCGCGAGCTGGAGCCGAGAACCAGGCGGATGACCTCGACCGGGCGCGCTCCGAGTGCCATGCGGATTCCGATCTCCTTCGTGCGCTGCTCCACGCAATAGGCAAACACGCCGAACATGCCGATGGTTGCCAGCGCCAGCGCGAAGCCGCCCAACCCCTCCGCGATCGCCGCTCCGGCGCGGGATGCTTGCAGATACTTGTCGAGATTTACCGTTAAGGGCGTGAAGGTCGTGCCGGTGCGGGCGTCGATCTGCTTCGCGACTCCCGCGATCGCGTCGGCCGTTCCCGGCGTTGTGCGAAACAGCGCTAGAGGAATGGAATCGCCGCTGATCGGGAAATAAATCGTCGGCGAAACCTCGTCCAGAGTGGTGGTGTAGGCATCCTTGACGATTCCGACGATTTCATGCGGCGCATAAGGCTTCCCGGCGACCACGGACTTGCCGAGGGCGTTGCCGTCGAAAAAGCGGTTGGCCAAAGTCTGATTAATCAGCACGACAGAGCGGTTCGAATCGGCGTCTTCCAGCATTCTTCCCTCCAGGATGGGGATTCCCAAGACGTCGAGGTATCCGCGGTTGATTTCTTGCACGGCTACTGTTTTCCCTTGCTTCTCTGTTTCGTTGGGCAGCCGGAAACTGGTCCAATTTTGGCCGTTGCCGAGTGGCGCGAGCCGGGTGAGCCCGACGGGCTGCCGCGCCAGATCGCGGCTGAGCTGAGCGAAGAACGCGCGCGAGCGCGCGGCGTCGTAGGAACTCGCCGGAAGATCGAACTGCGCGATCGAAACGCCAGAGATCGTAAAGCCAGGGTCCTGGGTGCGGGCCCGCTGGACGCCGCGCGTCATCAGGCCGGCGCCGACCAGCAACACCACGCTTAAGGCGACCTGCGCGGTCAGCAGCACGCTGCGTAAGGAGAATCGCGAGCGGATTCCGCCGGGGCGGGTCGCATGGAGCGAGGGGGCCAGGCCGAAGATGATGCAGGTCGCCGCACTCAACGCGAGTGCATACATCAGCACAACGGAATCGGGAACGAGCCGGAAGGAAAGGTTGTCGTTTACCGCATAGCGAAACACCAGCGAGGGCAGCCAAAATGCGATGGCCACGCCGACAACGCCGGCGGTGCAGGCCAGCACCAGGCTCTCCGTAAGCAGTTGGCGGACGATCCGCGCACGGTTCGCGCCCAGAGACAGGCGGACCGAGATTTCATGCTGCCGCGCCGCCGCGCGCGCCAGCAGCAGGTTCCCCACGTTGGCGCATGCCAGCAGCAACACCAGGAACACTGCGAGAGACATCAGCGCGAAAACGGGGAGGATTTTCTCCGATTTTCCGGTGTTAAGGAAGGCGGTTCCCGTGAGCCGGACTCCGTGAGACTCGTCGTGATTCTGCGCGCGGAACTGCTGGTGGAGCACAGCCAGTTCGGCTTCCGCCTGCGCTCGCGAAACGCCCGGCGCCAGGCGTCCGGCGATGTTGGTGCAGCAATAGTTCGGACTATGCAGATAATCCTTCATCCAGGTGGTATGCGGTTCAATGATGGAGCGGGCGGAGATCGGAATATAGAGGTCGAACACCTGGGCGGAGTTGCCCGTGAAATCGCTGCCCGTGACGCCGACGATCGTGAACGGCGTGTCCTCAATGCGCAGTTGTTTGCCGATGGCGCTTGGGTCCGAGCCCATGCGAGTCTGCCAGAACACATAGCTGAGGACGACCACGGGCTGCGGAGCGTCCACCAGGTCTTCGTCGGCCCGGAATCCGCGGCCCTGCTGCATCCCGATGCCGAGCACACTGAAAAAACTGCCGCTGACCGAGGAAGCGACGGCCTTTCCGTCATCAATCCTGACCTTCTGGCCGTTGCCAATCGCGACAACGCCGGAAATCGTCTTGCTGTGCGCGGCGAGATAACGGAATTCTTCGAGGGAGAATCCAAAGGTCCGCAGGCGGTCGTCCAGTTCAAAAATATTTACTACCCTCCCAGGATCCGCTATCGGCCAGGGACGAATCGCAATTGCATTGAAGACGGTGAACAGGCTGGTATTGAGGCCGATGGCGCAGCCGAGGGCTAGAATCGCCACCGACGTAAAGCCGGGGTGCGCGCGCAGATTGCGCAGCGCGTAGCGAACATCCTGCATGACGCTTTCGAGCCACGGCCAGATCCAGACGGCGCGGGAGTCCTCCCGGGCAATCGTCGTGTTTCCCATGGCACCACCCATCGCTCGATGAAACTCGATTTCCTCGGCCAGGTCGGCCTGGTTCTGTCTCGCACCGAGCCAGTATCGGAGGCGACGAAACAGCTTCATGCCAAAACCTTTTGGATCGCGAGAACCATGCGGTCGAACTCCTTGCGCTCGGCTGACAACTGCTTTCTGCCAAGCGCGGTCAACGTGTAATAGCGCGCGCGGCGATTATTTTCCGAAATACCCCACTCGGCTTCGACGTATCCGTTCAGCAGGAGCCGTTGCAGGGCGGGGTAGAGAGAGCTCTCGCCCACTTGCAGGACGTCTTCGGAGATGGTTTTCAGGTGTTGGGCGATACCGTAACCGTGCATGCGGCCGCGGGCGAGCGATTTCAGAACCAGCAGGTCCAGCGTGCCGGGAAGGAGTTCGGAGGATTTATCGGTTCCCATCGTCTATCGATGGAAGTATGCGGCAGTCGGAGAAAAATGTCAAGCCGCAGGCAGTGTGACTTCGAGCCGGGCGCCGCCTTCATCCCGATTCGCGGCTGAGATCGCCCCTCCATGCTGGGTGATAATTCCTTCGGCGACAGTCAATCCCAGGCCGGTGCCACGGGCGTCCAGCCGGGTGGTGACGAACGCGTCGAAGATGTCCGGCAGCACGTCGGCGGGGATGCCCCGGCCGTTGTCTTCCACCGAAATCGTCAGGCCTCGGGGACCGCAACGGGAACGGACGTCGATCTTTCCAGCGCCCGCTTCCACCGCGTTCAAGGCATTGCGCAGCAGGTTGACGAACACCTGCATCAGACGGTCGGCATTGCCGACGACCGACGCCTCCGGAGGAACGCGATTTGAAAACTCGACCGCCGCGGCTTTGTCGTCGATCGCCACCAGGCCCCATGCTTCCTCGATAAGAGGGCGCACCGTCACCGGTCCCATGTGCTGGTTCCTGACCCTGGAGAAATCGACCAGGCTCTCGCTGATGCGTTGCAGCCTTTTCGCGACTCGCTGCATGCGCGCCAGGCGGTCGAGCGTCGGACGGTCGCCGGTGGTTTCGATCAGCTTTTCTATTGATCCGCTTAACACCGCAAGCGGGGTGTTCAATTCGTGAGCTACGCTCGCCGAGAGCAGGCCAAGGCTGACCAGGCGGTCCTGTTCCTCTAATCGGCGGAGCGCGGCGGCCAGTTCGTCTTCCTGCCTTCTTAATGCCGCGACCGTTTCATTGCGCGAACGCATGATCTGCCCGATTTCGTCGCCCAGGATATCCTCCGGCGGGATCATCTCGCGGTCGCGATCGCCCTGTTGCGTGGCGGCATCGGCTTCGAGCATCCGGCGCAATGGACGGTACACATAAAGAGGCATGATCGCCGATTCCAAAACGACTACCGCCAGCACATAAATACTTCCCAAAACGAGAAATAATGTGAGCCGCGCCCGCGCCACCGCCTGGGCATAGGATTCCCTCTCAGCGGTAAGTTCTTGCCCTGAGGCAGGGTTTTGGTGCAGAATATACAGTTCCCTTGTTTGGGCGTCGGCAACTTGCTTCTCAAACAGAGGAATTAGCGAGAAGTAAGCGGCGCACGTTAACACTAAGAAGAAAAGGTTGTGGAGCACCATCAACTTGGGCCTGACCTTCAAGTTGCCGAATAGTCTAATGGCGCTGTAGTTCTTACGGTAAAACAAGAAATTTTGCTCCGGTTGCGTAGGCGCTCTCGTTATGATAGAAATATTTGAGGGCACGGTCACGGCCCTGGAGACCAACACTCGAGATGGCAGCTATCTTTCCCAAGTCGTCTGACATCATTTTAAAGGTTGCGGGCGCACTGCTCGGGCTTGGCGCTCTGGCAGGCATCTGCGCCTACACCTACTACACTTACCCGACCGTAATCGACACGGGTTATCAGCCGGTTCAACCGGTTCCGTACAGCCATAAGCTGCACGCGGGCCAACTCGGCCTGGATTGCTACTATTGCCACTTCACGGTTTATAAGGCAGCCTACGCGGCGGTTCCGCCGACACAAACTTGCATGAACTGCCACGCGCGGGTGAAGGCGACCAGTCCGCGCCTGGAACTGGTGCGGCAAAGCTTCGCGACAGACCAGCCGATTCCCTGGGTGCAGATTCATCGCCTACCAGATTACGTGTATTTTAACCACTCGGCGCACGTGACGGCCGGCGTGAGCTGCGTCAGCTGCCACGGCCGTATCGACCAAATGATTGAAGTTCATCAGGAGAAGCCTCTCAACATGGCGTTTTGCCTGGAATGCCACCGCAACCCGGCGCCCAACATCCGGCCGGCGGAACTGGTGACGAAGCTCGATTGGGTGCCGGACAGGGATCCGGCCGAGATCGGGCGCGAGATCATCGAAGCAAAGCATATCAGTCCGCCCACGAATTGCTCCGGGTGTCACCGATGAGTCTCATCAACATTACAAATAAAACAAGTGGACCAAAATATTGGCGGTCTTTGAACCAGCTTGCCGGCACCCAGGAATTCAGCGAGTGGGTTCATCGCGAGTTTCCGGCTAACGCGTCGGAGATGCTGGACGGGAATTCGCGCCGTACGGTTTTGAAAATGATGGCGGCATCGTTCGGCCTGGCCGGTTTGACGGCATGCCGGCGACCCGTCGAGCACATTCTGCCCTATGCCAAGGGCGTCGAGGACATGATCCCCGGCCATGCTTACTTCTACTCGACGGTGATGTCGCTGTCGGGGGGCGTCAGCGGACTATTAGTTGAATCGCACGATGGTCGGCCGACCAAAATCGAGGGCAATGCGGATCATCCGGGCAGCCTGGGCGCCGCGACGGCGATGCAGCAGGCGGCGATTTTAGGCCTGTACGATCCGGATCGTTCGGCGATGGTGCTCGAAAGCGGCAAGGAATCGGACTGGAAGAAGTTCGAAGCCGCGATGAAAGCGTTATCGCTGGGCGACGGGGCTGGGCTGCGGTTTTTGAGTGAAACGGTGACGTCGCCGTCGCTTTCCGCGCTGCGCGGCGAAGCGCTGAAGAAATTTCCCAAAGCGAAGTGGATCGAGTATGAGCCGATTTCCCGTGAGAACGAACACGCCGGCTTGAGCATGGCGCTCGGCCAGCCTCTGGAGCTTTCGCCGAGGTACGACAAGGCCAAAGTGGTGGTGGCGCTCGACTGCGACTTCCTCGGACTCGATTCGCCGACGGCTATTCCGACCAAGCAATTTTCAAAGGGCCGCAAGTTTTCTTCAGAAGAGGATTTTGAGAAGGCCAACCGGCTGTACGCGGTGGAGAGCCAATTCTCGTTGACCGGTGCTAACGCAGACCATCGGTTGCGGATGCGTTCCGGAGAAGTGAAGCAATTCGCCATGGATCTGGCGTCGGCGCTGGGCGCGGTGCCTGGGCTTAACGTCGTCCAGGGGGGTGACAAGCGAGCGAAATTCCTGGCGGCGGTGGTGAAGGATCTGATGGCCGCTGGCGCGGGGGCTCTTGTGGTGTCGGGATTGAGGCAGCCGGCGATTGTTCACTCGATCGCGGCGGCGATCAATCAGTCGCTGGGAAGCGGAGCGGTTTCGTACGCAAAAATCGACAACACGGACGCTGGCTTGGATGCGCTGAAGGCTTTGACTACCGAAATGTCCTCTGGGCAAGTACAGACGCTCGTGATTCTGGGCGGCAATCCGGCCTACACGGCGCCTGCAGATCTGCAATTCGCTGTATCGCTTTCGAAGGTCGCGAGTTCGATTCACCTCGGCCTCGACGACGACGAAACAGCAGCGGCGGCGAAGTGGCATGTGCCGGAAGCACATTTTCTTGAAAGCTGGAGCGACGCTCGGAGTTCAGATGGTGCGGTCGCCATTCAGCAGCCTCTCATTTCGCCTCTCTACGACGGAAAAACGGCGGCTGAGATTGTCGCGTTGCTGATCGATGCGAAGGACAAAAAAGCTTACGACATCGTCAAGAATTACTGGCAGGGGCAGTGGCCGGCAAAAGACAAGGAAATGGCCTGGCGCAAGGCTCTCAACGACGGCGTTGTCGCGTCGGCGAAGCCTGCCGAGGCCCTGAAAGTATCCGTTGACGCGAAGAAGCTTGCGGGAGCAGCCGGAGCCGAAACGAAGTCTTCGGCGACTGGAATCGAGGTCGCGTTTTATCCAAGCGCTTCGGCTTGGGACGGGCGCTTCGCCAATAACGGCTGGATGCAGGAAGCGCCGGACCCGATCACCAAGCTGGTGTGGGGCAACGCGGCCATGATTTCGCCGGCCACGGCTCGCGACCAGAAGCTCGAAGACGGCGACGTGATCGCGATTTCGCGCGGCAATTACAAGCTGGAAGCCGCTGTAATGGTCCAGCCCGGTCATACCGACAATGCAGTTTCAATCTCGCTCGGATACGGACGCGTCCGCTGCGGGCAGGTCGGGAAAGACGTCGGGTTCAACGCGAACCTGATTCGGACCTCAGATGCCTATTGGTTCGGCGATGGATTCGCCATCGCGCCTACGGGAAAGAAATTGACACATGCTACCACGCAGGAGCATGGCATCCCCGGCGACAAGGGCGTCAACGCCGAGCACATGAACGAGCGTCCGATTTATCGGGAAATCTCGATCGAGGAGTACAAGAAGCAGCCCAAGGTCATCGAGGAGATGGCGGAAGTGCCCGAGTTGCACTCGATTTATCCGGAGTGGACTTACGAAAAGGGCAATCAGTGGGGCATGGCGATCGATCTGACCTCCTGCACCGGCTGCAACGCCTGCGTCGTGGCCTGCCAGGCGGAAAACAATATTCCGGTGGTCGGCAAGGATCAGGTGATGCGCGGCCGCGAGATGCACTGGATCCGCATGGATCGCTATTACACGGGTCCGGAGGACGATCCGCAACTGGTGGAGCAGCCGGTTCCCTGCATGCAGTGCGAGAACGCTCCGTGCGAAAACGTCTGCCCGGTGGCAGCGACGACGCACAGCCCCGAAGGCCTCAACGACATGGCGTACAACCGCTGCGTCGGCACCCGGTACTGCGCCAACAACTGTCCGTTCAAGGTGCGGCACTTCAACTTTCTCAACTTCCACAAGCACGATTCACCGGAGTTTGCGATGTCGTATAACCCGGACGTGACGGTTCGCATGCGAGGCGTCATGGAAAAGTGCACCTACTGCGTGCAGCGCATTCAGGAAACCAAAATCAAGGCGAAAATCGACGGGCGCCGCCCCATCAAGGATGGCGAGATCGTGACCGCCTGCCAGCAGACCTGTCCGGCCGACGCCATCGTGTTCGGGAATATTAACGACCCCGAATCGCGCGTTTCGAAACTGAAGAAGCAGGAGCGCAACTACGCAATGCTGGCCGAGCTCGACATCAAGCCGCGCACCACGTACCTGGCAAAGCTGCGGAATCCCAACCCGGAGTTGACAAATGGCTGATATCGCGATCCGGCAGGATCCACAGTTGATGGCGACCAATCCGCCACTGGTCCGTGCTGACAGCTACCACGACCTCACCGAGCAGATCAGCACGATTATCGAGGGCGACGTATTTAAGACGCCTCTGAAGTACTGGATCACACTGAGCGTCACCGGCTCGATTGTGCTGTTGCTGGGCGCGATGCTGACCTACCTGGTGTCGACCGGTATCGGCGTGTGGGGCAACAATCGCCCGATCGGTTGGGCGTGGGACATCACGAACTTTGTGTTCTGGATCGGTATCGGCCACGCCGGAACGCTGATTTCGGCGATTTTATTCCTGTTCCGGCAGAAGTGGCGCACCTCGATCAACCGTTCGGCCGAGGCCATGACGTTGTTCGCGGTGGCTTGCGCCGGTATCTTCCCTCTGTTCCACACAGGGCGTCCGTGGCGCGCCTACTGGCTGTTTCCGGTGCCCAATACCGACTTGAACATGTGGCAGAACTTCCGCAGCCCGCTCATTTGGGACGTGTTCGCGGTCTCGACGTACGGAACGGTTTCGGCGCTGTTCTGGTTTACAGGGTTGGTTCCCGACCTGGCGACGATCCGCGATCGCGCGACGACAAAGGTCAAGCAGTGGGTATTTGGATTCCTGAGCCTGGGGTGGCGCGGATCGGCGCGGCACTGGAGCCATTACGAAGTGGCGTACCTGATTCTGGCCGGTATTTCGACGCCTCTGGTGCTGAGCGTCCACTCCATCGTCAGCTTCGACTTCGCGACGTCGGTGATTCCGGGCTGGCACACTACGATTTTCCCTCCCTACTTTGTTGCGGGCGCGATTTTTTCGGGCTTCGCCTGCGTCATGACGCTGTTGCTGATTGCGCGGTGGGCGTTGAATCTCCAGAACCTGATCACGATCAAGCATCTGGAGAACATGAACAAGATCATCCTGGTGACGGGATCGATCGTCGGCTACGCCTATTGCACCGAGTTTTTCATTGCCTGGTATTCGGGCGGCGTCTACGAGCGGTTCACGTTCGTCAATCGCGCCTTCGGGCCTTATGCATGGGCGGCCTGGACCATGTATTCGTGCAACGTTTTCATCCCGCAGCTTTACTGGTTCAAGAAAATGCGGACATCGATTCCGGTGATGTTCGTGATCTCGATCACCACCAATATCGGAATGTGGTTCGAGCGCTTCGTCATCATCGTGACCAGCCTGCATCGCGACTTTCTACCCAGTTCGTGGGGTTATTTTAAGCCGACCTGGGTCGATATCTGCACCTTTACCGGAACCATCGGGCTGTTTCTAACGCTCTTTTTGCTGTTTGCGCGCTTCCTGCCGATGATCGCTATGTCGGAAGTAAAGGGCGTGCTGGCGAAGGAAAAGCAGTTGTTCGCCAAGGAAACCGTGGGGCACCACTAATGCCAAAAATGAACATCGAACAGATCACGGACAAACTGGGCTTCGGCCCGGACAAAGTTTACGCGGTGATGGGTGAATTCTCCGATCCTCACGATCTGGTGCATGCAGGCCGCAAGATTCGCGAAATGGGCTATACCAAGATCGACGCGCTGTCGCCGTTTCCCGTGCACGGCATCGACGCGGCGATTGGCGTGCCATATTCAAAGCTCGGCTGGATTGTGATTTCGATCGCGTTGTGCGGAGGCGCCACCGCGCTGCTGCTGCAATGGTGGTGCGGAACGCAGAACTATCCGCTGGTGATTGGCGGCAAGCCTCTGTTCGATTTTTCCTTCTCCATTCCAATCACGTTTGAGCTGACCGTGCTGTTCTCGGCGTTCGCCAGCGTGATCGGGATGTTCACATTGAATGGACTTCCACGGTTGTATCATCCATCGGCCAATTACCGCATGGCGCATCGCGCCACCGACGACCGGTTCATTCTATTGGTTGAGGCCGACGACCCAATTTTTAACCCGCAAATCACGACCGAACACATGAAGAGCGTCGGTGCGGGAACGGTGGAGGTTGTTGTCGGATGAAGAAATTGATGTGGATCTGCGGCTATAGCCTGCTTCCGCTGATCGCGGTAGTCCTGTCGGCCTTCCTGTTGACGGGATGTTCCGGCGTCCAGCGCGATCCGCCGGTGCAGGTGTGGGACGACATGAAGCAGCAGCCGAAATTTCATCCGCAGGGTCAAAACGAATTGCCGTTTTTGGCCGACGGACGGGACGCGCGCCGTCCTCCCGATGGCACGGTGGCGCGAGGCCACATGGCGGAGCAGACGGCCTACTTCACGGGTATGGACGGCGACCTCTACGTCGGAAAGAGCCCTGTGCCGCTGACTCCTGCGCTGCTCAAACTTGGGCAGATGAAATTTAACACCTATTGCCAGCCTTGTCACGATAAGACCGGCTCGGGGCAGGGCATTGTTCCCGCCCACGTGCCCACCTGGCAGCCCTCGAATTTGACCGAAGATCGCGTCGTGCAATTCGCCGACGGAGACATTTTTAACGTGATCACAAATGGACGGCGTTCCATGCCGACGTATCGCTTCCAGATCGCGGTGGAAGACCGCTGGGCGATCATTGCCTACGTCCGGGCCTTACAGCGCGCCGCGCATGGCACCAAGGCGGACGTACCGGCGGACCGGGCGGCGGAGTTGCAATGAGCTCAGAAATGACGCAAATGACCGACAACTACCAACTTGACCAAAGCACGTGGTCCAAGGGCCGCAATACGCTGGTTCTGGCGGTGCTGATTTCCGTCGTCGCCTGCGTGGCGGGCTATCTCAACGACCCGGTGCGGTTCCACCAATCTTACATAATTGCCTTCGCGTATGTCGCTGCGGCGGGTTTGGGCGCGTTTTTCTTCGTCATGGTGCAGTACCTGACCGGCTCGGCGTGGAGCGTCACCATGCGCCGGATCATGGAAAATATCATGATCACGCTTCCCGTTTGCGGCATTCTGTTTCTCCCCATCGCTTTCGGATTGAAGGATATTTATCCGTGGATGGACAAGGCCGCCTACCCGCTGCCCGGAACGAAAGGCGCATACCTCACTGAAAATTTCTTTGTTTTCCGCACCTATATTTATTTCGCGCTCTGGTCGATCTGGATTTTCGCGATTTATTATCAGTCGACCAAGCAGGACACGGAACGTTCGGCGCGGCAAATGAACGTGATTGCGCGCTGGTCGGCTCCGGGTCTGTTTCTGGCGATAGTAGTCGGCACGCTGGCCTCCTACGATTGGCTGATGTCACTCGAACCACATTGGTATTCCACGATCTTTGGGCTCTATATTCTGGCCGGCGGGGCGCTGACATTCATGTCCTTCGTGACGCTGATCTGCCTGGGGTTCAGGCGTGCCGGGATTCTCAAGAATTCCATCACACCGGAGCACTATCACGACCTCGGCAAATGGCTGTTCGCGCTGACGGCCTTTTACACCTATATGGCGTTTTCGCAATACCTGCTGATCTGGTACGCGAATCTGCCCGAAGAAACGATCTGGTACCGGCACCGATCGGTAGGAAACTGGCTGGGAATCAGCTTGGCGATGCCGTTTATTCGCTTCCTGATTCCTTTCTTCGTGATGCTCAGCCGGCCCGCCAAGCGCAGCCTGAAGATGATCGCGGCTCTGGCTATCTGGTCGATCGTGGTTGAATATATCGATCTGTACTGGGTGGTGATGCCGACATATTTCAAGACCGGACCGCAAATTAGCTGGATGGATTTTGCAACCTTAGCCGCGACGCTGAGCATCTGCGGGCTCGCCTTCTGGAGCCGCTTCCGGAAGAATAAGCTGGCGCCGGTGGGCGATCTCCGGTTCGAGCAGAGCCTCCATTTTGAAAATGCGTAAAGGAACAGCATGAGCGAAGAAGATCTGAACCCAATTATTCCCGCCGACCCTCGCGAAGGGTTTGATCGCGCCGAGCCAAGCGTGGGTGCGATTTTCGGTTTCGCTATCGGCAGCGTGATTCTTCTGGTCATAACGATTTTCGCGATTCAACAATATTTCGAACACATCTGGAACCAGGCGGTGTATGAAAAGGTCCTGGCTCCGCCCAGCGAGCAGTTGCGCGAACTGCGTGGACGCGATGACTGGAACCTGACGCACTACCTGTACATGGACAAGGCCTCGGGCCAGGTGCGAATCCCCGTGGATCAGGCGATGGACCTCCTGCTGAAGGACGCAGCCGCGGGCAAGACCTTTTATCCGGCCAAGGCAACCGTCCCCAAGAAAGAGGAGCCGGCGGCTCCCGTTCCCGGCGCTCCCGGCGCTCCGGGCGCTCCCGCCGCGACAACTCCTCCCACTCCTCCGGCCGCGGAAAAGAAGTAATGAACAAGGTTCTCCAATTCGGGATGGTCGCGATGATGGCGTTGCCCGTATTCGCGCAGCCGCGCCTTGACCGCTACGGGGTCCCTGGAGCTCTGCCGGTTGGTGTGAGGCCGGCGATCCTTGAAGGAGTCGGGATTGAAGAACACCTGGGACGTCAGATCGACCTGAACCTTACGTTCACGGCGGAAAATGGATACCCGGTTGCATTGAGTGAGTATTTTCATAAAGGCAAGCCGGTCATCCTCGACCTGATCTACTACTCCTGCCCGAATCTGTGCACTCTGGTGTTAAACGGCCAGACCGCAGCCATGCGCGAGCTTCTGCCCTGGACGCCGGGCAACGAATACGAGGTAGTGACCATCAGCATCGATCCCAACGAATCTTTCGACCTGGCTCGCAAGAAAAAAGCGATTTACCTGAGCAGCTTCGATCATCCGGCGCCGGGTTGGCATTTTTTGTGCGACCGCGACGGCAACGCCAAGAAACTGGCTGAGACCGTCGGCTTCAAGTACCGCTGGGATGAGCGCACGCAGCAGTTCGCCCACGCCGCCGGAATCATGGTGCTGACGCCCGAAGGCAAGGCCGCGCGTTACCTCTACGGCGCCACGTTCCATCCGCGCGACCTGCGGTTTTCGCTGGCCGAAGCGTCGGAAAATCGCAGCACCATGGCGGTGCAAAAACTTCTGCTGTTCTGTTATCACTACGATCCGCAAGCGGCCGGCTACGTCCTGTTCGCGACGAATATCATGCGCGCCGGCGGAATTTTGACGGTTTTCCTGATCGGTTTCTTCCTCGCGCGAATGATCGCGGCGGAGCGAAAGAAAGCGTCGTTAACAACCCGGAAACTTAAAGAGGGAATTGTCTAATGGAGTGGTTTCGTTCGCTGATGTTGCCGCCGCAGGGGTCCGCGTTCGCGGCCGAGGTAGACACGCTTTACATGTTCCTGTTCTGGTTGAGCGCCGTCCTGTTTCTGGGGATCGCGGGCGCGGCGATTTACTTCGCGTTCCGCTACCGCTATGTCCCGGGCCGCGTAACGCCGCATATTACCCACAACACCATGCTCGAAATCGTATGGAGCGTGCTGCCGCTGTTGCTGTGTGTGGTGATCTTCTTTTGGGGCATGAACGGATGGATGGAGTACTCCGTTGCCCCGGGTGAGTCGATGGAGATCCAGATTACCGCCAAAAAATGGATCTGGACGTTCGAGTATCCCGATGGCTCCCGCACGGCTAACGATATTCACGTGCCGGTCGGGAAGCCGGTGAAATTCATCATGACCAGCGAGGATGTCCTGCACGATTTCTTTGTGCCCGATATGCGCGTGAAGCACGACATCGTGCCCGGCCGTTATACCGAAATTTGGTTCACGCCGACCGTTCTCGGGCCGCATAATTTTACCTGCGCCGAATACTGCGGCAAGGGTCATTCCGACATGTTGGGGAAGCTGACCGTCGATAACGAAACCGATTTCAAGAAATGGCTGGAGACGGGCGGCGACGAGTGGAAGAGTTATCCGCCGGAGGTTTGGGGCAAGATGCAGCGCGAGCAAAAAGGCTGCGCCACCTGCCACTCCATCGACGGCACGCGCGGGCAGGGGCCGAGCTGGAAAGGAATTTACGGCAAAATGGAGAAGATGAACGACGGGAAGTCGTATCTGGTGGACGACGCTTATCTCCAGGAATCGATGATGCAGCCTAACGCCAAAATCGTCGCCAGCTTCGAGCCGATCATGCCTTCGTTCCAAGGCCTGTTGCACCCGCAGGATATTCGCGGTTTGATCGCGTACATAAAGACGTTGCAGTAAAGGTAAACGACATGGCACAAGCACTTACACATAGCGATCCGCACCTGGGGGACCGACCCCGTCCGGCGAAAAATTACCTCAACGCGACCACCGGCGTCTGGAGCTGGATGTCCACCGTCGATCACAAGCGCATTGGGGTGATGTACCTGGTGGCGGTCACGTCGGCGTTTTTCGTGGGCGGCATGTTCGCATTGTTGGTCCGGCTGACGTTGCTGACGCCGAGTCACAAGCTGTTCGGCAAGGTGCTGATTGACGCCGATACTTACAACCGCGTGTTCACGCTCCACGGCGCGATCATGGTGTTTCTGTTCATCATTCCGTCGGTCCCCGGGTCGCTGGCAAATTTCGTCTTGCCGCTGATGCTCGGCGCAAAAGACGTGGCGTTTCCCCGCCTCAATCTGGCGAGTTTTTACCTGTGGTGCGGAGGGGCAACGCTGGCGGTTGCGTCCATGATTTTTGGCGCGGTCGATACTGGCTGGACTTTTTATACACCCTACTCGACCACCACGCAGAACGCCGTGGGGCTGATGACCATGGCCGTGTTCACTCTCGGATTCTCCTCGATATTCACCGGTCTCAATTTCATCGCGACGACCCACAAGCTGCGCGCGCCGGGCATGGGCTGGTTCGATATGCCTTTGTTCGTGTGGGGCACCTACGCGACGGCCATCATTCAAGTGCTGGCGACGCCGGTGCTTGGCATCACGATGGTGCTGCTGGCGCTCGAACGGACCTTCAATATCGGCATTTTCGATCCCAAGATCGGCGGGGATCCGGTATTGTTTCAGCACTTTTTCTGGTTCTATTCCCACCCCGCGGTTTACATCATGATTGTGCCGGGCATGGCGATCATCAGCGAAATCATCCCGACCTTCTCGCGTAAGACGATCTTCGGCTACAAGGCAATCGCCTATTCGAGCGTCGCGCTGGCGCTGCTCGGCTTCCTGGTGTGGGGCCATCACATGTTCGTCGCCGGGCAATCGGAATTGGCGACGGTGGTTTTCTCCGCGCTCACCTTTCTGGTTGCCATTCCGTCCGGGGTGAAGCTGTTCAACTGGCTGGCGACCATGTACAAGGGCAACATTTCGCTCGAAACGCCGATGCTGTACGGCATCTCCTTCATCCTGCTGTTCGCCATCGGCGGCCTGACGGGAATTTTCCTCGGCGCATTATCCACCGATGTCCACTTGACCGATACCTACTTCGTGGTCGCCCACTTCCACTACGTAATGATGGGCGGCACCGTGATCGCCTTCATCGGCGGCGTCCACTACTGGTGGCCGAAGATCACCGGCCGCATGTACAACGAAAAGTGGGGACGCATCGCCTGCGCGCTGGTATTCATCGGCTTCAACATGACCTTTCTCACGCAATTCTTCCTGGGCAGCAAGGGCATGCCGCGCCGTTACTATAACTACCTCGATCAGTACCAGCCGCTGCATGCTTTCTCGACCTTCGGGTCGTGGGTGCTCGGAATGGGCCTGTTCATCACGGCCGCCTACTTGCTGGCATCGCTGCGCAAGCCGATGGATGCGCCCGACAATCCCTGGGGCGGAACGACGATGGAGTGGCTGACATCCTCGCCGCCGATCGAGCACAATTTTGAAGAGCAGCCGGTGCTGGAACACGAGCCGTACGACTACCGGCCGAAGGTGAAAAAACACGCATGAGCACTTCGACGGTCGATGTACATCCAGACCCGCACGGCCCCGGCGACGAACATGGACATGACGGCCACGGGCACGACGACTCGCATCATCAGCATCACTTCACCACAATGGAGCAACAGTTCGATACCAGCAAGATCGGTATGTGGCTGTTCCTGGCGACCGAAGTCCTGCTGTTCGGAGGGTTGTTCGTCGGCTTCGGCCTGATGCAGGCGCGGTTTCCCGGAGAGTTTAAGGAAGCGCACGAGCATCTGCAAAGGCCTCTCGGCGCTTTGAACACCGTGGTGCTGCTGATTTCGAGCTGGACCATGGTGATGGGCGTTCTATCGGCTCGGACGAATCAGCGTAAGAAACTGGTTATATTCCTGCTGCTGACGATCTTGTGCGCCTGCATCTTTCTTGGTGTGAAATATTTCGAGTATTCTCACAAGTACGAAGAGGGATTGCTGCCGGGGCACTACTACAAGCATGTTGGCGACAAGATTCACGACGCGAGCGGCCACCCCAGCCCCGGCTACGCGACGTTTTTCAGCTTCTATTTCATGATGACCGGCCTCCACGGCATCCATATTTTGGTCGGCATCATCCTGCTGGCCTGGATTGCCGTGCGCGGAAATCGAGGCGAATTTAACAGCTCCTATTACACACCTGTCGATTTGGTAGGCCTCTACTGGCACCTGGTCGATTTAATTTGGATTTACCTGTTCCCGCTGTACTACCTGATCACATGAGCGAACATACACACAACCCGAAAGCAGAAGCGGCCGTTTACGCGAAGACTCTCGTCACGCTTCTGATCCTGACCGCGATCACCGTCGGGGCCTCCTATATCAACTTTGGCGCGTTCAACGTGGTGGTCGCGCTGACCATCGCCACCATTAAAGCGACCCTGGTCGCGCTGTTCTTCATGCACCTGTTGCACGACAAGCCCGTCAACGGCCTCATCGCCTCCGCTGGATTTCTCTTCCTGGGCTTGTTCCTGATGTTTACTCTGCTCGATTTCGACAGTCGCGAGAATCTGCAGCCGCGAAATCTTCCGACAGTGATCGCGCCTCCCCCGGCAGCCGCTCCAGCGACCACGCCGGCACCGGCGCCCGAGCATCACTAAGGCTGCTTGACCGGCGGGGTCGGATTATTTACGTCGGACAGTTTTTCTCCCGGCTTCAGCAGGCTCGGAGGCTTCTTTTTGTCCGCCACTTTTTTCTCCACGGTTTTTTGCTGAGCCAGCTCCGCCGGCGTCATCGCCGCCTCGCGCTCCTCTTTCTCCTTCTTCTGCTTCGCGGCCACTTGCTCCGCGCGCTCCTTCAGGTCCACCTGCGATAAATCCACGCTGTCAGTGGTCGCATCGATCGCTTCCTTCAACACGAATTCGTAGCGCGCCATGTCTTTCGGCTGCGATTCCTCGATCTTCTTGAGGTGCTCCAGCATATCCTGTTCGGACAGCGCAACCACGGAGGAACCCGCTTCGACAGAAATGTGACGCCGCATCGCGTCGTCGGCCACCACGTCGATGGCGTCGATAATCTTCGCGTAGTCCTCCAGCAGATCATGGACCAACGCGCTGCGCCCGGCTTTTTCCCTGGCCAACAGCTTTTCCACCTGGTCGAGCCTTTGCCTGGCGAAATGCGCATAGAGCTTCATGCGCTCGTTCGGTTCCTGCACCAGGCGGATCTGGTCGGCCTCATCGGAGGTGAGAAAGTCGCGGTTGGCCTGCGCGGAAAGGGTCAGGGCGCTAACGGCGATCCAAATCAGTTGTCTCATGCGATACCTCCTCACTTTTTCTGCATGATGTCCTGTATAAGATCATCATGCACCTTGGAGACGCGATCGCGCACGCTCTCCACAAACACGCGATCGTCGGCGTCCACCGCCTGCGCCAGTCCTTCCAGTCGCCGCATCAGTTCCCTGGTCTTCAACTCCGCTTTCTTGAAGAATTTCGGGTTACGTCGCGCGCTCTTGCCGGAATCGACCAGCGACTGGTACGCAAGATCGACAGAATCACGCAGCTCCTGCAACGCCGCCTTCAACTTGGCGTCGTCAGCCGAAGCGTCCCGCGCAGCGTCCATGGCAGCCGACGCGTTCATCAGAGCCAACTCGCTCCTCCGCTCCAGATTCGGCTCCAGCTTAATCGACGCCAGATCGAACGCGAGCGAAAGTATCAGCAGGGCATGCATAAACTACCGCTTGTCCAGCTCATGTTGAATCATCCGGACCCGCTGCCTCGCCTTGAACTCTTCATCCGGACTCTTACCCTGGCTGGTCTCCAGAAATTTATTGTAAGCCGCCAGTGCGTCTTTCAGTTGATGCAGATGATCGTAGGACAGGGCGCGGAAAAATAATTGCCCGCTGGTCTCGACGCCCAGGGCTCGCAACCGGTCCAGCGCTGCGATCCCTTCCGCGTAATTTTGATTGATCACCAGCGCCGCGCTCAATTCCCTCCACGCCTCCACCGAATCGGGCTTGAGCTTCGCCGCCGCCGCAAACTGGTTCGCAGCAGGGCCGATTTTGTGAAGGTTCAGCAGCAGCTTTCCGGCGAACATGCGCACATCGTAAGCCTGAGGCTCGGCCGCAACCAACTGGGCCGTGACCGCCAGCGCTTTGTCGTCCTGCTTAGTCATCAGGTAGGCCTGCGCCAGCGCCACCCGATTCGGCGTCGTCGGAGACTTATCGACTGCCGCTTCGAGCGCCGCCACCGCCGACGCTGGATCGCCCGAAGCCAGCAGCAGCGCGCCCATGTGCTCGCGCGCGGCGGGATCTTCGGGAAACTCGCGGTATAGCGCAATCGCCTTTTCCGTCTGATGGTCCGCTTCCAACAGTTGCGCAAGTTCCAGCAGGTAGCTCTTGTATTTCGCGTTCAGCGCGGCCGCTTTCCGGAAGTGCGGCTCGGCTTCGGCCAGCTTCTTCTCGCCCGTCATTGTTTGAGCCAACGCCCACTCGGCGTCCGCCGATTCTGGTTTCAGACTGACCGCCGTGGTGTAGGCCGCCTCCGCTTCAGACAGCGCACCGGCATCGCGTAAAGCTTCAGCCAGATAGAACACTGGCCGGAATTCCTTTGGCTTCTGCTCGACGGCCGCTCTCAGTTGAACCGCCGCGCCTGCCGCGTCCTTCGAACGCAGCAAAGAAATCCCCAAATTCAGCTCGGCTTCATACAATCCCGGTTTCAATTCCAAAACGGCCTTGTATTGCGGAATCGACTCCGCGAACTTGCCTAGAAAACTGTACGCCAGCGCCAGGTTGAATCGAGCGCCGTAATCCTTGGGATCTTCGGCGACAGCCTTGGTGAACAATTCCACCGCCGCATCGTACTTCTGCGCGTCCAGCGCCTTCAGTCCCTCCGCCGAATAATCGACCGACTGCGCGAGGATCGCCGCGAGCAAGACCCACATACTCGATTTCATTCTAACGCGTCAAATAAACGGTGAATTTCGTGACATCGCGGAAGCCCATCCGCCGGTACAGCGCGTGGCCCGCTTCCGTCGATTGCAGAATAAACGGCTCGACGCTCGAGGCAGTCCGTGACCGGGCGGCAGCCGCGCGCATCAGAGCCTCCCCGTAACCCCGATGACGTTCCGCCGGAATCGTCCCCAGCGAGTAAATGCCCAGCGCCCCCGCCGCTTCCACCATCGCGGCGATCGCCACCGGACGTCCGTCCACCATCCCTACGAATCCTTTATACCCGCCGCGCCACGCGCTTTCGGGACCGTAAACAGCCGTCGCGATGCCTGGAGGAATCTCGAAACAGATCGAAGTAATTTCCGCGAACGCATTGCGCGTCTTGAAGTCGCATACCGGCCGGCATTCGATAGCCGGCAAGCTCCGGACCGGCGGCAGCAGCTTCGACGCCATCATGCCCGGCGGGTAGGAAATCGGCCGCAGCCCGAAATCGTTGCAGATCTGTCGCGCCTTGCGCCTCGTCGCCGGGTCCAGCAGATCCTCGCACAGCCAGAAGGACCATCGTTTGGTGCGCTTCGTAAAATACCGGGCCGCCTCGCTCAGCGCCGCATCCAATCCCGCGTCACTCGACCCCGCCGGACGGGTCAACAGCGAAATATTGAACACTCCATACTCCAGGCCCGAATACATTGCCACCGTCCGGTCCAGCGCGCGCACCTCGCCCGTCCCTGTCGCTTCGCCGAAGAAGCGCATTGCACAGCGCAGATTTTCCTCCACTGTCAGGAACTCTCGCATAGCGGTTAGAGAATCGTTATCGGATCGACGTCGATCGTCAGCGAGGTCGGATTCCACTTCTCCGCCGCCGCGAATCCCCGCACCTGGCCCAGAATTTCATTCAACCGTTTGCCGCTCGATGTCTTAATCAGCATCTGATAACGATACTCGTTCTTGAGCCGCGCGAGGGAAGCGGCGGCCGGACCCAGAATCTTCACTCCCTCCGGTGCCGGATTCAGCAATCGCCCCAAAGCCGCGCTCCGCGCCAGCGCCTCTTCCTCCTTGGTCCCTCGCACAATCACATTCGCCAGCGCGGCGAACGGAGGATAGTGCATGAGCCGGCGAAACTCGATTTCTTTCGCGTAAAACTTCTCGTAATCCTGCTCCGCCGCAAAGTGGATCGCGTAATGATCGGGATTCACCGTCTGCATCAGCACGATGCCCGGAGTAGTTCCCCGACCGGCGCGCCCCGCCGCCTGGGTCAGCAATTGAAAGGTGCGCTCCGCCGCCCGAAAATCGGGCAGGCCCAGTCCGGTGTCCGCGCTGACAATCCCGACGAGGGTGACATTCGGAATATCGTGACCCTTGGCGATCATCTGCGTGCCGACCAAGATATCGTATTCGTGGTCGCGAAACTTGGCTAATATGGCTTCGTAGTCGCGCTTGCCTCCGGTGGTGTCGCGATCGATGCGCGCGATCCGCGCCCGCGGAAACGCGCCGTGCAATTCGTCTTCCACACGTTCCGATCCCACGCCCAGGAATTGAATATGATCGCTGTCGCATTTCGGGCACCGTTCCGGCACGCGCGAGGAAAAATTGCAATAGTGGCACAGCATGCGCCGGTCGCGACGGTGAAACGTCAGTGTGACGGAACAATTCGGGCATTCCAGGCGCTCGCCGCACGCGCGGCAGGTCATGAAACTCGAAAACCCTCGCCGGTTCAGCAGCAGCATGGATTGCTCGCCGTTTTTGAGGCGCTCGGTCACCGCTTCAATCAGAGCGCGGGAAAACGTCGCCTGCTTACGCGTTTCCAGAAACTCCTCGCGCGTGTCGATCACCTGCACCACCGGCATTGGCCGGCTCTCCACTCGCTCCGGTAAAAGCAGCCGCTGGTATTTCCCGCGCTCCGCGTTAAAGCGGCTTTCCAAACTAGGAGTCGCCGAACCCAGCACCACCACCGCGGCCCGATCCCTCGCCCGCACGACGGCCACATCGCGACCGTGATAACGAGGCGTCTCCTGCTGCTTGTAACTCTGGTCGTGCTCCTCGTCGACGATGATCAAGCCAAGATTTTTTACCGGCGCGAACACGCCGGATCGCGTCGCCACCACCACCTGCGCCTCGCCCGACCGGATCCGTCTCCACTCCTGCGCCCTTTCGGAATCGTGAAAGGCGGAGTGCAGTATCGCCACCCGCGCTCCGAATCGATGGTGAAACTGTCCCGCCACTGCTGGCGTCAACCCGATTTCCGGTACCAGCATCAGCGCTCCGCAGCCCAGCGCCAGCGCGCGGTCGATCGCGTTCAGGTAAATTTCCGTTTTGCCGGAGCCCGTCACGCCTTGCAACAAGAACGTCTGGAATTGTTTCGCTTCGAGCGCAGCGCCGATCCGGTCAAACGCGTCCTGCTGGTGCGCATTCATTGCATGCGGCGCTCGAAAGGGAACCTGCGAGGCCGCGACCGCTTCGACCGTCAGCTTCGCCAGCTCCCTGCGCGCCAACGCCCTGGCCGCGGTGCTCGCCTTTGCGACGGATTGCTCCAGCTCGGCGACGTTATGACTCCCCGGATGCAATTCCAGATAAGAAAGCAGCTCCCGCTCCACCTTCGGCAGCTTTTCCTGCACCGGACGCCGGATGAACTCGGCCCGCAGCCTGGCCGCCGACGCCCGCAGAGGATCGCGTTCCGCCGCCACATCCTCCACTTCCACAAATCCTTTTTTCTCAAGCGACCGAAGGACCACGCTCGCCTTCTGCACCTTCTGCGCCAGGTACGTCGCCGACAATGCACGCACGTCCAGCATACGCAGCACTTCGGTGGCAGCGTCTTCGCCCGCCTCGTTCAAATGGAGCTGCCTCGCCGCGTCGCGGCCGGACTTAGTCAGCGAAAAAATCTTTCCCCGTCGCAGATCGCCCGCCAGAGGTGTCATCGCGCGCAGCACTTCCCCCAGCGGCGCGCAATAATAATTCGAAATCCAGTCGCCCAGCTTCAGCAGTTCGTCGTTCAGCGCCGGCTCTTCCTCCAGCAGGCGCAGCAATTCGCGCGCCGGCGCTGAGGGCGCTTCCCTGTGGGTTCGCAGCACCACCCCTGCGAGTTTTCGTGTTCCGAAAGGCGCCAGTACCCGCGAGCCCCTCCGCACCCGATGCCGCAGCGTTTCCGGCAGCAGGTACGTGAACACCTGATCTAGCGGGACAGGCAGGCTTACGTCGCAATAGAGGGGAGACAGCTCCATCCTCTATTTTACGGGAGAGAACAGCGCGAACACCGCGCCCTGCGGGTCCGCCAGGATGGCGAAGCGCAGCCCTTCGCCGGCCATCATGGGCGGTGCGTACACTGCCGCCCCCAGTTCCTGCGCCTTCGCCGTAGCCTGATCCGTGTCCGCCACCATGAAGTACGGCATCCAGTGCGGTGGAACGCCGGGTTTCCTCATCTCGCCCGGTTGAATCCCCGCGATGGCATTCTCACCGGCCATGATGTGCAGATACGTCGACTCGTCTTTTCCATGTCCCGGCGTGAGTTTCCAGCCAAACAGTGCTTCGTAGAACTTCTTCGCGCCCATCCGGTCATCGGTGCTCAGATCGGCCCACACGTAGGAGTTGTTCTCGCCCATCACGCCGATGCCTTGCGTCTGCTTCGGTTGCCAGATGCAAAAAGCGGCTCCCGTGGGATCGATAATCACCGCCATCCGGCCGTTGGTGTGAACGTCGAAGACTCCCGCCGGAACCGTTCCGCCAAGTTCCACCGCCCGCGCTGCCGCGCTGTCCGCGTCTTCCACCGCGATGTAGAGATTCCAATGCGGAGGCACGCCTGCCTCCCTATCTCCCATCTCGTAAGCTGCGGCGGAATCGCGCCCGTCCAGCTTGAACATCGTATAAGAATCGGCCGGACCGATCGGAAAATCGACAAAAGTCCAGCCAAACAAGGAGCCATAGAAACGTTTGGCTCCATCCTGATCCGTCGTTCCCAGCTCCACCCAGCAGAAAGTCCCCGGCGTATGCTTGTCGATGTGTGCCATGAAGTGATTATACGCAAGCCCCAATGCGTCAGAGTCTGTGTGAAAACTGGGGCTACGCGCCGGCTTGCCGTTGCTTCATCTGCAGAATCCCGGACTTTTGTTCCGCCTTGAACTGATACATGCGCTGGTCCGCCGCGGCCAGCAGTTCGTCGGATGTGGTGCCGTCGGCAGGAAAGAATGCCGCACCGAAGCTGGCATCCAGGCAATCTTCTTTGCACAGCAAGCGGCCGGTGACTCGAACCATTTCCCGGAATTGCAAAATTCGCATCCCAATCTCGGCGGGTCCGATGCCGTCCAGCAGCATCACGAACTCGTCTCCGCCCAGGCGGGCGACGAAATCTCCCTCGCGGCAGGATTTTCGGAACCGGTCGGCGAGTGCCTCCAGCAGACGGTTGCCCATCAAGTGCCCGAAACGATCGTTGACGCCCTTGAAGCCGTCCAGATCGCACACCACCACCGCGCCCGGCGATGCGTTTGCGCTCAGGCGAATCGCCAGCGCCGCGACGTTGGGAAGTCCGGTCATCGCGTCGGTGACCGCCTCATCCGCCGCGCGCCGGAACCGCAGCCCGACCGAGATGGCGCCCGATAGCTTGGGCGCGATGGTCGACGCGATGCGTGCATCCTCCGTGCTGAACAACGAATCTTTCGCCCGGTACAGCGTCAATGCACCCTTCAGATCGGCGTCGGCCAATGGCACCGAAAGCGCGTGCCGGACTAAGGTGATTTGCAGCGCCGTACCCAGGTGAGCCAATTCGCAGGACGCCTCGCCGTTGAGGATCGACTTCTGATTCGCCGCCACCCACCCCGACAATCCGCGCCCCATTGGGATCCGCAGCGAGGAGAACATCGCCACGTGATGCCCCGCGATGTATTCCGCCGTCAGCCTTCCTTGGCGCTCCACCCAAACCACGAACGAATCCGCCGGCACCAGCTGCTGCAAGGCCGGCGTCAGCGTCGCGAAGGTCTCCTTCAGATCCAGCGAGCTTCCCAGGCGGCGGGTCAGGTCGAACAGCGCATTCGCCTCGCGCTGCGCCGAAAAGATCGAATCGATGAAGCCATGATCCGGCGCCGACGCCACGAGCTTCTCCCACTGCTTTTGCTTTTTTTTTAGTACGCTAATGACGCGAGGATCGTAGGCGTTGCCGCTCTGTTCTGCCACCCGCTCCAAGGCTTCCTTCACGTCGATGGCCGCCCTGTGCCTCCGCGGCGAAGCGTATGCGTCCACCGCGTCGACGGCGGACAAAATTCGCGCGCCAATCGGAATCTCGGTCCCTTTCAGGCCCTTCGGGTAGCCGGTGCCATCCCATTTTTCGTGATGAGCCAGTACAATCGGCGCCACCGGATATGGAAATTTCACCTGCTCCAGAATCTCCGCCGCTACCGTCGGATGAATTTTGACCTTCTCGAATTCCTCCGGCGTCAGCGGACCGGGCTTCAGGATGATGTGCTCCGGCACTGCCAGCTCGCCAATATCGTAGAGCAGGGAAGCGGTCCGCAACGCCTCGATCTCATGCGGCTCCAGACCCAGTTCCTTCGCCATCGCTACCGCATAAATCTGGACGCGCCGCGAATGGCCGGTCATCGGCTGATCTTTCGCTTCGATCGCCAGCGCCAGCGCCTCGATGGTGCGAAGATTCAAGGACGCCGCCTTCTTCCACTGCTTCTGCTGCGCCTCCAGCCGCCGTTCGTATAGCCGGTAAGACCACCACGTCAGATACAGCAGCGGCGCCAGGACCACCGAAACCGGGAACAACGCCGCAATCGCCCCCGCCACCGGATAGTAAGGAAACGACCACAGGTTCGAGCGATGCCACCGCAGAGCATGCAGTGCAACGAAGCACACCCCTGACGCCAGCATCAGCCGGAACGGTTCGGGCATCCCCGCCAATGTTGTCCCATGATAGGTGAACTGCGTAGTAAGAATCGCCAGCGCGGTTGCGCACAGCGACCGCAACAAGGCCCGCGGCTCCACTCGCTGCGGATGCGTCACCGCATGAATGAAAGTGGCCGATTCGGCTAGCAGAAGCGTCTCCCGCCATCCCAGGTGCGGCAGCGCCAGGATGATGAACACGAACCCCATCGTCGAGCCGTCGGCCAGATCCAGCCCGAACGCAAGCAACGCCAGCATCGAATAGGCGAAGTATGGATCAGCGCTCTTGTCCGCAGTAATCCACGCTGTGCCGGCTAGGATCAGTATGACACTGACAGCTAGCCAGCTCTTATAGAAGAGCATCGATAGGGAATCGCAAGCAAGTCATACGCCATGCGTAACGCACTGGAAACGATAGAGGAAGCAGTACCATTTGGGACAGATTGTCTCCCCGGATGCGACACTCTGTCGCGCCATCCGAATCACGTCTCTCCAACCTCCTGCATTTCCCTCATCGCGATTGTGGAAACCCGCGTGCTTCCTTAGGATCGCGAGGAAATCATGCGACGTGAACCTAAAGCTTGTGAAGATCTGGCCGGCGTAGAACTACCTGTCGGTCCGATCTACTCTTTTCTCCCAGCGCACGGAGGGTCCAGGGCGGGTGCGGTTGCCGAGCAATTGAGCCGCACCTTGTCGGAGGTCCCTGGGTTTTCCGTGCTGCTGGCCGGGTTTGCCGCGCGCGAATACTCCTTATGGAATCCCGCCGATTCCCCGCGGCGTCTCGATGGCCACACCTGGGGAGCCTTCGTCTTCGACTCGCATGGTCTCGAAGTCCTCGATGCGCGCGAGATTTATCCGCGCCAGCTACGGCGCGTCCTCGAATTCGCCCAGCGCAAGTATAGAATCGTCTGCGCCGATGTCACCGAGGCCAAGGAAGCGCACTCGCTCGAAACCCTGCGCTGCTCCGAGTGCATCTTCATCGTCAGCCAATCCGATCGCGCTTCGCTCGAAATGGCGCGCGAAAAACGGCAATGGCTCCAATCCATCGATCTGGCCGACCAATGCGGATTACTCCTTGACCGTGTTCCCGGCGGTGTCAGTTCAGAGGAAGCCGAAGAAATCACCGGACTCCCGATGTGCAGCCTGGTCGACCGTACCGAATTTATCGAACGACTCGCTGGATGGCTGGTCGCCGAGGAAGCCCACTCCTCCGAGCCCGCGTACGCGGTCCTAAATTAAAAACGCGTTCCCTCCGCATGGGAACGCGTTCGTTTCCTTGATTTGGGGCGCCTACCAGGCGGCTCTTACTGCTCCCGGCCCGCCGAATCCTTCCGGCCCAACTCCTCGGCGAGAATAATTGCCTCCGCCAGATCCTTCATCGGACGCCGGAGGCGCCGGCTCTCGTTGCGCATCCGCAGATACGCTTCTTCTTCCGTCAGATTCTGCCGCCGTTGCAGAATGCCCTTGGCGCGCTCGACTGCTTTGCGCGTCTCGAGCTGCCGCTTCATTTCCGCAGTCTCTTCCGCTAGCCGCGCATTCTCTTCTTCCAGAAGACTCTTCGCGATGGCGCTCCCCATCTGCTCCCCGATGAACGAAATCGTCGCGACCTCGTCCGCCGAATGCGAATGCGGCTCGCGATGATGGACGTTGATCACGCCGATCGCCTTGCCCTTGTTCACCAGCGGGACGGAAAGAAAAGCTTCGTAAGTATCCTCAATTAGTGCGGGAAAAATCTTGAATCGCGGATCGGCCGCCGCGTTGGTTGCCAGCGCCACGCAGGACTGATGTTCGGCCACCCAGCCCGTAACGCCCTCACCCATCTTCATGCGCAAATGTCCCAGATCGTGCGCGTGCGGCACCTGCGAAGCGCGCAACACGAACTCGCCGGTCTCCGATTCCACCAGGTATACCAGGCAGGCGTCGCATCCGGAAACTTGTGCGGTTAATCCAACGATTTCCCCGAGCATCTCGTCCAACGACAGTTCTGAGCTGACGATCCGGCTCACTCTGTGCAAAACGGAGGCATCGGAGCTTTGCGGTTCCATAATCTCAGTGGCGATCATAGAGGCTAGAGTAAGCCTCAATCGACTGCCGGTCCAATCAAAGTTTTCTATGAACCCGATGCTTGCGAATGGTCAATAGCTTACGGGCTTCAGGTTAGTATAATCGATTCAGTATGCGAAACGAATGGGTAGCGCGGCGCTCCGGCGACCGCATCCGTACACAGATGTACTACGCCCGCCAGGGCCGAATTACCGAGGAGATGGAGTACGTCGCCCAGCGCGAACGTATCGCTCCCGATTTCGTCCGCGACGAAGTCGGCCGCGGCCGCATGATCATCCCCGCCAATATCCATCACACCAACCTGGAACCGATGTGCATCGGCGTCAATTCGCTCTGCAAAGTGAACGCGAACATCGGAAATTCCTCGACAACTTCGAACATCGACGGCGAAGTGGAAAAACTGAATTACGCCGTAAGATTCGGCGCCGATACAGTCATGGATCTTTCCACCGGCGGCGATATCCCTCGCATTCGCAAAGCGATCATCGACGCCAGTCCTGTGCCTATCGGTACCGTCCCCATTTACGAGGCCCTCTCGCGCGTTCGCCGCGTCGAGGACCTCAACATCAATGTCATGCTTGAAGTCATTGAAGAACAGGCCGAGCAGGGCGTCGATTACATGACCATCCATGCCGGCGTTCTGGTTCAATACATTCCTTTAACAACGCGCCGCATCACCGGAATCGTCAGCCGCGGCGGCGCGATTCTCGCCGAGTGGATGGTAAAAAACCACCGCCAGAACCTCCTCTACGAACATTTCGAAGACATCTGCAAAATCTTCCAGAAGCACGACGTCAGTTTTTCTTTGGGTGATGGGCTGCGCCCGGGCTCCCTCGCCGACGCGAGCGATAAAGCCCAGTTCGCCGAACTCGAAACCCTGGGCGAACTGACGAAAATCGCATGGAAATACGACGTGCAGACCATGATCGAAGGTCCCGGCCACATCCCCATGGACCAGATCAAGATGCAAGTCGAAAAAGAAAATATCATCTGCCAGGAAGCCCCGTTTTATACTCTCGGCCCCCTGGTTACCGATTTTGCGCCCGGATACGATCACATTACATCGGCTATCGGCGCAGCCATGATCGGCTGGCACGGCGCATCCATGCTCTGCTACGTCACGCCCAAAGAACATCTAGGCCTTCCGAACAAGGAAGACGTCAAGCAAGGTCTCATTGCCTATAAAATTGCCGCCCACGCCGCCGATATCGCCCGCCATCGCCCCGGCGCCCGCGACCGCGACGACGAGCTCTCCCGCGCCCGCTTCGCCTTCGATTGGAAGAAGCAGTTCGAACTTTCCATCGACCCCGAAACCGCGCAGGCGTATCACGACGAAACGCTCCCCGAGGAAGGTTTCAAAGACGCCGCGTTCTGTTCCATGTGTGGTCCCAAATTCTGCTCCATGAACCACTCGGTAAAGACGCAAGAGTTCACCGCGGCCGACGCCGAAGCAATCCTGGCAAAGGACCTAACCCAAATCGCCGCAAGCTAGTAGAATAATCTCATGACGGAGATCCAACTCCTCACCGTGGCGCTGACCACAGTCCCGACGATGATTGTCATTCTTATCGGAATCCTGATCAACAACGCCCGCCTCAACGATGTGAAGGAGACCCTTCGCGCCGAAATGGACAAGAACCACAGTGAAATGCTCCACCGTTTCGGCGATCTCGACGGGCGCCTGAATCGCATCGAAAATGGACTTGGAATGAACCGCGCCTGAAGTCAGCGTCGTTTTCGCCCAGGATCCTCCTAACTGATCGTCTATATTGATCGCAAGCGTTTTTGTGCAGGAAATCGCGCAGGACCCAAGCTCAGTCTAGTAGAATAATCTTATGACGGAGACCCAACTCCTCACCGTGGCGCTGACCACGGTCCCGACCATGATTGTCATACTCATCGGAATCCTGATCAACAACGCCCGCCTCAACGATGTGAAGGAGACCCTTCGCGCCGAAATGAGATCAGTCGAGACGAACATGGACAAGAACCACAGTGAAATGCTCCACCGCTTCGGCGACCTCGACGGCCGCTTGAGTCGCATCGAAAATGGACTAGGAATGAACCGCGCCTGAAGATAAACTGAGGACGTGAAACTCAGCGTCGTTTTTCTCGCCGCCTCCGCTTGCGTGTCCGCTCAATATCCTCCGTCCCCGATCATTTATATCTATCGCGAGCAAATCAAGCCCGGCAAAATCGCCGCCTACACTCAAATTGAAGAAGCCGCGGCCCGCTTCTGCGCCAAGGCAGACTGCCCTAACCCGTATTTCGCCATCACCTCGATCACCGGACCCAACGAAGCCTGGTGGATCAATGGCTTCGATTCGATGGACGCCATGGAAAAGGTCATGCATGACTACGCCGCGAACCAGGAAATCACGCAGGAGCTCAACTCCGTCGCCGAAAAGAAAGCCGACCTCGCCTTCCCCGCCACCAATCTGATCGCCCGCTATCGTGAAGAAATGAGCTTCGCCCCGAGCGTTGCTCCGCGATTCCTCTCCATCACCGTGCTGCACCTTCGCCCCGGCCACGCCGCGGTGTTCCGAAGCATGCGCATGCCGTTCAAGGCGACCCTGGAGCGCGCCGGCCGCCCGCAGTGGATCTATCAAGTCACCTCCGGAACCGAAGACGACACCTTCCTCATCATGACCCCCGCACGCACCATGCAGGAGATTTATTCCACACCAACGCCCACCGATCGCAACGACGCCGTGGCCGACCTGATTGTCAGCTCCGAAACTCGCCTCTACGCCGTCAGCCCCTCCATGAGCATGCCCGCCCCCAACTGGGTAGAAGCCGACCCCGAATTCTGGAAGCGTCCGTAATAGCTTGTGGGGCAGGGCCATGCCCTGCGGCCTCTAAGCCGGCCCCTTGGCAGCGCGCTTGACTCGATCCGTTGAAGGTGCTACTTTTGCAGCATCGTGCTGGCGCCTCTTGTCCTGCTGACCGCCGGAGTATTCTGCCAGTCGTTTGAAGTGGCTTCGGTGAGGGCCTCCAAAGCGACAGGACGCATCACCATGAATGGCGGTCCGGGAACGAGCGATCCGGGGCGCATCAGCTACTCGAACAGCATGCTGCGGCGCGTGCTGCTCCTCGCCTATGACGTCAAGAACTACCAGTTGATGGGGCCGGAGTGGCTGGACACTCTGCGATTCGACATCACGGCGACGGTTCCCGAGGGCGCGACCAAGGAACAGTTTCAGGCGATGCTGCGCGACCTTCTCGCCACGCGTTTTAAGATGACAGTCCATTGGGAATCGAAGGAGCTTCCGATTTACGCGCTGCTGGTGGCGAAGAATGGGCCGAAGATAAAGCCGCGGGATGCCGCATCGCCAGGCGAGGAGCAGCTTGCGGCGATGCAAAAGGACGAGGGCAAGGACGGGTTTCCGGTACTTTCGTTGCCGGCGGCCGGGCTGGTGATTGAAACCAGGAACGGACGCGCGCGGGTGACGGCCAAGGCCGTGCCCATCCCGAAGCTTGCCGACCTGTTGTCGGGGCAAGTAGGTCGTCCGGTATTCGATCGGACGGGACTTGCCGGGGATTACAGCTTTGTCCTCTATTTCACGCCGGACGACGCCACGGCTGGCGACGAACCGTTTCTGCCCGCCGCGCTACAGGAGCAGCTTGGGCTCAGGCTGGAAGCTCGTAAGGGACCCGTGGATCTCCTGGTAATCGACCATGTGGAAAAGGTTCCCACGGAGAATTGATCACAGCCCAAGGCGTCTATCGAGATCGGCGGTGACGCTGGCAAGTTTATCCGGGTTATTCACCAGATTGCGGACGCCATAGGCGGCGTAGCTTTCGTAGAACATCTCGACCGCGGCCAGAGACAGGGCGTAGGCCGCAACGGCGTGGTCGGTATCCATTCGCGACCAGTCCTGGTGCAGGTTTTCGAGGCGGGGAAGCTTTCCATCCTTGGCCATTTTTTCGAGCTTGCCGCGTAGGGCAGCGCTCAGAACGTCGCCCGAAAGCTTCTGCGCTAACCCCTCCTGAAGCCACGCGGGCCAACGGCCCATCATCGATAGACAGGCGTGCGTGGATTCATGGGCGAATATCCGAAGCAAAGCTGCGTCCATGCCTTGGCTAGCCGCGACGGGGACGCGAATGCGGCCGTCAAACTGTCCTCCATTCCATTCAGCGGCGTCGGTGCTCTTGTGATAAGCCTCGCGGCTTTGCACGATGGCGACCAGCCGTTCGGCGGCGGTGCAGCCCAGGGACTCGGAAATGCGCGAGAATTCCTGGTCCAGCGCGGAGACCATCTGGCGGGCGGTTTCGACCGGCACCAGGTTGGCGTCATAACGGAGCAGCACGCGCAGGCCATACAATTTCGCGGTGCTCTGGTCTCCGGCGGTTTCTTTTTCGATGCGCTTATACAGCCGCTCGAGCTCCGCATTCGGCTGGAGATCGAGAGAATTTCTCCAATAGACCAGCGCGCGCTGCGGATCGTCGGATTTCCACGCCGCGACGCCGGCCAGAGCCAGCATCGTGGGGTCCGACTTCTTGCGCAGTTCGTTTTCGAGCAGTTCCAGAGCCTTGGCGGGCTGGCTGGCTTCGAGCAGCGCGGCGGCCTGACTGATTGCCGGCGCGGGAGCGGAGCCTCCCAGGGAAGGCATGGGCACCGAAGCTCGGATGGCGCTGAGCAGTTGTGCCGGGTCCGACCATCCGGCGTCGCGCAAGCCTTTTTCGAATTCGTCAAGGCCGGAGATGGCGCTGGCAGGCAGAAAGCCATCTAATGTCTTGCCTCCGGTTTCGACGGTAACCTTATAACAAGGAATGCTTTCTCCAGCTAGGGCGTAGCGAATCTTCACCGGTGCCCCGGCGTCGAGCGAGGCTAACGTGTCGGAGTCGGCCGAGCAGCCATCGCGCAGAGGAGTGGCGGGCTGGCGGACGGCGACGATCATCAGAAAGAGAGACAACAGGACCGTCATGCGATCAAGGGTAAGGTGGATGAGCCCAAAAGTCCCTCGGGGAAACGCCTCAGACTATCCGCTCGAATTGCGGTATTTATAGAAGATGCCTACCGAATCCGCAAAAGACCTGTTCCGCCATGCCTTAGCCACGCTTGCCTATCGCGGAGGGAAGGCCTTTCGCGAGGCGCCGGCGGGTTTTTCGGAGTTTCGCATCGGGCCGGACGGACGGACGGCGGGCCAGATCCTGGCACATATCGGCGATCTTCTGGACTGGGCGCTGATCATGGCCAAGGAGAAGCACGTATGGCACGAATCGGCTCCGCAGGGGTGGGAGCAGGATGTGGAGCGCTTTTCCGCGGCCTTGGAGGCATTCGACGCTTATATTGCCAGTGACGCGCCGCTCGAGGCTCCTCTGGACCGTCTGTTGCAGGGACCTGTGGCCGACGCTCTGACGCACGTCGGACAGATCGCCATGATGCGGCGGCTGGCAGGCTCTGCCATCAAGGGCGAGAACTACTTCCGCGCAGACATAAACGCTCCTCGCTAAAGCTTCGCGAGTCAGTGTGAAAGCCGCGGCGCTGACCGCTCCTGCTGGTCGCGGCTCCGTTTATCTTGATGAATCCCAAAGGCGTGAAACAGAGCCGCGACTAGCAGGAGCCGTCAAACCGACTTTCACACAGACTCTTTACGCTTTACCCCGCTAAAGCTTCCCGGCATCCCGGCCGATTACCCCATTGGGACTATGTGTCTCCTAGTTCTACTACACGAGCTAGGAAAGTTTGGCTTCCGGGAGGCGTTTCGAGTCGTATGAACAGAGCTAAGTGGCTTATTTTAATTCTCTTGATGTTATGTGGAGGAGCCTGGGCTCAAAGTAATATCACCAGCGTGATGGTGGGCACGAATCCCATCGGCGCGGCGTTTTCGGTGGACGGGCAATCTTATGCTTCTACCCAGACGTTCTTGTGGCCCCA
>Ga0182024_10000894_pt1 | contig 77086 bp, 70 predicted proteins | sample P32metaG_FD_120480 | JGI IMG/M metagenome (GOLD analysis project Ga0182024, IMG submission 120480) | Permafrost microbial communities from Stordalen Mire, Sweden - P3-2 metaG (Illumina Assembly) | ecosystem: Environmental > Terrestrial > Soil > Wetlands > Permafrost | place: Sweden: Stordalen...
GCGCTACGCGACCTCGGCGGCAAGCTCAGCGACGCCGAGAAGGCCGACCTCCTGGCGACCGTGATCGACGAATCCGAGCGGCTCAACAGGTTCATCGCCAATCTGCTCGACATGACCAAGCTCGAATCCGGCGCGGTGGCGCCCAACCTCGCCCCGCACGATCTTTCCGACATCGTCGGCTCAACCTTGCGCCGCGCCGGCAAGATCCTCGGCCAGCATCAGGTGCGGCTCGATCTCGCCTCCGACGTACCGATGCTGGCGCTCGATGCGGTGCTGTTGGAGCAGGTTCTGTTCAACCTCCTCGACAACGCGGCGAAATACGCGCCGGCTGGAACAACCATCACGATCCGGAGCTGGCGCGACGGCAAGACCGCAGTGCTGCAGATCGCCGACGAGGGCGAGGGAATTCCGCCGCTCGACCTCGAGCACATCTTCGACAAGTTCTACCGCGCGCAGAAGACCGATCACGTTCGCGCCGGAACCGGGCTCGGTCTGGCGATCTCGCGCGGCTTCGTCGAAGCGATGCACGGCACCATCGTCGCGGCGAACCGCGCCGACCGCCCGGGCGCCGTGTTCACGATCTCCCTGCCGATTCCCAGCGAGCGGCAGCGGCTGGACGTCGCGGCATGAGCGCGGCTCCGGTCCGCGTCCTCGTGGTCGACGACGAGCCGCCCATTCGCAAGCTGTTGCGCATGGGGCTTGCCGCGCACGGCTATCAGATTCTCGAGGCGCCCAACGGCAAGACCGCGCTCGAACTGCTCGGTGAGGCGCCCGATCTGATCATCCTCGACCTCGGCCTGCCCGACACGCAGGGGCTCGATCTTCTCCGCACCATCCGCGCCCGCAATGAAACCGTGCCCATCGTCGTGCTGTCGAGCCGCGGCGACGAGGCCGGAAAAGTGCAGGCGCTCGATTTTGGTGCCGACGATTACGTGACCAAGCCGTTCGGCATGGACGAGCTGCTGGCGCGGATGCGCGCGGCACTGCGGCACCAGCTGCAGAGCACGGGCGAGCGGCCGATTTTTCGCGTCGGCGAACTGTCCGTCGACCTGGTGCGCCGCATCGTCAAGGTCGGCGAGCGGGAGATAAAACTCTCGCCGAAGGAATATGACTTGCTGCGCGTGCTCGTTCAGCACGCCGGCAAGGTGCTCACGCACAGGTTTTTGCTCGGCCAGCTGTGGGACGATCTGACCGACGCGCAATATCTGCGGGTCTATGTGCGGCAGGTGCGCCAGAAAATCGAAGCCGATCCCGAGCGGCCGCAATTTATTCTCACCGAGACCGGCATCGGCTACCGGCTGCGCGCGCCGGACTGAGCCGCCCGTCATTGACGCGCCGGCCGCCATGGACCATAAGCGCCCCCTTTGACAGCCGACAGCGACAGGGAACCTGCCAATGGCCGACGAACTCGTCCTCTATACCAACCCGATGTCGCGCGGCCGGGTCGCGCGCTGGATGCTCGAGGAGATCGGCCAGCCATACCGCGTCGAAGTAGTCGACTATGCCTCCAGCATGAAGGGGCCCGCCTATCTCGCCATCAATCCCATGGGGAAGGTTCCGGCGCTGCGACATGGCGACGCCGTCGTGACCGAGACCGCCGCCATCTGCGCCTATCTCGCCGATGCGTTTCCGCAGGCCGGCTTGGCACCGCCTTCGGGCGATCGGCTGCGCGCCCCCTATTATCGTTGGCTGTTCTTCGCGGCGGGTCCGGTCGAGGCGGCGGTGAGCAACAAGACGCTCGGATTCGTGGTGCCGCAGGAGCGCGAGCGGATGATCGGCTACGGGAACTTCGGCCAGGTCATGAAAGCGCTCGAAGGCGCGTTGTCGCGCGGTCATTATCTGGTCGGCGACAGCTTCACCGCCGCCGATGTGTACGTCGGCTCGCAGATCGGCTTTGGCATGATGTTCGGGGGAATCGAAAAACGCCCCGTGTTCGAGCAATATTGGCAGCGGATCAGCAGCCGTCCAGCTGCCATTCGCGCCAAGGAACTCGACGACGCGCTGGGAACCCGGCAGCAGGCGGCCGGATAGGCGCCACGGGCAGGACACTGCACCGCCAGCATTGCGCCGCAGCATTTATGACGAAGCTATGCTCCGGGGCCCAGACTCTGGGGCCCAGAAAAACTGTGGATGAAATAACGCTCGCGGCGTAGACTGCGACGACGACAACGCGGCGGCAACCAACCACGGGAGCTTGGGGGCGTTGAAGAGGGGCGATATTCCGTCAATCGGCGGCCTGACTTCGTTTGTTGCGGCTGCCCAGCACGGCAGCTTCACGCGCGCCGGCAGCCAGCTCAATTTGACGCAGGGCGCCGTCAGCCGCCAGATTCACGAGCTCGAAAGCCGTCTCGGCATTCGGCTGTTCGAGCGCATACGCCAGCGCGTGATCTTGACGGACGCCGGCAAGCTCTATCTTTCGCACGTCAAAAAGGCGCTGGACGATCTCAGCCTCGCCACCCAGAAGGTGGTGTCGTGCTCCAACAACACGATCCTGAATCTTGCCGTGCTCCCGACCTTCGCCGCACGCTGGCTGATCCCGCGCCTGCCGCCGTTCCAGAACGGCAATCCGCGGATCATGATCCATATCACCACGCGGCAGACGCCGGCCGACTTTGTCGCCGAGCCCTTCGACGCCGCGGTGTTCAACGACCCGGCGAACTGGCCCGGCACGCTGTCGCATTATCTCATGGACGCGGACATCGTCGCGGTCTGCAGCCCCAAGCTCGATGCGACACGCACGATTAGGACCGCCGCCGACATCACCAAGTTCCCGCTCCTACACAAGATGGGCAAGCCCAACAGCTGGACCGAGTGGATGGAGAAGTCGGGCGTGACGATGGACGCGCCGCTGCAGGGCCACGCCTATCAGAGCTTTGCCATGCTCTCGCAGGCCGCGGTCGCCGGAAGTGGCATCGCGCTGTTGCCGCGCTACCTTGTGGACGAAGAGATCGACGACGGGCGGCTGGAGGTCGTGGCGAGTGAGTTCGCCGCGCTCAAGACGTCATACTACCTGATCCTGCCCGAGGCGCGCGCCAGTTCGCGCGCGGTGCAGACCTTCGCCAAGTGGCTGATCGCGGAAACGGCGGCATGGAATTCCCGCGCGCTGTGCAGGGCGCGCAAAAAAAGCGGAAGCCGGCGCTGACGTTCGCGGCCGCCACTGTCGTTGCGCTTCAACCGCCAAGGCAACCTGCCAAGCCTGCCCGGTTCCCGGCCGAAACCTTGTAAGGGGTGATCGCGCACGTTAAGGTCCCGCCACGTAAATTGGGGCTGGCGGTGACGAGTGGCGTGATGGCTCCAAGAGCGTGCGCGAGGACTGCGAGAGGATGGCGCGAGCGCTCGACGGCGGCAGCGTTCCTCGTCGGCATGGCGCTTCTCGCCACCACGCCTGACGCCACCGCCGAAACCATCGAGGCGGCGCTGGCGCGAGCCTATCAAAACAATCCTCAGCTCAATGCGCAGCGCGCAATCGTGCGCCAGAACGACGAGGGCGTATCGCAGGCGCTCTCCGGTTATCGCCCCACCATTTCGGCGAATGCGAGCCTCGGCAAGCAATACACCAACACCGAGGAGACCTTTCCGCCGATTCCGGGCACGGCGCTCTCCAAGAGCACGTCCGTTTTCATCAGAGGCCCGACCACGCCAAGCTCAGTCGGGGCGACCGGCACGCAGACGCTGTTCAACGGCGAGCAGACTGCCAACAAGGTGCGGCAAGCCGAGAGCCAGGTGTCCGCGGCGCGCGAGACGCTGCGCGTCATGGAGCAATCCGTGCTGCTGGCGGCGGCGACGATCTACATGGACGTGTCACGCGACGCGGCCAACCTCGAAGTGCAGCAGAACAACATCAAGGTTCTGCAGCGCACGCTCAAGGATTCGCGCGATCGATTTTCCGCCGGCCAGATCACGGCGACCGACGTGGCGCAGTCGGAGGCGCAATTGGCGGGGGGCGAAGCAACGCTGCACGCGGCGGAATCGACGCTGATGACGACGCAGGCGAACTATCGGCGCATCATCGGCAACGATCCGGTGCATCTTGCGCCGGCCTCGCCGGTCGAGCGGCACGCGCCGCCGACGCTGTCAGCCGCGATCGCGCTCGGCACCGTGCAGAACCCGTCGGTGACCGCGGCGCTCTACGGCGTCGATGTCGCCCTCCTCCAGGTCAAGATCGCCGAAGGCGCGCTGTGGCCGTCGCTCGCCATGCAGGGCAACATCCAGCAGCAGTTAGACGCCAATATCACGACCCCCAAGCTGTTCACCCAATCGGTGATGCTCAACCTGTCGGTTCCGATCTACCAGGGCGGCGCCGAATACTCGGCGATCCGGCTCGACAAGGAAACGGTCGGCCAGCAACGCTTGAACGTCGATCAAGTGCGCGACCAGGCCCGCGCCAACGTGGTGCAGGACTGGGGACAATTGCAGGCGGCCAAGGCGCAGGTCGAGGCCGCCGAGCGCCAGGGCGACGCCTCGGCGCGGGCGCTGACCGGCGTTCGCAACGAAGCGATGGCGGGCCAGCGCACCACGCTCGACGTGCTCAATGCTCAGCAGGCCCTGGTGAACGCGCGCGTCAACCTGATCACCGCGCAGCACGATCGCGTCGTCGCCTCGTATAGCATCGTTGCCGCGGTCGGCCGCCTGTCGGCCCGCGTGCTCGACCTGCCGGTCTCGATCTATGACCCTTCGGTGCATTACCATCAGGTGCGCGATTCCTGGTTGGGCCTGCGCACACCCGATGGTCGGTGACTCCACATTTCGGATTTATTCGGACAAGGATTAGGTCACGATCGGCCGTCCCGCGATCACGGCACTTTTTTGCGATAAAGGCGTAATGACGATGAACGACCAAACGGCAAATGCCCCTTTTGAGACCGAACGCGACCGCCACCTGTTCGGGCCCGGCCCCAAGCGGCTGGTTTCACTCGACGGCGGCGGCGTGCGCGGCGCGCTCACGGTCGGGTTCCTGGAGCGCATCGAGGCGCTGCTCAAGCAGCGCTACCCCGGTAAGGACATTCGCCTGGGCCACCACATCGACCTCATCGGCGGCACGTCAACAGGCGCCATCATCGCCGGAGCGCTCGCCCTCGGCCACACCACGGCGGAGGTGAAACGGTTCTATCTCAAGCTCGCGCCGCTGGTGTTCAAGCGCCGCGAATGGGCGATACCGATCCTGCAGGCCAAGTTCGACGCCCGCGGCCTGCGCCGCCAGATCGAGGAGGTGGTCGGCGACCGCAAGCTGTCTAGTCCCGACCTGGTCACCGGCTTCTGCATCGTCACCAAGCGCATGGATACCGGCAGCCCCTGGATCCTCTCGAACAACCCGCGCGCGCCGTTCTGGGACGACCAGAAGGACTTCATCGGCAACAAGCACTTCCCGCTCGCCAACCTGGTGCGCGCCAGCACCGCGGCGCCGCACTTCTTCGATCCCGAGCTGTTGCCGACGCTGCCGATCGAGGTGCTGCCGGACTCGGTGGCAAAGCCGCTCAACGTGCCGCTGCCGGCGCGCATGGTGAGGGCGCTGCTGCAGCAGGTCGGGCTGCGGCCGAAGGTCCAGATCGACTACAAGACCCACGGGCTGTTCGTCGACGGCGGCGTGACGCCGCACAACAATCCGGCGCTCGCCCTGTTCCACCTCGCGACGCTAAGCCCGTTCGGCATCAATTGGCCGACCGGTCCGGATCGCCTCACTGTGATTTCGCTCGGCACCGGCACCTATCGGCCGCGGCTGTCCTACGAGTCGCTCGGCCTCGCCCGCTTCGCCAAGCTCGCCTATCACGCGCTGATGTCGTTGATGACCGATTCCGAGCGGCTGGTGCTGACGATGATGCAATGGATGGGCGAGTGCCCGGAGCCATGGGTCATCAACACCGAAATCGGCGATCTGGCCAACGTTGCGCCGCCGGGCGGCAAGCTGTTTCGCTTCCTGCGCTACGATGTGGAACTCGACAAGGAATGGCTCGCGCACAAACTCGGCTACAAGATCAGCGAGGAGCGCGTCGTGAAACTGCGCGCCATGGACGATCCGGCCGTCATCGACCAGCTCTACGAGATCGGCTGCGCCGCCGCCGAGAAGCAGGTCAAGCTCGAGCACTGGCTGAACTGAAGGCGCGGCAAAGCGCCAAGAAGAACCCCGGCGGTAGGCGATGGCGCCCCGGCTTTTTCCTGCGGCGACGCAATGCTAACATTCGCTTGCGCATCGGGCTTTAAGGACACCGCATTGTCGAGCGCGTTGAAGTTTTGCCTGGGTAGGCCGGAAAGCGCGTGACAGCCCGATCCACAATCCGGCTCGGCCTCGACATCGGCGGCACGTTCACCGATGTGGCGCTCGAAATCGGCGAACGGCGCTTTACGGCGAAGACGCTGACGACGCCTCACGCGCCGCAGGACGGCGTGATCGAGGCGATGCGCTCGGTGACCGCCCAGGCCGGCGTCGCGGCCGATCAGGTCGGCCTCATCATCCACGGCACGACGCTCGCCACCAACGCGCTGATCGAGCGTAAGGGCGCCAGGACCGCGCTTCTGACCACCGAGGGGTTCCGCGACGTGGTCGAGATCCGTCACGAGAACCGGTTCGAGCAATACGACGTCAACATCGATCTGCCGCCGCCATTGGTGCCCCGCCGTCTGCGCTTGCCGGTGCGCGAGCGCATCGACGCGCAGGGCAAAATTCTGGTGCCGCTTGATGAGGCGAGCCTCGACCACGCCATCGACGCGCTCGCCGCACAGCAAGTGGAGGCGGCGGCGATCGGCTTTCTGCACAGCTTCACCAATCCGGAGCACGAGCAGCGCGCCGGCGCGGCGATCGCGCGGCGCCTGCCGCAGCTCGCCGTCACGCTGTCGTCCGACGTCTCGCCGGAAATGCGGGAATACGAGCGTTTCTCCACCGCCTGCGCCAACGCCTACATCCAGCCGCTGATGATGCGTTACCTCGCGGGGCTCGAGCGCGAGCTGACCCGCGCCGGCTTTGTCTGCCCCATGCTGTTGATGACGTCGGGCGGCGGCATCACCACTATCGAGACCGCGATGCGCTTTCCGGTGCGCCTGGTCGAATCCGGACCCGCGGCCGGCGCGATCTTCGCCGGCTGCATCGCGCGCCAGCATGGGCTCGACCAGGTGCTGTCCTTCGACATGGGCGGCACGACGGCGAAAATCTGCCTGATCGACAAGGCGCAGCCGCAGACGGCGCGCGTCATGGAGGTGGCGCGCATCTACCGCTTCCTCAAGGGCAGCGGCCTGCCGCTGCGCATTCCGGTGATCGAAATGGTCGAGATCGGCGCCGGCGGCGGCTCCATCGCCCGCCTCGACGGGCTCGGCCGCATCGCGGTCGGGCCGGACAGCGCCGGTTCGCAGCCCGGCCCGGTATGCTACGGCCACGGCGGGCGCGAGCCGACCGTGACCGACGCCGACGTGGTGCTCGGCCGTATCGATCCAAAAACATTCTCCGGCGGGGCGATCGCGCTCGATGTCGACGCTGCCGGTCGCGCCGTCGCCGAGCGCATCGGCGCGCCGCTCGGTCTCGGGACGGAGCACGCCGCGCTCGGCATCGGCGAATTGGTGGACGAGAACATGGCGAACGCGGCGCGGGTGCACGCCATCGAGAGCGGCAAGGATTTGCGCGCCCGCACGCTAATCGCGTTCGGCGGCGCGGCGCCGCTCCATGCCGCGCGCGTTGCCGAGAAGGTCGGCATCGGCCGTGTGCTCATCCCGGCCAATGCCGGCGTCGGTTCGGCGGTCGGGCTGCTGCGCGCTCCGGTCGCCTACGAGATCGTGCGCAGCCGGCTCATCCGGCTTGGCGAATTCGATGCCGCGTCCGCCAACGGCCTCGTTGCCGCGATGCGGGCGGAAGCCGAAGCGGTGGTGCGGCGCGCCGAGCCGGATGCCGAGCTCGTCGAGCGGCGCGCGGCGTTCATGCGCTATCGCGGCCAGGGCCACGAGATCGCGGTAACGCTGCCGGTGCGCGACTTCACCGCCGCGGATCGCGCGGGGTTCGCCGAGTTGTTCGAAGCCGCCTATAGCCGGCTCTACAGCCGCTCGATTCCCGGCGTCGAGATCGAGGTTTTAAGTTGGGTCGTCTCGCTCGGCGCCCCGGCGCAGGGCTACCTCGCCGCGGCGGCCGCTGAACACCCGATCGACGCGAAACCACGCTCCCGCCGCGCCGTGTTCGATCCCGAGACCGGCGCGTTCAACGCGGTGCCGGTCTACTGGCGCGCCGACCTTGCGCCCGGCGCGCGCATCGGCGGGCCCGCCATCATCGCCGAAGATGAGACCTCAACCGTCGTCAGCCCGCGCTTCGACGCGCGGATCGACCGGTTCGGCTATATTGAGCTCACCCGCCGCGAGGCTTGAACCAGAATGGTCGCACGCCCCAACGACGCGCTTGCGCAAATCCACCAGCAAATCATGTGGAGCCGCCTGATCGCGGTGGTCGAGGAACAGGCGCAGACCATGATGCGCACCGCGTTCAGCACCTCGGTCCGCGAGGCCGGCGATCTTTCGGCCGGCGTGTTCGACCGCCACGGCCGCATGCTGGCGCAGGCCGTCACCGGCACGCCGGGCCACGTCAATTCGATGGCCAACGCGGTGAAGCATTTTCTCGACGTCTATCCGCTCGCCGGCATGAAGCCGGGCGACCACTACATCACCAACGATCCGTGGCTGACCTCCGGCCATCTCCATGACATCACCGTGGTGACGCCGAGCTTCTATCGCGGCGAAGCCGTCGCGCTGTTCGCCAACACCATCCATGTCGTCGATATCGGCGGGCTCGGCATGGGGCCGGACGGCCGGCAGGTCTACGAAGAGGGTCTCGCCATCCCGATCATGCCGCTCGCCCGCGAGGGCCGCATGGACGAGAACCTGCTGCGCCTGGTGCGCGCCAATGTGCGCGAGCCGCTGCAGGTCGAGGGCGACATCTACGCCTGTGCGGCCTGCAACGACGAAGGCGGGCGGCGGCTCAACGACATGATGGACGAGTTCGAGATCGCCAATCTCGACCGGCTCGGCGACGCCGTCATCGAAGCCTCGCGCGAGGCGACGCTCGCGCGCATCCGCGCCTTGCCGCACGGCGCCTATCGCAACAGCCTGACGATGGACGGCTACGACAAGCCGCTCGTGCTCAACGCCGTCCTCACCATCTCCGACGACGGCATCCACGTCGACTTCGCCGGCACCTCGCCGGCTTCAAGCTACGGCATCAATGTCGTGCTCAACTATTGCCTCGCCTACACCGCGTTCGGCGTCAAATGCCTGGTCGCGCCCGAGGCGCCGAACAATGCCGGCTCGCTCGCTCCGATCACCGTGAGCGCGCCGGAAGGCTGCGTGCTCAACGCCAACCGGCCGTGGCCGGTCGCGGCGCGCCACACCGTCGGCCAGATGCTGCCCGACGTCGTTGCCGGCTGCCTGCATCAGGCGCTCGCCGGCGGCGCGCCCGCCGAAGGCGCCTCCTCGCTGTGGAACCCGCAGATCTTCGGCGGCGGCTCGCTGGTCGACGAGGTCGAAGACGGCACCGACGCCAACGCGCTGCCGCTGTTCTCGACCGTCATCTTCCACTGCGGCGGCACCGGCGCGCGGCCGACCAAGGACGGCCTCAGTGCGACTTCCTTTCCATCGGGCGTGCGCACCATCCCGATCGAAGCGACCGAGTGCGTGGCGCCGGTGGTGTTCTATCGCCGCGAATTCCGGGAGGGTTCGGGTGGGCCCGGACAATTCCGCGGCGGGCTTGGGCAGGACATCGAGCTTGGCGGCGCCGGCGCCGTGCCGATCGCGCTGCTGTGCAATTTCGAGCGCGTGCGCAACCCCGCGCGCGGGCGCGACGGCGGGCGCGCCGGCGCACCGGGCGCGATCGCGTTGCGTTCGGGCCGGCCGATCCGGCCCAAGGGGCGCCAGACCGTGCCGCCGCGCGACGCCATCTGCCTCGGGCTTCCTGGCGGCGGCGGCTTCGGCGATCCGCGCCAGCGCGATCCGCAGCGTGTGCGCGACGACGTGCTCGACGGGCTCATCACCGCGGACGAGGCGCGGCGCGATTACGGCGTCGCTGTCGACGCGTCGGGACGCATCGACCTCGCCGAGACGCAACGCCTGAGGAATTCTTGACGAGTTGTGCAATCGCACAAGCCGAGTAGTGCGCAGCGCCCGCGATCCGCTGCGCAATTCATGTCGCGATCCGCCGTTCCAGCCGGCTGATCAGCCGCACCACCGGCCACAGCATGGCGAGGTAGATCGCCGCCGCCAGCACGATCGGCGATGAATTGAAGGTGACCGAGCGCGCCATGTCGGCCGAATAGAGGAGCTCTGGCAGCGCCACCACGCTCGCAATCGAGGTGAGCTTCACCACCTCGACCGTATTGGAGACGAGATCGGGGAGCACGTTGCGCACCGCCTGTGGCAGCACGACGTAGGCCAGCGTCTGGGCGGCGCGAAGCCCGGTCGAGCGCGCCGCGTCCCACTGCCCCAGCCCCACGCTCTCGATGCCGGCGCGATAGATCTCGCCGTAATAGCTCGACGTGTTGAGCAGGAACGCGATGGCGACGGCCGCGAGCGGCGACGGCCGGATGCCGGCGAACGGCAATCCGGCATAAATGAAGATCAACAGCACCAGCGGCGGGATGGAACGGAAGAAATCGATCGCCGCGATGGCCGCCCAGCGCACGGCGCGCAGGCGCGACAGCGAGATCAACGCCACCGCGAGACCTCCGGCGAGGCCGAGCGGAATGACGATCAGACAAATGACGATGGTCTGCCGCAGGCCGGCGACAACGAGCGGCAACGCCTGCGCCATGATCGCGACGTTGAAGAATTGCTGGACGATCGCTTCCATCAGACTCTCCGCCAGGCGAACCGGCTCTCGAGAACGCGGCCGAGCACGACCACCGGGATGAACAGCACCACATAGGCGATCGCCCCCATCATCAGCGGCGTCGCATTGCCGGAAAACGACTGGGCGGTGGTCGCCTGATTGAGGATTTCGCCGACCCCGATCACGGTGCCGAGGGACGTGTTCTTGGTGATGGCGATGGTGCGGTTGGTGAGCGGCGGCACGGTCAGGCGGATCGCCTGCGGCAGCACGATATAGGCGAGCGTGCCGACAAAGCTCAGGCCGGTCGAGCGCGCCGCCTCCCACTGGCCCTTCGGGATCGAGAGAATGCCGGCCCAGAAGATTTCTTCGGCAAAGGCGGTAAGCACCAGCGCCAGCACCAGCCACAGCACCGCGAAGGACGGCAGGTTGATGCCGATATTGGGCAGGCCGAAATAAACGAGAAGCATCAGCACCAGCGGCGGCAGCGCCCGGAACATATCGACGAAGACGACGATCAGCGCATTGACGACGAGCACGCGGAACGCGCGCACGACCGCGAGCGCCAGCCCGAGCACAATGCCGGTGATCACGACCGCCGCGGCGACCTCGATCGTCACCACCACGCCCTTGGCGATGGCGGGCGAATAGCGCTCGATCACATGCCAGTTGAAGAACGTGTCAACAAAGCTCGACCAGGCTGTCATATGACCCCCGGCGGTCTCAGCGCGTCAGCTCGGCGATGAACGCACGGGTGCGCGCTTCGCCGGGCGCGGAAAATATCAGCTGCGGCGGCCCCTCCTCCACGATCACGCCGTGGTCCATGAAGATCACCCGGTCGGCGGCATCGCGCGCAAAGCGCATCTCGTGGCTGACCACCAGCATGGTCATGCCGCCGCGCTTAAGCTCGCGCATGACGTTGAGCACGCTGCCGACCAGCTCGGGGTCGAGTGCGGAGGTTGGCTCGTCGAACAGCATGATCTTCGGCTCGAGTGCGAGCGCACGGGCGATCGCGACCCGCTGCTGCTGGCCGCCCGAGAGCTCGCCCGGATAGGACCGCGCCTTGCCCGCAAGCCCGACGCGATCGAGCGCGGCAAGGCCGATGCGCTCGGCTTCGGCGCGGGATTTGCCCAAGACCTTGACCAGCGCCAGCGTGACGTTGCGCAGCGCCGTCATGTGCGGATAGAGGTTGAACGACTGGAACACCATGCCGATGTGGCGGCGCATGGCATTGACGTCGGTCGAGCGCGCCATGACGTCGGCACCGTCGACGCGGATCGAGCCGGCGGAGGCCTCTTCCAGACGATTGCAACAGCGCAGCAGCGTGCTCTTGCCCGATCCGGACGGCCCGATCACGAATACCAGTTCCTGCGCCTTGACGGCGAGATCGATGCCGCGCAGCACCTCCACGTCGCCGAATGTCTTGCGCAGGCCGCGGATTTCCAGGATGGGCGGGCGGGTGTCGTTCATCAACGATCAATGGGTGCGACGCGCCCGCGCCCGGACATCGCGCCGCTGCCGCGTCCGGCCCCGGCCTCGTTCAACCGCACGACGGCGTGTGCGGGGTCGGATCGTAACCCGGCATGTCGGGAACGCCGTAGCCCGGGAACACGGTCACCGCCGCGGAACCCGGCGCGGCCGCGACGCCGAACCATTTCTGGTGCAGCTTGGCGATCGTACCGTCGAGCTTCATGCATTCGACGGCGACATCGAGCGTCTTGCGCAGCTCGGCGGAATCCTTGCGCAACGGCGCCGCCCAAACGAGGCCGGTCGAATAGAGATACGACAGTTCGACCTGCGGGTTGCTCTTGGCCGCCCAGGCGACCGCGGTGTTGCCGGCGACATTGGCATCGGCGCGCCCGACCAGCACCGCCTGCACCGCGTCGGTCTGGGTGCCGAACGACTCGATCTTCCAGCCGATCTTGCCCTCGAGATCGCGCGCCCACGAATCGTAGGCCGATCCCTTGTTGACCGAGACCGTCTTGCCCTTGAGGTCTTCCAGCTTCTCGATCTTCGGCGCGCCCTTCTTGATCAGGAACTGGAAGTCGGTGTTGAGATAGCCTTCCGTGAACAGCATGCTCTCGGCGCGTTCCTTGGTCACGGTGGTCGGCGCAATGAGAAAGTCGTAGGTGCCGGCCTGCATGGCCGGGATCAAACCGGAATACTGCGTGTAGTCGATGACGAGCTTGCGCTTGAGTCGTTTCGAGAATTCGTCGGCGAGGTCGATGTTGAAGCCCTGATAGCCGCCGCCGGCGAGATTGGGAAAGGCATGCGGCGCGAAGGTGGCGTCGATCCCGGTGCGCAGCGGCGGCAGCTCCTGCGCGGCCGCTGGCGCGGCGAGAAGCAGTGCGGCGGCGGCGCAAAGCAGATAGCGGGTCATGGCTTCCCCTCGACTGACCAAGCGGGCATCGTGCGACTATAGCAACCGGGTCAAAGCCGACAAGGCGATTGCGAAGGCAAGGCGTCGCGACCGATGCTCATTGCCGGGGCAAAAAGACCGCTGTCATTGCCAGCTGGCGGACGCGGCCCGAAACGGCCGGCCCCACCTGCTACTGCACAGCACATCGGCGCGGAAGAACTTCCGCGCCGACAGTTCAATGGAGCGCCCGCGCAACTTGTGAGATAACGCGCGAGCCGCCGCCGCATCGGCGCCTATTGCGTTATCGCTTTCAAAGCGGCCGATGCATCCGCCCGAGCAACCAACCGACGCTAATTGCAACGATGGCGGTCGTGTAGGGCTGGGTTTCGATGGTGCGACGCAACCACTTTTCAAGCGTTGCGGCAGTATCTCGGGCAGCGCCGGCCGCATCGACTGCGCTGTCGCGGGCCTGGCCATACAAGTCCTGCGCGGCGCCTGCGGCCTGATTCACAAGCCCCTCGGTTCGCATTCTGTTGTCGCCCGTCACACGGCCGAAACCTTCCTCCACTTTGCCGCCTACATTCCTGGCGGTGCCTGCAACACGATTTTCGTCCATGGCCATGACTCCCGATGCCAATATTGATTGTTGGAAACCAATCGCCCGAACGCGGAAAGGTTCCGTTTCGGACCTAGCCGGCGGAGCGCGGCCGGCTCAGAGACGGGCGAGGATCATCTGCGAGAAAGTCGACGCTTGTTGGCGCGCACTCGCCTTTTTAAGACCCGAACGACTTTGCTGGCGGTCACTGTGTCCTTTTGACCCGTCGCCAGGCCCGAAGCCGCTACGGTTTGGGCTTCAATGCCCGCTGCAACCTTCTCGAAAATCATGCGGCGCGCTTCACCTTGCGCGCGAGCACCGCCGGCCGCTAGTCGCATCATGCGAAGGACAGCGACATTCTGTGCTTCGAGTCCAAGCTGCATGGTTTTGAGGATCACTGGGAGCCTGGGATTGAACAACACAGAGCGCCTTTTTGTTTTGTTGGAAAAAAGTTGGAGGACTTGAAGATCAGCGATGTCGCAGACTGCAAGGCAAGCGAAACCGCGCCAGAATGGTTCCGTCTCTCACCCTGCAATCGCGGCCCAGACGCGCCAATCGGAGTCACGCCCGCGTCAGCCTAAAAATGAGACGATACGGGAACTTAGGGGGTGGCCCGGCACTTGGTGTCGCAATCGCCGCGCACCAACAACCCGAGCCATGCGCTGCGTCCGGGCCGCAGGGCTTCAATGCCGTGCCCAGCGCCCATCAACAGGAGGACATAATGGCGAAACAACCGAAGAAGCTGAACGAACTTTTCCACGATACGCTGAAAGACATCTATTTTGCGGAAAAGAAGATCCTCGCGACTTTGCCGAAGATGGCGAAAGCCGCGCAGTCGCCTGACCTGAAAAGGGCCTTCGAAAAGCACAGAGGCGAAACGGAAGGCCATGTCACGCGGCTGGAAAAGGTCTTTGCCGCGATCGACAAGAAGCCGCAGGCCAAGACCTGCGACGCCATTGTCGGCATTACCGATGAGGGCGCTGAGATCATGAAGGAATACAAGGGCTCAGCCGCGCTCGACGCCGGTTTGTTGGCAGCAGCGCAGGCGGTGGAGCATTATGAAATCTCACGATACGGCACGATGAAGACCTGGGCGCAGGAGCTCGGCCTGAACGACGCCGTTCGGCTGCTGGACCAAACGCTTGAAGAAGAAAAGAAGACCGATGCAGCGCTGACGAAGATTGCGGAAGCCTCGGTCAATCAGCACGCGGAAGCGGCATAGATCGTCGCCCCGGTCGCGGTTCTTTCAACCCGGTTCGCGAGCGATGTGGCCAGCGCGCGCTCGCGAGCGGCGTTCTTAGGAACCTGGAACTTCCTTGATTGTGGCGAATTATTGGGCAGGACCGCTACATTCCGCCGGAGAACTCTAATGGAAACCGATCTGCGTGCTGCGTCCACGATTGCGGACGCACAATCTGCCGTGTCATGGGGTGCGATCGCCGCAGGCGCTGTTGGCGCGGCAGCGTTGGCGCTTCTTCTGGTCGCCTTCGGAGCGGGACTTGGCCTGTCGGCCGTATCGCCCTGGAGCGACAGCGGCGTTTCGGCATCGACTTTCAAGACCGGGACCGGGATATATCTGGTGATCGTGGCGGTCATGTCGTCAGCGGTCGGCGGTTATCTCGCCGCGCGATTGCGGACGAAATGGGTGGGTGCTCACACCAATGAAGTTTTCTTTCGGGACACCGCACACGGCTTTATCGCCTGGGCCTTCGCGACGCTTTTAAGCGCCAGCGCCTTGAGCGCAGTTACCGGATATCTTGCCAATGGCGCCGCGGCGGGTGTGGGCGGTGCGGCATCGCAGGCCAGTCGCTCCGTCAATCCGGCGGACATCTACGTGGACAAGTTGTTCCGTCCTGACGCAGCGGCGCAGCCGGCGTCCGCGCCTGCGTCGTCATCCGCTTCCGGCAACCCAAATTCCGCTACGCCGAGCGGCGCAAATCCCAATCAATCGCGGGCAGAAGTCCTGCGACTGTGGACCGCGAGTTTTCACGACAATGGAGACCTCAGCGCCGCCGACAAGACCTACGTGGCGCAAGTCGTGGCTGCTCGCACCGGCCAAAGCCAGGCCGACGCCGAGAAGCGCGTCAATCAAGTGATTGTCGAAGCGAAGACCGCCGCCGACACCGCGCGCAAAGATGCGGCAAAGCTTTCCTTCTGGTTGACCGCCGCCATGTTGTTCGGCGCATTCGCAGCAAGCCTTGCGGCGGTCGAAGGCGGCTCCCTGCGCGACGGTACCTGGAAAGATCGCGTTCTCACCCCCCGGCCAATATAAAGGAGCTCATTATGGGTAGAGGCATTCTTCTCTGGCTGCTTGGCGTTCCGATCCCGATCATCATACTGCTGGCGCTTTTCTCACACTGACGAAATAGCTAGCGAGACCAGCTGCGCCGCAAGGCGCAGCTTTTCGTTGCGACAAGCCAGCATAAATTCGGAGACGATTTCATGTCGATCGGAACCATTCTGCTCATCATCCTGGTCATCATCCTGCTTGGAGGTTTCAGCGGATTTGGTGGCGGTCCGTTTTATGGGACCGGCTACTACGGCGGCGGCGGACTAGGCGTCGTGATTGTCATTCTGTTGGTCCTGGTTTTGCTCGGTAGGCTTTGAGCGAGCCCGGATTTGCGCCTCGATCGCATCCACCACACCAGAACTCTTCACGAATGAAATGATAAGGCCCGACGACCGCGAGCGGATGCTGACCGCGACCCGCAATCTCAAGATGGCGCAATCCGCGCACGCTTATGTGCGCGGGAGCACGGCCAAGTTCTACGAATGGCTGGAGAGCCGCCACCGCGGTAAATTGCCAGATGGCCCCGCAATCTGGATTTGCGGCGACTGTCACGTCGGCAATCTCGGTCCGCTCGCCGATGCGAAGGGTCATGTCCGGGTGCAGATCAGGGATCTCGATCAGACCGTGATCGGTAATCCAGCGCACGATCTGGTTCGGCTTGGGCTGTCGCTGGCATCGGCGGCGCGCGGATCGGACCTACCCGGTGTGATGACGGCACGGATCCTCGAAGAACTCGTCGCCGGCTACCTGGCGGCGCTGGCGACCAACTTTGAGACCGACAAGGACAAGTCCCATCGGCCCAAGTCCATTCAGGCGCTGCTGGCGCAATCCACACGACGTCGCTGGCGACATTTGGCCGAGGAGCGGCTCGACACCGTCAAACCGACTATTCCGCTCGGAAAGCGGTTCTGGGCGCTGATATCCGAAGAGCGCAAGGCCTTGAGCCAGATGCTCGAAAGCGATTCTGTCAGGCCGACTCTCACCGTGCTTCGCGGTCGAACGAAAGACGATCCCATTGAGCTGCTCGATGCCGCTTACTGGATGAAGGGGTGCAGCTCGCTTGGGCGGCTGCGCTACGCCGCGTTGCTCCGTATCGGAACAGGCACGGATTCGAGCCTCTGCCTGGTCGACGTGAAAGAGGGAGCGACGGCGGCTGCTCCCACGGCATCGAAGGTGGAAATGCCACGGGATAATGCGGTCCGCGTCGTGACGGGTGCGAAGGCCCTGTCTCCCAATCTTGGAGAGCGAATGATCGCGACCAGGCTGCTTGGAAAAGCGGTCGTTGTCCGAGAGCTTATGCCGCAAGACCTCAAGATTGAGATCAATCGATTGAGCCGGGAGGAAGCTATGAGCGTAGCCCGCTATCTCGGAGGCGTCGTCGGGCGCGCCCATGGTCGACAGATGGAGCCGGGACAGCGCCGGGCATGGCGTGCCGATCTGGCGAAAAACCCTAAGGCCTCCCTCGATGCGCCGTCTTGGTTGTGGGCGAGTGTCGTTGAGCTCCTTGCTCTGCACGAAGCCGCGTATCTGGATCACTGTCGGCGCTTTGCACTGTCTGAGGCCGCTTGAATCGCATCCAGGGGCCAGGAGCGCTGGGCCATATCCGGGCCGACGCGCAATGCGTTTCTTGTTGCAGATGTGATAGCATGGGCCATGAGGCGGGGGTGAGTTCATCACGCCGCTCAGCGGCACGGCGCGCCAGGAGCATCTCCAGCATGAACCTGACATCGCTTCTCGCGGACCTCGCCGGCGCCGTTCCGGCAGCGGGCCTGGACCGGCAAGGCACGTCGCACGGGCCGTTCCGCCGTTGCCTGCGCGCCGTCATTCATTTGCTTGCCTATCATCTCATTCTCAGCCGCAACAGCACGCGCAGCGCCACGGTGGCGGGCTTGCGCCTGCGCGTGCCGCCGACCGTCTTTCATCCACGCTTCTGTCTCAGCAGCAAATGCTTTGCCGAATTCCTTGGCGGGCTCGACCTTCACGGCAAGCGCGTGGCCGACATCGGCACCGGATCAGGGATTTTGGCGCTGGCCGCGGCGCGGGCCGGCGCCGTCGCCGTGCTCGCGCTCGACATCAATCCGCAAGCCGCGCTGGCGGCCCGCGACAATGCCCGGGCCAACGGGCTCGGCGGCCAGGTGACCGCCGCCTGCATGAATTTGTTCGCCGGCCTGCCGGCGCACCCGCTGTTCGACGTCATGCTGGCAAACCTGCCGAGCCATGCCGGCGAACCCCGCGATCTGGCCGACCGCGCCTGGCACGCCGGCGCGCAATATCGCGACGTGGCGGATTTCTTCGCGCAGGCCCGCGCGCGGCTCAACCCCGGCGGCTGCCTCTATGTGGTGGTGTCGTCGGATTCCGACCTCGATCTGATCGGCCGCCTGGTCGATGCTGCCGGCTGGCGCGCAAGCCTCGCCGCGGAGCGTTCGTTCTATATCGAGTCGATGATCGTTTACGCGTTGCACGCGCGATAGCGCGGCGGCCGCAGCGCCGAACAAACCGATGAACCTCGATGACCTCATCGCCTTGATCGGTCCAAGGCCGTCGCGCTGTCCACTCGACCCGCGCCTGTTGGACGAGACGGATTGCGGCACCTACGTGCGCCAGAGTGTCGAATATGCGCTCGAAGAGTCCGAGCGCGTGAGGTCGTTCGTCCTCCTGCCGAAAAATGCGCCGGGTCCGGGGCCTGCGATCCTTGCTCATCATCAGCATGCCGGACAATTCGATCTGGGCAAGAGCGAGGTCGTCGGGCTCGCCGGCGATGCCGATCAAGCCTATGGCGCCGAGCTTGCGGAGCGCGGCTACGTCGTGATCGCGCCGGACGCCATCGCATTCGAGGAGCGAAACTGGAGCGAAGAGCCGGGCCGGGCGGAATATTACGAGCTTGCGAGCCGTCTCGTGCATGGCCGAACCCTGCTGGCGAAAGTCCTCCACGACGCCACCGTCGCGCTCGATTATCTCACGACCCGACCCGAGGTCGACCGACGCCGCCTGGGCTTCATCGGCCACTCCTACGGCGGACGGATGGGGATCTGGGCCGCTGCGCTCGACGATCGGATCAAGGCGGCAGTTTCCAACTGCGGCTGCGTGAATTACAAAAATTCGCTCACGCGCGACGCCGGCATCCAGATGGCATTTTGCCTGCCCGGCATCCTGGATGTCGGCGACGTGGAAGACGTGCTGCGCCTGGCGGCGCCTCGTGCGGTGCTCATACAGGCCGGCGCTGACGACAAGTGGTCGCGCGGCGCGCAGGACATGTTCGACAGCGCGCGCGGCGCGTTCCCCGACGGCCACCTCGAGTTGCGGATCTGGCCGGGCGGCCATTCGTTCTCAAGACCGATGCGCGAGGCCGCCTACGCGTTTCTCGACCGTCATCTCGCGCGGTGAATGTTTGTTCTCTATCGGCTTTCAGTGTGCCATTGGCCGTCGGCGGTCGATGATCCGTGGCTGCGCTCGCCGAAGCTCGATCCGCGCTGCCACGTCCCTTCGGGGTGGGCTTGCGCGTTGTGGCCGTCGCCGAAGCCGTGCTCGGTGTGCCAGTGGCGATCGTGCTGGTGCGCAAAGTGATGAAAGTGCCAGTGGTCGTGCCGATTGTGGTGTTCGGCATGGTGCCAATGGTCGTGGTCGTGGTCGTGCCCGTGATCGTGGTCGTGGTCGTGATCGTGGTCGTGGTCGTGCCCCTGGCCTCGCCCGTGCCCGTGGTTCCATCCGAAGTGCGTGGAGGAGCCGTCCATGTGGCCGCCGTGCTGGCCCCACCCCGACGATCCGCCCATGCCGTGGAAGCCGCCGCCGCCTCTGCCGCCGCCCCCTCCTCCTCCACCGCCGCCGCCGCCGCCGCGCGCCAGCCCGTCGGACTGGCTAAGCGCCAGGCCGCCCAGGCAGACTGCGGCAATCGTCACGATCATCCTGATAGGCTTGGCGGACATCGTTTCTCAATGGGCAGCCCGCGAAAGTTGCGGGTGGAGTACGGACGCACGGTCATGGCATTATCTTCCGCCGACCCCGTGTTTTCCATGGCCGCTTCAGGCAAAATCCGGCGATGGTTAAATGGTCGTTGGCGCCGGCACCGGCGAAGCGCGTTCACCATGGCGCCGGGGCGGTATACGCCGCTTCGGCCTCTATGGCCGCGAGAGCCTTGTCATGACACCATCATGCTGTAATTGCATTGCAAACCGACCGCCCTTGTTCCTGAAGCTGGAGATGTTCGTGAAACCTATTGCGCAATCGCTCGCCGCCGCGATCATCGCGGTTGGGCTCGCATCATGTGCCGGCGCCGCATCCGCCGCCGACTGCCAGCACGGCAGCTTCGATACCTGGCTCGCCGGCTTCAAGCAGGACGCCGCCGCGCAGGGCATTTCCCAAGGCACCATCGCTGCGGCGCTCAACGGCGTCACCTTCGACCAGACGGTGATCAACCGCGACCACGCGCAGGGCGTCTTTCACCAGACCTTCGAGCAGTTTTCCGGCCGCATGGAGTCGCAGGATCGCCTGCGCAAGGGCGCCGACATGCTCAAGCGCTACGGCTCGGTCCTCGCGCGCATCGAGGAGCGCTACGGCGTGCCGGGGCCGGTGCTGGTGGCGATCTGGGGCCTCGAGACCGACTACGGCGTCAACCAGGGCAAGTTCTCGACGCTGCGCTCGCTGGCGACGCTTGCCTACGATTGCCGACGCTCCGACAAATTTCGCGGCGAGTTCCTCGATGCGCTGCGCATCGTCGAGCGCCACGACATGACGGCGGGCGAGATGCGCGGCGCCTGGGCCGGCGAGATCGGCCAGACGCAATTTCTGCCGTCGTCCTACCTCAAGTTCGCAGTCGACTTCGACGGGATGGGCCACCGCGACCTGATCCGCAGCTCGCCGAACGCGCTCGCCTCGACCGCGAATTTCCTCAAGAGCTACGGCTGGGTGCGCGATCAGCCCTTTACGCCCGGCTCGGCCAATTTCAACGCCTTGCAGAAGTGGAACGAGTCCGAGATCTATGCCAAGACGGTGGCCGATTTCGCCACCAAGCTGGCGCAACAGCCCTAGCGCCCGATGACGCCGGCGACTTCGGCGCCGATCGCATCGAGCAGTGCCTCGACCCAGCGCCGCGGGATGCGCCGCGTGATGAAGACCATGCGGCTTGCCCGGTCGGCCGACGGCCAGCGCTCGAGCCACGCCGGCGCGTGGAAGACGTGCTGCACGCCGTGGATCACGGCCGGGCGATCCGGGCTCTCGGCAATGTTCACGATGCCCTTGAGGCGCAGCAGGTCGGCGCCGCAATGCTCGGCCAGCGCTTCGAGAAAGAGCGTCAACGCCACGGCCCGGATCGGCGCCACGCGCACGACCGTGTAGGTTTTGATCTCAGCGTCATGGTGATCGTGCGCAGGTCCGGATGCTTGCGCCAGCCATGAGCCGACGTCGTGCGCCCCGGTTGCCGCATCGCGCGGCGCGGCGCCGAAGAGGCTTGCGGCTTCGATCCTGCCATGGACCGCGCGCAGGGTCGGCGCGGCGGAGTTGAGCGCGGCGAGGCGGCTCGCCAGCGCCGGCGCGAGCCCTTGCGTCAGATCGAGCTTGCTGAGCACGATGCGGTCCGCGACCGCGACCTGTTTTCGCGAAATCGCCTCGCGTTCGAGCGTCGCTTCACCCGTCACGGCATCGACCGCCGTCACCACGCCGTCCAGCGCGAGGCGGCCGGCGAGGCCCACGTCCGTCATCAAGGCGTGCAGGATCGGCGCCGGGTCGGCAAGGCCGCTGGTTTCGATCACGACGCGGTCGAATTTCTGCGGGAAGGCGCCCGCATCACGCCGCCGCAGCAGGTCCTGCAGCGTCTCCACCAGATCGGTTCGCACCTTGCAGCACAGGCAGCCGGTCGTGAGCGCGATGACGCTGTCCTCGCTCGCCTCGATCAGCTCGTGATCGAGCCCGATCTCGCCGAACTCGTTGATGATGACGGCGGTGCGCGAAAACTCCGGCTGGCGCAGCAGATGTCCGAGCATGGTGGTCTTGCCGCTGCCGAGAAAGCCGGTGAGGACGCAGACCGGAATGGCGGGCGCACCGCTCATGACGGCAGCAGTGGCGCCACGGCGATGCGCACGCTCGTCGCCGCGTGATCGGGATCGAGCGCCTGGCGGACCTGACGCAGCACGGCCAACAGCGAAATCGCCGGACGCCTGCGGCCCTCGATCGCAACCATCCACCGGAACGTCGAATTGTTGGGCGCCGGCTCGATCCTGATCTGCCTTGTTGCGCGAATCGCGATGGCACCGTCGGCTGTCGGTTCGACACGGCCTGCTACGCGCCAGGCCTCAAGGCTCGCCGCCAAGAGCTCGCACGCAAGATCGAGCGGCGCGCCGCTCACAGCGCCGCCCCGGCCAGCGTTTTTGGCGAAATCCTGCGCTTAAGATAGCAGCCGTCGCCCGGGCTGCCGCAATAGCGGCCGTCATCCACCATCACCTTGCCGCGCAGGATGGTCGTCACCGGCCAGGCGAAGATGTCGTGGCCCTCCCACGGGGTGTAGTCGGTCTCGTGCAGATCTGCGGCGCGGATCTTGCCGCGCTTCCTGGGATCGAGGATCGCGATATCGGCATCGCTGCCGGGAGCGAGCGCGCCTTTTCTGGGATAGAGCCCCATGATCTTGGCGGCGTTGCTCGACACGAGGTCAACGTAGTGCGGCAGCGAGTAGCCGCGCCGCACCACCATCTCGGTGTACATGACGCCGAGCCGCGGCTCGACGCCGGAATTGCCGCCGGTCGTGTCGTCGATGCGGTTGCCGACGGTCTTGTCCTTGAGCGTGCAGCACAGCTCGTCGGTGGCGATGCAGTGGACCAGGTCGCTCGCCGTGCCGTGCCACAGCGCGTTCTGGTCCTCCTTCGACTTCAGCGACGGATAGGTGTGAAAAATCTGGCCGTTGGGCCGTTTGTAGTCGGCCGCGGAATAATTGAGATACTGGTGCAGCGTCTCGCCGTAGACCGGCAGGCCCTTACCACGCGCCTCGGCGATGGCGGCGACGCCGGTGGCGGCGGAGACATGCATCATGTAGAGCGCGGTGCCGGGCACGCTTTCGGCGAGGCGCAGGATGCGGCGGAAGCTCAAGTCCTCCGAGAGCGCGTTGTGGACTTCAGCCAGGTTCTCGAAGCCGACGCGGCCCTCGCGGATGAGCTTGGCATACATATGCATGACGATGTCGTTGTCTTCGGCATGAATGACGCCGAGCCCGCCCTCCCAGGCGAGCACCCGGAACGCCTCCCAGATATCGCCGAAATCGACCATGCGGCCGGAGCGCGACGGCAGGATATTGGTGGTGAATATTTTCAGCGTCGGGTAGCCGGCCTGGATCGCCTCCGCGAGCTGGCCGCAAAATTCCGGCGGCGGCTCGGAATGCAGCATGATGTGGTAGGCGAAGTCGCACGGGCTTTTGCCGACAAAATCCTTGTCGCGCGTCTCGACCGCCTCGAGCGCGGTTGAGCCGTCGCGCCAATAGGCGAAATCGATGAAGGTGGTGGTGCCGCCGTAGAGCGCCGCGCGGCCGACCTGCTCGGGCCCGGCGGTGACGAGCGGCGTGCCGTCGGGCTTCATCCAGACGTGGTGCAGATGCACGTGCGGGTCGATCCCGCCCGGCATGACGATGTGCCCGGTGGCGTCGATCACGCGCTTGGATTCGACCGGCAGCGCGCCGGCGGCCACCACCGCGGCGATGGTTTCGCCGGCAACCGCGACGTCGCCGCGCAGGACGCCGTGAGGCGTCACAACGTCGCCGCCGCGAATGACGAGATCGAACATTGCCAATTACATGCACGCCATCGGCGTCAAAGACAACCCGCATCGAAGACAACCCGATATCGGCGAGGCTCGTCGGGCGACGCAGGCTCACAGATCGATGCGCATCAGGTCGTGAGCGATCCGCAGCGGCCCCTTGTAGGAGCGGCGGATGTCGGTCACGACGTCCTCCATGAATTGCGGGCCGACGAGCTCAATCGGCATGTGCTTGGCGATGTGCTTCCGCAGCACCACGTTGGTGGTGTCGAAATGCCCGAAATGCGTGGCCACCAGCGAGCGCGCACGCGCCGCGACGGCGATCTTGCCCAGATCGAACGGGCTGGTATGAGCCCAGGTTCCGATGCCGGCCTTGCTGCGGAAGTCGATGGCCTTCTGCGGAAACGTGCATTCGTGAATGAGCAGATCGCAGTCCTGCGCCAGCTCGATCAGCCGCTCGCACGGAGCCGTATCGCCGCTGAACACCACCGACTCGCCATCCACCGTGTCCATGCGCAAGGCGAAGCAGGGCGAGATTTCGCGCGGGATGTGCTCGACGTAGCAGGCGCCGACCTTCACAAGGTCGTCCTCAAAGACCACGCCGGGCCTGCACTCCCGGATGTCCGGCGTGAGGACGCCGAAGTTGCTTTGACGCTGGGCGTATGCGGCGCGCGCCTGGATGTCCTTGGCGAAAGCGCCGCCGGCAAACAGATGCTTGACGAAGGCGTCCGTTTCCGGCGGTCCGACCACCACCGGCGGGCTGCGGCGATCGAAAATCCAGGTGGTCAGCATGAAATAGGGAAAGTCGGCGATGTGGTCGAAGTGCAGGTGCGACAGGAACACGACGTCGATGCCGACGGGATCGACGCCGGCGCGCATGAGCTGGTGGGTGGCGCCATGGCCGCAGTCGAACAGATAATTGCGGCCGCGCACGGTCAGGAGGATCGACGAATGGTTGCGATCGGGATCGCACAGCGCCGCACCGGTTCCGAGCATGATGACGCGCATGATCAATCAACTCCGCTTGCGACGGCATGCCGGCCGTTCGCGCGCGCCGCCTAGCATAGGCTTTGCTCGACGCAGTCCTCGTAACGATGCATACGGGAAATGTATCCGCCGGATTTCAAGCTGTCGGCCAACCGGGCAAATCCCTGACGCGATATCTCCGTGGTGCGCGCCCAAAGGCCGGCATCGCGATAGCGTCGCAGCGAGCTAGCCAGAAGATCCCGCGGCACGTCGCGATAGAACGGCGCCACCGCGTCCGCCAATTCGTCGGCGCTGTGCTCGGCGACCCAGGCGAGCGTGTGGCGCGTGGCGCGGACCATGGCGGCGAACGCCGCGCGGTTGCGCGCGATGCTCTCGCGCGTCGCCAGGAAGGTGGTGTAGACCGTCGGCCCGCGGCTCGCCGCCGCATAGAGGATATCGCCGGCGCCCGCCCGCAACGCCATAGAGACGTACGGCTCGAACAGCTGCGCGACGTCGAGCCCGCCGTTGCGCAAGGCGGCGAGATTGTCCGCCATGGTCCGATCGGCGACACGATCGAGCCCGCCGGGATCGACGCCCTCCTGGCGCAGGTCGTGCTGCAGGCACAGCCACGGCGTCGGCACTTCCGACACCGTGGCAATCTTTCTGAGCCGCAGGTCGGCCAACTGGAATCGGCCAGGATCGCCCTTGCCGACCAGAAAGAAGGGATCGCGCGCGGCGACTTCGCAGAAGCAGACGAGCGGCGAGGCGGCATCGAGATCGCGCGCCTTCATCACTCGCATCGGGCCGCCCCAGGACAGGTCGATCGAGCCGTCGAGCAGACCGGCGCCGGCGGCGGCCGGGACCGGCGAGTCGAGCAAATCGACCGCAACGCCCTCGCTGCCGTAGAATCCGAGCGCCTGCGTGGCGTAGAATGGCGCATAGAACACCGCGCGGAAATTTTCAGAAAGTATTATGCGCATGGACAACGGCGGCAGGGCGTGCGGCCCCGGGACGTTCGGGCCGGTCGTAAAGAGCCTGCAAGAACTTTTGCTCGTTGTCACGGCCCTTGTCTTCGCGGCAGCGGGCGTCGCACAGGCGCAGGCGAGCTACCCTGCCCGGCCGATAACGCTCATCGTCACCGTTCCACCCGGCGGCGCCGCCGATTACGTGGGGCGGCTCATCGGCGCCAAGCTCGCCGAGGCCGTCGGCCAACCGGTCGTCATCGGCAATCGCGGCGGCGCCGGCGGCACGATCGCCGCCGCCGATGTCGCCAAATCCGACCCGGACGGCTACACGCTCCTTCTCAACACGATCGCGACCCACGGCATCGGGCCGCATATCTACGCCCGCCTGCCCTACGATCCGGTCAAGGATTTTGCGCCGGTCGTCCTGCTGGCAAGATTTCCCCTGATCATGACGGTCAACGCCGACGTGCCGGCCCGCTCGGTCGACGACATCGTCGCGCTCGCCAAGGCGCGGCCGGGCGAACTGAGCTTCGCCTCGGCCGGCACCGGCGGCGCGCCGCATCTCGCCGGCGAATTGTTCAAAAAGCTCACCGGAACGCAGCTCTTGCACGTTCCCTATCGGGGCAGCGGCCCCGCCGTGACCGATCTGGTCGCCGGGCGCGTCACGATGATGTTCGATGCGGTACCGTCGCTGTCTCCCTTCGTCGCGGCGGGAAAGCTCCGCGCGCTCGCGGCGGCGAGCCCGCAACGCAATCGCCTGCTGCCGGATGTGCCCTCCTTCGCCGAGCTTGGCTACCCCGCAATGGACATCGCGCTCTGGTACGGCATCGCCGCTCCGGGTGGCACGCCGGCGCCGATCGTGGCGCGGCTCAATGCCGAGTTCGTCAAAATCCTGGAGCAGCCCGCCATCCGCAAGAGCCTGACCGATCAAGGCGCCGACATCGCCGGCGGCACGCCGGAGCAATTCGGCGCCTTCATGCGCAACGAGTCCGCGCGGTGGGGCGCGATCGTGAACGAGGCCGGCATCAAGCCGGAGTGAGCGTGGTGAAAAAGGGCGATCCGGAACATTTGCCGGCAGGATCGATTAAGTCATGAAGGAAAAGAGTCCGAGGATGGCGGAAAAAGGAGCCGCGACCGGCGCCATAGGCCAGCCGTTGCGGCGCAAGGAAGATTTCCGTCTCATAACCGGCAAAGGCCGGTTCACCGACGATATCGACCTGCCGCGCCAGGCCTATGCGGTGATGGTGCGTTCGCCGCACCCGCATGCGCGCATCCGCGCCGTGCATTCCGATCAGGCCCGCGCCATGCCGGGCGTGCTCGGCGTCTATAGCGGCGAGGACGTGCGCGCCGCCGGGCTCGCCCCGATCCCGCATGAAGCGGTGCCTTCGACCAAGTTCGACATGAAACTGACCGCGCGCGGCGGCGGCAAGATATTTCTCGGCCCGCAATACCTGCTGCCTTTCGACAAGGCGCGCCACGTCGGCGAGGCGGTCGCCATGGTGATCGCCGAAAGCGTGGCGCAGGCGCTCGACGCTGCCGAAGCGGTTGAAGTCGACTACGACGTGCTGCCGTTCGCGCTCGACGCGCAGGCCGCGCTAGCGGACGGTGCGCCGGTGCTGTGGGACGAGATTGCGGATAACACGCCGGTCGACACCGCCTTCGGCGACAAGGCCGCGACCGACGCGGCGTTTGCCGCGGCCGACCACGTCGTCTCCATGGAATTCCATATCGGCCGCGTCACCGCAGCGCCGATCGAGCCGCGCTCCGCGGTCGGCGACTATGACGGGCAAAGCGGCCGCTACACGCTCTTTGCCGGCACCGGCGGGACGGTGCGGCAAAAGCACGAGATCGCGACCGTCCTCAATGTCGCGCCCGAGAAGGTGCGCGTGGTCACCGCCGATGTCGGCGGCAATTTCGGCTCCAAGAACCGTCCCTACGTCGAATACGGCCTGGTCATGTGGGGCTCGCGCCTGATCGGGCGGCCGGTCAAATTCACGGCGACGCGCTCCGAGGCGTTCCTGTCGGACAGCCAGGGCCGCGACCTCCTGACCAGGGTGCAACTGGCGCTGCGCAAGGACGGCCGTTTCCTGGCGATGCGTGCCGACAATATCAGCAATATCGGCGGACGCTGCATGTCGCTGTCGCCGTTGAGCAAGGGCTCGGCGCTGATTACCGGCAATTACGACATTCCGGTCGCGAGCCTGCGCGCGCGCGCGGTGTTCACCAACTCGATGATGACGCAGCCCTACCGCAGCTCCGGGCGCCCCGAAGTCACTTACGCGCTCGAGCGGCTGGTCGAGCGCGCGGCCGAGGAGCTCGGCATCGACCGGCTGAAGATCCGCCGCATGAATCTGATCCGCGAAAACCAGATGCCCTACACCAACGCGGTCGGCGCGCCGTATGACAGCGGCACTTATGCCGCCAACATGGACCTGGCGCGCCGCATCGCCGACTGGGACGGCTTCGCCAGGCGGCGCCGCGAAGCGAACAAGCGCGGCCGTCTGCTCGGTCTCGGCTTCGCCAACTACGTCGAATCCTCCATCGGCTCGCCGCGCGAGCGCGCCGAGATCACCATTCTGCCGAAGGGCCGGGTGCGCCTGGTGATCGGCACGCAGCCGGCCGGACAGGGCCAGGAAACAAGCTTCGCGCAGGTGCTGGCGGATCTTCTCTCCGTGCCGGTGGACAGCATCGACGTCGTCATGGGCGATACCGACATCGTCAGCATCGGCGGTGGCTCGCATTCCGGCCGCTCGATGCGCCACGCCGCGACGGTGATGTCGATAGCCGGGCAAGCCATGATCGAGCGCGGCAAGGCCATGGCGGCGCTGGCGCTCGACGCCTCGCCAAACGACATCGCCTTTGCCGACGGCCGCTTCGTGCTCGGCGGCAGCAACCGCAGCGTCGACTGGTTCGAGCTGGCGCGCGAGGTCGCGCATATCGAGCTGCCCGCGGAGCTGCTAGGCGGGCTCGCGGTCGCCGCCAACAACGAGATGCAGCAGCCGGTGTTTCCGAACGGCGTCGCGGTGTGCGAGGTCGAGATCGACCCGGAGACCGGCGCGCTGCGCTTGACCCGCTATGCGGCGGTCGATGACGTCGGCCGCTGCATCAATCCGCTCATCGTCGAGGGCCAGACCCATGGCTCGATCGCCCAAGGGGTCGGCCAGGCGCTGTGGGAGCAAATCTATCTCGATCCGTCGTCGGGCCAGCCGCTCACCGGCTCGTTGATGGATTACGCACTGCCGCGCGCCGATTATCTGCCGAATTTCGAGACCGGGATCGTCGAGGTGTTGTCGCCGACCAATCCCTACGGCATCAAAGCCGGCAGCGAAGGCGGCACCACGCCGGCGCCGGCAGTGATCGTCAGCGCCATCCTCGATGCGCTGGGGCCGCTCGGCGTGCGCGACATCACCATGCCGGCGACCAACGCCGCGATCTGGCAGGCCATTCAAAACGCCAAGCAGGACAAATCCCGCGCAGGATCAAAGGTTGGAGCGGCGGTCTAAGATGAGACCGCTTGACGGTTCGACATGCGTCATGCGCATCGGCGGGCGATGTCGGGTCTGCGTCAGTGAGCTGCGTTCGGGAATGCAGTGATGAAGACCACCATTGACGTCATCGTCGCGGTGCTGCCGATCGTCGCCTTGTTCATCGGTTTTCTGGTCTTCAGGCTCAGCGCCTTCACGACAAGTTTCTGCGCCTGGGTCATCGAAGTCATTGTGGTGCTCGCCTATTACGGGCAGACGCCGCTGAAGGTGGTCGAGGGATCGCTTTGGGGAATCATCACCATCTGGTCCGGCTTCCTGGTGCTCTATACCGGGCAGATCTTCGGCCAGGCCTATCGCAGCACCGGCCTGCTGGCGGTGCTGCTCGAGTCGGTCGGCTCGATCCTTCCCGCGCACGACAAGGAGGCCAAGGGGCTGGCGCTCGTCGTCGTCATCGGCGGCTTGATCGGCGCGTTTAACGGTTTCGCGGTCTATCCGGTGGCCATTCCGGGCCTCGTCGCCTTGGGCTTCGACAGCGTCCAGGTGATCAAAGCCTTCCTGGTCTATTTCGCCTGGCCGCAACCGTTCGTCAGCCTGTTCATCGTTCCCAACATTTCCAACGTCGCGACCCACGTGCCGGTGGTCGATATCGTGCGCGCGGCGGGCTTTGTGTCGATCCCGTTCGTCTTCATCTCGCTGCTCGGGTTCATGAAGCTGCTCGGCTTCCGCTTCCTCGCGCCGCGCGTGCAGTTCCTGTTCTGGAGCCTGGGGCTGAGCAATACCGCCGCGCTGATCGTCTTCACCCAGATCTGGCCCGAATACGGCATCCTGATGCTGATATCCGGCGCGGTGCTCTCGCTTGGCGTACTCTATGGGTACGGACGCGCCGGCAAGGCCGCGCTGCGCAAAGCCGCTCCGCTCGGCGCAGCGCCGGCCGCGACGGCGTCACGCCACACCGGCGCGATGCACTTTCGCGCCTACACTCCGCTCCTCATCGGCGTCGCGATTGTTCTGGCGAGCCGCCTGCCTGGCGCCAAAGAGGCGTTCGACGCGCTCAGCTTCAAGGTAGGTTTGTTCGGCTATGCGCCGATTTCAATCAACATTTTCACCTCCGCGGGCTTCTTCGTCTTCATCACCGCCGTGGTCTGCTATCTGTTTCGCATCGAGCGCAGCAACATGGCGAAGGATCTTTATGTAGCAACGCTGCGATCCGGCCGCAGCCTGGCGACGCTTGCGGTCGGCAGCGCGCTGGTCTATCTGCTCGTCGACACCGGCCAGATCCAGTTGCTGGCCCGCGTTCTGCTGAGCGGCGGCAAGCTGGTTTACGCCGTGCTTTCCCCGGCCATGGAGGCCATGGGCGGCATCGCCTTCGGCCAGGGCCTGCCCGCGGACTTCCTGCTTGCCGCGATGCAAGTCTCGGTCGCCCCGACGCTGGGCATTCCGCTCGCGGTGCTGGTCGGCATCGTCACTGTCATGTCGGAGGGACCGCCGAACCCGCTCAAGCCGACGCAGATCGCCTATACGCAATCGCTGGCGAACGTCGAAGGCAAGGACGGCGAAATCTTTCGCTCGTGCCTGAAGTGGCAGCTCCTGGGGCTCGCGGTGGCGACCGTAGCAGCGGTGCTGTTGGTATACATTTCATAGCGCTCGACAGCGAGCTTGTCGCAGCGCTCGACAAGGAGGCTAGCGGCCATGGACGACATAACCAAGTCGCGCGTCAACGCAGCGAGCCTCGACCTGCAAAGCCATCTTGCCGCGCTGGAGCGGGATGGGCTCCTGGTTCGCGTCGATCGGCCCATCAACAAAGATACCGAACTCCACCCTCTGGTGCGCTGGCAATTCCAGGGCGGCCTCAAGGAAGACGAGCGGCGCGCGTTCCTGTTCACCAACGTGATTGATTGCACGGGACGCCATTACGACATCCCGGTCGCGATCGGCGCGCTGGCGTCGTCGGCCCGCATCTATGCGATCGGCATGGGATTGCCGGTGGAGGAGATCGGCGACGCCTGGAAGCGCGCCATCGCGGCGCCGATCGCGCCGGTTACGGTCACATCGCCGCCGTGCCAAGAGGTCGTCATCAAGGGCGACGACCTGCGCGGACCGAACGGCGGCCTCAAGCGGCTGCCGGTGCCGATCTCGACGCCGGGTTATGATTCCGCGCCGTATCTGACGGCGACGTTGTGCATCACCAAGGACCCGGAAACCGGCATCCGCAACATGGGCACCTACCGCGCGGCACTCAAGGCGACCGATCGGCTCGGCGTGCGCATGGCCGCCCGCGTCGGCGGCGCCGGCGGTTACCTGCACTGGCAGAAATACCGCAAGCTCAAGACGCCGATGCCGATTGCCATCGTCATCGGCTGCGCCCCGGCCGTGATGTTCACCGGGCCGCAGAAGCTGCCGATCGATCTCGACGAGATGGCGGTGGCGGGAGGCGTCGTCGGCACGCCGATCCGCGTCGCCAAGGCGATCACGATCGATCTCGAAGTGCCGGCGGACGCCGAGATCGTGGTCGAGGGGCTGATCGATCCCGAGCTGCTCGAGCCGGAAGGGCCGTTCGGCGAAAGCCACGGCCACGTCGCGCTTGAGGATTTCAACATGTCGATGCAGGTCACCGCCATCACCCACCGGCGCTCGCCGATCTATGTCTCGATTCTCAGCGAAGTGACGCCGAGCGAGTCGAGCGTGATGAAGCGCGTCGCCTACGAACCGAAATTTCTCTCGTTTCTGCGCGACGAGGTGTCGATCAAGGGCGTGCGCCGCGTCGCCATGCACGAGCCGTTGACCAATCTGCGCAAGGTCATCTTCGTGCAGTTCGCCCACGGCACGGTGCGCACCGAAGTCTGGCGCGCGCTGCACGCGGCCTCGACCTTGCTGGCCGATTGCGGCAAATACGTCATCGGCGTCAGCGAAGACATCGATCCGGAAAACACCAACGCCGTGTTCTGGTCGCTCGCCTACCGCGCCAACCCGATCGAAGACGTGCACATCATGCCCTATCGCTCGGCGGGGCACGGCCCGAAGTCCGGCGGCCACCGCGAGGAATCGACGCTCTTGATCGATGCGACCCTCAAGGAAGTAGCGCCGCCGCTCGCCTTGCCGAAGCGCGAGTTCATGGAGAACGCGCGCCAGATCTGGGAAGAGCTTAAGCTTCCGCCGCTCACGCCGCAGCCGCCATGGCACGGCTATTCGCTCGGCGACTGGGACAGCGTCTGGGACGTCTACGCCAAGCGCGCCGTCGAGGAGAAATGGGAAGAGACCGGCCAGGAGACGCTGGCGCGCCGCCGAGCCGGACTGACGCCGGAGACGCCGGTGCGCGACGTGGCGCCGCCGAAATCGTCGGCATGACACCTGCGTGAACACCTGCGCGACCCGATCGAGCATCGCAACGAGCCGGCGCAATCCCGGCGCACCAAAGGGGGCGGAAATGTCAGGGCAGACCATCGGCGGCGCGGCGGCGCCCGAGAAGGTGTTCGACGTCGGCATCGACGAGCGGCTGTCCTACGATCAGCTGCTGATCCTCGGCCTGCAGAACATCTTCGGGATGACCGGGATGTTCGTGTTCCCGGGCATCCTCGGCCGCTCCTTCAATCTCGCGCCGGAGCAGATCGCCTACCTCTACGGCATGACGTTCCTGGTCTGCGGCCTTGTCACCATCCTGCAGTCGGCGCTGCTGCTGCGGCTCCCCGTTGTGCAGGGTCCCTACGCCGGCAGCTTCGCAACTCTCCTCGCGGTAGGTCATCTCGGCGGCGGCCTGGGCGCGGCCTACGGCTCGTTCTTCGTCGCGGCGCTGATCTGGTGCGCGCTGACCGTCCCGGTTCGCGGCGTCAGCGTCGTCGGGCTGCTGTCGCGGTTTTTGCGGGCGCCGCTCATCGCCGGCATGATCGTGGTCTTCATAATGATCCAGGTCTCCAACGTCGCGCTGCCGGGATGGATCGGGCTGCCGCAGAGCCCCGGCTTCCCGTTGGTCAATTCGCTGAGCGGCGCGCTCACCGTCGCGGTCGTGATTGCGGTGAGCCTGTGGGGCGGCATTTTCCGCCGGCCGGCCGTGCTGATCGGACTGGCCGCCGGCACCATCTGCTACGCGATATTCCGCCCGGTCTCGCTCGCCGCGGTGGGCAATGCCCCGCTCCTGGTGGCGCCGGCGATTTTCCCGTTCGGCCATGCGGTCGAGGTCAATCTCGTCGTCGTCTTCCTGCTCGTGCTGTTGCCGGCCAGCATCGGATCGATGGCGCTCTATCAGATGGTCGGCGAATGGGGCGGCCAAACAGTTTCTTCCTCGCGGATGTCGCAGGGCGTGTTCGCCATCGGCCTCGGCGGCGTGCTGGCCGGTCTCATCGGCGGCTTCAGCACCATCGTCTATCCCGACAATATCGGCATGCTGCGCACCACACGCGTCGGCTCGCGCTATGCGACGCTCGCCGCCGGCGTGTTGCTGATCGTGCTCGGCGCCTCGATCAAGTTCGATCTCCTGCTGGTGGTCGTGCCGCTGCCGGTGCTGTCCGCGGCCGCGACACTGCTGTTCGGCATCGTGCTCATGCACGGCGTGCACATTCTGGCCAAGGTCGACTGGGACGACCGCAAATACATCGTCGCCGGCTTGTCGATGCTGGTGGCGCTCGGCGGCATGTTCCTGTCGCCCGAAGTGCTGGCGCAGATGCCGCTGATGGCGCGCCTCCTCATCACCCAGCCGGTCATATCCGGCGGCGTGACGCTGGTCGTGCTCTACGCGCTGCTTTGCCGCGAGCCGTCAACGCAAGGCTGATCTGCTTCACGTTACGCTTCTTGGCGACCTCGCCGCGCTGGCATAGCTTGTCGCCTCGCTGCGCCCGCGCGCCGCATAGCGAGGAGACGGCATGAGCCACACCCGTCGTGATTTCCTGCAGCATGTCGCCGCCGCGGGCGGCTATCGGGCGACCTACCTAACCATGCAGGCGATGGGCCTCATTGGCGCGACCGCTGCTGCCGAACCTTTGGCGCTCGAGCGCGGCCCGCACGGCACCAAGGTGATCGTGCTCGGCGCCGGCCTTGCCGGCTTGTCGGCGGCCTACGAGCTCGGCAAGGCCGGCTACGACTGCACCGTGCTGGAGGCCCGCGATCGCGTCGGCGGCCGCAATTGGACCATCCGGCGCGGCACCAGGCTCGACATGATGGACGGCACGCGCCAAGTCTGCGCCTTCGACCCGGACATGTACTGGAATTCGGGTCCAGCTCGAATACCGAGCCATCACCAAGGCGTGCTCGGCTATTGCCGCGAGCTCGGCGTCGCGCTTGAGGTCGAAATCAACACCAGCCGGGGCGCGCGGCTGTTCAACGCGGCGGCCAATGGCGCCAAGCCGCTGGAGATGCGCCAGGCCGTCAACGACGCGCGCGGTGCGATCTCTGAATTGCTCGGCAAGGCGGTAAACCGCGGCGCGCTCGATGCGGAGCTCACGACCCACGACAAGGAACGTCTGCTCGCCTTTCTGCGCCAATACGGCGACCTGACGCCCGACCTTCTCTACAAGGGCTCGACGCGGTCGGGCTATGCGACCTTGCCAGGTCCTGCTGACGCGGTCGGCGCGGCGCGTGAGCCGGTGCAGTTCGATACGCTACTCGATGCCGACATGTGGGCCGGCATGCTGTTCGAGGAAGGTTTTGATTTTCAGGCCACCATGTTCCAGCCGGTCGGCGGCATGGACCGCATCCCGATGGCGTTCGCCCGCAAGCTTGGCGCGGTGGTGCGCCTTTCGAGCGAGGTGACCGAGATCCGCCGCACCGCGAGCGGCGTGCGCATCGCCTATCGCGACACGCGCAGCGGCAGGCGAGCCAGCGTCGAGGGCGCCTATTGTCTGGTGACGATCCCGCTCAAAGTGCTGGACCACATCGATGCCGACTTTACGCCGCCATATCGGAGCGCGATCCACGCCGTCGAATACGGCAACGCCATCAAGCTCGCCTGGCAGGCGCGCCGGTTCTGGGAAATCGAGGATCACATCTACGGCGGCATTTCATGGGTGAAGGGGCCGACGGCCCTGGTCTGGTATCCGAGCGATCGGCTGTTCTCGCCGAAGGGAATTCTGCTTGGCGCCTATGCGACGCGCGACGGCGTCGACGCGCTCGCGGCGCAGCCGCTTGCGGCGCAATTCGAAATGTCCCGCGCCGCGATCGAAGCGCTGCATCCCGGCCGCGGCGCCGAGCTGGAAAAGCCCATGGCGATCGCCTGGTCGAAAGTGCCCTATAGTCTCGGCATCGCGGCGCGCTACGGCGCCGACCAGGACGCCAATTACACGACGCTCAGCGAGCCCGACGGACCGTTCTATTTCGCCGGCGAGCACTTGAGCCACGTCGGCGCCTGGCAGGAAGGCGCCATCCTCTCGGCAAGGCGGTCGATCAACATGATCGACCGCCACCGGCGCGCAACGCGGGCGTGACTACGCTGCCTTGGATTTCTGAACGGCCTGTGCGGCGTTGCGGATCACCTCCAGCACAGCTTGCGGCTGGGAGAGCATCGGGACGTGACTGGAGCGCAACTCGACGGTTGTGGCGCCCATCCGCTTTGCAACGAAGCGTTCAAGTGCCGGATTAACGGTGCGATCTTCGGTGCCCACAATGTACCAGCTCGGCTTCGATCGCCAGGCGACACCGTCGACCTTCTGGTTGAACAGGTCGGGCACAGGCACGGCTTGGGTCGCCCAGACAAGCTTCTGCTCCGCCTCGGGGAGATCACCCGCGAAACACCCGATACCGTCAGGCTTCAGCCAGATGCGTCCATCGGCGACTTCGATGTGAGAGAATACCTCCGTGACGGGAAACTTCTGCTGCTGGCTTTGCGAGGTTTCGGTTTCGTCGGGTGCAAGCGCCGCGATGTAGACCAGGGCGGCGACCCTGTTGTCCATTCCGGCATGGGTGATCAGGGTGCCGCCGTAAGAGTGGCCGACAAGGACGATGGGACCACTCACCCGCCCGAAGCAGCGGGTGACGCAATCCACGTCGCCATTCAGGGAGTCCAGGCCATGCTGGGAGCACATCACTTCATGCCCATCCGCCTGCAGCGCGGGGATCAGCTTCTGGAAGCATGAGCCGTCGGCCCAAAGTCCGTGGGCGAATACGATACTCGGTTTTTTCACAGTGAGCTCCTCTGATTGGAATGAGGACAATGAGCGTCGACCGGACAAAGTGTTCGGCGCCCGGGTTCGCGCGCATCGTATCGTTCGCCGCATACGCAAAATTGTACGAATTTGCCCATCTTGTAAGATTCGCCACAAAAACCGCTGCTGCGCTCGCGTTTTTCACTCACTTTGCCGACCAAAGCCACTTCACGCGCGTTTTTTCCAAGAGCGAGGGTTACAGTCCGGGACGGTGGCGCCGTCTACATCGCTATTAGCCCAATCGGGTTTCGCATTGCTCGCCGCCTGCGATAAGATGGCGGCGGCTTTCAAAACGGAGCGCCAATCCGTGTTCCCCTTCAGGCTCGGCCCTGCGCCGGGCATCGGCATGTTGCTCGTCGCCGTGTTCGCAACAACTGCGGTTGCGCAAGACTCCACGCCCCCGACGCCCCGGCAACAGGCGTTCCAGCGCATCTACCGGGAACTGGTCGAGATCAACACGACCAATTCGGCCGGCGACACCGTGCGCGCCGCCGAGGCGATGGCCGCAGAGCTCAAGAACGGCGGGCTGCCTGCCGAGGACGTGCGCGTCATCTCTTCTGCGCCGCGCAAGGGCGATCTCGTCGCCCGGTTGCGCGGCACCGGCGCGCGCAAGCCGATCCTCCTGATCGCGCACATCGACGTCGTCGAGGCCAAGCGCGAGGACTGGGACTTCGACCCGTTCAAGCTGCAGGAGATCGACGGTCATTTCCGCGGCCGCGGCTCGATCGACGACAAGGCCATGGCGTCAATCTTCGTCGCCAACCTCATCGAATACGCCAAGGAGGGATTTCGGCCCGATCGCGACATCATCGTGGCGCTCACCGCCGACGAGGAGCTCTCCGACTCGCCGGATGACGGCGCGCACTACTTGCTGGACCACTACCGTTCATTGATCGACGCCGAGTTCGCCATCAACGAAGGCGGCGGCGGCATGCTGCGCGACGGCAAGCCGTTCCGGATGAGCGTGCAGCATGCTGAGAAGGTCTATCAGACCTATGTGCTCGAAGTCACCGATCCGGGCGGTCACAGCGCGTCGGGGCGCCGCGACAACGCCATCTATCGACTTGCCGACGCGCTACGCCGGCTCGGCCAGTTCGATTTCCCCGTCGGCCTCAACGCCGTGACGCGCAGCTTCTTCGAGCAAGCGGCCACCATCGAGACGCCGCCGATGGCTGCGGCGATCAAGGCGCTCATGGCCGGCGACACCGACGCCGACGTGCTGATGCCGCTTACCAGCCGTCCCGAGTACAATGCGGTGATGCGCACCACATGCGTGCCAACGCTGCTCGATGCGGGCCATGCCGAGAATGCCCTGGCGCAATCCGCCCGTGCCACCGTGAACTGCCGGATTCTGCCGGACCAGCCAGTGGCGGAGGTCGAGCGCACGCTCAACCGCGTGATCGCCGATGACAAGGTCAAGGTCGTTGCCAAGGGGCAGGCGGTGCTGAGCCCGCCCTCGCCGATCGATCCCGCGTTCATGGGCGCGGTAACGAGCCTTGCGGCCGAGATGTGGCCCGGCGTCCCGGTCGTGCCAACGATGTCCGGCGGCTACACCGACAGCCGTTGGCTGCGCAATGCCGGAATACCGGCCTACGGCGTCTCCGGACTGTTCACGGAGGCCAACAGCGGCGTACATGGGCGAAACGAGCAGGTCGGAGTCAAGAAACTCTACGACAGCAAGGAGTTCCTCTACCGCCTGGTCAAGCAACTCTCCGCCCCAGCGCCACCAGCGCCACCAGCGGCAGCCGCCGCACCAAGCCGGACCCGCGCCCCGTAGTGCGTCGCCGCCTGAAAGGGACATTGGCAATGACAGAGCAGACGTTCTCAACAGTCATCCGCGGCGGCACGGCGGTGCTGCCGCAAGGCCTCGCGCGCGCCGACATCGGCATCCGCGGCGAGACGATCGCGGCGATCGGCCCCAATCTCGGGCCGTGCGCCAGCGAAATCGACGCGACCGACCGGATCGTGGCTCCGGGCGGCGTCGACTCCCACGCCCATATCGAGCAGGTCTCGGGCGGCGGGCTTCTCAACGCCGACAATTTCGAAAGCGCAACGGTGTCGGCCGTGTTCGGGGGCACCACCACGGTCATTCCGTTCGCAGCCCAGCACGTGGGTCACGCGCTCGACCGCGTGGTGGCCGACTATCACCGCCTCGCCGAGCGCGGCGCGGTGATCGACTACGCCTTCCACATGATCCTAGCCGACCCCAACGAGGCCACCCTCAAGACCCACCTGCCGAAGCTGGTGCGCGAGGGTCACGCCTCGATCAAGGTTTTCATGACCTACGACCGCATAAAGCTCGACGACGAGCAAATGCTCGACGTGCTGGCGGCGGCGCGCGACAACGGCGCGTTCGTCTGCGTCCATGCCGAGAACCACGGCATGATCTCGTTCATGTCGAAGCGGCTCTTGGCGAACGGCCTGACCGCGCCGTCGGCGTTCTGGATGAGCCATCCCCGCCTCGCCGAGGTCGATGCCATCCAGCGATTGGTGGCGATGTCACAACTGGTCGACCAGCCGATCATGGTGTTCCACGTTTCCACCGCCGAGGGCGCCGAAGTGGTGCGCAAGGCACGCGCCGACGGGGTCAAGCTGTTCGCGGAGACCTGCCCGCATTATCTGCTGCTGACCCGCGCCGACGCCGACAAGCCCGGGCTCGAAGGCGCGAAATGGATGTGCAGTCCGTCACTGCGCGCGACCGCCGATCAGGAAGCGCTGTGGCAGGCCCTGGCGCGCGACGACCTGCAGGTGATCTCGTCCGACCACGCGCCCTATCGGTTCGACGCCAGCGGCAAGCTCAGCGCCGGCCCCGATCCGACATTCAAGCAGATTGCCAATGGGCTGCCCGGGCTCGAAGTGCGGTTGCCGCTGTTGTTCGACGCCGCGGTGACGCAGGGCCGGCTCGGCCTCGAACGCTTCATCGAACTGACGAGCACCGCTCCGGCCAAGCTCTACGGGCTTTATCCGAAGAAGGGCACGCTCGCGGTCGGCTCCGATGCCGACATCGCGATCTGGAACGCCGCCAAGACGGTGCGCCTGTCCGCCGCCATGCTGCATGACCGCACGGGGTACACGCCCTATGAGGGCCGCACGCTGACCGGCTGGCCCGAGACGGTGCTCAGCCGCGGCCGCATCGCAGTACGCGACGGCAAGCTCAACGTCGCTCCTGGCTCCGGGCGCTTCCTGCCGCGCGCCGCGGGTGAGGCGGCGGTGCCGCTCGGCCGGCCATCGGCCGAATTCGCGCAGGCGATGGCAAAGCCGGGACCGGCACGGCGCGCTTCGGTGGCGTAGCTTCTTTCGCGCGCGAGCGCACCCAACAACGGACCAGCCATGAACCAGATCGGCCCTCACAGCAGCGGTGTCTACATCATCTCGGTGACCCCGTTCACCGAGCAAGGCGACATCGATTGGCCCAGCGTCGATTCGCTTGTCGAGTTCTATATCGACAAGGGCGTGAGCGGCGTGACCATCCTCGGCATGATGGGCGAGGCGCAAAAGCTTGCCGAACCCGAAGCCGCGGCCTTCGCCAAATATTTCATCGCGCGGGTCGCCGGCCGCGTGCCCGTGGTCGTCGGGGTGAGCAGCGCCGGGACCGACAATCTCGTTGCGCTGAGCAAGTCCGTGATGGATGCGGGCGCAAGCGGCGTGATGATCGCGCCGGCTGCGGGCCTCAAGACCGAGGCGCAGATCCGCGACTATTTCGCGACCATCTTCAAACGCCTCGGCCCCGCCGTCCCGGTGTGCTTTCAGGACTATCCGTTGGGCACCGGCGTCAACATTTCGGTTGCGGCGTTCCTGCAGCTCGTCGACGAGCATCCGAGCCTGGTGATGTTCAAGCACGAGGACTGGCCCGGCCTGAAGAAGCTGCAGCAGGTGCGGCGCGCCTGCGACGGCGCGGCGCGGCGGCGCATCAGCATCCTGTGCGGCAACGGCGGCCTCTACCTGCCGCAGGAGCTGCATCGCGGCGCCGACGGCGCCATGACTGGCTTTGCCTATCCGGAAATGCTGGTCGAGGTCTGCAGGAAATTCGTCGACGGCCGCGGCGAAGACGCCGAGGACCTGTTCGACGCCTACCTGCCGCTCGTTCGCCACGAGCAGCAGATCGGCGTCGGGCTTGCCATCCGCAAGGAAATCCTGCGCCGGCGCGGCGCCATCAAAAGCGCCGCCGTTCGCACGCCGGGGCCGCGCCTCGACAAGGACGACATCGAAGAGCTCGATCGCCTGCTGCGCCGGCTGGAGCGGCGGCTCGCCGCGCTGCGCGGCCGGTCGTCCGAGATCGCGGCCTGAGCGGGCGCCGCCCGGCGACGACGAACGCTACGTGAGGCGAGCGCGCGCTGGCGGGCTCTCCAAGGCTGCGCCGAAGGTCTTGGCGGTGCCGCCGAGCCGCACGCGGCCGATGGCCATCGCCGCCGCGGCCTGCGTCGGCTCGACCACCGGGATGCCGAGCGTGTCCTCGAGCGCCGCGCGATATCGCGCCATTCCGGCGCATCCCATGACGATAACGCCGGCGCCGTGATCGTCGCGCAGCGCGCATCCGCAATCGGCCATGCGCGAGAAAGTGCGCCCCTCGTCGGCCAGGTCGACGACGCCGATATTGACGGCGATGTCGGCGGCGAGGCGGTCGGTCACCCCCATCGCCGCGATGTATCGCAGGTGGCGCGGAATGGAGGCTGGCAGAATCGCGATGACGCCGAAGCGCTGCGCCATCGACAGCGCGGTGAGGATGCCGCATTCGGCAATGCCGAGCACCGGCCTCGCGCTTTGCTCGCGCAGCGAATGCAATCCCGGGTCGGAAAAGCACGCGATCACAAACGCCGCGGCGCCATTCTCCAAGGCCGCCGCCCGCTTGAGCAGCGGCGCGATGACGCCGTCGACGTCGCGCTGCGATTGGATGCCCGGCGGGCCTTCGGCGAGCGTGACGCATTCGAGCTGTGGCCCGTCGTGCGAGCGCAGCGGCTCGAGCGCCTCGTCGATAGCCGCCGTGACCGCCGCCGTCGAGTTTGGATTGATGATGTAGATCGTCGCCATTACCCGGTCCGTCAAGATTCGCAGATTGCAAGCAGCACCCGGCCGCAACCATCTTTATGCATATATTGGCTTTGCGGTCCATGACAGGCAAGAACAAGCGCGCCGGCTCGCTTCGAACGGTGCGGCTTCGCCAATGCGCCGCAGGCCGTGCCGAAAAATTCGACTTTACCGCTGGGGCTTCACGACGTAGCGTCGCGTCCAACCCTGCGGAACGGCTGCGGAAGGATGCGCCTATGATGCGATATCTTGTTGCGCTCGCGCTCGGCACTGCGTTGGGTGCGAGCGCCGCGCACGCCGCGGAGCGGACCTCGATCAAATTCATCATGGACTGGGCCTTCGAGGGCGCGCAGGCGATCTGGCCGACCGCCGCGGAAAGCGGCTGCTTCGCCGAGAACAATCTCGACGTGAAGATCGACCGCAGCTTCGGCTCGGGCGACGCTCTCAGCAAAGTCGCATCGGGCGTCTACGATGTCGGTGTCGCCGACTTTTCCAGCCTGATCAGCTACGACGCCGCCCATCCGGACGACAAGATTGCCGCCGTGCTCGTGATCAGCGAGCGCTCGGCGATGTCGATCGTTACCTTGAAGAAATACAATATCGCCAAGCCGCAGGATCTCGCCGGCAAGCGGATTGCCGACCAACAGGGCGAGGCGAGCCGCGTCATGTTCCCGGCATTCGCCAAGGCCAACAGTATCGATCCGAGCAGCATCACGTGGGTTTCGGTCGCGCCCAATCTGCGCCAGCCGATCCTGGTCAAGGGCGAAGCCGACGCCGCCGCCGGGCACCGTTTCACCATCCTGGTCGGATTGCGGGCGCTCGGCGTCAAGGACGACGAGGTGACGCTGTTCCCCTACGCCGATTGGGGCGTGCGGGCGTTCGGCAATTCGGTGGTGGTCAAGAAGCAATGGGCGAGCGCGCACCCCGACGCGATGCGAAGCTTCGTGAAATGCGCGGTGACCGGCATCAAGATGTCGATTGCGAACCCGGAGCAGTCCATCGCCTGGCTCAAGAAATACAACTCGCTCATCGACGAGAAACTCGAACTGCAGGGCCTCGATTTCTCCAACAAGCTCGCGATCATCACCGACGACACCAGGAAAAACGGGCTCAGCGCCGTTTCCAAGGAGCGGCTCGATCAGATTTTGACCCAGATTGCCGATGCGCTCGGGGTCGCAAAGCCGGCGCCCGACGACATCTGGACCCCGGATTATCTGCCTCCCGCGGATCAATTGAAGCTGCAATAACGAACGTCATTGCCGGCGCGCGCGAGGCGATCCGGCGCTGCGGCGCCGCTTTAATCTTCGGGATCATGCTCTAATCTATTGTGCTGGCGGCGATCACGGCGCAGGCGCGTGGCGCAAAGCGCCGCCGGCTTGAGGAGTCCAATGGCCGCGAATCGTGAACTCATCGTCGCCGGTGCAGCAGTCCTGATGGATTTCGATGCGCCTGCCCGGCCCCACGATATCTTCATCAAGGACGGAAAGATCGTCGCCATTGCGGCGCCGGCCGAACCGATCGACCGGCACGCCGTCATCGTCGACGGCCGGCGCAAGCTGGTCATTCCGGGGCTGGTCAACGGTCACTATCACTCCCATGACGTACTCTCGCGAGGGATGTTTGAAGACATCCCGCTCGAAGTTTGGATCGCGCTCGCGATCCTGCCGCCGACGCGCGTGCTGAGCGCGCGGGAGGTCAGGCTGCGGACGCTGCTCGGCGCCATCGACTGTCTGCGCAACGGCATCACCACCGTCCAGGACATGCTCGGCTGCGGGCCGGGATCGGAAGCGCATGTCGATGCGGCGATCGAGGCCTATGACGAAGTCGGCATACGCTGCGTGCTCGGTCTCCAGGTCGGCAATCGGGCGCCGATCGATTGCCTGCCCGGCATCCGTGCGATGCTGCCGGAGCATCTTGCGCCGCTGCTGTCCGGCAGTCCGCCGCCCGTGCGCCAGATCCTGGACTTCGTCGCGGCGCCCCTGACCGGCAAAAAAAGCTCTGAACGCCTGACATTCGCGATCGCGCCGGGATCGCCGCAACGCTGCTCGTTCGAGCTGATGCAGGGGCTCGCCGAGCTCGCGGCGCGGCGCCACCTGCCGTTCGTCACGCATGTCAATGAATCGAAATTGCAGATCTATCTGGCGCGCGAGCTTTATGCCGACTACGGCGGCTCGCCGCTCGATTTCATCGCCGCCGCCGGCGCCTTCAATGACCGGCTGTGCATGGCGCATGGCATCTGGTTCAGCGAGGCGGAGATCGGCCGCATTGCCGACGCCGGCGCCGCCGTCGCCACCTGCCCGACCAGCAATCTCAAGCTCAAGAACGGCGTGGCTCCGCTGCGCAAGCTCAAGCGCGCCGGCGTGCGGCTCGCGCTCGGCGCCGACAACACCAGCGCCGGCGACGCGCAGAACCTGTTCGAGGCGATGAAGCTCGTGTGCAATCTCAACGCCGCAAAGGGCGCCGCCGCAAGCACCCTGCTCGCCCGCGATGCGCTGGCCATGGCCACCACCGGCGGCGCCGATGCGGTGGGGCTGCGCGGCAAGGTCGGCAAGATCGAAGTCGGAATGGCTGCCGACCTGACGCTGCTCGATCTGGCGGACCCCTGCTACGTCCCGCTCAACGACGCGGTGCGGCAAGTCGTGTATGGCGAGAGCGGCCGCGGCGTTCATACCGTCATCGTCGACGGCGAGGTCGTCATCGCCGATCGGCGGCTGATGACGCTCGACTACGAGGTCCTGCTCGAGGAGGCCCACGCGCTGTCCGCAATCTACGGTCGCGACAGCGCGGCGCATCGGGCGCGTCTCGATCCGGTGCTGCCGTATATCCGCAAGGTGGTTGGCGATCACGCCGACAAGCCGCTCGCCTTCAATCGCTGGCCATTGGCGGACGACCGGCTCGCCTCGGACGAACCGGCATCTTTCGGACCATAATTGAGCCTTGTCCGGAGCGCGCCGAATGATGATAGTACACGCCGCCGGGCGCTATGGATCATGGTCTAGATGAACCTCCAACTGGTTTCGGTGCAGCAACCGGCTGAGCCGGAACGGCAAGCAGACGCCCGGCCTTTCATCGACTTGAAGAACGTCAGTTTGGCCTATGACGGCGATGCCGGCGCGCTCACGCTCGACCGCGTCAGTTTGGGTATCGGCCTGGGCGAGTTCATCGCGGTCGTCGGACCGTCCGGATGTGGCAAATCGACACTCACGAAGCTGGTGACCGGGCTGCTGCCGGCAACCTCGGGCGAGGTGATGGTCGACGACAAGTTGGTGCGGCGGCCCATCAAGGGCGTCGGCATGGCATTTCAGAACGCCACGCTGATGCCGTGGCGAACCACGCTGCGCAACGTGCTGCTGCCGCTCGAAATCGTCCAGCCGTTCAAGCGCGAGCGGCGGCGCAAGCGCGTCGAGCATCGGGCGCGCGCCCAGGCCATGCTCGACGCTGTGGGACTGGGCGCCTTCGGCGCAAAATTTCCCTGGCAACTGTCTGGCGGCATGCAGCAGCGCGCCAATCTTTGCCGGGCCCTGGTGCACGAGCCGAAATTACTGATGCTGGACGAGCCGTTCGCCGCGCTCGACGCCTTCACGCGCGAGGAGCTGTGGGTCGTCATGCAGACGCTGTGGCTGCAGCACCGCTTCAGCGCCGTACTGGTCACGCACGACCTGCGCGAGGCGGTGTTCCTGGCCGACCGCGTCGTCGTCATGAGCCAGAAGCCCGCCCGCATCATTCATGAGCGCAAAATCGACCTGGCGCGGCCGCGCACGGTCGAGGGAAGCTTCGATCCGCAGTTCATCGACATCGTGCATGAGCTGCGCGGCAAGATCATCGAGGCGAGATCATGAAGCCCTCGGTACGCACGCGCATGTACCGGCAAGCGATGCCGTGGCTGCTCGCGGCGCTGCTGCTCGCCTGCTGGCAGCTCGTGAGCACGCATTCCGGCATCTCGCATGCGATCTTTCCCTCGCCCGGCGAAGTGCTGCTCGCCTTCAAGCGCTACAGCTCGCCCCTGACCGAGCACGCGCTCCACACCGTCATCACCTCGCTGATCGGCTTCTTCCTGGCGCTGGTCGGCGGCGTCCTGATCGGGCTTGCGATTGGCGCCTCGCCGTTCGTCTACAGCGGCGTCTATCCGCTCCTAGTCGCGTTCAACGCCATCCCGAAGGTCGCGTTGCTGCCGCTGTTCGTGTTGTGGTGCGGCATCGGCGCGACGCCCGCAGTGCTGACCGCATTCTCGCTGGCGTTTTTTCCCATCGTGGTGAATGTCGCGACCGGGCTCGCGACCATCGAGCCGGAAATGGAAGACGTCATGCGCGCGCTCGGCGCGCGGCGCGACGAGATCCTGCTCAAGGTCGGCATTCCGCGATCACTGCCCTATCTGTTCGCCGCCTTGAAGGTTTCGATCACGCTCGCCTTCGTCGGCTCCGTGATCTCCGAGACGGTCGCATCCAACGAAGGCATCGGCGTGCTGATGATGGCGGCATCGTCGCGCTTCGAAGTTTCGCTGGTGTTCGCCGGCATAATCGTCATTGCCGTGCTGGCGGTGGCCTTTTATGGTATTTGCGGTCTGGTCGAAAGCCGGATGGCGCACTGGGCGTTCCGCGCCCGTGGCGGCCAATGAAGTGATGGAATTGGAACGTGACGGAATTGGACTATGGCGATCGTGCCGTGGCGAGCGACCTGTATCCAGACGACAAGCAGGCTTGCGGTGAAGGGCGCCGACCGCGCGGCGGCGTGGTCGATCGTCGAAACGAATATCCGCAACGCGCTGCGGCTCATCGCGCAGGCGGTCGAAACTGACGCGCCGGCTAAGCTGGTGGTGATGCCAGAGTTCGCGTTGCAGGGGCCGCCGCATGGTCTTGCGGTCGCCGCCTGGATCGACCGGGCCTGCTGCACGATACCCGGACCGATCACCGAGCCGTTCCAGAAATTCGCGCAACAGCACCGCATCTATATCGGCGGACACCAGTTCGACTGCGACCCGGAATGGCCGGGCCGCTATTTCAACAGCTGCTTCCTGATCGCGCCGAGCGGCGAGGTTGTTTTGCGATACCGGCGCATCAACACCGCGGCCTTCCCCTCGCCACACGATTTCATGGACGCCTACCTCGCCCGTCATTCGATGGCGGAGGTCTTCCCCGTGGCCGATACCGAATTGGGCCGTATCGCCATGATCCCGTGCGGCGAGATCAATATTCCCGAGGTCGCGCGCGTCTACATGATGCAGGGTGCCGAGGTGATCCTGCATCCAACAAATTCGCCGCGCCGGCCGGCCCAGGAGGCCGCCAAGGTGGTGCGCGCGGCCGAAAATATGGTCTATGTCGTCAGCGCCAATGTTGCCGGCGGCATCGGCTTTTCGTTCGACGGCTCGGTGCCGGGCGGCCGTTCGCACATCATCGACTTCCTCGGCCGCACGCTCGCCTACGAGGACGGCAACGCGGAAACGGTGAGCGTTTCGGCGATGATCGATGTCGAGGAGCTGCGCGCCGCCCGCAGGAAGGATACCGGCACCGCCAATCCGCTGCTGCGGGCACGCTGGGAAATGTACCGGCCGTTCTTCGCTGCCGCGTCGTTCTATCCGCCGAACCAGTTCCTGGAGGCGCCGATGGTCGACGGCGAGGCGGCGCGGCCAGTGCTCGCGGCCTCGCTCAAGAACATGGCCAAGGCCGGCGTCATCGTCGAGCAATAGCAGTCGAGCAAAAGCAAAAACCAGTCCAACGCAACGTCGGAGAGAACAAAAATGATCAGCGCCGCTCAAAACGAGCTCCTGGTCCGCGTCGGCCGTGACACCCCGATGGGCAAATTCATGCGGCAGTTCTGGGTTCCCGCCTGCCGCTCCTCCGAGCTCGTCGCCGACGGCACGCCGATCCGCCTGATGCTGCTCAGCGAAAAGCTGATCGCCTTCCGCGATACCGGCGGCCGCGTCGGCATATTCGATCATCGCTGTCCGCACCGCTGCGCCTCGCTGTTCTTCGGACGCAACGAGCAGCACGGCATCCGCTGCCTCTATCACGGCTGGAAGTTCGACGTCGAAGGCAACTGCCTCGATCAGCCCAATCTGCCCGACAAGAACAAGTATCCGGCGGGAACGAGTGCGGTCGCCTATCGCACCGCCGAGCAGGGCGGCCTGGTCTACGTCTACATGGGCGAAAGCCAATCCGCGCCGCCGCCGCTGCCGCAGATCGAGGCGACGGTCGCCGCGCCGAACGACAAGAACGTCGCCCTCATCCATCGTGACTGCAACTGGCTGCAGGCGCTGGAAGGCGACGTCGATACCTCGCATCTCGCCTTCCTGCATGCCGGCTGCGTCGACGTCGAGCGCATGGACCCGAACGACACGCATACCTACCTGGTGAAGAACAAGTCACCCGAGATCGGCGTGAGCAAGACGCCTTACGGCACGATGTACGCGGCGTCGCGCGCGGCGATGGAGGGGTTCGATCATCACCGCTTCGCCCACTTCATCTTTCCGTTCTGGGTGGTCTATCCGAGCGACCGCTTCGAGCGGAACATGTCCGCCAACGCCTGGGTGCCGATCGACGACGAAAACACCATGATCTTCAACATCGACACGCAGCGCTCCGGCGGCAAGCAGAAGCAGATGTCGTATGCGGACGGCACCGTGGTACCCGGCCTGGCGCGGCCGATGGAATATCTGCCGCAGACCAACGACTGGATGGGACGCTGGCGCCCGACGCGCAACTGGAGCAACGACTACCTGATCGACCGCGACATGCAGCGCCGCGGCGAGAGCTACAGCGGCGTGCCCGGCATTCCGCTCCAGGACCAGTTGATCCAGGAGAGCATGGGACGCATCGTCGATCGCAGCTTCGAGCATCTCGGCTCGAGCGATCGCATGGTGATGATCACGCGCCGCGCGATGCTCGATGCCGTGCGCGACTACACCGAAAGCGGCGTCCTGCCCAAGGTCCTGACCGAGCCGGGCCTCGCAAGCCAGGCGCGCGGCGGCGACATGCTGGTCGCCAAGGGCGTCAGCTGGCTCGATGCCTATGAGAAGGCCATGACCGATAAGTACGGCCCCGACGCCCAGGTCGCGGCTGAATAGTCAGGCCGCACCGCGCCGCCTCAGCCTTGAGGTTTGCATCGAACGTCATTCCGGCGGGCGGATGATGCCGGTCTGGCTGGTGATGCGGCCGTAGTGCTCGATGCGGCGGTGGCGTGCGAAGTCGAACATCGTCTCCTTGCCGAAGATCGTCGCGTCGAGATCGCAGTCGGCGACGATCAGCTCGTCGTCCTCGGTCTTTGCCTCGGCGACGATCTCGCCCATCGGATTGACGATCAAGCTGCCGGCGATCATGTGGTAGCCGTCCTCGGCGCCGCCCTTTGCCACCGCGGCCACCCAGGTCGAGTTCTGGTAAGCGCCGGCCTGCACCGTCAGGCGATTGTGGAACAGGCGTTGCTGCAGGCCTTCCTCGCCCCGCTGCGAGTTGGTCGAGGGCGTGTTGTAGCCCAGCACGATCAGCTCCACGCCCTGCAGCCCCATGACCCGGTAGGTTTCCGGCCAGCGGCGGTCGTTGCAGATGCACATGCCGAGGATGCCGCCCATGGTCCGCCACACTGGGAAGCCGAGATCGCCGGGCTCGAAGTAGCGCTTTTCCAGGTGCTGGAACGGCCGTGCCGGATCGAATTCGGCATGGCCCGGAAGGTGCACCTTGCGATACTTGCCGACGATGCGCCCTTCCCGATCGACCAGGATCGCGGTGTTGAAGTGATGTCCGTCGGCGGTGAGCTCGGCATAGCCGAATGAAATTCCGATGCGACTTTGCGCCGCCGTCTCGAATAGGGGGCGGGTCGCCGCATTCGGCATTTCGCGCTCGAACCAGGCGTCGATCTCTGCGGCATCGGTCATGTAATAGCGCGGGAAGAAAGTGGTCAGCGCCAGCTCCGGGTAGACCACGAGGTCGCACTTCTCGGCGCTCGCCTGCGCCAGCAGGTCGAGCATCCGCCGCACCACCGATTGCCGGCTGTCGGCCTTGTGGATCGGACCGAGCTGCGCGCCGCCAAGACGCAAGACCCGCTTCACGACGCCTCCCGTGTGCTGCGGCAACCCGGCGAACCTAGCGGCAAATCATAGCGCCGCCAACGGCAAACCGCGCGTCTTCGTCTGCGTCGAGGCGCAACCGCGCCGCGCGCGGCCGTTTGCGCCGCCTCGCTCCTTCCCGGCCGCCTTGCACTGCCGTATAGTCCGGCACCCGAAAGGTTCGCGCCGAAAAAGGAGGACACCATGCCACGGACTGCCTGTGCGATCGCGGTCGCGGCGGCGATTTCCGCCACTGCGTGCGGAACGTCTCACGCCGCGCCCATCGCGCCGCTGCCGGGCGCGGTTCAAACAAACACCGCCACTCTCGTCCAGGCGCCGTTTCTTTCCTACGATCCCTATTCCTACACGTATCGTCCCTATGCTTACGGATGGGGCTATCCGCGGCCTCATCTTTACGTCGCACCCTACCCGTTCGCTTACTATCCGGGCGGCTATCCGTACCGTTATTACGGCCGATGGCGCGGTTCGACCTCGCGCCCCCGATGATGACACTGCGGGACGAAGCAGCGGTGTTGTAGGGTAGTTCTGCGCAGTGGCGGAGGGAGTGGGATTCGAACCCACGATACGGTTTCCCGTATACACGCTTTCCAAGCGAGCGCCTTCAGCCACTCGGCCACCCCTCCGGACGCAGGATGGCCGCAATATAGCGATGGGCCCTGGCGTGACAACCGGCGTGCAGGGGGGTCGAAACCGGCCTGCCGTGGCGGCCACGGCCGCCGATTCAGCACCGACATAACGCCGATCTGCACTGGCATAACATTGTTTGCGGACCAGCGCCGCGCCACGGGCAGGCGCCTGCCGGGCGCGCTTGGTCGGTCAAGATCGTCGCCATCATGGCAGCTTATGGAACAGTATGTCTCACGCCGATACGAGAAACATCGAATTCGCTTTTCGTTTTGCGTAGCACGAACCGACTCGCAACACAGTGGATCGGAGTTGATCATGCTCCGCCACGAACTCGGTATCGCGCGACTGTGTCCGCGCGAATAAGATTTGTCACCTCAACATCATTGCTTTGTTTTATTTCTCATCACGTGCAGCGCGGCAGCGTCATGATCTGGAATCAAAAAGAATAAAATTCTTGGAACCATCCTTATAATTCCTCGTTCGAGTTCTGAATCTTCGCACGGGAGATTGGGGCTTACCAGTCAGCGAAAACGAATCGTCAAGGGCCGACGCGATCCGGGACGTCCGGGGCAACGCCGGCTTTTGACGTGGAGTGCCGCGCCTCTCGAGGGCATGCGTAGGATCGCACGCGCGTCCTCTGCGCATGCAGGCGTCACGGCGCGGATCATGCAGTGAGTAGCTTGGGCTCGGAATGAGCCGGGCACAAGTTTCTGCAAACCGGGAGGTATGCGTCATGTCGAACGTCCGTAAGCGGAGCGTAAGGCGTATGACTTACTTCGCCTTTGCGGCCCTGTTGTCGATGCCTTGTCTGGCGTCGGCCGATGAAGTTTTCACTGTGCGAAACACTATAGCGATACCGGGAAACCCATTGGTGTCGTTCGACATCAGTTGGGACGATCCGCTTCTCCACGCCTACTTTCTTGCCGATCGTTCCAACAAGTCGATCGACGTCATCGATACCTTCAGCCACGCCGTCATCCACCAGTTCATGCCGGGCTTCGTCGGTTTTACCGGAAACAACAACACGTCCGGCCCCAACGGCGTGATGACCATCAACAACCGCGGGCAAATCGAGGTTTGGGCCGGCGACCGCAACAGCACCGTCAAGGTCCTGGCCTATCCCTCGGGCACGCTGCTTCATACCATTTCGACCGGCGGGACGATGCGAGCCGACGAAATGTGCTACGATCCGGTCAATCATCTGGTCCAAGTCGCGAACGACGCCGACAGCCCCCCCTACATCAACTTCATCGCGACCGAGGGGCCGAAGGCGTATCAGGTCGTCGCCAAGATCCCGGTGCCCGACGCGACCAACGGGCTCGAGCAGTGCCAGTGGAGCGAGCGCACCGGGCTCATCTATGCCAACGTTCCCGAAATCAACGGCTCCGGCAACGACACGACGGACGGCGCCGTCCTCGTGATCGACCCGCACACCATGCCGCCGAAAGTCGTGCGCAAGTTCGACATTCCGGTGGCGCAATGCGCCGGCCCGCAAGGCATGGCGATCGGTCCGCTGGGCCAAATCCTGCTGGGATGCAACGCCATATATCCCTTCGACGCGAACTGTAGCGCCGTCGTGGCCTGCCCCGCCGGGACGGTGCAGAATGCGGCGGTCATCGACGAGGATACCGGTAGGATCATCAGAGTGCTGCAGAACGAAGGCGGCGCCGACGAGGTCTGGTACAATCGCGGCGACGGCCACTATTTCCTCGCCGACGGTTCGCACCTGCCCAACGAACAGCTCGGCATCGTCGATTCCTTCCCCCTCATCCAGCCCGACCCGACCGTCGTCATAGGCAATGCGGGTACGTCGACCCACCGGGCCCACTCGGTCGCGGCCGACGCCTTCACGAACGAGGTGTACCTGCCCGTTCCCGCGACCGGAGGAGGATCGCCCGCCAGCTCCACCGGCTTCACCAGCACGGTCTGCGGCGCCCTGGCGGCGCAGGGCTGCATCGCCGTGTACAAATCCAACGAGCCTCGCACCCGTTGATCGATCGAGGAAACGCCCAGGGCTCGTTCGTCCTGGCATAACGACGGCAAGCGACGCCGCGGCCGCCCGGCCGCGGCGTCAGCGTTTTGGGACGAACGTGATGCGTTTTGGCTGATTGCGAAGCTGCGGAGATTGCTGGATCATCGCTGCACAGCCCGGCATCGGGGCCGGCGACTGGCCGGAGCCCTTGACGGATGACGACAAGCAGGCGCTGATCACCACCCATTCTCCGGCATGATGTCCCGCACTCCCCTCCCCGGCTTTCTCGTCGCGCTCGGCATTCTGCTTGGCGGGCTGGTATTGGCGTTCACGCTCGGCCGCTATCCGGTCAGCCTCTCGGACATACTCGACGTGTTCGCGTCGCGGCTGACCGGGCATCCGAGCGGCGTGGCGCCCGCGGTGCAGGATGTCGTGCTCATGGTGCGCGGGCCGCGCGTGCTCGCCGCCGTGCTGGTCGGCGCCGCGCTTGCGGTCTCGGGCACCGCCTTCCAGGGGCTGTTCCGCAATCCGCTGGTCTCGCCCGATATCCTCGGCGCCTCCTCGGGCGCCGCGCTCGGCGCCGTCGTCGGCATCTATTTCTCGCTCGGCGTCATCGCCATCGAGGGGCTTGCTTTCGCCGGCGGGCTCGCCGCCGTTGCGGCGGTCTATGCGATCGGCTCGGCGGTGCAGGCGCGCGATCCGATCCTGGTCCTCGTTCTCACCGGCGTGGTGATCGGCGCGCTGCTCGGCTCCGGCGTCGGCCTCGTCAAATATCTGGCCGATCCCTACAACCAGCTTCCCGCCATGACGTTCTGGCTGCTCGGCAGCCTCGCCGCGATCAATGCCGGCGACCTCGGACCGCTGTTCGGACCGGTCGCACTCGGCACGCTGGTGCTACTGGCGCTGCGCTGGCGCATGAACGTGATGTCTCTCCCGGAAGACGAAGCGCGCACGCTCGGCGTGCCGACGCGGGCGATGCGCGCCGCCATCGTCGCCGCCGCGACGCTGGTCACCGCCGCGAGCGTCGCCGCGGCCGGCGTGATCGGCTGGGTCGGGCTGGTGGTGCCGCATCTGGCGCGCTCGCTGGTTGGGCCGGATTTCTCGCGGCTCATTCCGACCGCCGCCATCCTCGGCGGCGGCTTCCTGCTTCTGATCGACACGCTCGCGCGCACCGCGGCGCCGATCGAGATCCCGCTCGGCATCCTCACCGCCTTCGTCGGCACGCCGTTCTTCATCTGGCTCCTTTCGAGCACGCACCGGACCTGGTCATGACGCTGGAAGGCCGCCGGCTCACCATCGGCTATCGCGACCGCGTGGTCGGGAGCGGGCTCGACGTCATGGTGGCGCGCGGCGAAGTGCTGGCGCTGCTCGGCCCCAACGGCGGCGGCAAGACCACGCTGCTCAAGACGCTGCTCGGCCTGATCGCGCCGCACGAGGGCGAGGTGTGGGTCGCCGACCGGCCGCTCGGCACCTACTCGCTGCGCGAGCGCGCCCGCCTCATCGCCTATGTGCCGCAGGTCCATGTCGCGACCTTCGCCTTCACGGTCGAGACCGTGGTGCTGATGGGGCGCACCGCCCATGGCGGGCTCATCGGCCGGCCGACCGCGGCCGACCGCAACGCGGCGATCGAGGCGCTCGAGCGCTTCGGCATCGCGGCGCTCGCGCCGCGGCCTTACACCATGATCTCGGGCGGCGAGCGCCAGCTCGTGCTGCTGGCCCGCGCGCTCGCCCAGGAGCCGCAATTCATCGTGCTCGACGAGCCGACCGCGAGCCTCGACTTCGGCAACCAGGGCCGCGTGCTGCGCGAGATGCGCGCGCTGGCGAGCGCCGGCCACGGCATCCTCTTCACCACGCACGATCCCAACCATGCGCTGCGCGCCGCCGATCGCGCCTATCTCATGCGCGACGGCGCCGGCATCGCCGACGGCGCCGCGCGCGATGTACTCACGCGCGCCGAATTGGAACGGCTTTATCGCGCCCCGGTCGAGCAGCTCGACGACCCGGCGACCGGCGGCAGCGCATTCCTGCCCGGCTGGGAGTTTTCCGATACCGCACCAAAGCTGCGATAAGCTGGTAGAGCGGTAGGGCGGCAGACATGACGCCGCGTCGGCCGACGGGTTAGCGTTGCAATCACGCAACGCCGGAGAACGGGCGACACGCTGCTGGGACCGCAAAGCCGGGATGTCCAACTCAGATATCAATCTGGACTGGAACGACGGCTTGGAATCCCAGCAGGCGTGCCTGGTCTGCGGTGCGCAGGGCGGCCGGCAGATCCTCACGGTCAACAGGCCGCAATTCCGCCCGAACCGCGAAACGCTGCATCTGATGAAGTGTCCGGCCTGTCGCTCGCTCTACTATGAGGGCGACGACGTGGTGCGGGGCTATGGCGACGCCGCATTGGACGACTTCTATTGGCAGCACTATGTCGAGGTCGGCGCCGGCATCGAGGCCATGATCCGGCCGCTCACCGCGCTCGGCCGCAGAAGCGCCGGCACTCTGCTCGACGTCGGCTGCGGCTTCGGCTACGTGACGCACTACTGGGGAGTGTCAGGCCGCGGCGCCGCGGTGGGCTTGGAGACCGCCGCGTCCGGCCGTCTCGGCCGCAAGCTCCTCGGCGCCGACATCCATGACGGCAATTGCGCCGATTGCGCGGAGATCAAGAACCGGACATTCGACATCGTCTACGCATCGGAAGTGATCGAGCACGTTCTCGACCCGCTCGGCTTCCTGCGCGACCTCGTCGACAAGCTCGCGCCCGGCGGCATTCTCGTCCTCGGCACGGCATCGGCCGATTGCATCACCCCGTCGCGGTCGGCGGCGGAGCTGATCGGGCCGCTGTTCCCGGGATATCACTATTTCCTGCTGTCGCCGCAGGCGCTCGGCGACTTGATCGCGAAAGCGGGCCTGCCGCATTGCGTGGTAGAGGACGTGGACGGCCGACTCATGGCGTGGGCGTCTAGGCACCCGCTGCCGCCGATCGCAGTCGAGACGTTCGATTGGGACGGCTATCTCGACTACCTCGACACCCTCGCCGGCAACCCCGATCGAAGCGTCGCCGGCGGTGCGCTCTACCGGCTGTTCAAGGACAGTCTCAACACCGGGCGGAGCGCGAGAGCGGCCGACGCCTTCTCGCGGCTGCGCGCGCACGCCGCCGCGCAGCATGGGCTCGATCTCGGCCGCATCGATGTCGCCAAGCTTACGGCCAGTCGCGACATCATCGAGCATCTGCGTTCTGCGCCGGCGTGGCTCGGCGGCGCGCTGCTGTTCGGCGGCGTCCTCAACGAGATCGAGGCCGGGCCGCCACAGCAGAGCTGCACCATGCTGGCGAGCGCCGTGCTCACGCTGGAGCACGAAGCGCGCCTTGGCGAGCGGTTCTCGCGCGAGGCCGGGGCATTCCTGCCGTTTGCGCAGACGCAATACAACAAGGCCATGCAGCGGCTGTTTTCGCGGCCCGACGCCGCCGCCCGCGGGCGGCAGAACGATCTGTGCTTCTTCGCCCATTACGATCGCGACGGCCGCGTCGCGGAGAGCGTGGTGCATTACGTCAAGGAGCTGCAGCGGGCGCATTTCGACGTGGTGTTCGTGACCACGGCGGCGCTGGCGCCCGCGGAACTGGAAAAAGTCGCTCGCTACACGATCGACATCATCGTGCGGGAGAACGTCGGCTTCGATTTCGGCTCGTGGATCGAGGCCTATAGCAAGCACGGCGCGAGGCCGACCGGGTTGCTGCTGCTTTGCAATGACAGCGTCTACGGGCCGCTATGGCCGCTGCGCACCGTGCTGGCCAGGCTGTTCGAGGTCGAGGCCGATCTCTACGGCATGGTGATGAGCGACGAGCACCGGCGGCATCTGCAAAGCTGGTTCCTGCTGTTCACGCCGCGCGCGCATCAAAGCGAAGCCTTCAAGACCATCATGAGCGAGCAGTGCGCGGGCCTGTCCAAACGCGCCATCATCGAGAAGCTCGAAGTGCCGCTGACGCCGGCGCTGGAGCAGGCGGGCCTGCGCTCGCACGCGCTCTACGATACGCGTGGCTGGAAATCGGCGCCCAAGATCGCGGTCAACCCCTCGCATTTCTTCTGGCGCCAGCTGATCGAGACCTACGGCGTGCCGTTCATCAAGATCGAGTTGCTGCGGACCAACCCGCTGCAGATGGACCTGAGATCGGCGCCCCAGGTCATCGGCAAGTACGGCCGCGGCGGCCTCGTTGAGACCTTGCCCGATCTCGCCATGCCGGCGGGCACGACCTCGCCATCGATCGCGTCACGCATCCATCACGCCGCCTTGCGGGCGGATTATTTCCTGGCCCGCGCCGGCCTGTCGGGCTTTCAGCGCCTCAACCGCCGCTCGACACTGATTTTGCGCCGCGCCTATGCTCTGTTCTCATCGCTGCTGGCGCGCAGGCGGACGCCTTCCTCCGGGTAGAGCGGAACTTCTTTGCTCGCCCGGCGTTGTCTCCCCGATTGCGGTTGTCTAACCGATTGCAGACGAAGCGAGACAGGAGGATGTCATGGGACGTGGTTTGTTACTTTGGCTCCTCGGTATTCCGTTGCCGATCATTCTTCTGATTTGGGTGTTTGGCGGCCTGCACGGCTAGTATTTGCCAAACCAGTGTGTAGTGCGCGTGCGAGGGGCCCGGCTTGCGCCGGGCCTCTTGCGTTCCGCTTTCGCCGTGACGCGCCATCACCTACATTGGGGGCATGGCCCCGCCCGACGACAGCTACCTGATCCGCCCCGATCCGCTCGACCCGCGCCTGACCGAGCGGGTCAAGGGCGTCGACCAGACCGGCGCCCCGATCGAGACCTCAGTCACGGTCGAGCGGGCGCTGACGATCTTCCTCAATGCGCAGGAGATCGTCACGGCGATGACCATCAACGACTACCCCGAATATCTGGCGCTCGGCTATCTGCTCAACCAGAACATGCTCCTGCCGGACGACGTCGTCACCGGCGTCGATTACGACGAGGAATTGTCGGCCGTGGTCGTGCGCACCAAGCGCAAGACCGACTACGAGAAGAAGCTCAAGAAGAAGGTGCAGACCTCGGGCTGCGCCCAGGGCACGGCGTTCGGCGACCTCATGGAGGCGCTGGACACCATTACGTTGCCGCCGGCGCAGCTGCGCACGTCGTGGCTCTACACGCTGACCCACAAGGTCAACACCACGCCGTCGCTCTATCTCGAAGCCGGCGCCATCCACGGCTGCGTGCTCGCGGTTGAAGACCGCCCGGTGGTCTACATGGAGGACGTCGGCCGCCACAACGCCGTCGACAAGATCGCCGGCTGGATGTTCAAGCACGGCGTCGGCGCGGCCGACAAGATTTTCTACACCACGGGCCGGCTCACCTCCGAGATGGTGATCAAGACGGTGCGCATGGGCATCCCGATCCTGATCTCGCGCTCGGGCTTTACCGCCTGGGGCGTCGAACTCGCCCGCAAGGCCAACCTGACGCTGATCGGCCGCGCCCGCGGCAAGCGCTTCATCGCGCTTGCCGGCGAGGATCGTATCGTGTTCGACCAGGACCTCGCCTATGTCGAGGACGAGAGCGCCAAGAGCCGGCGCAAGGCCGCGGTGCATGATGAGTGATCGCCCCGCCGGCGGGACGATGACGTCTTATCCTGCGACCCTCGGCCTGGTGCTTGCCGGCGGGCTCGCGCGCCGCATGGGCGGCGGCGACAAGGCGCGCATCCGCATCGGCGGCGCCACCATTCTCGATCGCGTGCTCGCCTGCCTCGCGCCGCAATGCGCGAAAATCATCATCAACGCCAACGGCGATCCGGCGCGCTTCGCCGATAGCGGCCTGACGGTGGTGGCCGACAGCGTGCCGGATTTTGCCGGTCCGCTCGCCGGCATCCTCGCCGGCCTCGACTGGGCGGCTGCGAACCAGCCGGCATGCGCGTGGCTCGCGAGCGCCCCGGGCGATTGTCCGTTCCTGCCCAGGGATCTCGTGGGCCGCCTGCACGAGGCGCGCGTCGCGGCCGGGGCGCCGCTCGCGTGTGCGCGCTCGGGCGAATGGCGGCACCCGGTCGTCGGGCTGTGGCCGGTGTCGCTGCGCGAGGATTTGCGCCGCGCGCTCGGCGACGGCTTGCACAAGATCGAGCTCTGGACCGCGCGCCACGGCGTCGGCATTGCCGACTGGCCGGACACGCCGGTCGATCCGTTCTTCAACGTCAACACGCCGCAGGACGCGGCGCGGGCGCAAGCGCTCGCGGCGCAATATCAGGACGCTTCGCCGCTTGCGTGAGCGCCGGCGCTAATCACGGCGCACCGTCGGCAGCCACGGTACCGCCGCGCGGCGTCTCGCTTCAAAATTCTCGATTTCGTCCCGGTAGGCGAGCGTGACGTCGATATCGTCGATGCCGCGCACCAGCCGATCCTTGCGCAACGCGCTGATGTCGAAGGCGTGCGCGGTCCGATCCGGCGCGATCACCGTCTGGCGGTGTAGATCGATGGTCATCTGCACGCCGGGGCGCTCGCGCAATTGCCGCCACAGGTCGTGGATGACGGTTTCCGCAAGCGTGATCGCCAGCACTCCGTTTTGCATGCAGTTGACCTGGAAGATTTCGCCGAAGCTCGGGCCGACCAGCGCCCGCAGGCCGAAATCCATCACCGCAAAGGCCGCGCCCTCGCGCGAGGAGCCGCAGCCGAAGTCGCTGTCGGTGACCAGGATCCTGGCGTCGCGATAGGCTGGATCGTTCAGCACGAAATCGGCGCGCGGGCGGCCCGCCTCGTCGAACCGCAGATCGTAGAGGAAGGCCTCGCCATAGTCGTGTCCGGGCCGCCGGTGCCGGCGCATGTAGCGGCCCGGCAAGATCATGCCGGTGTCGATCTTGGCAATTTCGAGCGGAGCAGCGACTGCGGTGAGGACCGTGAACGCGAGCATCGGACAAGACCTCGCGTCAGGACAGCCGGCGAACGTCGGCGAGCCGCCCGCACACCGCGGCCGCGGCGACCATGGCCGGGCTCATGATGTGGGTGAGCGCGCCGCGGCCCTGACGGCCCTCGAAATTCCGATTGGTCGTGGAGGCGCAGCGCTCGCCGGGACCCACCAGCTCGCCGTTCGAGCCGTTGCACATCGAGCATCCGGAATCCCGCCATTCGAGGCCGGCCGCGATGAAGATGCGGTCGAGCCCTTCGGCCTCTGCCTGCCGCTTCACCGCGCTCGAGCCGGGCGAGACCATGCCGGGAACGGCGGCGCGGCGGCCCTTGAGCACCTGCGCCGCGGCGCGCAGGTCCTCGATGCGGCTGTTGGTGCACGAGCCGATGAAGACGCGGTCGATCGCAACCTGCTCGAGCGGCGTCAGCGCGCCAAGCCGCATGTAGTCGAGCGCGCGCTCGACGTGCCGCCGGCGGTCGGCGTCGGCGATGCGCGCGGGATCGGGAACGAGGCCGTCGACCGGCGAGCAGTCCTCCGGGCTGGTGCCCCAGGTGACCATCGGCGCGAGACGGCCGGCATCGAAGGCAAGCTCGCGGTCGAACGCCGCGCCGGCGTCGCTCGGCAGCATCGCCCAATAGGCCAGCGCCTTGTCCCAGTCGGCGCCCTGCGGCGCGTTCGGCCGGCCGGCGAGAAACCCGTAGGTGGTCCCGTCCGGTCCGACCATGCCGATGCGGGCGCCGGCCTCGATCGACATGTTGCAGATCGTCAGCCGTGCCTCCATCGACATGGCGCGGATGGCGGAACCCGCATATTCGACCGCATAGCCGGTCGCACCGCCGACGCCGATGTCGCGGATGATCGAGAGGATCACGTCCTTGGCGGTCACCGCCGCGGGCAGCGTGCCGTCGATCGAGATGCGCAGCGTCTTCGGCTTTTTCAGCCAGACCGTCTGGGTCGCGACGACGTGGCGAAGCTGGTTGCCGCCGCCGATCGGCACCGCCAGCGCGCCGCAGGCGCCGTTGGTCGCGGTGTGCGAATCGTTGCAGGTGATCAGCATGCCCGGCTGGGCGAGGCCGAGCTCCGGCGCGATGACATGGGCAATGCCCTGATCGCGATGATGCCAGCCGACATGCGGCAGCTTGAACTCGGCGGCGTTCTCATCGAGCATTTCGACGACGCGGCGGATTTCGGGATTTTGGATGCCGGCGGTGCCGAGCGCACGATTGACGGTCGGCAGATAGTGGTCGGTCACCGCGAGATGCAGGTCCGGCCGCCGCGAGCGGCGTCCTTCGATGCGCAGCTGGTCGAACGCGAGGAACGACTGGCATTCGTTGATCAGGTTGAAATCGACGTACAGCAATTCCTCGCCCTGCGGCGATACCACGATCACATGGTCGGACCAGATCTTTTCGAACAGCGTTCGCGGCGCGCTCATTGCAGCATTCCGAGCTCGGTCAGCACCTTGCGGTTCTCGTCGTAATCGTCCTGCATCCATTTCACGGTGTCGGGATAGCGGATGGGCCTGAGGGTCCAGAAATTGAGCGCGAGATCGCGCTGGAAATCCGCATCGAGCAGCACCTTGTCGAGCGCACCGGTCCAGAACGCGATCTGCTCCGGCGTGAGCCCGTTCGGCACCATCACGGTGTAGGAATTCGCCGTCACGACGTCGAGGCCTTGCTCGCGCAGCGTCGGAAACTTGGCCAGCGCGCCGGGCAGCCGCTCGGGCGCGGCAACGCCGAGCATGCGGTTCCTGCCGCCATCGATAAGCGGCATCGCGCTGCCGAGGCTCGCCTCGCCGACGTCGATGTGATTGCCGGCGGCCTGCGTGGCGACGTCGGAGCCGGAATCGAACACCACCGTCACGAGCTTCCGCGCCGGCGCGCCAACCGCCTTGCCGACGTTGACGACCGAAATATGCAGCGGGCTGCCGAGGCCGACCGGAAACGCGAAGGTCACCGAGGCGGGATCGGCCTTGAGCCGATCGCGCACGTCCGCCATGCTTTTGAACGAGGAGTCGGCGTTGGTGAAGAAGCATTGATAGGCGTCGAACAGCTTCATCAGCGGCGTCATCCGCCTGTGCAGGTCCGAGCCGCGGCGGGCGATCGCATTGATGAAGCTGCCGGAGGCGAGCCCGATCTCGTTGGCGTCGCCGCTCCTGGCCGCGAGATAATTCATCGCGATGATCTGTCCGGCGCCCGGCTTGTTGAGCACCGTCATCGAATCGACCAGGTGCTCCTGGGTCAGCGCGCGCTGGATGGCGCGCGCGATACGGTCGTTCTCGCCGCCGGCCCCGGCGCCGACGACGAACTCGACATTGCCGGCCGGTTTCCATGCCGCTGCTTGCTGGGCATGCGCGCCGCCGGCAATGCCGAGCAACACGACGCTCGCGGCCAGCAATGCGGTCGCCTGCCTGACAGGCATTTTTTGGGACCTCCCGAATTCAAGCCTGCGGCTGTCCGCGCCGGCGGGGCGCATTCTGCGCCCATTACAGAAACTAATCCGCAAGGCGTCAATCGGCGCATTGTCGCCGCCGCGTTTCAACCGATGAGCGATGCGTAGGAGAGAAAGCCGACGGTCGAGCCCGGCTCGACGTTGGTGACATCCTCGGTGAGCTCGGCGAGGCCGTCGGTTTCGGTGAGCGAGGTGAGGACGCCGGCGCCGTCCTGCTCGTATTTGATCGCTTCGACGACGCCGTCGGCCGCCGCGCGCAGCGTCACGCGCACATATTCGCGTCGGCCCTTGCGCTTCCTGTAGGAGAAGGTGGCGCGCACCGGCAGCGCGATTAGCGGCTCTGGCAAGGCGCCGCAGAGCCGCAACAGCAGCGGCCGCACTACGCGCACGAAGGTGACGAACACAGCGACCGGATTGCCCGGCAGGCCGACGAAGGCCGCGCCGTCGCCGTGGCGCGAGCCGGGAATGACGCCCATCGCCACCGGCCGCCCGGGCTTTATCGCGACCCGCCAGAACACGATGCGGCCGACGCTTTCGATGGCATCGCGCACGTGGTCGGCCTCCCCGGTCGAGACGCCGCCCGAGGTCAGCACCAGGTCGTGATCGACGGCGGCGGCGCCGATCGCGCGCGCAAGCTCCTTCGGATCGTCGGCCAGAATGCCGAGGTCGGTCACCTCGACGCCGTACCGCGAAAGAAGACCGGCGAGCAGATAGCGGTTGGAATCATAAAGCGCGGCGCGCGGCAGCGCCGAGCCCGGCTCGACGATCTCGTCGCCGGTCGAGAACACGGCGACACGCACGCGCCGGTGCACGGAGAGCCCGGCGAGCCCGAGCGCCGCCGCAAGCGCGACGTGCTGCGCTGCGAGCCGGCGTCCGGCGGGCAGCGCCACGGCGCCGGCGCGCATGTCCTCGCCGGCGAGGCGGCGATTGGCGCCGCGCTTCAAGCCGGGCGGCACGATGACGCAGCCGCCCTCGACGCGGCAATCCTCCTGCATGAACACCGTATCGGCGCCCGCCGGCATCGGCGCGCCGGTGAAAATGCGGATCGCCTCGCCGGCCTTGAGCGCGTGGCTCGCGGCGTGGCCGGCGGCGACCCGATCCACGATGGCGAGGCGCCGCTCGGCTGCGGCATCGAGATCGTCGGCGCGCACCGCATAGCCGTCGACGGCGGAATTATCGAACGGCGGCACGTTGAGCGGCGCGACGATATCTTCGGCAAGCACGCGGCCCGCAGCCTGGCGCAGCGTCACGGTCTCGCAGTCGCCGACCGGCGCGATGCGCTCCGCGATCAGGCGCTCAACGTCGGCGACCGGGAGCAGCGGGCCCGCGAAGGCGAAGCAGTCGTCGCTGAGCTGCGCCATCAGGCCTGATCCCGTGGCGGGCCGATCCGATCGCGCGGCAGCGCCTCGGCCTGCATCACGTCGGCGATCGACTCGACGTCGCCGAGCATCAGCACCGGCACCTGCGCCTGCGGCAGCGGCGCATCAGTCGCGATGGCGACGATGCAGTCGTCGTCGGGATGCAGGAGCGGTTTGCCGACCGCGGCGCGGTAGACTTCGAGCTTGGGGTGCGCATGGCGCTTAAAACCTTCGACGATCACCAGATCGACCGGGCTGAGTTTTGCGAGCACGTCGGCGAGCGCCGGCTCGGGCTCCTCGCCGAGTTCGTGGACGATGGCCCAGCGCCGGCTCGACACGATGGCGACTTCGCTCGCGCCCGCCGCGCGGTGCTGCCAGGAATCCTTGCCCGGCTGGTCGATGTCGAAGGCGTGATGCGCGTGCTTGACGGTCGCGATCTTGAGGCCGCGGCCGACCAGCACCGGGATCACGTTCGTGACCAGCGTCGTCTTGCCGGAACCGCTCCAGCCCGCGAGACCGATGATGCGCATGCCTTTCGTCATCCGGGGCCGCAATCCATGATCGCAGGTCTATTATAGTGATCTTGCGACACAACCGCACAACTCGTGATCATGGCTTGTCGTGATCGTGGCTCGCGGGTTCGCCGCGGCGCGGCCCCCGCAATGCCCTAGTCGGCGGGCTCCATGCCCAGCGCGCGAATGCGCGCGCGCGTGGGTTCATCGCGCAACACGGCCAAAAACGCCTGGACCGCAGGGCGCTCGCGGCGCGCTTCGACGAGCAGAAAATCGTATTCCTCCGGCGCGATCGGCAGAAACGCGAGCCCGTACATCTTCGCCACCGGCTCGATCGCCACGCCCCAGTCGGCGCGCCGTTGCGCGATCGCGGCGGCGACTGCGTTGTGCGAGCGCGGCTGGTTGGCATAGCCGGCGGGCCGCGCACCGGCGATGAGGCTGTCCACCAGCACCCGCGTGCCGGAGCCGGCATTGCGATTGACCATCAGCACCGCGGGATCGGCCAGCGCGGCCTTGAGCGCGCTCTCGGCGCTGCTGCCCGCAAAGCGGGAGTCGCCGGGCCGATAGACAAAACCCTGCATGCGCCGCCAGCCGGGCACGAGGCTCATGCCGGGCGAAAGCAGATGACTGTTGTAGACGCCGGTCGCCGGATCGACCAGATGGACCGGCGCGAGGTCGCATTGGCCGCGGCTCGCCGCCGCCACGCCGCCCAGGCTGCCGACCGCGATGGTGCGCGCGCCAAAGCCGCGCTCGGCGAGCGCGCCGACCACGACATCGAGCGCCACGTCGTGGCTGCCCATGATGACGAGATCGGGCGCGCGCTCGGTCTCGCCGATCAGCGTGACCTCGGCGCGGCTGTCGGCGTCGAGCGCGACGGCGAGCGCGTCGATCGCCAAAAATCCATCGGCTTGCGAGAACGCCGTGACCGCGCCGGAGCCCTTCGCGGTCGGAAACGCGATCAGGCCGTCGTCGCCCTCCACTAGCGAAACCAGCACGAACTCCTCGCGGCCGAGCTCGGAGGCGATGCGCACCGGCACCCGCGCCGTGACGGTGCGCGCGGCTTCGGGGGCGAGGCCGGCGCGCGCGCGGATGAGCGGCGCCACGAAGGCGTGGAAGGTGAAGATCGCCGAAGTCGGAAATCCCGGCAGCACGATGAGCGGCTTGTCGTCGATGACGGCGAGACAGAGCGGCTTGCCCGGCTTGAGCGCCACGCCGTGCACCAGGATGCCGGGCTTGCCGAGCCGCGACACGATGCGGTGCGACAGGTCGCCGGCGCCTTTCGAGGTACCGCCGGAGAGGACCACCATGTCGCACGACGCGAGCGCGGCGCGCATGGCGAGTTCGAGCGCGACCTCCTCGTCCGGGAACGCACCGAACGGCACCGGCTCGGCGCCCGCTTCGGTGATCGCGGCAGCGATGATCGCGCCGTTGCTGTCGTAAACGCCGGCCGGCTTGAGCGGCCGCCCGGGCTCGGCCAGTTCGTCGCCGGTCGAGAGCACGGCGACGCGCGGGCGGCGCACCACATCGACCGCCGCAAAGCCGCAGGCGGCGAGCATGCCGATCTCGCGCGAGCCGATCTGGGTGCCCCGGCGCAGCAAGGTTTCGCCGCGCGCGATGTCGGAGCCCGCATAGGAAATGAACTGTCCGCTCGGGACCGCCCGGCGCACGTCGATTGCCGGCGCGACGTCGTTGTCGATCAACTCGGTTTGCTCGATCATCACCACGGCGTCGGCGCCGCGCGGGATGACGCCCCCGGTCGCGATCGCGGTCGCGGTGCCGGGCCTCACCTCGACCGCGGGCTCGACGCCGCAGGCGACGACTTCGGCATTGAGCGCAAGGCGCCGCGGCGCGCCGTCGCCGGCGCCGGCCGTGTCGACGGCGCGCACCGCAAAGCCGTCGACGTTGGAGCGGTCGAACGGCGGCGTATCGACCGGCGCGATCACGTCGGCGGCGAGCACGCGGGACAGCGACGCGGCGAGCGGCAAGGTCTCGGCGCCGAGCGGCGAGCGGTCGATGCAGGCCTCGAAGCGCCGGCGCGCCTCCGCGGCCGACACCACTTCGAGGAACTGCTCCTGCCGCGCGGCGCGCTTGACGGCGTCGAGGATCGCCGCGGCCTTGGCGCGGGACGCCGCCGACAGGGACGGTTTTGCATCGGCATTTCCGATCATGGCCATGGTCTTACCGCAACCGGCGTCGCGGCCCCAAATCCTTCGCTGTCGGCCGGAATGACGATCCAGCCGTCGCTGCGCGCCAGCGACGTGAACGACAGATAGCCGGAGGCGAGCGGCTCCGCCATCGCGCCGGCGCAGCGCACCGGGATCAGCTCAACAAGCCCGATGGTCGAAGCGACCTTGCGGGCGAGCGGCAGCATCGCCGGCGCGTCCTCGACGCTGCCGCCGGCAAGCCGCGCGACCAGATGGCGGCCGAGGAGGAGCCAGATCGCAAGCGCCGCGTCGAGGCGTCCGGGGACGAGCAGCACCGGCCGTGCGCCGCATAGCCCGAATGCCGCGGTCTCGCCCGGCGACACGGCGATGCCGTGCGCCTCGACGTGGCCAAGCTGCGCCAGCGCGCGGACGCTGCCGTCGCGCCGGCCGCTGCCGGTGCCGCCGATGCCGATCACCGCGTCGGCATCCAGGTCCGCCAGCGCCTCGTCGAGACTGCAGGCCGCCGTGGCGCCGGCCGCGCCCGCGGCGGCCGCGGTGCGCGCCAGCATGGCGAGCGCGGCATCGAGCGGCGGCGTCGTCTTGGCCGCGCTGCCGCAGGCGAGGAGGATGCGCGGCTCGCGCACCGTCACTTCCGTGACGCCGGCCGCGGCCATGACCGCGACATCGAGGTTGCGCAATTTTTCGCCGGCGCGCCGTAACGGCGTTTGCGCCGAGGCGTCGCCGCCTGCCATCAGCATCCCCTCCCCCGGTGCAATGCTCCCGACAGCCTCGGCGCGATCGCCGCGCAACGCGACCGCATCGAGCGGCAGCACGGCGTCGGCGCCCTCCGGCAGCGGCTCGCCGGCGTCGATGCGCCGCGACCTGATCGGCAACGGCACGGGGGCATAGGCCCCGGCATCCGCGATCGCTGCGGCCTCGACCGCAAAGCCGTCGCGCAGCGCGATCGGCCGCGGCGGCAGTTGCGGCACCGCGACGTCCTCGGCCAGCACGCGGCCGAGCGCCGCCGCAAGCGCGCACCGGCGCGGGCTGACCGCGCCGACGCGCCTCTCGACGAGCGCCAGCACATCGCCAAGCGGCGTCAGGCGGGCAATGCGCTGGATGCTGGAATCGACGGCCATCGCCGATATGATAGGGATGATTTGCGCTCTCGACGACTCTCGCCCGATGCCGGACAACACCGAAAAGACCATCAACCTGCGCGGCCTCAAATGCCCGCTCCCGGCGTTGCGCACCCGCAAGGCGCTCGGCGCGATGCAGTCCGGCGACCTCCTGGTCGTGGAATGCACCGATCCGCTCGCCGGGATCGACATCCCGAACCTGCTCAATCAGACCGGCGATACGCTGGAGGAAACGCGCAAGGAGAAGAAGCTTTTGACGTTCCGGATCCGCAAGCGGTGAACGGGCCTTTCCGGCTCCGGTTCCGGAAGAAGAAAAAAGTCATTCCATCTTGATGCCGGCTTTGAGGATCACCGGCTTCCAGCGCAGCGCCTCGTGCTGGACGAAGGCGTTGAAGGTCTCGACATCCATCGGGTCAATGAGCATGCCCTCGCTGCGGATGCGTTCCTGGTTCGCGGGAATTGTCATGCCGACGTTGATCTCGCGGTTGACCTTTTGCACGATCGCTTCGGGCAATGCCGCAGGCCCCGCAAGGCCGAACCAGTTCGTCGCCACCAGCTCGTAGCCGAGCTGCTTGAAGGTCGGCACGTTCGGGTAATCCGGCAAACGCTGGCTCCCGGTATGCGCCAGCGCCATCACGGCGCCGCCTTGCAGCAGCGCGGCACCGGAGGTCACCGTCGGCGTCGCGAAATCGATGTTGCCGGCGACCACGTCGAGCTGGCTTTGCGAGGCGCGCCCTTGTACGGCACGACCTGGAATTTCAGGCGGGCAAGCCGGGCGAACGATTCGCTGATCATCTGCCCGGCGCTGGCCAGGCCTGAGACGCCGTAGGTCAACGGCTTTGCGCTCGCCTTCGCCTTGGCGACCAAATCCTTGAGCGTCTTGATGTCGCCCTTGGCGTCGACGATGAAGACGATCGGCGATCCCGCCAGATAGGCGACGTGGGTCAAATCCTTGAACGGGTCGTAGCCGAGCTTGGAATTGACCAGCGGGTTGATCGCGGTGAGCGACAGGGTGGTAATCACGAAATTGTAGCCGTCGGGCTCGGCATGGGCGACCGAGTCGACGCCGATCACGCCGCCGGCGCCGGCGCGGGTCTCGACGAAGAATTGCTGGCCGAACGCCTTGGTCAATTGCGCGGCGGCGAGGCGGGCGAGGATGTCGGCGGCGCCGCCCGGCGCGAACGTATTGACGATGCGGACCGGATGCGCCGGCCAGTCCGCGGCCGCGGCCGGCGCTGCTGTCGCTGCGCATAATAACGACGCCGCGGCCGCGAAGACCGCGGCGCGCCGCAGCGCCGGAGGATGGCTCACTCGGCGGCGACCCGGTGCGCGGCGACGCCCTTGGCCTTCACCACCACCTTGATGGCGTCGTCGACGCGGTCCTTGGCGTAGCGGATCGCGGTCGGCAGGTCGTCGAGCGCGAAGGTGTGGGTGTGGATCTTGGTGGCGTCGAAGCGCTTCTGCGACATGAAGGCCTCGGCGCGATGCGTGGCGCTCTTGCCCTCGCCGCGGATGCCGAAGAGATAGATGTTGTTGCGCACGATGTGGGCGACGTCGACTGGCGTCTCCTGGTGCGGGAACGCGGCGAGGCAGACCTTGCCGCCGCGATTGACCATGCGGATCGCCTCGTTCACCGCGTTGGGTGCGCCCGAGCACTCGATCACGTAATCGACGCCCTTGCCGCCGTTGAGGCGACGCACGGCTTCGACGGCGTCCTCGTTGCGCACGTTGACGACGTGATCGGCGCCGAGCTCGCGGCCGATGGCGAGCCGGTTGTCGCGCGTGCCGGTGAGGATGACCGGCTGCGCACCCATCGCCTTCGCCACCGCGATGCCAAGGAGGCCGATCGGTCCCGGCCCGGTGACGACGACGCTCTCGCCGGCGACGAGGCCGCCCAGCTCGGTGAGCCCATACATCGCGGTGCCGGCGGTGACCACCAGCGTCGCCTCCTCGTCCGACATGGTGTCGGGAATGGCGACCAGCGTGTTGAGGTTGTTGACCTGGTATTCGCAGAATCCGCCGTCGGTGGTGAAGCCGTTGGCGCGGTGGCCCTTGTCGACGTCGCCGTAATTGAGGCCGTAGTTGAGGCAGGCGGTGTACATGCCCTCGCGGCACCGCTTGCACTGCCCGCAGCCGGCGTGGATCTCGACCGTGATGCGCTGGCCGATGCGGTATTCGTCGACGCCCGGGCCGAGCGCCACCACGGTGCCCATATATTCATGGCCGGGCGTGAAATTCCTGTTGAACGGCTTGCCGCCCTGGATCAGCGCCGGCGATCCGTGGTCGATGATTTCGAGGTCGGTAGCGCAGATCGCCACCGCGTCGATGCGCACCAGAACCTCGGCGCGCTTGGGCACCGGCACCGGCTTGCGCGTCAGCGTCAGCTCGCCGGGGTTGCCCAGAACCCAGGCCTTCATCGTGTCCGGGATTGGGAAATCCGGGCTCGTCTTCACTCCGGGTCCTGCATACATGGCCAAATCCTTCCGCGTTCTCGGGCGCTTATAATGAATTTCGGCGTCGGGCGAAACTATCGCCGGTGCTGTGCATTACCGCCGCTCGCAAGCGGTTTCGTGTCATTTATGCTAAAATAATGCGGCAGCTTTTCGATTCCACCTTTTCGATTCCACTGGGAGCGCGCATGCCGATTTCCCGTCGCTCAGGTCCTGCCGCGGCCGCGCTGATCATGGCCGCGGCTCTCGCGACCGGGTCCGCATTGGGCGCCGAGCCGCTCGCGCTCGAAAACCTCCTTTCCGGCATCCTCCACGTCAAGACGGTGATCAATCCGGACGGGCGCACGGTCGAGAATCTCGGCCACGAGCGCGACGGCACCGGCGTCGTCATCGACGACAAGGGCCTCATTCTCACCATCGGCTATCTCATGGTCGAGGCGCAGGGCGCCGAGGTCACGACCAATGACGGCCACACCGTGCCGGCCGCGGTCGTCGGCTATGACGCGGAAACCGGCTTCGGACTGCTGCGGGCGATCACGCCGCTCAAGGCGCACGCCGTGGCGTTCGGCAAATCGGCCGAGGTCAAGGTGGAGGACCGCGAACTGGCGGTGAGCTATGGCGGCGAGGACGCCATCGACCCGGTGAGCGTCGTCGCCAGGCGCGCCTACGCGGGTTCCTGGGAATATCTGCTCGAAGACGCGATCTTCACGGCGCCGCCGCACCCGCGCTGGAGCGGCGCGGCCTTGATCAACCGCGCCGGCAACCTGGTCGGCGTTGGCTCGCTGATGGTGCGCGACGCCGTCGGCAAGGACGATGACGTGCGCGGCAACATGTTCGTGCCGATCGACCGGCTGCCGCCGATCCTCGATTCGCTCATCGCCACCGGCCGTTCCGCCGGCCCGGGACGGCCTTGGCTCGGTCTCATCACCGAGGAATTCCATGGCCGGCTCGTCATCGCCAGCGTGACACCGGACGGCCCGGCGCAGAAAGCCGGGCTGCAGCACGGCGACGTGATCCTCGGCGTCGACGGCAAGACGCCTGAAACACTCGCCGAGTTCTATCGCGACGTCTGGGCCGCAGGCGACGCCGGCGTCAGCGTGCCGCTCGACGTAATGCAGGGCGGCGCCAAGCGGCGCATCGCCGTGCGGTCGATGAATCGGCTCGATCATCTGCGGCTGAAGTCGTCGTATTGAGCGCCTGACCGACCCTTCAGATCGGCACCGCCGTCGCGTCATAGGTGAACAGCCAATCGTATCGCTCCCTGACGCGATCCTCCCGCCACTCTCGTTCGACATGCTGTTGCGCCGCCGCCGCATCGACCATGGCGCGGTTGTGGAAGCGCGGGATCATCTCGGCCGACGCGGTGACGACCTTGTTGGCGCGGGCGCGCCGCGCCGCCTCGTAGTGCGCCAGCGCGGTAGCGTGATCGTGCGGATATTTCTCGATGGCGCGCGCCAGCACCAGGCCGTCTTCCAGCGCCATGACGGCGCCTTGGGCAAGGAGCGGCACCATCGGATGGCAGGCGTCGCCGAGGAGCGTGCAGCGGCCCTTGGTCCAGGCCGCCATGGTCGGCCGCAGCGCCAGCGCGAACTTGTAGGGCACCTCGATGTTGCGGAACAGCGCGTGGACGTCCGGGTGCCAGCCGCGAAAATCGCGCAGGAGCTCATCGGTCGTGCCGCGCACGTTCCAGCTCTCGACGGTCCAGTCGCTGCGCTCGCCGAGGCCGACGACGTTGAGCAGCGTTCCGGCGCGCAGCGGATAATGCACGACATGGCCGCCCGGACCGACCCAGTTGGTGCCGATGCTGCGCGAGATCGAAGCCGGCACGCGCTCCATCGGCACCACGCCGCGCCAGGCGATGATGCCGCAGAATTCGGGCTTCGGCGCGCCGAACAGGCTCGCGCGCACCACCGAATGCACGCCGTCGGCGCCGACGACGAGCTTCGCCGTAACCGGCTCGCCCGTTTCGAACCGCAGTTCGACGTGGTCGGCGGTTTGCGACAGCCCGACGCACTTGCGATCGAGGTGAATGGCGCCGGGCTTTGCTTCTTCGAGCGCCTGCACGATGACGCCGTGCAGGTCGCCGCGATGGATGGTGATGTAAGGAAAGCCGTAGCGCGCGACGGACTCCATGCCGAGGTCGAACAGCTTCCAGCTCTGCGCGGTGTTCCACAGCCGGATCGCCTTGCCGGCCGGCAGGACCTGCACCTTTTCGAGCGCCGCATCGAGCCCGAGCGCATGAAGGACGCGCGTGCCGTTGGCGCTGATCTGCACGCCGGCGCCGAGCTCGAACAATTGCGGCGCCTGCTCATAGAGCTCGACATCGATGCCGCGACGCACCAGCGCCAGCGCCGCCGCAAGGCCGCCGATGCCGCCGCCGACGATCGCGACCGCGTCCTTGCTCATCGCCAATCTCTACAGATTGAAAAACGAGATGATCTCGCCGATCAGTTCGCGCTTTTTTGCGAGTTTTTCCGCCGGCTGATAGCGGCCGAGCGACCGGCCGGCGATGTCGATCTCGCCCTGCTCGCCGACCGCGATATGGAGCGGCTCCTCGTAGTGGCCCGATTGTGGCTTGTGCAGGATGAGCCTGTTGTCGGCGCAATGCGCCTCGATGCCGCGCGCGCGCAGCGTCTGCGACGGCTTGATGTCCTGCTCGAAGAACTCGGTGAGGAATTCAGCGGCGAGCTTGAAGCGCTCGCGCCGCTCCTGATCATGCTGCGCGCGCTTTTGCGCGAGTTCGCCGAAGATCTTGTCCAGCTCGGACATCAGCGCGATTTCCCGGCGCCGATCACAAGATAAAACTCACCGAGCCGAGCAGGCCCAGCTCCTCGGCATCGAGGATGGCGCGGCGTTCCGCGATTTTCAGCCGGCCGCCCTGCCGCCTGAGCTTGTAGCGGTAATGGCCGACGAAGACGCGATTGAGATCGTTGTGGCGATAGCGGTGGATGATGAAATTCGCCGCCGCCGCGATGACGTCGCCCTCGACGCCAGTGATGCGCACGTTGCCGATGAGGCGCCGCGTGCGCGACAGCGGATATTCGGCATGGCAGTTCGGGTCCTTGAGCCGGATGACGCGCTCGCGCAACCGCACGATGTCGTCGGCGATGGTGAACAGGGTGAAGCGCGCGTCGGCGTCCGGCTTGTCGTTGGGCGGCACGTAATAGGCGGCGTCCTCGGTCAACAGCTCGACCCAGTCGTCGAGGCGCCAGGAATCGAGCAGGTCGGCCTCGTGATAGAACAGATCCTCGACTTCGGCCCGCGACACGGTCGAGGCGACAAGCTCGTTCATGCGCGGCGCTCCATCAACTCGTTCCACTTGCGCCAGAACACACGCAGGTGGCCTTCGTCGGTCGCCAGCTGCTGATCGCTCGCCTTGCCCATGCCGCGGGAAAGGTCCGACCACGGCACCTCGCGCCAGGCGGCGAAGCCGAGCTGCGCCGCTTCGAGCGCGGCGACGTCATCCGGCGTTGCAAAGCCGCCGGGTCCGTAGAAGGTCAGGAACGCGTGCAGCCGCCGCGCGCGCTGCGCCTCGGTTTCCTCGACCGGCCCGAGCGCCCAGGCCGTCACGTGCATGCGGTCGGGGCCGATCGGATAGAAGTGGCGCACCGTCACCGAGGAGCCGTCGTTGATGACGAGATTGGGGAAGACGCAGAGGTTGCGGTTGGTATCGGCGACGCGCGCGGCGCGCGCCGAGCCGAGCCGGGTCACCAGCTCGTTGCGCAGCGCATCGATGTCGGCCTTGGCGTCCTCGCCGTAAACGGAAATCCAGTGCGCCACCGGGCGGCCGCGATAGTTCGGATTGTCGGTCGTCAGGTGGCCGTTGCCCAGGTCCCTGCCGAAGCCGCGCGTCGGCAGCAGCTCGCCCTTCGGCGGCGTGACGTTGACGCCCGAATTGCGCATGTAGTTGAGCCAGGTCGAGTGCGTGGTGACGAGGTGATAATCGTCGACGCTGTTCTCGACCAGCAGCTTCCAGTTCGCCCGGATGTCGTATTCCTGGGTGCCGGAAATGATCTGCATCTTTCCGGACGGCGACTGGTCGATGACGATGTCGATGTATTCCTTGGCGTGGCCCAGATAAGTTTCGAGATCAATCGCATCGCGATCGAAATTGGCGAAGTAAAAGTCGCGGTACTGTTCGAGCCGCGGCACCGCCACCAGTCCCATCTCGCTCTTGTCGAACGCCGTGCCGTAGGCGTCCTCGCCCGGCACCGACTTGAGGCGGCCGTCGGGATGGTAGGTCCAGCCGTGATACATGCAATAGAACTGCCGGGCGTTGCCCTCACGCTCGCGGCACACCAGCGCGCCGCGGTGGCGGCAGCAATTGATCAGCCCATGCACCACGCCGTCGCGGTCGCGGCAGAAGATGACCGGGCGGCCAGCGACCGGCCGGGTCTTGAAGTCGCCGGGATTTTTTATTTCCGAGGCGTGGCCCACATAGATCCAGCACCGGTCGAAGATCAAGCTCCGCTCGCGCTCCAGAACATCATCCGAGACGAACACCTCGCGATTGACGAAGAACGTCTGCTGCTCGGGGTTCTCGACCACGAAATCGTGGCTGGCGGGCTGGTAGTTCATGGCGGGCACACGCTCCGATCGATCGTGATCTATATAGAGGAACCGGCACGGCCGTCCAACGGTTCCGGCCGCCGCCTCGCTTCGCTCCCTCGCGCCGCCGCGCGGCCTCAGGATGACGCGTCAACGCCGACCTGATGCTCCAGCATGATCTCGCGCCGCTCGCGCGCGGATTGCAACAGCGCCAGCATTGCTTCGGCATTTGCCTTGCCCCAGCGGCCGTCGTGCAGCGGGCTTCGGCCAGTGCGGATGGCGGCGACCATGTCGTCGAGCACTTCGCTGCGGCCGGGATTCGAGGCGCTCTTTGGCAGCGCGACCTCGCGCCTGCCGTTGCTCTCGTAGATAGTGAGCCCGTCGGCGGAGGCGCGCACTTCGCCGCGCTCGCAGGTCACCACCATCAGCCCGAAATGCGGCTGATGCGCCGGCGGCGGACCGATCGCCGTGCCGCCCCCATAGGCGAAGGTCTCGACCCGCGCGCGCGCCTCATCGTCGCGCGGCACGCTCCGCGCGCGGCGGGCAGCGCCGTGTCGGTCCGGCGTTTTGGGCGCGCCGCGCTCGCCGATCCAGAAATGCAGTTCGTCGCTATCGAAGAAATCGTAGCCGCCATAGACCAGCGCGGCCGCGGCGCCGTCCGCGAAGTCGAGGAACGCGACCGCGCTGCCCTCGGTCGGACGCGAGGGATCGAAGGCCGTCACCTGGGCGCGCACGCTGCGCAGCCGCCCGCCGCCGATCAGCCGCACCATGTCGATCTGGTGCGGCAACTGGTTGAACATGATGCCGCCGCCCTGCGCCGTGTCGAGCTCTTCCGGGCGGCGCGGCCGATAGAGGAAATTCGTGTAGTTCCACGCCGCGATCATGCCGAGCCGGCCGAGTTCGCCGCTCGCCACGATGCGCCGCATCGCGCGCACCGCCGGATCGAAGGCGTGCGTGTGACCGACGATGAGATGGACCTTCGCCCGCTCGACCGCCGCGATGATGGCGTCGCAATCGGCCAGCGTCAGCGCCATCGGCTTTTCCAGGATGATGTGCTTGCCGGCCTCCGCCGCCAGCCCGGCATGCGCGGCGTGGAATTGGTGCGGCGTTGCGATATAGACGACCTCGACCGCCGGATCGGCGCACAGATCGCGGATATCCGCATAGACCCGCGCATTGGCGTCGCGCGCAAACGCCTGGCGCGGGGCGTCATGCGGATCGGCCGCGGCGCAGAGCTCGATATCGGGATGACGCAGGGCCGCCGGCACCATCGCGGCGCCCGCCATGCCGAGGCCGGCAATGCCGAGGCCGACGCGCGCGCCGGGTTTGGCAGCCGCGCCCGGCGCCTGCGGCATCAGGCCGGCTCGCCGGCCGCGTCGCGGTCGAGATCGACGAAAATGTCGTCGCCCTGCAACTCCACCTTGTAGGTGCGCAGCGCGATCGAGCACGGCGGCGCCTTCACGGCGCCGGTCGGCACGTGGAAGGCGCCGAAATGCAGGCAGCACTCGATCACGTCGCCGTCGAGCATGCCGTCGGCGAGGCTCGCCGCGGCGTGGGTGCACTCGTCGTCCGTGACGTAGAACTTGCCGTCGATATTGTAGACCGCAAGCCTGTGGTCGCCGACCTCGAACGCCTTCACCGTCTCGGGCGCGATGTCGGCCTGCGCGCAGACCCGGACGACACTGTCCGCCATTGAAATCCCCTTTCACGATCGCGGGCCGAACCGAAGCCGGCCCGGCGCGCTGCGACACAAGACCGCGCAAGCGCGCCGGTCAAGTGCAGCCCTTATACGCAAAGCCGCGATTTCCTTTCAATGATCGGGCCGCGCCGCGTGTTGAGATCGCCCGAATTGCCCGGCAAGATGCCGCGGGCCACAATGCTTGCCGGCCCCACAATGCTTCCCGGCCCACAATGCTTCCCGGCCCACAATGCTTCCCGGCCCACAATGCTTCCCGGCTAAGGTGACGAACGGCGAATGAGCCCCAGCACCACCGATCTGCGTGCCGGCGGCGCGCCGCGCGACGGCGCGGCAAACCGCACTGCGCAGCCGGTGACGGCAGTGCGGCCGGCGATCCGCATCGCCAACCTGCAAAAAAGCTTCGGCGCTCTCCTCGCCGTCGACGGCGTCTCGGTCGACATCGAGCCGGGCGAGTTCTTCATGATTGTCGGTCCGTCGGGCTGCGGGAAGACGACGCTGCTGCGCATCCTGGCCGGGCTCGAAACCGCGAGCGCGGGGGCGATCGAGATCGACACGCCGGCGGGCTCGCAGCGGCCGGAGAATTCCATGGTGTTTCAGGGCGAATCGATCTTCCCCTGGATGACGGTGTGGAACAACGCCGCCTACGGGCTGCGCATGCGCGACGCCGCGCCGGCGGTCATCAAGGAACGGGTCGGCCACTATCTCGACGCCACCGGGCTCACCCGCTTCGCCGGCTATTATCCGCACCAGCTTTCCGGCGGCATGAAGCAGCGCGTCTCGATCGCGCGCGCCTTTGCCAACGATCCGGAGATCCTGCTCATGGACGAGCCGTTCTCGGCGCTCGACGCGCAGAACAAGCTGCTGCTCCAGGAGGAGCTGCTGCGCATCTGGGACGAGCAGAAGAAGACCGTCGTGTTCATCACCCACAGTGTCGACGAGGCGGTGTTCCTCGGCGACCGCATCATGGTGATGACGGCGCAGCCCGGGCGCGTGAAAAGCCTCGTGCGGGTGCCGCTGCCGCGCCCGCGCAACATCATCGAGCTGCAAAAGGCGCCAGAATTCGGCGAGCTGGTGCATCGCATCTGGTCGAGCCTGCGCGACGAGGTGCAACGCGCCCGCGAGCAGGAAAACAAGGACATGACGTCATGACCGTGCCGACCGTCGCCGTCGCCGCCGCCGAGCCGCGGCGAAGCTGGACCATGTCGATGCGCTCGCGCGAGCGCATCCTCGGCGTGGCCTCGCCGCTGGCGTTGCTCCTGGTCTGGGAGATCGCGGCGCAGACCGGGCTGATCGACGTGCGGTTCTTTCCGGCGCCGTCGAGCGTGCTCAAGGTGCTTTGGACCATGCTGCTGTCGGGCGAGCTCTTGACCAACACGCTGGTGAGCCTGCGCCGGCTTGCACTTGGCACGCTGATCGGCGGCGTGCCGGCGCTCGTGCTCGGCATCGCCATGGGCCTCAATCGCTGGATCCGCGCCGCCTTCGATCCGCTGGTGGCGGCGACCTATCCGATCCCGAAGAGCGCCATTCTGCCGCTCGCGCTGCTGATCTTCGGGCTCGGCGAAGGCTCCAAGATCTTCATGGTGGCGGTCGGCGTGTTCTTTCCGGTGGTGATCAACGCAACGACCGGCGTGCTTGAGATTAACCGCATCTATCTCGATGTCGGGCGCAACTACAAGGCGAGCCGCTGGAACACGTTCTGGACCATCGCGCTCCCGGGCGCGCTGCCGGTGATCATGACCGGCTTCAAGCTCGGCATCGGCATCGGCCTCATCCTGATCGCGATCGCCGAGATGATCGGGGCGAAGAGCGGGCTCGGCTACATGATCTGGACGGCGTGGGAGACGTTTTCGGTCGAGCAGATGTATGTCGGACTGTTCATGATCGCGATCATCGGCTTCGTGCTCACGCTCGGGCTCAATGAGCTTGAGCGC
>Ga0182024_10000895_pt1 | contig 76960 bp, 72 predicted proteins | sample P32metaG_FD_120480 | JGI IMG/M metagenome (GOLD analysis project Ga0182024, IMG submission 120480) | Permafrost microbial communities from Stordalen Mire, Sweden - P3-2 metaG (Illumina Assembly) | ecosystem: Environmental > Terrestrial > Soil > Wetlands > Permafrost | place: Sweden: Stordalen...
AGCATCGCGGATTCGCCTTTTTTGACCGTGACCGGCGAGGAGAAGCTGTACTCGAACAGGTCCCCCGCGTCGCGCCCTTCGGCAGTGGACGCGATAGTGGAGTCCAGCCTGTTCGCTGCGGCGGCATTTGCCCCTTTCAATCGATAAGTTCCACCGCCGAAGCCTCCTCCCGATCCCGGCGCGGGCGGCGGTACCATCGCCAGCGCCTCTTGCGGAGCGCGTACTGCACCGATGGCCCCCTCAAACACCGTCGGCGCAGCTGCCTGATTATCCGCCAGCTCCGCATTCGGCCGAGTCACATACTTCGGCGCATACAACTGCGTGATAAACGAAATCGGCCGCCCCGACACTACCGACAGCCGCACATTATTCCAATCGTCGCCCGACGTGTTGTCGACAATCGCCCATCCTTCGAGCGTCGGCTCCCCCTGCGGCGCGAACAATAATCGATAACTCGACTTCCACACCGGCGACGGCGTCATGTAGCTGGCAATCAGGTCCCTCGCCGCCGTGCCGATCGAATCGATATACACGCTTCTGCGATCCTTCGACCGCGCCTGGTTCAGCACCGACAAATAATCCTTCAACAGCCCCTGCAATTTCACGTCGGTGAACTTTACTGAGCTGGCCGCGGCCAGGTCGAACGTCCGCATCTCGCCGGCGTCGGTCAGCAAGGTGACGGTCTCATGCTCCGCCTCCTTGTCGCCGGATTTAAGAACGCGCGAGCTGACGACGACGCCCGTCACCAGCTCCGCGCCCATCTTCATCTCCACGCGCGCGCCTTTCATCTGATCCAGAAACACGGCCAGCGTGGAATCCGCGCCCACCGCGAACGGAAAATTCTTCAGGCGTTCTTCCAGGGGTTCGCTGGCGTCGTAGCGGACGCCGCTGATCTTGCCGCCGCTGCGGTCGGTAATGGTCAAGGACTTCAACACGTCGTTCATGTCGTCGGATTTAAAATCGATGCGAGCCGTGTCGCCCGCCTCCAGCTTGCCCGCGCGCTCGAAGAACCCGACGCCGTGCTTGTACAGGATCACTTCGCGGATGGGAAGGTCGGCGGCCGAAGCCGCGGCCGTGATCCACAACAATACTGGGCACAACAATACCGGGGAAACGACTGATTTACGCATAAGTCAAAATACCTCACCGCCGTGAACATGCCTCGCGGCGCTACTTCCTTTCACAGCTTGACACGAACAACCGCCACACGTCAGACTCAAAAGTGGTCTTTCAAAACATAAATCGGAGAAACAAAGCTTGAAAAAACGACTGATCGCGATCGGATGCTGGCTTGCCTCCACTGCGCTGGCCCAGACCGGCGGGGGCTATCTTGGACCAGCCGTGCTGTCCAGCGGAGCCGCCGGCGTCGGCAACCGCAGCGGGCAACAAGTGGATCTCCGGTTCTACGGCGGCGTCAACGGCGTTTACGATTCCAGCATTCAGCCGGTCGCGATCGATTCCAAGGGCAATCTGGTGGTCCTCAACGGCCTGGAAGGAGTCGAGGCCAACGTCGGCGTTTATGGATCCCATGCCTGGAGGTCCGCCCTGCTGGGAGTGGACTACCATGGCGTCTTCCGCGAGTACAACGGGAATTCGGCTTACGACGGGATCGATCAGGCGCTGGTTCTGGGCTACACCTTGCAGGAGTCCCGTCGGCTCACCTTTAATGCCCAGGTGCTCGCCGGCATCCTTTCGAATGGATTGGCCGGAGCCGGCATTCTGGGGCCCGCGCCGGTGATCACCTCGAACGTGGTGGCCACGCCTACCACGCTGCTGTTCGACAGCCGCTCTTATTATGTGCAGGGCGGCTTGGACATGAGCTATATGTTCTCGCCGCGCACCAGCTTTACTTTCGGCGGCCAGGGCTTCGAGGTGTGGCGGCAGTCGGCCTTGCTGGTGGGCATGGAAGGCTACAACGCGCGCGGTTCGGTGGAACACAAGCTCAACAAGAACACCTCGGTCGGCTTCACTTATCAGCGCCAGCATTTCGATTTTCCGAAAGCCTTCGGCCAATCCGACATCGATACCGGCGAGCTGTTCGTCGGCGCCAATTTGGGGGCGCACTGGGCTCTGATCGCCCGCGGCGGCGTGTTCCATGCCGAAGTGAAGGGATTGCAGACGGTGGCGCTGAATCCGGTAGTGGCCGCCTTGCTGGGCACAACGGCGTCGATTCAGGCCTTTTACCGCGACAACATTTATCCCAGCGGACAGATATCGCTCACCAGAAAATTCAAGACGGCAAGCCTGGCCATCTCCTATGGACAGACGGTCTCGCCCGGCAACGGCGTTTATCTGACCTCAAAGTCTCAACTCGGCAACGCCAGTTACAGCTACACCGGAATTCGCAAGGTGAATCTTTCGCTCAGCGGCGGATATAACAGTCTCAACAGCCTCGGCCAAGGGATTGCGCCGTACCGCGGAGCCAACGGCGGAGGAGGGATCACTTATGCCATGCCCTACAACCTGCACCTGGTGGCCCGCTACGATTACCGCTATCAGGAGATCGAAAGCCTGGTTTATAAGCACACCGGCTACCGGGCCACGCTCGGCGTCACTTATAGCCCGGGCAAGGTTCCCCTGTCTCTCTGGTAAATGCCCGGCGCCCGCATACTGCTGGTGGACGATGAAGCTCCACTGCTCGATTTGTTGAAGCGGTATTTGGAGCGGCTGGGCTACGAAGTGGAAGCCTGCCTGACGCCGGCCGCCGCTCTCGAATCTTTTGAAGCCGATCCGTCGCGCTACTCGCTGGTATTGACGGATCTGACGCTGCCAGGCATGAGCGGCGATGCAATGATCGGCCGCATGCGCGCCATCGCCCCCAAGCTCCGCGTCATCGTCTCCAGCGGTTATCCATATGAGCCGAAGGGCAAACGCATCGCGTTTTTGCAAAAACCTTTCCTGCCCAAAATGCTGGCCGACCAGATCGAAGAGTTGCTGAAGACGTAGCCTCAACGCCGGCGCGACTCGCGGCGCAGCCCCTCGTGCACGATCATTTTCAGAAGCGTCTGATATCCGATCCCCTTTCGCCCCGCGATCTTCCTCGCTTCCTCAATGTCGGTCCCTGGCAGGCGGATGGCGATCTGGGTGGTGCTCTTTTTATTCAAACGGGCAACCAGAGGAGAACCCGAGAACCTCGCTCCCGAAGACTGAGCCTCTTTTGCTTTCTTCTTAAGATAAGCGCGCCCCGTGGCGCTGGCCCACCAGTCCGCTTCCTCGCTCTCGTTCTTGAATTTCGGCATTTCGACGGGTTTTCTCGGCATTTTATCCTCCTGCTGCGCGGTGGGCGAAGTAATCGCGCTTCTGCCCAGGGTCTAGGTCGTAGGCGGTCACAACTCGCAGTTTGTTCTTGCGCTCGGTGACCACGGCGGCGATCAAGCGGCCGGCGCCGGTTTCCGAGTAGTAGAGAAAACGAATTTCCCCTTCGACTTGCTGCTCATAAATCAAAAGCGGGTCGTTGGCGAGGGATTCCTCGACTTCCTCAGGCCTGATCCCGTGCGCGCGGATCTTGCGAAGGTTGTTCCGGTCCCATTCAAACATCAACTCTCATTGTATATGCAATGCATATCCTAATTCCGGCCGCAGAAGCCCGGATTCTGGCACATCCCCGAAGGACAGGACGGCATGGCCGCTTCCTTCGTCGTCCCGTTCGCCCGCGCGGCAAACGTGGAGTACTGCGTGGTCACGTGACTATCGCCGCAGGACGGACAAAGGGTCGCGTCGTCAGTTCTCCGCACCAGTTTTTCGAACTTCGTTCCGCATCCGTCGCACAAGTATTCAAAAATGGGCATCTTGTTTTTACTCCGTAAGTTCTAACGCTATTTTATCAATCCACTTACGCACCTCGGCGGAGGGCGCGGAGAAGCTATTCACGATGATCGAAAACGCCAGCCATCCGTGAGTCTTGCTCTGCGCGTAGCCGGACAGCGCGATGGCCCGGCTCAGCGTGCCCGTCTTGGCATGAATGTTGGCTGCATCGACAGTACAGCAGAGGCGGTGTGCCAGCGTCCCGTCTTCGCCGCCGATGGGCAGCAGCGAAAGCCACGCCTCGCGGTACTTCGACTCAAAAAGATGCGTCAGAATCTTCGTCATGAGCCGCGGCGCCACCATCACGTTGCGCGCCAGGCCGGATCCGTCTTCCACCCGCGCATCGCCCGCCGACGCGCCCGATTCCTTGAACAGTGTGGCCATCTCTTCCACGCCCGCCTCGCGTGTTCCCATGCGCCGGGTGACGCGCCCCACTTCCCTCAGCATCAATTCGGCGTGCAGATTCTGGCTGGTTTTGTCGGTCACTTGCAACAACTGCACCAGCGGAGGCGAAACGCGCACGGCCAGCTCCACCGACGGACCGGGATCGTAATCGTCCTCGACCGCGCGATGCCTCGCAACCGCTTTTCCAGCGATAGCGACGCCCCTCCGCGCCAGCGCATCATATAAAGACTGCGCGGCGTAGAGCGCCGGATCGTCCACGGCGAGGGTTTCTCCAATCGGCGCATGATGGGCGGGAATGCTGCCCCACAACAGCAACTGGCGCGAATTCTGGACGCGCGAAATACGTATCCGCGCTTCCCCGCCCTTGGTTACGGTCACAATGCGATTGTCGATCGAATAATACTCAATCGCCGGCGAGAGCGAGAGCTGCGCGGCATCGCCTTCTTCCGCGCCCGGCTGAATGGTCAGCGTGATGGTGTTGTCGTTCAACGTCAGGGCGCTCACCGGTGCGCCGTAATCGCGCAGCATGTCGTCCTGGGTCCAGCTGGGCGGATAAGGAGCCCACGGATACAGGCGGTCGTCGCCCACTACATCGCCGTCGATACGGGTGAGCCCTTCGGCGACCGCGCGGTCGGCCAGCGCTTCCAGCGTCCGCAGAGGAGGACCGGAGCCACTGTCTCTCGCGTACGGGTAAATGCGGCCCGAAAGCGACGGGTCGCCCGAACCGATGAGGACCACATCGCCCGAGGGTTCGCGCACCAGGCGCGTCGAAAACGTGTAATCGGGGCCCAGCCGCAGCAGCGCCAGCGAGGTGGTCAGCACTTTCATGTTCGACGCCGGCATGAAGAGAAAATCGTCGTTGTAGCGGAACAGGATTTTCTTCGATTCGAGCGAATACACCTGTACCCCGGCGAAATATTTTCCGGGCCCCGCTTCGAGCAGCTTGTCGAGCTTGTGCTCCAGCGTTTCGGCCGGGCAGAGAATCGCAAACAGAAGAACAAGCGCGCTGCGCATGGTTGCTATCTTAGCTTGTTCGACCGGCTTGTTCGACGAGACGGCTGTCCGGCACATTTTGTAGGGCGGCCAATTTGGCTGCCGCCGCATTTCAGGCGGCTCTTGTGGATTGGCGAACAAGCCTGCCCGAAAGCAGGCTGCAGCCAAATTGGCCGCCCTACAAGACGACGCGAGTGCTAACTGTTTCGCTGATCCAGCCCACTCGATTTTGTTATCCTCGCCTGATGATGAGTGCGGATAAAACAATTTGTGTTCGATCAGCGTTTATCCGCGTTCATCAGCGGCCAATGTTTCTTAACCCGTGGGGAGCTTCGCGGCTGTGTTGAACCTTGCTTCCAGCCACACCAGCATCAACAGCAGGAACACCATCACCGAGCCGATCAGAGGCAGGCCCATCACCACCCAGATGCCCCACAGCGACGCGAAGTAGCCCAGCGTGCAGGGCGCCAGCATTCCTCCGGCGATGGCGAAGGAAAAGAGGCCGTTATAAAAGCCCGGATGATAGGACGGGAAACGGTGGCCGATGCGTTCCACCACCAACGGATAAATCGGAGCGAAGGAGCAGCCTAAGAGCAGCACTCCGGCGGTCGCGCCGAAACGGTTGTCGGTGGCGATCAGCACGATCGATCCGAATACGCCTCCCAGCACGCTGGTCAGCAGCAGGCGGGTGTGCTTCACGCGCGGCATCAGCCATTGCGCGACCACCCGGCCGATGAGCAGCGAGAGCCAGTACATCGCCAGCATGCCCAGCGACGTCGCCGGGCTGATGCCCAGGCGCTGGCTCAGGAACAGAGGCAGCCATCCGGCTACGGCCCATTCATTTCCGAATTGAAAGAACAGCAGCAGGCTGAACAGAACGGCTCCGGGGCTGCGCAATTCGGAAAGCACGGCGTGAGGCGAAGGCGCGTGCGCGGCCGGCTGCGCGGTGAAGCGCGTCCGCACGTACATCCATCCGAACAAGGCGGGGATGATGGCGATCCAGACCTGGACGGCCGGCGCGCTATACATGTAAAACGTCCCGGAGACCAGCAGAGCCACGGTGAAGCATCCCAGGCCGAACAGCATGCCGCCGAGGTTCACGGTGGCCACCGGATCGTGCCGGTACATCGGCGAAATGGCGTTGAAAATCGCGGTGTGCAGGATGCCCGCCGCGCATCCGACCAGCGCCATGCCCGCCACACGCCACCAGGCGGAAAACGGTGGCGACACGAAGGCCAGATAGAGCAAGGCCGTGGCCGCCGCGGCGCAGGCGAAGGCCAGCGTCCAGCCGGTCCCCTTGCTTTCAATGAGCGGAGGAGAGATCCAGACCGAGGCCAAGGTTCCGGCTATGAGTCCGAAAAAGTAGTAGCCGACGGTTGCGTAGTCCGACGATAGATGATGCTGCCAGGAGGGCAAAATGGCGCCGAGGAAGGCGAGGAGCAGGCCGGACACGAAAAATCCGGCCAGCGCGCGCCGCGAGCCCGAGGAGGCTAGCGTGCCCTCGTCCACAAAGGCAGCGCCTTTGGCGCTGAGGCGGCCCGGGGGAGCTTCCTGCGATAGCACTTGCATATTATAGCGTCGTGGCGCACGCGCCTGGCGTGCCGCGTCGACACTCGTGTCGATGCCAGCGCACGGCGTCGAGACGAGTCTCGACACGGCACGCACGAGTGCGTACGCCACAAGGCACTAGCTGCGCTCCGTGGTCGGATCAATCGTCTTGCGGATTTCCGTGATCTTCGTTGCGGGAAACCCGCTGATTTCGGCGTGGCGGCGGATGATTTCTTCGTCCTTGGCCAGGTACACGCAGAAGGTCTTGTCGGCGGCGACAAAGGACTCGATCCACTGGATGTCGGGCCCAAGCTGGCGCAGCGCGTTGTTCGACGTCTTGGCGGCCTCGCGCAACTGCTCGCGCTCCAGGGAGCCGACCGCGGGAATGTCTCGTTCAATTAAGAATCGTTTCATAGTTCGCCTTTCGTTGCTTCGCACTAGGAGCTTGTTGAAAAACACTTCGTTTCGTGTTTTCCAACAAGCTCCTAGAGTACATCTTCGGACGCTTCGCCGAGCTTCACCTTTATATCCACGCCGCGGCCGCTGCGGTAGACGGTGAGGTCCAAGATATCGCCGGAGTGTTTTTTGCCCAGCGCGCGCGTGACGGCGTCCATCTCCGTGACCTTTTTGCCGTCGACCGCGGTGATGAAATCGCCACCGATGCCGACTTCCTGATTGCCGATCAATACCACGCGGCGCGCGCCATGAAGGCCGGCCACATCGGCCGACGACCGGGGCGCGACTTCCTGAATCAGCAAGCCTCCGGAGGTGGGCAGCTCCAGCGCCTGCGCCACGTCGCCCGCGATGTAATACGTCGAAATGCCGAGCCGCGCCGGCTTCCTTCCGGCCTTAAAATCGTCGAGCATGGTCTTCGCGCGGTTGATGGGCAGCGCGAAGCCGATGCCGACGCTGCCGCCGTTGGGCCCGTAAATCGCCGTGTTGATGCCGATGACGTTGCCCTGCGAATCGAGCAGCGGGCCGCCGCTGTTGCCGGAGTTGATCGACGCGTCGGTCTGAATCATGCCCTCCATCTTGTGATTATTTTCGGCTTCAATCGTTCGGCCGACCGAGCTGACCACGCCCGTGGTGAGCGTCCCGTCGAATCCGAACGGATTGCCGATGGCGAGAACTTTCTGCCCCACTTGCAGGCGGTCCGAATCGCCCAGATTGAGATAAGTGAGCTTTTTCTTGGGCTCGATTTTGATCAGCGCGAGGTCGTTCACGCGGTCGCGCATCAGGATGGTGGCCTTGTATTTGGTCTGGTCGGGGAGGGTCACTTCCACCTGCTGGCTGCCGCTGATGACGTGGAAATTCGTGAGAATTTCACCGTTCGGGTTGATGATGAATCCGGAGCCAAGATCTTTCGCCGCTTGCAGTCCGTACCAAAACGTCTGGCGGTAGACGGTGCTGGTGATGTAGGCGACGCTGGGGCTCGCCATCTTATAAATATCGATATTGTTGAGCTCGTCCGAGCCGAGGCCGGCCGATTGAGTGACGGCGGGGCCGCTCCACAGGGGTCCGGGACTCGCTCCTCGGCCCAGAGGCGAATTGGGCCGGGTGGTGTAATAAACGAATCCGCCGATGATCGCGGCGGCGAGAATCAGGGTTCGAAATCTCATGGCTCTCTCAAATGCTCCTTAGGGACGCATAAACGGTACGGGTCTGCTCCAGCGTATGTTCCTTGGTTCCAGACGTGTCGATGACGTAGTCGGCGTATTTCACCTTCTCTTTCAGAGGCATTTGCCGGCGTAACCGGTCCAGAACTTCCTCCCTGGTAAGGTGGTCGCGAGCGATCGCTCTATCCACTTGTTGCTCCTCATTGCAGGACGCAACGATCAGGCGATCGAAATCGCGAAAGCTTCCCGTCTCTATTATTATCGCAGCTTCGTAAACGCAGATGCCATTGGCGTCGCGCGTGGCGAAGGCTTCGGCGAGGCGGCGGGAGCGGGCGCGGACCGCGGGGTGGACGATGGCGTTGAGTTTCTTCAAGAGGTCCGGATCGGCGAAGACCTGCGCGCCCAGTTTGCGGCGGTCGATCTCACCTTCGGCGTCGAGAACGGCGGGAAATTCGGCGACGATTGCGTCGTAGGCTTCGGCGCCATTGGCCATCACCTGGTGGCCGAGGAGGTCGGCTTCAATCAGGAAGCAGCCCATTTCGCAGAGCGCTCGGCCGACGAAGGATTTTCCGCTGGCGAGTCCGCCGGTGAGGCCTACGCGAAGCATGGGAATTGTTCTCGAATTGCGCTAGGTGTTTTCATGACGTTCGGCCAGGGCCACGGTATTCGCCATCAGCATAGCGATGGTGAGAGGGCCGACGCCGCCGGGCACTGGCGTATAAGCGGTCGCCTGGCGCGCGACGTCGATGGGATGTAGGTCGCCCACCAGCACCCAGCCTTTGCGATCGAACTCCTGCTCCTTACCGATGCGGACAGCCTCCGTTCGATCGGTAACGCGGGAGGTGCCGACGTCGATGACGGTGGCTCCGGGCGCGATATATTCGCTGGTCAGAAACGCAGGTTTGCCCATGGCGGCGACCAATATGTCAGCTCGGCGCGCCTCCTCCACCAGATTCGACGTGCCGGAGTGGCAGATGGTCACGGTCGCGTTTTCCTGGAGCAGCATGAGAGCCATCGGCTTGCCGACGATGTCGCTGCGGCCCAGCACCACCGCTCGCCGGCCGTTCATGGCGATGCGATAGAACTTCAGCAGTTCAATAATGCCAGCCGGCGTGCACGCGCGCGGCGCGGGCCGCCCGGCAACGAGATGCCCCACGTTCAAGGGATGAAACCCGTCGGCGTCTTTCTCCGCGGCCACCGCTTCCAGCACGCGGCGGGAATCGATTTGTTTGGGCAGAGGCATCTGAACCAAGATGCCGTCGATGGTGGGCTCGGCATTCAGTCCTTCGATGATGGACAGCAGTTCTTCCGTGGAGACGGTGGCGGGAGGAGCGATTTTTACGCTGTGAATACCGAGCGCGGCGCAAGCTTTGATTTTATTGCGGACGTAGATTTCCGAAGCCGGATTGTCGCCGGCGAGCACTACGGCCAAGCCCGGCGGCCGGGTGAGTTTTTGAATCCTCGGTTGGAGATCGCTGAAAATTTTGTCGCGAACAGCTACGCCGTCTAAAATTTGCGCCATCTATGACGAGTTTAGCAAGGCGGGTGTCGTGATTCGCAGAAAGCGCGGCCAGCTTGTGGGGCGCGCCAATCCTGGCGGCAAGCCGGCGTTCGGCCGGCGCTGTTGGATATCGCGAGGAGCCGCCTGGAAAGGGCGGCTGCCGCCAGAATTGGCGACCCCACACGAACAGTCGTCACTTCAAGTGAAAATTGACTTCGATGGTGGCGTAGACGGCGACCGGCTCGCCGTCCTTCGTCCCCGGCTGGAAGCGCCAGTTCGATACCGCGGTGACGGCGTTGGCGTCAAGGCCCGGGTCGAGCGACTTCTTGACAACGATATTCTCGGCGTTGCCCGCGGGCGTGATCACGACGTTGAGCGTCACCGCGCCCTCGATTCCGGCATCCTTGGCCTCCTGCGTATACTGAGGCTCGACTTTCGAGAGGAGCTTCGGCTGCGTAACGCCGTCGCCAATCTTGTAGACCTTGCCTTGCGCGTGAACACTCTGCCGGGTCACGGCGATGGGGAGAATCAGCGCTATGGCGGCGAGCGCGATCGCGCAGCGGACGAAGAGGCCTGCTCCCGCGCGGCGGCGCGACGGATCCAGAATCGAGCGGACGCGCGTTTCCAGCTCCGGTTTGCGGACCATCGCGATGGCGGCGGCTGGCGCGGAAATTCCGTTCAGCCTCCGGGCGACATCGAGTAAACGGCTCGCATAATCCGACGGCTCCGCGCCGCCGGCGAGAATGCAATCGTCCACCGCGCATTCCGCTTCGTGGCGAAGCTGGAAGCCGGCCAGCCACATCAGCGGATGGAACCAGAACACGGCGGTGGTAACGCTCGCCAGCATTTGCCACAGCCAGTCGTGGCGGGCGATGTGCGCCTGCTCGTGGCGAATCGCCACGTCGCGCTCGGCGTCGGTCCATTCCATCGCGTAGGCGGGCAGAATCACGACGGGGCGCAAGAATCCCCAGGTGAGAGGGGTCGAGGCGCGGTCGCTATAAAGGATGCCGTTCTGGAGGGTCGCGGAACGGGTAATTCGCGCGGCGGCCAGAATGCCCACGATCAGCCGCGCCAGCACCAGGCTCGCGCCGGCGGTCCAGATCATCAGGAGCCAGGGCAGTTTTCGAGCCACCGCTCCGGAACCAGCGGCCACCGCGGCCGGGACCACCAGTCGCGCGGCCGAGGGGATCGCGCTTTGCGGAATGGAGAGCGCGGCCGGCACCATGGCCACGGCCAGCACCGCGGCCAGCCACACCATATGCCGAACGCCGGCCGAGGCGCGGCGGAACGCGAGTGACGCCGTCCAGGCCGCGAATAAAATCACCGTCGCTTTGAGAGCGGAATCGAGTAGCAGGTTCATGACTTCTGTTCCTTCCTTGCACGGGCAATCAAATCTTCAATCTTGTCGAGTTCTTCGGGCTTCAATTTTCCGGCCGACGCGCCCAGCAGGCTGGCCACGGCTTCGCCCGCCGAGTCGTCGAAAAAGGTCTGTAAAAGATGCTTCACCGCGTTGCGGCGCGCTTTCGCGCGGGGGACGCTGGGGGTGAACACGTAGCGTGGGCCGTCTTCCTGATGCTTCACGTGGCCCTTATCCTCCAGCACTTTGATCAGCGCGCGGATGGCGGAATAGCTCGGTGGATCGGGCAGAGCGGCCAGGATTTCGGCGGCCGTGGCGCGGCCCCGCTCGTACAGGACATCCATGATCTGGCGCTCGCGGCGGCTGAGTTTTTCCATCTATGCTAAATTTTTAGCACAGGCGGGGATGGATTGCAAGACCTAAAATTCGCTATTCTGGGGAGGGAGGGCCATTTCGCCATGACCGTGACTATCGAGCTGCCGCCCGAGATCGAGGCTAATCTTGTGGCGAAGGCGCAGGCGGAGGGTGTTCCCTTACCGCAGTACGTCACAAATCTGCTGCGAAGGCACAGCGAATTTCTTTCGCCGGCGGAGCGTGCCGCCGCGTGGGTGGAATCGGCGAAGGACCTTCCGCGCACACCCGTATTGTCGGATTACGCGATGAGCCGTGAGGGCATCTACTCCGATCACGACTAGATGATCTCCCAATGGGTTCGTTAGCGCCGAATCCCCTTGCTCACGCCAGGGGTTATAACCCCGTCCCGTGAGGGCGGGGATTCGGCGATCGGTATGCCGGGCACTTCACCGCTCGCGGCTCAGATCTAGCGAAACAGGAATATCCCGCCAGGCCCTTCGCTCTAGAAGACGCACGACGCAATGCCAGCCCGTCCACACGCAAAAGGCGCCAACAAAGGCCCGCAGCCAAACCGGCCAATCCCCGAGCCAGGGGCTAAAAACTGCAACAAGGGGAAAAATTGGTAGATTTGCCACGCCTACGGCCATTGCTGCGCCTTCGACTATAGACTTCAGCCAGGAACTTTGAACAGGAATTTGCACCGCGAGCACCATCAGCGCATCGACGGCCAGGACAGCGGTCGGCAACGTGTATCGCAGCCTTTTCCATGGGATGCGCTCGCGCCTCTTTTCGATGAACCGGGTTAGCCATCGCCAGGCACCGTACCAGGCAAGGCACGCGGCGAGCAGGAGCAGCCCATCCTGCCAGGTGAATTCTCCCGTTTCGCGCGGATCAAAGTTAACCGTCACGTCTTCCTGGGCAATCCCAGTATTCGCAATCAATGCCAGAACGGCCGCCCTTACTGGATTTTGCCCACGCAATAGAGATTTAGACACCAGTAACGCAAAGATGGCTCAATTCCCGGACGCGAGCCCTCGTAAATTCCAGCCGCAGATGGTGCTGCCCTCGAGCTTATTGCCGCCCGGGCCCGGCCAGTGGGTCTCTAAACTCAGCCACCCTTGATACCCGTCTTCGAGCAGCGCTTCGATCTGCCCCTTCCAATCCACCGACCGGGTGCCCAGCGGACCCCATTCCGGTTTGTGGTCGATCATCTTGCAATCCTTAGCGTGCACATGCGCGACGCGCTTGGGGTCCAGCACGCGATAGCCTTCGGGAATGGGAGTCTCGCCGGCCACCAGAGCGTTCGCCGGATCCCACACTACTTTCAGATTCGGATGGTCGAGCGCAGCCAGCACGCGTGCCGTCTCCCGGCCTGTTCCGATGTTGCAGGCGTGTTCGTTCTCCAGGCCGATGATCAGATTCTCTTTCGCCGCCTTCTCGGCCAGCTTGCGCAGCGACTTCACCACCGCGTCGAAACACTCGTCCGGCTTCACTGTTCGCCAATAAGAAAAGACCCGCACGATAGGCGCGCCCATTTTCTTGGCGATTGCGAAGGCGTGTTCGGTCAGGCGGGGCTGGTCTTCATAGGTGTGCTTGGAGCCGAACACGTCCTGCTGGAAGCGCGTATCGATGGCCGGCGCGTTGGGCAGCACGCATTTCAATAGTGGCGACGCGATGGAGATGATCTCGAATCCCTGCGCGTCCAGCAGTTCTTTGGCGCGAGAAAGCTCGTCGGCGGTGAGGTCCATGATGTTCTTCCCGCCCACCACGCGCAGCTCGGCGCCGGTCATGCCGATGGGCTTCATGGCTTTCAACGCGACGCTCAAGTCGGGGGAAAATTCATCCGTGATCGCGGCGATTCGTAGTTTAGGGGTCATTGATTATGCGGTTTCGATACCGGCTGCTTTTTCCAGATGACGTTCCTGAATCTCCGTCTGCCGGATCACATACTTCTGAATTTTGCCGGTGACGGTCATCGGGAAGGCGTCCACGAAACGGATCGTCTGCGGGATTTTGAAATGCGCGATCTTGCCCTTGCAAAATTCGCGAATCTCGTCGTCCCCGGCCGTTTCGCCTGCTTTCAGCTTAATCCAGGCAGCCACCGTCTCGCCGAGCCTCTCGTCGGGCAGCCCCACAACCTGCACGTCGGCGACCTTCGGATGAGTGTAAAGAAACTCCTCCACCTCGCGCGGATAAATATTTTCTCCGCCGCGGATGATCATGTCTTTCAGGCGTCCGGTGATGCGGAAATAGCCGTCCGGACGCATGGTCGCCAGATCGCCGGTGTGCAGCCAGCCGTCCTTGTCGACGGCGCGGGTCGTGGCGTCGAGATCCTGATCGTAGCCCTTCATGTTGGCGTAGCCGCGAGTGCATAACTCGCCCTGCTCGCCGATCGCGACGATCGCGCCCGTCTCGGAAACGATCTTGATTTCGGTCTCCGGGCAGGTGCAGCCGACGGTGGAGACGCGCCGCTCCACCGTGTCGTCGACGCTGGCCATGGTGATGACGGGCGAGGACTCGGTCTGCCCGTACATAATCGTCATCTGCGCGCAGTGCATTTCGTTCACCACGCGATTCATCACTTCGATGGGACAAGGCGCGCCGGCCATGACTCCTGTGCGCAAACTCGTAAAATCGAAGCGCGAAAACTCGGGATGCGTGAGCTGCGCGATGAACATGGTCGGCACGCCATAAATCGAGGTCGCCCGCTCCTCGTGAATCGCCTGCATGGTGGCGAGAGCATCGAAACTGGGCGCGGGCAGAATCAGCGTCGCTCCGGACGCGATCACCGCCATGGTGCCGATGACGCAACCGAAGCAGTGATACATGGGCACGGGCGAGCACAGGCGGTCGCACTCGGTATAGCGAAGCCCAAACGCAATGATGCGTCCGTTGTTGACCAGGTTGTGGTGCGTCAGCAGCACGCCCTTCGGCGATCCGGTGGTGCCGGAGGTGTATTGGATGTTGACAACGTCGTGGCAACTCGCGTTCAACTCAGGAATATCCACGCCATTGGCGATCATCTTATCCCACGAGTCTTCGCCCAGATAAACGACGTGTTCGAGGGCGAGTATTTCGCCGCGCGTCGCCTGCTCGAGAATATCGCGATACTTCGACCTCGCGTCCTCGCAACGCAGGAAAAGAGCCTTGATGCCGGACCGCTTCAGCACGTAGGCCAGCTCCAGTGCCCGATAAGCGGGATTCACGTTGACCAGCACGAGGCCAGCTTGAGCGCAGCCGAGTTGCAGATAAATCCACTCGGCGCAATTGGTGGCCCAGACGCCGACCCGGTCGCCGGGCGCGAGGCCCAGTCCGGTCAACCCGCGCGTGGTTTTCTCCGCTTCGCCGGCGAGCTCCTTCCATGTCAGGCGAATTTTCTGATGAGGAACGACGAGCGCCTCGCGACCGGCGAATTTTTTGGCCGTATCTGAAAAAACCTGGGGCGCAGTCTTGGTCGTCAGCGCGAACGCGGGGCCGCGAGCGTAGGATTCCATCGGGTCGATTCTACCGCACTGCGCTGTGGCGCACGCTACACCAGCATGTATTCGAACTCGTAGGAATGCTTGCCGTCGGCAATGATGATGTTCATCTTGCCGCTGAGGCCGACCAGTTCGCCGGTGCCTGAATCCGGCACCACCTTCACGCTCAACCCGGAAACCCCGCGATTCATCGTGCCGGTGTGTTGCAGCGCGAAGCTGCCGCTGTGCCCCGCGAGCGTCCCGCTCACCCTCTCCATCGCGACATAGCCGGCCGAGCCTTTCACTTCGCCCTGCACGGCCAGCATTTGCCCTTTGCTGACGGCCTCCAGATCGCCATGGAACTGCTTGTCGATGGACATCCTGCCGATGGTCTGGTCGCCGACATTCTCTTCAGTCTGAGGTTTCAACTTCACTTCGAAGGTTCCGGTTGCGGTCATAGGCTTCTATTCTCCCCGATCCGGAAGCCGCTTAAAAAGCGGCTGCAGCCAAAATTGGCCGCCCTACAAGAGCGCCTCGTCTTGCCTGCAGCCTGCTTTCAGCAGGCTCTTCGTGTGAGAAAATCGCGAGATATGAGATTCGCCTTCCTCGCCCTCCCTCTCGCCTTGACCGCCGCCAGCATCGATCAATACTTGAACGCTCCTTTCTCGTCGGCCCTCACCGCCGCGCCTTCGGGCGGAAAGGTGGCGTGGCTCATGAAGGAACGCGGCGCGAACAATATCTGGGTCGCATCGGCGCCGGATTTTAAAGGGCGCCGGCTCACTTCGATCACCGAGGACGACGGGCAGGAGATCGGCGAAATCGCCTGGACGGCCGACGGCAAATCCGTCGTTTACGTGCGCGGAGGCGACCTGGAAACCAACGGCGACAATCCCAATCCCGAAAGCCTGGTCAAGACGCCGGAAATGGCGGTCTGGATTGTTCCTTTTGACGGCGGCGCGCCGAAAAGACTGAGCGAGGGCCGCATGCCCGCCGTTTCCAAGAACGGCGACGTCGCGCTCGTGCGCAACGGGCAGATCTGGCTGACGAATCTCAATGGCGATAAGCCGGTCGAGATCGTCCACACTAAGGGACGGTCAACCGAACTGCGCTGGTCGCCCGACGGAACGACTCTCGCGTTCGTCAACGCTCGTTCGGAACACGCCTTCATTGGAGTTTTTAAAATCGGCGCGAAGAGCGTGGGCTATCTCGACCCCAGCGTCGATTCCGACACCGCACCTGTCTGGAGTTCGGACAGCCGACGCATAGCCTTTATCCGAATTCCCACGTTGACTCGCGCCGGAGGTGCGAGCCCTCAACGTGACGCCCCGCAGCCGTGGTCGATCCGCATTGGCGACTCGACCACTCTCACCGGTCGCGAAGTGTGGCGGGCGAAGGCAGGTCCGGGCAGCGCGTTTCACGCCATGGTCGCATCGAACCAGATCCTGTGGGCCGATGGCGACCGGCTGGTGTTCCCGTGGGAAAGCGACGGCTGGTGTCATTTATATTCCGTGTCATTGTCTGGTCCAGGCGAGGGAGGCGCGGCGAAACTGCTCACGCCCGGCGCGTTTGAGGTCGAGCATGTGTCGCTGTCGCACGACCGCCGCGAGTTGCTGTTCTCTTCCAACCAGGACGACATCGACCGCCGCCACATCTGGCGCGTCGGGGCTGGAGGAGGCACGGCCGCCCCGATCGTGAAGCTGAGCGAAGGCATCGAATGGGACCCTGAAGACGCGGGCAACGGAGCGGTCGCGTATCTGCGCTCCAGCCCGAAAGAGATCGGTCGCGCGGCGGTCATGACCGGCACGTCGCACGACCTTGCGCCGGAGGCGATACCTGCCGATTTTCCGGTCAATGAACAGGTCGTCCCGCAGATGGTGATTATTACCGCCTCCGACGGGATGCAGATTCACGGTCAATTGTTTCTGCCCAAAGGCGGCGGAAGGCATCCCGCGATTGTGTTCTTCCATGGAGGATCGCGACGCCAGATGCTGCTCGGCTGGCATTACATGTATTACTACTCGAACACCTACGGCATGAATCAGTATCTGGCCAGCAAGGGGTATGTGGTGCTGAGCGTGAACTACCGCAGCGGCATCGGGTACGGCCTGAATTTCCGTGAAGCGCTCAATTATGGAGCGTCGGGCGGAAGCGAATATAACGATGTGATGGGCGCGGGCCTGTACATGGCTTCGCGAGCCGACGTCGACCCGAAGCGCATCGGCGTTTGGGGCGGATCGTACGGCGGGTACTTGACGGCGATGGCGTTGTCCCGGTCGAGCGACCTGTTCGCGGCAGGCGTCGATCTGCACGGCGTGCACGACTGGTCGGCGCGGGGAGGTAGTGTGGCGAATCCGAATCTGGACCCGGAGAAGCAGCGCGAACAGGCGCGAATCGCGTTCGAGGCGTCGCCGATGGCGACGGTAAAGGGTTGGAGGTCCCCTGTCCTGCTGATCCACGGCGACGACGATCGCAACGTGAATTTCAGCCAGACGATTAAGCTGGTGGAGGCTTTGCGGAATCAGAATACCGAGTTTGAGGAGCTGATTTTCCCTGACGAGATTCACGACTTTTTGCGGGTGCAGGACTGGTCGAGAGCCATGCACGCGGCGGAGGGGTTTTTTGATAGGAAATTGTCGAAGTCCCCATAGGACGACAGATGCAGGTGATATTCTAGAGGTTCGGAGGAAGCTGCCAGTGAATCCGAGTCGGTCGTACTCGCAGCCCCTGATCTGGGCTCTCTTGCTCGCCTCAGTCGTCCGCGCGCAGGCGGACCACACGCCTCCTCAGCTGATCAGCATCAAGATCACTCCTTCGCGTGCCGACGTTTCGACTCAGGCGGTCACCTTTACCGTCGAACTCGCTATCAAGGACGACATCAGCGGCATGTCCCCGAATGGACGGGACACTAGCTATGCTGCGTTGGTAATCGTCAGCCCGTCGGGCGGGCAGCAACGCATCGTGTTTAATAAACAACTCAAGCTCGTCTCAGGCACTCCTCTCGAAGGAATCTGGTCCGCAAAATTCACGATGCCGCAGGCGAGCGAGCCCGGCGTCTGGCAAGTACAGAAGGCGCGCCTCGAGGATGGGGCGAACAATACTATCCATTTCGATCTCCACGCCACCAACGCGCTAGATCACGCCACTTTCGAGGTGGCTTCACAGCCGGCGGACGTTTCCGCTCCGCAGTTGGTGGATGTGAGCTTTTATCCGCCGTCGATCGACCCCGGGGGCTCATTGCATCAAGTGATGGTCAGAGTCCACGCCACCGACGATCTGAGCGGCGTCTCGTTCGCTCCAGACGGTCCTACAGGACCGTCGTCTCTATTTGGAGTCGTTGTTTCAAGTCCTTCGGGCGACGAGCGTTCCGCTGCCGGCCCCTACGCCAAGTGGGTCCTTATCAGCGGCACGCCTCAGGACGGAGTCTGGCAGGCTCCTCTCGACTTCCAGCGGCTGGGGAAGCCGGGAGCATGGGCCGTCAAGCAGGTTTGCCTGAAGGACGAGGTCCGCAACATTCGGTGCTATGAATCCGAGCTCAAGGCGATGGGAGTGCCGGACCTGATCGTCGTGGGTTCCGGTCCAAAACGGTAGAGGGAGGCCTGGGGCCCGCCAAATCCCCTGGCTTACGCCAGGGGTTATAACCTGGTCCCATAAGGGCGGGGATTCCGCAAAACGGAAGTCTCGTTACGCGTGCCGCGGCGGACGACCGACCCCTTCGCGCGATGCCATGGGACGCGCTTCGTTCACCACCACGATGCGTCCCATCAGGTCCTTGCCGTGGCAATTTTCGACGGCGTGTTGCGCCGCCGCGTCGTCCTGAATCTCGACAAATCCGAATCCGCGCGCCTGTCCCGTAAACCGGTCGCGCATGACGGTTACCGTGTCGACGGCGACTCCTTGGCTCGAGAAAAAATTCTGGACGTCGGTCTCATTCGCCGCGTAAGGCAGGTTCCCCACAAAGAGCTTCTTCACTATCGACTCCTCAAAACACGAAGCATTATGCCACGCACTTTTGACGAAGTAAAGGGGGTTATTGCTCGAAATAACCGGTCGCCAGTTCCGGTTTCTGTTCCAGCGCCTGGCGCCAGTAGTTGCGCGCTTCCTCGACGTTTCCCTGCGCCTTCAGCGCGTGGCCCAGGTTGAGTAACGCCTCGGCAAAATTCGGGCGTTCGGTCAGCGCTTCCTGGTAGAGACGAATCGCGTCTTCATGCTGGCCCGCTTTTTGCAGCAGCAGTCCGGTGTTGTAGAACAGCTCCGGCGTCCGCTCGCCCGCCTCGATCAGCTTGGCTTGCAGGTCGAGAGCTTTCTCCACGTCCTCGCGCTCGACAGCCAGCGCGGCTAAACCACGCAGCGCGTCGATCGAATGCGAATCCGCTTCGAGAACCGTCTCAAACGCCTTGGCTGCGCTGTCGTGATCGCCCAGGTTCCAATACGAGAGCCCGAGATTCAACTGCGCTTCCGGCCACGGAGACCGCTTGCGCACGCAGGCCTGGAAGGCTTCGGCCGCGCCCCGATGGTCGGCGCGTTGCAGGCGCAGGTAGCCCAGCCGGAACCACGCGTCTTCCCATTCCGGATTGCGGCTCAGCAGTTTTACGTACAACCGCTCGGCATCTTCTTTCTCGCCCTGTTGTTCCAGGACGCTGGCCAGGTTGTAGATGACGTCGGCCAGGTCCGGTGCGATTTGCAGCGCCCGTTCATACGATTCCCGAGCCTGTTTCAACTCGCCCAGCTCCTGCCTGACGATGCCCAGGTTCACATGCGCCTGCTTGGCGTCCGGCCGCACGCGGACCGCTTCGCCATACGCTTTGGCAGCCTGCTCCAGGTGTCCGCACTTCTGTTCGGCGACGCCCAGGTTGAACCAGCGCTCGAAATGATCCGGCGTGAACTCCACCAGCTTGGTGCAGTAGCGCCCTGCGGCTTCGTATTCGTTCGAGTGGAACGCGCAGGTTGCCAGACCTTCCAAAGCGGCCTGCGAGAACGGACGCATGGTCAGCAGTCTTTCCGAATATTGTTGAATGAGCCCGTGATCCTTCCTCGCCATGCCGATGGTGATCAGGTTCACCAGGCATTCTTCGGATTGCGGATTCTTTTCGAGGATTTTTAAGTAGAGTGCGGTCGATTCATCAAACTTCCAGAGCAATTGCAGCGATACCGCCTTGCCGAAGGTCGCCGTCTCGTGGCCAGGCTGGCGCGCCAGCACTTTATCGAAGCATCCGATGGCCGGCTCCGGCTTTTCCTGATGCAGCAGGCAGATGCCCAGGCCCAGCTGCGCCTCTTCGCGCTGCGGGTCGACTTCGAGGGCCTTGGTGAACGAATCGGTCGCTTCCTGCCAGCGGCCCAGTTTCTCGTAACAGATGCCCAGGTTGAAATTGGCCGTCGCGTGCCGCGGAGCCAGCGTCAGCAGCCGCTCGTAGGTTTTGATCGCGTCGTCGAATTGTTCCAGCTCAAACTGGATGTGCCCCTTGGCGGCAAACACTTCGGGCGTCTCCTCGCCGCTCTCGATGGCGGCATTCAACTCGCGCAGCGCTTCCTTGCGCTTTCCTTCGAGATGCAGCGACACCGATCTCGCCAGCGCCGGCGACACTGCCTTGCCGGTCGTCTTCAGCGCCGAGTCTGCTCCGTTTTTCCGTCCGCTCATGGTTGCCAACCCCCGTTTGTCGATGGAATGTTATAAGGCGCCAGGTACGCGCACAGCCGCCCCAGCATGTCGTACTGATGCGTAACCTGCACCCAGCGCAGGCGCGAAGCTTCTCCGCGCGCCGTGAAGAATCCGACGCCGCCCTTCCGCAAGCGCGACTCCGACCAGCTATCGACCAATTGCCCTTGCACCGTCAGGGCAAAAGTATCGCCGTGAATGTCCATCCGCACCCGGTACAACATGTCTTCCCGCGCGTTGATAAACGCCATCGTGTCGACGCGGTCCTGCGCCTTGCCGTGAATCACCGCGTAGCGGGTCACGCCGATGGTCGGAACCGGTCCCGGCTTGAGGACGACTAACTTCACCACGTAGTAATCGTCAAAATCGGCCGCGCGCACTACCCAGCTGAGCGCTTTTTTATCGATTAATCCTAAAAACTGCAGTTGATAGTCGGTCAGGTCGATCGAGGGCACGTAGAGGGCCAGCGGTCCTGGCCGGACAAACCCGGTCGCGTCGAAGGCCCAGTCGGTGGTGCCTCCGCGGCTGGTCCAGTCGTCCAGTCCGGCGCGAAAATCCTCGTCCAGAGCGATCGCCGCCCGGTCCACCATGCTTTGCTTGACCGCCTTGAACTCTTCGTTCAGCTTGGTCTTGAAATTTCGTTCGATTCCCCGCTTAATCCCGGCCGCCTGCGGCGGAGCGGTGAACGGAATCTTCTTCAACCGCGGCTGAAGCGCCAATCCCAGCAGGATGGGGATGCCGAACACCAGCAGCTTCAGATCGCGGGGCGCGTGCTTCCAGAAGCCCGTCACGTGCATCCAGGCCGTCGCCCCGCTCGAATCCTTGGCCTCCGGCGGGATCAGCGCTTCGATGCCGCCGCTCTTTGCCGGTTCGTCCTTCTTAGTCGCAGACGGCGCTTCGGGCGCCTTTTCGGGCGCGGGCACCGGAGACATGATATCCATCACCGGCTTCGCGTCCAGAGGCTCCAAATGCGATCGAGGCCTCACCGGCGCCGAACATAACGGCTGCGGCAGGTTTATCGACTGCACAGTGTGCGCCGGCTCCGGTTCATTCGCCTTGGCGGAGGCCAGCGGCAGCAATCCCGCCGCGCCCGGCGCCGGAATCTGGTCGACCACCGACGTCTGCCCAGCCGATGCGACCGCTGCCATCGCTTTTCGAGCCGGGATCGAAACCGCGCTCGCCGCAGGCACGCTTTCCGGCTCAATCACCGCCAGTGCCGTGATCGCATCGCGCGTCGCCACCGAATAGCGGCTTCCCGCCGCGAGCTTCAGCCTGGGACGCAGAGCCGGAGTCGACAGCTCATAGCGAGGCGATTCTCCTTCGCTGCCCATGGCCCTCAAGTTGTCGATCCAGGTTCCATGCACCAGCGGCACCTGATCGATGGAGAGCCGCCGCAATCCGGCCAGCACGGGCGCCGCCGCACCCAGGCCGCATTCCATCACCGCCAGCGGCAGCAGCACCCTTTGCGCGTTCGGGAATGGCGCCGCCGGCCACGGATCGCGACGGCCTTTCTTCGCGCCATCCATGTTGGCCGCGAACGCCGTCAGCGTCATCAGCTTCCTGGGGAACGGAACGTGATCTTCTTCGGTTTCCGGCGCAGCCTGCGGGAATCCCTCCGGAGCCACGGTTCGCGTCAAGTCGCGGCACGGCAGCAGAGTGACCGGCAGCGCTTCCACCCGGCTCGCGCCCTTCGAATCTCTCGGCTGGATGGGAATTTTCGTGACACCCGCCGTCCGTATATCGGCGAGGAACGACGACGACGCGCGCAGCGGGATTCTGATTTTCCCGGAAGGCGACAGAGGGTTTGGCTCGGCCATCTCCAGACGGTCCATCGGCCATTTCGGCTGAGGCCTGGCCAGGAAACCGACAAACCCGGCAACCGGTCCCGGCGCTTCTACTCCCGAATCAGCGGCAATCTGCGGAGCCCACAATGGGGTCTGCGGAGCCAGGTCGGATTCATAAGAATAAGGCTCGGCCGACACCATGGCCGAGGATTCATCGAACTTCGGCGCAACCTCAGGAACGATGATCCCACTCGGCGGCGGCCCCAGAATCGCTTGCACGCCCTCCGGCGGCCGAACCGCGTAGAGCGAATCGTGCGTCTGGTGCAGACGCTCCACGCCCAGCCGTTCCTGCTCCTGCCAGTACAGCTTCCTGTGCGCGGCGGAACAAAACTGCCCGCTGGTAATTTTCCGGTAAAGCGGCAGTCTCCCGTCGCAGAACAGGCATCTTATGTCACTAGACCACGACATCAATATTAATATTAAGGGCGCTTGGTGTTAAAGAACACTAAGCAAAGCCCCTATTCGGTGGGTAGGGTTTTGGCTTATAGTACCCTAAGACCTTCCTTACTATGCGCCTCAGATACTCCTCCTGAACTGTGGTAACTTGTGAGCAATTATGCGATTCGCGCTGCTTCTCGCGACCGTCACACTCGCCGCCGCGCAGGGCACGCCGCCCAAAACCGCGCCCGCCGATTATCCCGTCCACGTCCAAATGGACTCGGTCACGCTGGCCGCCGAATACCTGGTCCACTCGCTTCCTACCGCGAAAGGGACGCTGGTCGCCAACGATTATCTGGTGGTCGAAGCGGCTTTTTTCGGCCCCCTGTACAGCCGCCTGAAAATGTCTCCCGACAATTTCTCGCTGCGTATTAATGGCCGAGGAGAACCTCTTACGCCGGAACTCCCGGGCATGGTCGCCCAATCGATTAAATTCCCCGGCGTGCGCCCGCATCTGGAAACCACGGGCTCGGTCAGCGCCGGCGATGGCACGGTGACCATCGGTCCGCGCCCTCCTCAAAGCCGCTTCCCCGGCGATGGAAACGACCGCACGCCGGTCAACCAGCCTCCCACCGTGACCGAGATCAACCACGAAAACGCGGTAGAGTATCGCGTCCAAGCCGCGTCGCTTCCCGAAGGCGAGCACTCTCTTCCCCGGTCCGGCCTGCTGTACTTTTTTTATCGCGGGAAAACAAAAAACATCCGTTCCGTGGAACTGTTCTACAACGGCCCGATGGGCAAGGCGACGTTAAAACTTCTGCCCTGACTTGTCCGATCGCTCCCTACGGTCGCGGCTCGGTAAGCAACTTGATTTACGTAACGCCGATTCTGAGCCGCGACCACAGGGAGCGATCTCTGCGAGCGCGAACAGCGTGTACGATAAAATCATGGGCCGCTTCGCCATCCTGTTCATTCCGTTTTTCCTCCAAGCCCAACCGGATGCACGAGACCTCCTGCTCCATTCCAACGACGCCATCAAAAAGTATTCCAGCTACCAGATCCACTCGCTCAGTGAGCTCGAGACCACCGGCGGCAACAACACGCATCTGGAAATGCCGGCCGTCATCAGCGTCCGCCGGCCGGACCGCATGCGCATCGAATCGCAGAACGGCGCAACCTCCATGACCGTGGTCAGCGACGGCTCCCACACTTACGTCTATCTCGACCAGCAGAAAAAATACATCCGCCGCGCCGCCACCAGCTCGCCCGAATCCGCCCTCGGCGAAAACGGCGTCCTTAAAAATCTTCCCGATATCTCCACCTTCATTAACGACGTCAAAGTCACCGGCGAAAAAACCATGGAGATCGATCAGCAGACCTACGAATGCTGGATCGTCGAAGCCCATTACGACACCATCAAGCTCCCTGACCAGCAGTTGACCATCACCAACGCCGTCCAAATCAGTTGGATCTCGAAAACGCTCGGCCTGACGCTTCAGAACGGTTTCACCGCTCACCTGGTGGTCGGGAGCCTTCCCGAACCAATAGAAATGACGCAAGCCACCACCACCGTCAGCCTCTCTCTTAATAAGGATCTTCCCGATTCCCTCTTTGTCTTCACCCCTCCCGCCGGCTCGAGTCAAACCGCCGACTGGACCCTCCCCGGCATCGTCAAGCCCGACGTCGAAGGCAAGCCGGCGCCGGAGCTTAAGGGCGCTCCTCCCACCAAAGGAAAGGTGGTGCTGCTGGACTTCTGGACCACCTGGTGCGGCCCCTGCCGCAAGGAATTGCCGGTGCTGGAAAAACTCCACAAGGAGTTCCGCGCCAAGGGTCTGGTCGTCGTCGGGATGAACGTCGGCGAGGACAAGGAAACGATCTCGAAATACCTCGCCAAAGCCGGCCTGACCTACCCGTCCCTTCAGGTAACCGCCGAGGACGAGCTGTTGAAATCTCTTTCGGTAAACGCCTTCCCCACCCTGATCCTGATCGACCGGACGGGGAAGGTTGCGCTCTATGAAATAGGAGCCAAAGGCGAACCCGCCCTCCGTGCCGCGCTCGCCAAACAGGGCATCAAACCGACGCCCGTCCCACCAGGAACCAAAGCAAAATGAAACGATATCGCCCCCAATCGTCATTACGTTACATGCGAGCAGCGCTGTTGATCGCGTTAGCCTGCGGATGGGCATCCGCGGAGCCCAACTGGGCGACCGTCAAAAGCCTCACCATTGGCGGCGAAATAAAGGTATTGGCCGCCGGCGGCAAGTCTTTCCGGGGCCAGCTGCAAAGCGTCACCGACGATTCGCTGGTCGTGTTGGCCGCCAACACGCAGCAGTCGCTCACCCGCACTGAGGTTCTGAAAATCTCCGTCAAGGGTGAGAGCCATCGGAAGCGCAACGCATTGATCGGCCTGGGCATCGGCGCGGGCGCGGGGGTGGGAATCGGCGCGGCCGTGGACGCCTCATGCACCGGGTTCTGCGTCGGGGGCAAAAACCTCGGCAAAGCCGTACTCACCCCTCTAGGCGCGCTCCTCGGAACCATCATCGGAGCGGTCTGGCCCACCGGCACCTGGCACGACGTCTACCGCTCGAAGTAGCGCGGCGTGTTAATCTAATACTTTGCGTCGAACCTATGCCCGCGCGGATGAGCGAGACGTTCGTCCTGCGTACGTATCCCTTCCGGGAATCGGATCTGATCGTCAGTTTTTTAACACGCGATCTGGGGAAACTGCGCGGTGTCGCCCGGCGAGCTCGCCGGCCGAAGAGTCCTTTTGGGTCGGGTTTGGAACGGCTGTCCCACGTCCGGATGGCTTACTTTCAGCGTGAGAATGCCGAACTGGTCAATCTCTCCGGCTGCGAATTGATTCAATCGCAGTTCATGATGCAATCGGATTACGCGCGAAGTGTTGCGCTGGATTATTTCACTGAGGTCGCCGAGCAATTGTTGCCGCCGCACGAACCAAACGAAAAATTTTTCCGGTTGCTGACGGCCGTGCTGGCAGACCTGCGCGGCGAGGGCAACGTCTGGCGCGCAATCGCCTACTTCACGTTGTGGTCGGTGCGCCTGACAGGCGTCCTGCCCGAACTTCGCGTGAGCGATGAGACAGCCGAAATCGTCGGCGAAATGTTCGGGAGGCCCATCACTGACTTGACCCCTCGTGAATGGACGAAATCGACCGCGCAGGACCTGCGCCGAGGTTTAGTCCGCACCATGGAACAACACGTAGAACGCCGTTTTTTAACGGTCCCGTTACTGGAGGCTCTCTAAAAAACCTTCCCATGGATTCTTTTCAAGAAACAATTCTCAAACTGAAGCACTACTGGTCCGACCGGGGCGCCATTATCACCGAGCCTTACGACGTCGAGGTCGGCGCGGGCACGATGTGCCCGGAAACATTCCTGCGCGTGCTGGGTCCGAAGCCATATCGAGTAGCGTACGTCCAGCCCAGCCGCCGCCCGGCCGACGGCCGCTACGGCGACAATCCGAATCGTCTGTATAAACACCAGCAGCTGCAAGTCATCCTGAAGCCTTCGCCGGCGGATGTTCTCGACCAATACCTGGCGAGCCTCGAAGCCATCGGCATCGACCTGTCGAAGCACGATATTAAGTTCGAAGAAGACAACTGGGAATCGCCGACGCTGGGCGCATGGGGCGTCGGCTGGCAGGTGATGCTCGACGGCATGGAGATTACGCAGTTTACGTATTTCCAGCAATGCGGCGGGATCGATCTGGACCTGGTGCCCGCCGAAATCACCTACGGGCTGGAGCGGTTGGTCGCGTTTTTGCAAAACGTCGACAGCGTCTACGATATCGAGTGGACTAAGGGCGTCAAGTATCGAGACGTGCGTTTCGCCGAAGAACTGCAATTCAGCGTCTGGAATTTCGAAATGGCGGATGTGGATCGCCTGTGGCGGCTTTTCGCCGAGCACGAAGCCGAGTGCAAGAGTCTGCTCGCGCAATACGAAAAGTATCCGGATAAGCACCGGTTCCCGGTGTTGCCGACGTACGACCAGGTGCTGAAGTGTTCGAACTTGTTTAACCTCCTTGATGCGCGCGGAGCAATCAGCGTAACGGAGCGGGTGGCGGTGATTAAACGCGTCCGGGACCTGGCGGTGGGCACTGCGAAACTGTGGGCGGCTCAACAGGAGCTCGTATGACGGGCCTTGTAGGGCGGCCAATGTTGGCTGCAGCCGACTTTCAGTCGGCTCTGTTGACGCGATACGCCACTCGAAGAGCCGACTGGAAAGTCGGCTGCAGGCTGATAGCCCGCCCTACAAAACACGTATGAACTTCTTGTTAGAGATCGGCACCGAAGAAATCCCGCACTGGATGATCCCCGGGGCGCTGGGGCAGCTGGCGAAACTCGATTTGTTTGGGGCGACGCCGACGGTTGACGCAACGCCGCGACGTTTAGTCGTGCGCGCCACGGGGCTGCCCGATCGCACCCCCGACCAGGAACAATTAGTAAAGGGCCCTCCCCTCTCCGCAGGCGACAAAGCCGCGGCGGGCTTTGCGAAAAAGCAAGGTGTCGAGCTGTCGGCGATGCAAAAGGTGGGCGATTACTATGAACTGCGCAAGCAAATTCCCGGACGCGCCGTCCGGGACTTGCTCGCCGAGTCTCTGCCGACCTCGATTCTCGGAATTCAGTGGCCGAAGACGATGTACTGGGGTACCAAGGGATCTCCGCGCTTCATCCGGCCGATCCGATGGATTGTCGCGCTGCTGGGCAATGAAGTGATCGACTTCGAAGTGGCCGGCGTGAAGAGCGGCAATCTTTCGCGCGGGCATCGCGTGCTGGCGAACAGGCAAGTGAAAGTCGATTACGCGACATTTGACGACGCGCTGCGCGCGATGCACGTGCTGCTGAGCGCGGAACAACGGCGGGCGAAGATCGAGACCGAAGCGCGGGCGCTGGGAGCGACGATCGATCCGGATTTGCTCGAAACGCTGACGTACATAACCGAATTTCCAGCGGCGATCAAGGGCGATTTCGACCCGGCGTATTTAGAACTGCCGGCTGAAGTGTTAACCATGGTGATGCGGCATCACCAGAAATACTTCGCGGTGGAGAGCGCTCCAGGCGTGCTGGCTCCGCATTTCGTCGCGGTGATGAATGTTCCTGGCGATCCGGATGGTTTGGTCAAGCGCGGGAATGAACGGGTGCTGAAGGCTCGGTTCAACGATGCTCGGTTCTTCTGGGAAGTCGACCAGAAGAAGAAGCTGGCGGATCGGGTCGAAGATCTTTCGCATGTGACGTTCCAGGCCAAGCTCGGAAGCTATAAAGATAAAACGGAACGGCTCGTACTGTTGGTGAAAGAACTAGGCGGCGATGAGCATGCGCAGCGCGCGGCGCTGCTTTCGAAGGCCGATCTGACCACGGAAATGGTGAAAGAGTTCACTGACCTGCAAGGCATCGTCGGCGGGCTCTACGCCAAACACCAGGGCGAAAACGACACAGTTTCGAAGGCGATTTACGAGCACTACAAGCCTCTCAGCATGGAGGATTCGATTCCTTCCACGCGCGCCGGGCAGATTCTGGCGATGGCAGACAAGCTCGACAACCTGCGCAAGTTTTTCCAGATCGATATGGTGCCGACGGGATCGAAAGACCCATTCGCGCTACGCCGCGCGGCTCAGGGAATCGTAAAGATTTTGGTCGAGGCAAAGCTGTCGTACACGCTCGCACAACTGATGGACAACGAGTTTATGCGAGAGCGTGTGCAGTATTATTTCCGCGAGATTCGGGGTTTCAAATACGACGAAGTAAATGCTGTGATGGTCGCTGGGATCAGCACGCTGGCTGATTTTGAAGCGCGGCTGATCGCGCTTTCGACCATCCGAAAAACTCCTGATTTCGAGGCCCTTGCCTCTAGCTTCAAGCGCATTAAAAAGATCCTTGTCCAGGCGAACTTTGATCGGCCGGAGCGGATGAGCCTCGACACAGGCGAAGACGCAGACAAGAGGCTGCTCGCGGAATACCGTGCGGTAGTTCCAATCGTGGACAAGGGCGGCGACTATCTCTTATCTTTGAAGGCAATCGCTTCCCTCAGGCCGGCTGTTGACAACTTCTTCAACAAGGTTCTAGTCAATTCGCCTGATCATTTCGTCCGCGAATACCGGTTATCACTTCTTTACTATTTACGAAGAGACCTATCCACGATCGCCGACTTCTCGGAGATCGTTACTTCAGGAGACCAAAAATGAAAAACTACGTGTTTAACTTCGGCGCTGGTAAAGCCGATGGCGATGGGAAGATGAAAGATGTTCTCGGCGGGAAGGGCGCTGGATTGGCTGAAATGTCGCGCGCGGGCGTGCCTGTCCCGCCGGGATTTACCATCTCCACCGAAGTCTGCAACATTTACTTCCAGAATGGGAACTCCGTTCCTACAGAGATCAACGATCAGGTTTTGAAGGCGCTCGCGAAGCTCGAAAAGACTATCGGCAAGAAGCTGGGCGACCCCGCGAATCCGCTGCTGGTCAGCGTGCGCTCGGGCGCGAAATTTTCCATGCCCGGCATGATGAACACCATTCTCAACCTGGGTCTGAATGATGAGACGACCGAGGGTCTGGCCAGGCTGACCAATAATCCGCGCTTCGCGTACGATTCGTATCGACGGTTTATTCAGATGTTCGGCGAAGTGGCGCTCGACGTTCCCATGGAGAAGTTCGACCATATCTTCGATAAGCAGAAACACAAGGCGAAAGTGAAGTCGGATACGGACTTATCCGCCGACGATTTAAAGGCGATTATCGCCGAATACAAGAAAGTAAAACCGTTTCCGCAGGATGCGCATGAACAGCTGGCCATGGCGCGCGACGCGGTGTTTCGCTCGTGGTGGAACCCGAAGGCTTCTTATTACCGCAAGATGGAAAAGATCCCCGATGAAATCGGCACCGCGGCCAACGTGCAGGCGATGGTTTACGGCAACCTGGGCGATACATCGGCCACCGGAGTCGGCTTCACGCGCGATCCGGCGACCGGCGAGAACACCTTTTATGGCGAGTTTTTGATCAACGCGCAGGGCGAGGACGTGGTTGCGGGCATTCGCACTCCGGAGCCGATCACCGATCTCGAAAAACTGATGCCCGCGGCGTATAAGCAACTGCGCGAGATCACGTCGAGCCTGGAAAAACATTACAAGGACATGCAGGACTTCGAGTTCACCATCGAAGACAACAAGCTGTACATGCTGCAAACGCGCAACGGCAAGCGGACGGGCCCGGCGGCGGTTCGCGTGGCAGTCGAAATGGTGGAAGAAGGGCTGATCGACAAGAAAGAAGCCGTGCTGCGCGTGCAGCCGCAACAGCTGGATCAGTTACTCCACCCCGTCTTTGATAGTGCATCGCTGAAGGCGTTAAAGCTCGTTGCCAATGGAATTGCGGCGTCGCCGGGAGCGGCTGTGGGTCGCGCGGCGTTCTCGGCCGACGATGCTGTAGAGCTGGCGAAAAACGGTCCGGTCATTTTAGTTCGCAAAGAAACCACGCCCGACGATATTCACGGCATGGACGTGGCGAAGGGAATTTTAACCGCGGTCGGCGGCAAGTCGAGCCACGCGGCAGTGGTCGCGAGAGGCATGGGGCGTCCGTGCGTGGTGGGCGCGGGCACGCTGCAAATTTCCGAGCGCGGGAAGAATTTCACGACCAAGGCCGGCGGGAAAGAGATCACGGTGAAGGAGGGCGACTGGATCTCGCTCGACGGCACGACAGCCAACGTCTATCTGGGCAAGGCCACAACGAACGATCCAGATCCGAATTCGTCGTACTTCGGAAAGCTGATGCACTGGGCCGACGAATTCAGAGGAACGTTTGGTGTCCGCGCCAATGCGGACATCCCACGCGACGCGAAGGCCGCGCGGCTGTTTGGCGCCGAGGGCATCGGGCTGTGCCGCACCGAGCACATGTTCTTCGCGGAAGACCGTATTCCTCACGTGCAGGCGATGATTCTGGCTCGCGATGAGAAGACGCGTCGCAAGGCCTTGCAGAAACTTCTGCCGATGCAAAGGGCTGATTTCGCGGGTCTGTTTAAGGCTATGGACGGCTTTCCCGTCGTGATTCGCACCTTGGACCCGCCGCTGCATGAGTTTTTGCCGAAGCGCGAAGACCTGATGGTGGATCTGACACGCTTACCGTACGTCGACATCAAAATCAAGAAAGAAATGTCGGAGAAATATCGCATCCCGGTGGCCGAATTAAAGAAAAAGCTGCCGGAATTGCTGCATCGCGTGGAAGAGCTGCATGAGTTCAATCCGATGCTGGGGCATCGCGGCTGCCGGCTCGGCATCACTTATCCCGAAATCACCGAAATGCAGGCGCGGGCGATTTTCGAGGCGGCGGCGCAGGTGGCGAAGAAGGGCGTGAAGGTTCTGCCGGAGGTCATGATCCCGCTCATCGGCAGCGCGAAGGAGCTGGAAAATCAGAAAGCCATCGTCGATAAAGTGGCCAAGGAAGTTCTGACGAAGGCCGGCTTGCCGAACCTGCATTATATGGTCGGCACGATGATCGAGATTCCGCGGGCGGCGATTACGGCCGATAAAGTGGCCGAGTTCGCCGAGTTTTTCAGCTTCGGAACCAACGATCTGACGCAGACCACCATGGGCCTGTCGCGCGACGACTATACGAAGTTTTCGAAAGAGTACGAAAACCTGAAAATCTTCTCGGCCGACCCGTTCGCGGCGATCGACCAGGAGGGCGTCGGCAAGGTGATCGAGATGGCGATCAAGCTGGGACGGAAGACCCGGCCCGATCTCGAAATCGGCATCTGCGGCGAACACGGCGGCGAGCCCAGCTCGGTGGAATTCTGCTACCGGGTGGGGATGAACTACGTGTCGTGCTCGCCGTACCGGGTGCCGATCGCGAGATTGGCAGCGGCGCAGGCGGCGATTTCGGGAGGGAAGGCGGAGGCTAGCCGGACGGCGTAGGTTTATTGGTGGGTGGCGCGGGGTTTAGCCGCGGGCTGAAGCCGGCGCTGCAAGCTAAAGCTCGCGCCACCAAACAGACCACGAAGGAAATTCCGTAGGAGGGCAGCAACCACGGGTGCCCCCATGAATCCTCGGCCGTCCCGGACCGCCAGAATCGAATAAACGCGGGGACTCCGACCCCGCATATGAGGCTCAGCGTGCCTGCCCAATCGAACGCTTGAGGCTGGTGAAATTTGCGGCGCATCAGCGCGTCCACCGTCAGAATCGCGGCGAATGCCGCCAGGATTTCGGTGCTGCGTTCAGCCACCCGCGCCATTACTTCCCAATCGGAATGCACGGAATACCAGACGATCGCGCTCACCAAGCAGCCGAAGGGAATCCATGAGAACCGCGGAGGAATCCAGCGGACCGTCGCGACTTCCTTTAGTGCGGCGACGCTGAATCGCAGCACGCCGAGGATCGTGACGGAGAAAATCAAGAGAATGGCTTTTTCGCGCACATGCGTCGTTCCAGATGCGAGCGACACGAAGATGTTCTGGAAGCTGCCTGGCCGATAGAACCCGGACGCATACGTCGCTACGCTGAGGATCGTCACGACGAAAAGCGTTGCCGCCAGCGGCGTAGCGATGCCCATCAGCGCCGTCATCGCGACCGCTTTCCTGTTGGCGAGCCGGGCGCCGAAGATGGCCGCCAGCAGCGCCAGTGGAGCGACGTAGAAGCTGATATCCGAAAAGCTCCGCCACGCGTCTTCGAACAGAGAGTATTGGCTGTGCGACTCGAATCCCATCGGAATTGCGAACCAACCGGAGCGGACCCGGATCAGCGCTGCAATCATGATCGCCGCAGCCAACCGAATGGTGACTCGGGCCAGCGCAGAACTGATCCTGACACTCTGGCAACCAGTCAGGTAGACGAGCAGTAGTATGGCACCCCAAATCGTGCCGAGTTCGATCGCGGGCCGCGGAGGGTTCGCGAGACCCAGAAACAAGCAGACGAGCGGCAACAGCCGCGAGATCCACGTGACCAAATAGACCGCGCACGCCATCTGCACACAGAAGCCCGGGACGGTTCCGAACGCAGAGGCCAGCATCAATCGAAAGGAGCCTGCCGCCTGCGCGGCGAGAGCAGGGCCGACAAAGAAGAGCGCGGCGCACGCGAGTCCGAACACGGAGGACGCCGCAAAGGCAGACGGAGGCCAGTTGAACCTCCACAGATCATGGTCGTTCAGCAGCCAAAAGGCGGCATTGAAGAAGAGCGCGGCGAGGATTGGCGCGAGGGCGCGCCAATCCAATTGCGAAGTGGGATCGTCGATTTCTAGCCAACGGACTCTCAACACTTTTGAGTTTAGACACCGCGGAGTGGATGGAGTTCCTCAGCTCTTTGTGGGTCGCGGCGGATCTGGTCGCCGGCTGAAGCCGACGCTGCAAGCTGAAGCTCGCGCCAGCAGGACCAGGCGCTGGACCATCGAAACGCGTCTGGAGTGGCGGCGAGGCCTGCTTTTCCTGGATTATTTTCAATATGTTTCCATGAGGAGCAATTCCACGACGATTTTTGCGGTGAGCCCGTGGAGGACTTCCTCAAAGAGCGGAAATAAGCGTGAAACGGGAGGTAGACTTAAATCACCTTTCATTACTAGGGAGGATAGTAATTTATGCCGGATCCAACCGATTTAGCCGCGAAAGCCAGTTTTGTGTTTCGCGGGACCGTACAACAACTGAATGCTTCGACGCTGCCGGAGGTCGCGGATAAATCGAAGACCGCGATTGTGCGGGTTGACCAGACGATTCAGTCGCCGCAGGTTTTGAGCCATTACACCGGGCAGAATATTACCGTACAACTGGCCGAGCCCGTTACCGCGGGGCAGCAGGCGGTGTTTTTTACCAATGCATGGCTGTTTGGAAACGCCGGCGTCGCGGTGCGGTCGCTGGGTCATGTGGCTCCCAGTCCGGAGACGATGGCGATGCATCCGGAGGGCAGTGATCCAGTGACCAACCTCGAGGATCGCGATGCGCGCGCGCATTTCGACGCGGCGGAAATGGTGATTTCGGGGACCGTTTCCAGCGTGCGCACGGTCCCCGAGGCGAAACCGGACAGGGCTCCGCGGGAGCACGATGCGGATTGGCGCGAGGCGACCATCGAGGTCAGCCAGGCGCACAAGGGAGGCGTGGGGGAAAAGGAAGTGCTGGTGCGGTTTCCCGCCAGCCACGACCGCATATGGCACAAGGTGCCGAAGCTGAAGGCGGGCGACAAAGGGCAGTTCGTGCTGCACAAGCCGTCGGGGCCGGACGCGGCATATTACACGCTGATTCGGGCCGAGGATTTTGAGCCGGAATCGAAACCGGGGCCGATGCACAGGCTGGTCGGCAACATGGAGGTGCGGTGATGCCCACCTTTACCGTGGTCAACATTATTCCTCGCTCTCTGAGCGGCGAAACGCACCAGGATAGCGAGCCGAACCTGGCGGTGAATCCGGCGAATCCGTTGCAGATGGTGGCGTCGGCATTTACGCCGAATCCGGCCGGGTCGGGCGATGCGCCGGTTTATGTATCGAACGACGGAGGGAACACGTGGACGTTGCAGGCGATCGTCCCGAGCGACCAGATGACGGCCGACATCACCATTCGCTTCGGCGGCAACGGGAATTTGTACGCGGGCATTCTGCGGACGCCGTTCACGGCGCAGGATGCGCAGGGGAATCCGATTCCGACGCTGAATATTCTCCGCACTGGCAATGTGCTGAGCGGCGCGGAGATGCAAGTGCTGGTGACGCGTACGGGCGCGGGCGTGGATCAGCCGTACATTCAAGCGGCGGCCGCGGGCGCGACCGACGTGGTGTTCTGTGGCAATAACGATTTCAACAACAACCCGCAGTCGGCCAACATGGATTTTTCGAACGACGCGGCGAATGCGACGCCTCCGTTCAAAACAACCGTCGTCGACGTGCGCGCGGGCGAGGGAGACGCGCCTTCGATACGTCCGGCCATTCATTCAGATGGCACAGTGTACGGAGCGTTTCTATCGAGGATCAGCGGATCGGCCGATGCGTCGCTGCGGTACAACGTGGTGGTGGTGCGCGACGACCATTTCGCCACGGGCGCGACTCTGTTCGCGGCGTTGACCGACCCGAGCGACGGCCAAGCGGGCAGGATCGTGGCGGCGAACCGGCTGATTCCGTTTTTGAACGAGCCGTACCTGGGGCAGGAAAGGATCGGCAGCACGCTGACGATTAACGTCGACCCAAGGCCGGGGCAGAGCGGGACGGTTTATGTCGCGTGGGCCGACCAGGTGGGCAAGAACGATTACACGATTCACCTGGCGATGTCGGCGGACCGAGGCGCGACGTGGTCGGCCGATTTGTTGACCATCACCAATGCGACGAATCCTGCGGTGGCCATCAACAGCAACGGCATGGTGGCGTTCGTGTATCAGCAATTGACCGGCGCGTTCAAGCCGCAGAAGGTAAGCGCGGCGAACCGCTGGGAGACGCACTTCCGGACGTCGACCGACAATGGCGCGACGTGGACGGATCAGACGCTGGCGACGGTGCCGGCCAGTCAGCCTCCGAATCCGGGTCCGGATGGGAACACGTTCCTGCCGTACCTGGGGGATTATCTGCACCTGATGGCGGTGGACGTGAATTTCTACGGAATTTTTTCGGCGAACAATACGCCGGATCCGGCAAATTTTCCGGCCGGCGTGACGTTTCAGCGCAACTGCGACACGACGAAAAAGGTGCTATTCGACGTGGATGGGACGACGCCCGTTGATGTTTCGATTGACCCGTTTTTCTTCAAGGTCGCGCCGTAGTTGGCGAAGATTACCAGGCTGCTGAAAGACCGCTCCCTGTGGTCGCGGCTCGGTAGATCCGGTGTTATGCGACGCGTGGAGAAATCCGGCGGATCTGCCGATAGCTAAAAATATCTATGTCCGCTCCCGTTTCCGGCAATTTTCAGGATCATTACAGTCTTTTTGGGATCGAGCCCAACGCGGATGCGGAGACGATTCAGGCGGCGTACACCAGGCTGGCGGAAAAATATCATCCGGACAATCCCGTGAGCGGGGATGAGCACAAGTTCGAGTGCGTAAACCAGGCGTATGAAGTATTATCCGACCCGCAGTTGAGGGCGGCGTTCGACAAGGTGAAAGGCGTGGACCTCGAAGGGACCCCGAAATTCACCGGGGCGGAATTTTTCCGCGAGCTGGCGCAGAGCGCGGCGCTCAGAGCGGCGGTCCTGTGCATTCTCTATGACCGGAGAAGAGTCAAATCCTTCAAGCCGAGTTTGTCGATGCGTCATCTGGAAGGGATGCTCCACGTGGGCGGAGAAACGTTGAATTTCGCGCTGTGGTACCTGAAAAAACGCGGGCTGGTGGTATACGACGACAAGAGCGCCATGGAGATCACCGTGGAGGGGATGGACTTTCTGGAACAAAACAGGCCGACTCCGGAACAGGTGATGGCGTTCATCCGCAAGGATGCGCTGGCCGAGCAGGAGCCGCTGCCCTTGCTGGCGCCGGAGAGGCCGGCGATTGGGGAGAGTACGATGGCGGAGCCGCTGCTGAACGTGTTGAGCCGGGCGCTGCAACGGAGCACTCCGGCGCAAGAACCTCGGCCTGTTAAAAAGTCTTAGGCGCCTCGCGTTTTCAGCATCGCCGCGATTTTTTCCACCAGTGCGGCGACCGGAAACGGCGCGGGGAATATTTCGAGCTTCTCCAGCTCCGCGCGGATTTGAATACGGTCGTCGGCGGGAAGACCGGCGAGCTCCAGGGCCGACATGCTGGGATTTTTCCCGCGCAGATACCTGGCGGCCTCATGCCCGGGGATGTTTCCGATATAAGGACTGATGATCAGCAAATCGACCGGAGTTTCGGCGAGGATCTCGACGGCACTGCCCAAATCGCCGGTCGCCAGGACGACATGACCGGCGACGGTCAGCGCTTCCGCGACCACGGCGCGGGCAACGGGCTCGGAACTAAGCAGCAGGACGGTTGCGGGCAGCATCACCCTTGATGTTAGCGCGCCGGAACTTCCAGAATCCGACGGCGCCCCATCCGCCCACTACCAGGTATTGCAGAGCCTGCACCAGCAGGATGTAGCCGACGGCATCGGTGCGGCTGATGCCGAACGGAACCAGCACGCTGACGGCGACGAATTGATAAATCCCGACGTAGCCCGGCGTAGAGGGCAAGGCGCTGGCCAGGCCCAGTCCGGCGAGCAGCAGGTAGGCGACCGGTACTTCGATCTTCAAATCGATGGCGCGCCCGGCTACGACGGCGACCAGAGCGTCGTTGGACCAGATGACGACGGTCATGGCGGCGAAACCGCTGAGGCGCCTCCCGTCGTGGAAGGCGCGAATGCCGAGGATGATGTGTTCGAGGATGGAGTGCAGCTTTTCGCGGATGGCGTGCGGGGTGAGGCGGTCGATCAGCCAGTCGCCCAGGAAGGAAAAGCGGGGCGCGAGCGCGAAGCCCAAAATTCCGCAGGCGCCCAGAATCGCGAACGGCCGCGACGCGTGCGCCAGCCAGCCGGGTTGTTCGGGAAGTGTCAGCAGGGCGATGGCGCTGATGGCCACCAGCGTGATCGCATCGGCGACGCGTTCGGAAAGCGCGGTGGTCAGCACATAGGCGCTGCTGAGTCCGGAGCTCGCGTGGATCATGTAGGTGCGGATCAGTTCCCCGGCGCGCGCGGGCAGAAAATTGTTGCCGAAATATCCGGCGGAAGTGGCCCAGAACGCGTTGGCCACCGTGACTGGGCCCTCAGAGCGCAGCAGAATTCTCCATCGCACGGCGCGCAGAAACATGCTGAGCGTGGAGACCGCGCAGGCTACGGCAAGATAGACGGGACTGGCGGCCTCGAGAAGTTTCCACACGCCCCGCCAGTCGATTCCGCGCAGCGAATAATAGAGCAGCACCGCGGCCAGCGCGAAGGCTGCCACCATGGAGACGGCCTTCCACGTTGACACGGGCGATGCGCGAGAACTCACTCGAACCTCAGCAACGCCTCTATGACACGGTCCTGCTGCGGTTCGGTCATCGAATGATAAAGCGGAAGAATGATGGACCGCTGCTGCGCGCGCTCACTTTCTTCCAAGCCGGTCCAGCGGGCGTTTGCGCCATCGGCGTAGGCGGGTTCCAGATGCGCGCACATGACGCCGCGGCGCGTGGAGATGCCGCGTTCGAGGAGCGATTGCATCACGTCGATTTGATTCAAATGGCTGGACAGCCGCACGCAGAAGCTCTGCCAGTTGCTGCGCGCCCACTGCGGTTCGACAGGCGAGGTGAAGGCGCTGCCTTGGAGACGGTCGCGATAACGTTGGGCGAGAAATCTCCGGCGCTCGATGATCGCGCCGAGCCTTGAAAGTTGGACGCGTCCCACCGCGGCCTGAATATCGGTCATGCGGTAGTTATAGCCGATTTCATCGTAGCTTTCGAACACCACCTGGCGCGAGGAATGCCGCGCGACATCCGATATGTTCATGGCGTGCTGGCGCAGCAGGCGGAACGCGCGGTCGTAATCCGCGTTCGCGGTGGTGATCATCCCGCCGTCGCCCGTGGTGACCAGCTTTCGCGGGTGAAAAGAGAAGCACGCGATATCAGCGCACGGCTTACCGATTCTTTCCCAGCTTCCGTTCCAATGAATCTCGCTGCCGATGGCGCAGGCGGCGTCCTCGATGAGCGGAAGGTCGTGTTTGCGCGCGATGGCGAGAATGGCCGCCAGGTCGCACGGCATGCCCATCTGATGGACGCAGAGAATCGCCTTGGTGCGCGGCGTAATCGCGTCGGCGATCAACTGCGGGTCCATGTTGAAGGTCTCGGGCTCGATATCGACGAACACCGGAATCGCGCCGCAATAACGGATGGAGGACGCGGTGGCGATGAACGAGTGGCTCACCGTGATCACTTCATCGCCCGCGCCGACACCCACGGCCAGCAGCGCCAGATGCAGGGCGGTGGTGCAATTCGAAACGGCACACGCGTGCTCCGCGCCCACGGCCGCGCGAAACTCGGATTCAAACGCCGCGACCTCCGGGCCTTGCGTCACCCAGCCGGAGAGAATCACGCGCCGCGCCGCATCGGCCTCCTCTTCGCCCAGCAGAGGCTTGGCGACGGGGATGGATTCCAAGAGTGTCGCTTCAGGCATGCACTTCCTGTTTCTGGTTCTGCCACCAGGTGACCAGCTCGCGAAGGCCTTCGGGCAACGTGATGCTCGATTCGAAGCCCAGCATCCGCCGTGCTTTTTCAGTGCCGGCGAGCCTCCGGGGAACCGGATTCACTTTGCGTTCCGGCCCGAATTCGATGGCCGCGGTCGATCCCATTTCGACGAGCAGAATTTCAGCGAGTTGCTTGAGACTGGTCTCGACTCCGCTCGCGACATTGAAAACTTCATCGGTCGCATCCGACTTCGCGGCCAAAATGTTCGCGCGCGCGATATCACGGACGTGAATAAAATCCATGGTCTGCTGGCCGTCGCCGAAGATGAGAGGACCCTGGCCGGCGGCGATGCGGTCCATCCATCGCACCAGCACTTCGGTATACGCGCCGGTCATATCCATGCGCGGGCCGTAGACGTTGAAATAGCGCAGGGCGACGTAATTCAGCCCGAACATGTCGTTAAAGCTGCGCAGCATGCCTTCATTGAACGCTTTCGCCGCGCCGTAGAGCGTGCGGTTGTGGTAGGGATGATGCGATTCGTCGGTGGGAAATTCGCCGGCCAGCCCGTAGACCGACGCCGAGGAGGCCGCAACCACTTTTTGCACTTTCGCGTTCACCGCCGCTTCCAGAACGTTGAATGTTCCGGTCGACAGCACGTCCAGCGCGAGCCGGGGCTCCTGCGCGCACAAAGTGATCCGGATGGCGGCCTGGTGAAAGACGATGTCGATGCCGTGCATCAGCTCGGCGAGCAGCGCGCGGTCGCGAATATCGCCATCGACGATTTTGACGAGTCCACTTTTCGAAGCGTGCGCGAGATTCTCGCGCGAGCCGCGCACGAAGTTGTCGATGACGACGATCTCAGCCGCATGTTCCGCCACCAGTAAATCGGCGATGTGCGAGCCGATGAGTCCGGCGCCGCCGGTAATGAGAAATCTCTTGTTCTTCATAATTGAGTCCTTGTGTCCCGCAATTGGGGCGTCCGGCGCAGAAGGCGTTTCCACCAGAAGGAGAACATGTCGCGCAGAGTATGCAGGATGACTTTCGGTTTTCCCGAAGTGGCTTCTCCGGCCAGGCGCGGATGATATTCGATGGCGACTTCCTTCACCCGGTAGCCCATGTCATAGGCGCGAATCATCGCTTCCGGCGTGAGGAAAGCGGTGCTGCGCGCCTCGACGCGAATCGCTTCCCACACCGACCGCGGATAAAGCTGGACAAAGTTGTAATCGCTGAGTTTCAGCGGGAATAACAGGTGCAGCAGATGCTTGTGAACCACCGACGTCAGCACTCGATAGAACGAATATCCTGCGCGCGAGGTGCGCGCGGCCGCGATGATGTCCGCATCGCCGCAATATGCGAGCAGCTTGGGCAGGTCCCGCAGGTCGAAGGGATAATCCATGGCATTGTGAATCACCAGGTCGTAGCGGGCCTGCTGGAAGCCGCGCACCAGGCTGGCGCCCTGCCCCATGTTGCGCTCGTTGTGCAGAACGCGGATCTCCGGATTCGCGGCGGCCAAGTCGTCGGCGAGAGGTCCCGTCGAATCCTTGCTCTTGTCGTCGACGATCAGAATTTCGAAGTCTCGTCCCAGTCCACGCATGGCGGCGAGAGCTTTTTCCATGGTCGGGACAATGTTCATCTCTTCGTTGTAGGCGGCGAAAATCACCGAGATGCCCATCACACCAGCACCTCTTTTTTTCGCTTCGCGGCGGCGATTGCACTCCCGATCGCGGAGACGACCTGACTTTGCTGATCCGCGCGCAATCCCGGGAAAATGGGCAGGAACAGCGTATTTCGGGCAGCTTCTTCGGTGTGCGGCAAGGTCGTCCGGCCCCACTGCCGGCGATAAAACGGTTCGTGATGTAGCGGCTGAATCCCGATGCGGCAGGAGATTCCTTGGGCGGCGAGCAGTTTCAGCAATTCATCGCGATGGAGCGGGCATTTCTCGCGCAGGCGGATCAGGTAGGACGAATAGGCGTGCGTCGAATTTGCGGGCACGTAGGGCGGTTCGATTTCTTCGATGTCGCGGAACAAATCGTCATAGCGCTTCGCCTGCGCGGTGCGCTCCAGAACCATCGCGTCCAGTTTGCGAAGCTGGACGATTCCGATGGCCGCCTGCAAATCCGTCATCCGGTAGTTGTAGCCGACGTCTTCGTATTGCTGGACTAAGGTGCCCTTGGCGTGATGGCGCTCCAGATCCGAGCTGGACGCGCCGGTCGAACGGAGCACGCGGGCCTTCGCCGCCAGAGCCGCATCGCCGGTCGCGATCAGGCCGCCTTCACCGGTGGTGACCATTTTGCGCGGATGAAAACTGAAGCAGGTGGGCGAGCCCAACGCACCGACGCGCTTGCCCCGATATGTCGCGCCGAGAGAGCAGGCTCCATCCTCGACGATGGCCAGACTTTTTCTGCGGGCCAGTTCCTGAAACGCCGCGATGTCGGCCGGAAGCCCGATCTGGTGCACCACCAGCATCGCTTTGGTGCGCGGAGTGATTGCCTCTTCGGCCGATTGCGCGTCCATATTGAACGTGCGAGGATCGATGTCCGCGAATACCGGACGCCCGCCCGCGTGATGAATCGCGTTGGCGGTCGCCATGCAGGTGAACGATGGAACAATCACTTCATCGCCCGCGCGGACGCCGCTCAGATGCAGGGCAAGATGCAGCGCGGAGGTGCAGGCGTTGGTCGCGACGCCGTGGTCCACGCCGATCCACACGGCGAGGCCCTTCTCGAACTCCATCACTTTCGGACCTTGGCAAATCCAGCCGGAGCGCAACACGTCGGCCACCGCCTGGATCTCTTCTTCGCCCAGCCAGGGACGCAAGAGGGGAATTTGATCTTCGAAAAGATCCGGCATCAGAGCACCCGCTTCCAATCGAAATTCGCGATCTGCTGGATGACTCGCGCCGGTACTCCCCACGCCAGAACGTTGGTGGGAAGGTTCCTGGTCACCACCGCGCCTGCCCCGACCACTGTTTCGCGGCCGATCCGTACTCTGCTGGTGACGGTCGCACCGGCGGAGATGAAACTCGATCGCTCCAGATGCGCGCGGCCGCCGAGAATCGCGCCCGGCCCCACAGCGGAGCCGTCTTCGAGCACGCAATCATGTTCGACGATCGCGCCCGTGTTGACGATCACGTGATTTCCCACCTGAGCATCCGTATTCAGCACCGCTCGCGCTCCCACAAAATTTCCACGGCCCATCTCGACCCCGCCCGCGATCACCGCCGTCGGGTGAATCGCATTGCCGAGCCGCATGCCTCGCTCCGTAATCAGCGAGCCCAGCCGAATCCTCTCCAAAGGATTTCCCAGCGCGACGATCATCTCCACGCCTTCGCAGCCGGAGGCCAGCGCCTCTTCCAATCCTCCGATAATTTCCGCGCCATTCACGCGCGTCCCGCGGAGCCCGGCATTGTCGTCGAGGAAGCAAATCGACTCGTACTTCGCAGCCGCGCGCAGCGCCTCCAAGACGACTCTACCCTGCGCACCTGCTCCGACAATCCACACTTTCACCCTCTATTTATCGGACGATTTTCCAAGGACCATTACGTCAGCGCCGGGTATAGACCTCAATCACGCGGGTAGAGCCGGGAACCGGGCTCGATAGCAGTTTTTGGTAGCCGGCGGCCAGATCTTCTATGACCCGAGCCACTTCGCGCGATCCGCTCTTCCGGCCGGAGCGAAAGACCAGTTCGTCCCTGGCCAGATCCTCCTCGTTTTCGACCATGTACACAATCGCGTCGGGGGGGTGCGCGCGCAGGGTTGCCGCATCCTGCGCGCAGATCGAATCCGGGCAAACATCAACGTAATGATTGAAGGCGTAGGTGGGCGGATTTAGTCCCGTCACCACGTAAAACACTGGAAAGTAGGGATACACCAGCAGTGAATCCCCCGGCTTGGTGTGCTGCTGAACCAGGTGGGCGATCTTTTCCGTCAGGGACAAGGTGGGCTCGGAAATGCGCAATCCTTTGAGCTTCAGCAGTGTTGAAGCGAAGCGAGCCTGGTCCACGGGAGGCTCCGCCCAATACATCCATTGGAAGGGCCAGGTCAGCTTCCCGCTGATGGAAGAGCAGGCGAACAGTAGCAGAAATGCGACCAGGGCATAAAAGCGTTTGGCGCCGGCTCCTTCCAATCGATCCAGCGCCAGGCCGGCAATCAGCGCGATCCCAGGCGCTGCCATCGGGGAATAAACCGCCCACGAAAGCGACAGCATGTAGGCCACCGCGAAGGAGACGGCGCTTAACAACCAGATTTGCTGCTCGCGTTCGGTCATGGTTCCTTTGAGGAATCGCCATCCGTAATCGAAGAACAGGAAGGCGCTTCCGGTCACCGCCGACATAATGGTCAGGTTGGTGATGGCCACCAGCATCGGCGATGGCACGGAGGAAGCCGAGCCTGGCCACCAGTGGCCCGTGTGGACGGACACGGCGGCCAGAGCGATGGTCGCCAAACCGCCAAACGCCAGCACTGCCACGTTGAAAATCGATTCCGGCCGGTCGCCGCGAGGGGTTTTTCGGATGATCCACGCCAGCAGTGGAGCGCCGGCGGCAGCGGCTAGAAAGAGCCATGGCAGTTGCATCGCGGGCCGCAGGAGAACCGCGAGCAGACTACCTTTTGATGTGCTGGTCGTAAGAAAGGTGTGCAGAAAGGGCGTCAGCGACCGGGTCTGGACGAGCCACCATAGAAACGCGCCCATTGGAACCATCCATCCGAAAAACAGGGGGACGAGGAATCGCGACAACGCGCGAATTCCACCGGTGCGCCAGACCAGGAGAGACCCGGTCACGGCCAGGGCCGCGATCACACCGGCGCCCGTTGTCTGTTTGGTTAGCAGCGAAAGCGCGGCGAAGAATCCGGCAAACAACGCGCCGACACGCGACGATTTGCCGCCGATGCAGAAACTGGCGCAGCACGCGGCGGCGACGGCCCAGAATACCGAGTCGATGTGATAATTCACGATCGCGTCCGCTTCATCCGCAGCGAGAATCACGATCGTGAAAAAAGACGCGAGCATCGCCGAACCTGCGCGGCAGAAACGCGTCAGAAGGAAAAACAGCAGGAGCCCGAAAATGGTCCGCTCCAGCGCGCCTTCAAAGCGCGCGACGAGAAGGGTATCGCCGAAGAAGTGGATCAACGCGGCGACTTTAAAGGCCGACAGAGGCGTCACGACGAAAAAAATATCGCGATAAGGCAGCCGGCCTTGGAGCATCTGCTCGGCAAGATAGAAGAACGTGCTTCCGGCGGAGGCGGCCAGAAAGCGGTTCCAGTAGAGAACGGAAAACGCCGTGCACAGAATGGCGACCGGGAGTGCCGCGAAAAGCAGGCGTCGCGCCCGGTCGTTGGTTGCCATGGTCTACGCCAATACGACGGCGCCGCGCACGGCGGCACTGTGCATGGCGGCAGTGTGCATGGCAGCCGACGCCTGCCGGATTTGGTCGCCTGTCAATTCCGGGAACATCGGCAACGATAATACTTCGGCTGCCGCGCGCTCCGCGTGCGGAAAATCGCCTGGCTGGAACGCGCTGTCGGCATACGCCTTTTGCAGATGAACCGGGATCGGATAGTGAATGCCGGTCTGCACTCCCTGCGCGCTCAATTCCTCGATGAGCGCCTCGCGCGACGCGGTGCGAACCGCATACACATGATAAACGTGACGCGCGTAAGTCATCTCTACGGGCGTCACGACGTCGGCGCCTTTCAGATGCTCAGTGTAGAGCGCGGCGTGGGCGCGGCGGGCGTCCGTCCAGGAATCGAGATGCTTCAGCTTCACTCCCAGGATCGCGCCCTGCATGCCTTCCAGCCGATAGTTGAACCCGCGCAGATCGTGATGATATTTGCGCGATTGTCCCCAGTCGCGCAACATACGAATGGTCTTCGCATAGCTCTCGTTACTGGTGGTCACCGCGCCGCCTTCGCCATACGCGCCAAGATTTTTTCCGGGATAGAAACTGAAGCAGCCCATATCGCCGATGGAGCCGACGCGGCGGCCTTTGTATTCCGCTCCATGCGCCTGCGCGGCGTCTTCGATCACGATCAGGTTGTAACGCCTGGCGATTTCGAGGATCGGATCCATGTCGGCCGGTTGCCCGTAGAGGTGCACCGGCAGAATTACTTTCGTCCGCGGCGTGATCGCTTCCTCGATGCGCGCGGGATCGATGGTGAAGGACACGGGATCGATGTCCACATACACCGGCCTCGCGCCGCAATAGTGAATCGCCGCCGCGGTCGCCACGAAGGTGAACGGCGTGGTGATCACTTCATCGCCCGGGCCGACGCCCGCGGCGAGCAGGGCCAGGTGCAGCGCGCTGGTGCCCGAATTGACGCCCATCGCATACGACGCGCCGCAGTGCGCAGCGAAATCTTTTTCGAAACTCTCGACAAATTTCCCTAGGATGAACGCGCTCGACTCCAGCACCGAGAACACCGCCTGGTCGATCTCCGGCTTGATACTCAGATACTGCGTTTTCAAATCGACAAAAGGGATCATCGCGCCACCTCCTGGTGTTGCGGGATGAAGCCGAGGAACTGGTCCGCCCCGACCTTCAGATCGATCACGCCTCCGCGGCTCTTCAGCGATTCGGTGGCCGCCTCGAGCAGTTCCACCACGCGCAGTCCAGCTTCTCCGTCGGTGAGAGGCTTGCGCCCGCGCTCAATGCTGTCGATAAATTCCAGCGCTTCGCCGCGCAGCGCCTCGGAGTTGTCCAGCAGGGGCGCGAACATATCCCCGGCGCGATAATTCACGCGCATCTGATACAAGGCCTCGGGCGATTCCGCCATGGACACGCCCTTGTCGTAGACCTTCACTTTTTCCGCGCCCTCGACGTCGTCGTAGACCACCATTTTGCGGCTGCCGCCGATCAGCGTCCGGCGAATCTTCATCGGCGCCAGCCAGTTCACGTGCACATGAGCGATGGAATTGTCGGAATAATAAACCGTCAGGTACGCGATATCCTCCGCCTGCCCGGGAAAATGTTTCATCCCCGTGGCCGACACCGCCACCGGGGTCGCCTTCCAGATGTGATCCAGAATCGCCAGGTCGTGGACCGCCAGGTCCCACATGACATCGAAGCCGCTCTGAAACAGGCCCAGGTTGATGCGCACCGAATCGTAGTACAGCAGCCTGCCCAGGTCGCCTTTGTCGATCAGCTCGGCGATTTTCTTCACCGCGCCCGCGTAGACGAAAACGTGGCCGGTCATCAGACGGCGATCGTGCTTCGCGGCCAGATCCACCAGCCGCCGCGCCTGCTCCGCCGACGCCGCCAGGGGCTTTTCGACGAATACGTGTTTACCGGACCGCAGAGTTTCCGCCGCCAGCTCAAAATGCGTCGGCACCGGAGTCGCGATCACCACCGCGTCCACTTCCGGATCGTGAACCAAGTCGACACCGGAGTTAAAAAGCTTCACTCCCGGCGCGCGCCTTGCCGCCAGCGCCAGCCTCTCCGCCGACCCATCGCTCACCGCGACCACTTTCGCTCCCGGGCATTCCATGAAATTACGAACCAGGTTCGGGCCCCAATACCCGTAACCAATCACGCCAATGTTCACCACGGCATCATCCCCTTATTGCGCCCTTTGTTTGCGCTTTTCGCGCACATCGCCGATCTGTTTCGCCGGAACTCCGGCCACGATGGCAAAATCCGCTACATCGTGCGTCACCACCGCGCCCGCGCCCACCAGCGCCTGCTCACCGATAGTCACGCCGCACAAAATCGTCGCGTTGCTGCCGACTGACGCGCGACGGCGCACCAACGTCGGGACGCATTCCCAATCTGACGCGCCTTGCAACGACCCATCCTGATTCACCGCCGCCGGATAGCGATCGTTCACGAACATCACTCCGTGACCGATGAACACGCCATCCTCGACGCGCACTCCGGAGCAGATGAAACTGTGGCTCGAAATTTTGCAGTTTTTGCCGATGGCGGCGTCGCGCTGAATTTCGACAAATGCGCCGACCTTCGTCCCGTCGCCAATGGAACAGCCGTAGAGATTCACCAGCTCCGGCTGAAAAATCACCACGTCTTTACCCAAAGCCACGTCCGGACTGATCACTGCTGTGATAATCGGCAGGCTGGACCAGCAAGTTTAGACGTCGTAAGTCGAGAGAAATGAAGACCTACCGCACTGCGGGATGGAAATTAGGTGAACGCTGAATTATTTTGTGGCGCACGCCCTAGAGAGCCGTCACACAAGTTCGCCTCGTAAAGTCACGGCTCTTATTTATCACGCAGAGACGCGGAGTACGCAAAGAACACAAGAAAATGCTTGGCGGCTTCGCGGCTTTGCGCGAAACTGCGTTTTCGAGTTGTTACGCGGACTTCAGAGACAGGACGCTACCGAGCCGCGACCGCAGGGAGGGATCCGCCGACGGTGACCTGATACAGTTCGCGATCCTGGTAGCCCGTCTTGAGCTCCTCCAGCAGCGTGATCCGCGCGCCGTCCTGCTCCAGTTTCTGAAGCAGCCAGTCCTCCGGGAATCCGCGCGTTCCCAGGACCAGAAACTCATGGTTGCGCGTCACAAATTCGCGATAAGGCTCGATTTTGGCTCGAATCGGGAACCACTTCCGGGCGGGAGGAAACACTTCTTCAAAAATGGTGGAGTGATTACGGACCGCGGATTCCCGGTCGGTCAGATAATACAGACGGCCGGTGAATCCCGGCGCCTCGCGCTGATCCATCTCGAGAAAAGTCATCCCGCCGGCGGTCACAAAAGGCAGGTCGGGACGAGTCGTCCGGTAGGCAGTCGAGGCGTCCAGATCGTCCCTCACCAAAATTCCCGTTCCCGCCCTGGTCGCGCAGAACAGGATCAGGATCAGGCACGCGGCGGCCACAGCCCTATTCGAATTTCCCTTCACCCCGGCGGCCAGCAGCCCCGCCAGCAGCAGAGTCGCGCCGACAATCGCCCCGATCGCGTAACGAACCCAAAACGGCTCGCTGTTCGAGATGCAATAGCAGATGGTCACCAGGGGAGCCAGCAACGCGGCAACCGCGAAGGCGATCTCGTGGGGCGAGGTCAGCTCGCGCCATCGGAGTCGTCCGCCCCCGGCGCGGCCTGCAAACCAGATCAGCAAAATGACAAAGATCGCCGGCGCCAGAGGAGCCAGGATGGCCAGATAAACTTTGGGGATGGTGATCGCCGACGCCACGTAAACATGCGGGTACAGGACGCCTCGCGAGTTTCTTACCAGAGGGATGTAAAACGGCAAAACGGAGAGTGGCAGCAGCAATGCCGCCCACACTTTCTTATCAACCTTCCGCGAGACGATGCTGCGAACCAGTTCCCCCACGCCGATGGCCGCGGCGAAGGGAGGGGAGAAGCAGTGCGTCAAGAACATCCCTCCAATGGCTACGCCCAGCCCGACATGCCAGCCGCTCGAACTGCCGGGACGCACGGCGTTCAGCCAGCACATCATCGCCATGCAGAATAACGCCAGCATCAGCCCGTAGGGCCTCGCCCAGATCGCATACACAGTCAGCGAGGAGGACCAGAAGATTCCCAGCGCGGCCAGTCCCAATCCTCCGCCGAGCCTGCGCTTGACCAGGAAGTACATCATCAGCCCGGCGGCCAGAAATCCCACCAGCGATGGCAGCCGGGCGGCGAATGGCGAATCGCCGAACAAAACGATGCTTAACCGCACAAACAGATAGCTGAGGGGAGGGTTTACATCGAACATCGCGCGGCCGGCGAACTCCGTGAGAGTGGCCGAGGTGGAGGTGTAGTAGGTGAACAGTTCGTCGTACTTGAAAGGCTCGTGGGCCGCGCGCCACAACACCGCCAGGTACGCGGCGATCCAGGCCGGCAGCACCAGTTCCGGCTTCCGGTCGATCAGGCTCGCAAGCCGGGAAATTCTGCTGGGCGGCATCGGGAAGAATGCACCTTTTGTGGTGATCGCTTCATTGATGTTCGGCTGGCAGGAGGAGTAAGTTTAGTGTAAACGTGATACGGTTGAATGGATGACTTCCTCACAGCGCGCGGCTCTCGATGCCGCGATCTGGACCGATCCCCAGCGCATGAGCGGAGCGCCCTGCTTCCGCAATACGCGAGTCCCTGTGCAGAGCCTTATCGATTTTCTGGAGGGCGGCGAAACCGTCGATGATTTCCTCGTCCTCTATCCCGCCGTTTCACGGGAGCAGATTGTGACGGTGCTGGACTTTGCGAACCGCCAGCTGATTGAATGCGCGTCCTTATTGACGAATGCGTAGATCCGCGGGTCAAGCAGCTCTTTCCAGGCCATGAAGTCAAGACCGTCCATGAAATGGGCTGGGACAGGCTGGCAGATGGGCCGCTGCTCGCTTCCGCACAGGAACTGTTTGACGTGCTGTTCACCATCGACCGCGGACTGGAGTTCCAACAGAACCTGAAAAAGCTCAAGTTAGGCGTGGTCTTGGCTTTAATTCCTTAAAAACCAATTGGCCTACTATGAATCACTGGCAGGCGAGATTCTTCGGGCGGTCAAAAGGGTTCGTCCGGGCGAACTAATCCGCGTCCTTCGTCCGGCGAGCCAATAACCGGGCCTCGCCCGGATTTCCCAATATGTGTTTTCGAAATGCAAACTGCAAAGGGCTCGCTTTATTTAAGCGATGTCGACGACCGTGTCTTCGATCGGCGTGTCCTGGAAACGAAGCGCCGCTGCTTCTTCCAAAGACATGATCTCGGGTCCACCCGACTTTTCCTTCGGTCCCGCCTGTTGTCGCTTCTCGGCCTTGTCGCGCTGTTTTTCAACGCGGGCGAGTTCTTTTTGGCGTTTCTTGAATGTTGAATGCGAACGACCAGCCATAAGATTCTCCCCAGATTTTCTTCGGCCGGCTTCATCAACCGACCGTATAGATTGAAATTCGGAACTACTGGCCCGCAAAAACTTGTTTTACGGGCCCTCTACTTCAATTCGATGCTAAAAACTACCAGCGCGGTTCACGCCGCTGCCGGGGTCCGCCGCCTTGACCGCGTCCACCGCCGCCACCAAACCCACCACCGCCGCCCGGTCCACGACCGCCGCCACCACCGGCCGGCTTCGGCCTTGCTTCATTGACGTTCAAAGCGCGCCCGCCAACATTCGCGCCATTCAACGCCGTAATCGCCCGATCCGCTTCTTCTGTATCCGTCATTTCAACGAACGCAAATCCCCGCGAGCGGCCAGTTTCCCGGTCCGTCATCAGGCTCACGCGCTCCACGGTACCATACGCTTCGAACAAAGAGCGAACCGTATCTTCCGTCGCGCCAAAATCCAGATTTCCTACGAATATGTTCTTCAAAGTCTTCTCCTAGGGGTTGAAAGCGGCGACAAACGGAGGCGGGGACATCATGAGCCAGAGCTTGCGGGACAATCAAACGCCAACTTTAGTGTACACCCAAGCGCAAGCTCCTGGAAAGCACAAAAATACCGGCAGATTCCAATATTGGAATGGAAGCGTCCGTCCAACAGGATTGTTTCGTTAGACTTAAAGCTTCCCGAACGCGACGCCCTTGTAGGTCCACCCACAACCCGTGATGGCCTCTTGCAGAGGGTTTTTCATCTCGCTGGTGTCGAAGCGATAATTGTAGATCTGCCCCGGCGCCAAAGTTTCGGTAAAGCCGTAGGCCTTGCCAAATTCGATTTTCTGGCTCTGTCCCCGGAAAGCGCTGACCGCCAGCGTCACACTTGGCAACCCGGCCGACCAGGCGACGGTGTATTCCCGATCCACAGCCCGCGCTTCATGCTCTTCGGGGTGCAGTTTGATGAGGATACGGAATGCCTTGCTTAAACCGGCCTTGCCAAAAATCTCATGCCACTTCGCATCGACGACTTTCCATTCCGCAATCACGTCGACCTGTTCGGAAGTGCCGTCCACGATGCGGTAGGGAGCGGCCGGCCGGTTGATCGCCAGAAGGCGATTGCGCACCTCGTCCGCTGCAAGCACGGCAGTACCTGCCGGTGGCTTCTTGGTGGATGTCAGAAAGTCGAGGAATCCCACGACTGTTAGTGCCGGCCGCAGTCGATTTCTCTCAGAATGCCTGGCGGCATGCTTTTCACTGATCCAGAAACCACAGCATAACCAAGCATCTAGCATATTCAGGAACTTGACAACAACCTCAACTGGAGCTAATCTAGGACTGAAAAGGTCTGGGATGCTGAAACTCACCAAAAAAGCCGACTACGGGCTGATCGCGCTGCGCCATCTGGCCACGCGTAAAGGTGGGTCCGCGTCGACGAAGGAAATCGCCGATGCTTATCACATCCCCATGCCTTTGCTGTCTAAAGTATTGCAAAAGCTGGTCCGCGAAGGCCTCATGACATCGGAGCAAGGGACCAACGGAGGTTATCGCTTGTCGCGGCCGGCGCAGGAGATTACTACCCTCGAAGCCATCCGCGCCATCGACGGGCCGATTATCCTGACCCATTGTTTTACCGAACATAACGGCTGCGACCAGAGCGCGTTGTGCCCCGTTCGCGAGCCTTTGCGCAAAGTACATGAGGGAATCCTGAACCTGCTTTCCGGCATCACAATCTCAGACTTATCGCACGAAGAGATGCCGATACCCGGGATCCTGACTATTCAAACATCCATAGGAAGCCACACCCGATGAAACTGCCGATTTACATGGACAATCACGCCACCACGCAGATCGACCCGCGCGTGTTCAAGGCCATGACGCCGTACTTCACCGAAATTTTCGGCAACGCCGCCAGCCGGAACCACTCCTTCGGTTGGGAAGCGGAAGAGGCCACCGAGAAAGCCCGCAAACAGATCGCGGACCTGATCGGCGCGACGGCCAAAGAGATCGTCTTCACCAGCGGCGCGACCGAATCGAACAACCTGGCGCTGAAGGGCGTGGCCGATATGTATGCTGAAAAGGGCAACCACATCATCACGGCCGCGACCGAGCACAAGGCAATTCTGGACACTTGCAAGCGTCTGGAGCACGGCGGCATCCGCGTAACCTACCTGCCTGTCGAGCAGAACGGGCTGGTCGATCTTCAGAAATTGAAGGACGCCATCACCGACAAGACGATTCTGGTCAGCATCATGTATGCGCAGAACGAAATCGGCGTGGTGCAGCCGATTGCGGAAATCGGAAAAATCGCGAAAGAGCGCGGCGTGCTGGTGCACACCGATGGGACGCAGGCGGTGGGCAAGATTCCGGTCAACGTGATCAAGGACAACATCGACCTGATGTCGTTGAGCGCGCATAAAATGTACGGGCCGAAGGGTGTCGGCGCGCTGTACGTGCGGCGCCGCAGTCCTCGCGTGCAGTTGACGGCGCAGATGGACGGCGGAGGTCACGAGCGCGGGATGCGTTCGGGCACTCTCAATGTTCCCGGCATCGTAGGATTCGGCGAGGCTTGCGCACTGGCGAAAACGGAAATGGCCGAAGAAGGAAAGCGGCTGGAATATCTGCGCGACAAGATGAAGGATCGGCTGCTGGCGTCGCTCGACGAAGTTTATATCAACGGTACGATGGAGCACCGGCTGCCCAACAATCTGAACATCAGCTTCGCGTACGTCGAAGGCGAATCGCTGCTGATGGGGATTAACGATATCGCGGTATCGAGCGGATCGGCGTGCACTTCGGCGACGCTGGAACCGAGCTACGTTTTGAAAGCGCTAGGCGCGGGCGACGACCTGGCGCACTCTTCGATCCGATTCGGCCTGGGCCGGTTCAACACCGAAGAGGAAGTGGATTACGTGACGGCGAAGGTGATCGAGGTAGTGAAGAAACTGCGCGAACTTTCTCCGCTCTACGAAATGTTCAAGGAAGGGATCGACCTTTCGAAGGTTCAGTGGACGGCTCACTAAGGAGATACAGACATGGCATATTCAGAAAAAGTTATCGATCATTACGCAAATCCCCGGAACGTGGGTTCCATGGACAAGTCCGATCCGAACGTGGGCACCGGCATGGTGGGCGCGCCGGAATGCGGCGACGTCATGAAATTGCAGGTCAAAGTGAACCCTGCCACCGGGATCATTGAAGACGCGAAATTCAAGACGTTCGGCTGCGGCTCGGCCATTGCGAGCTCGTCGCTGGCCACGGAGTGGCTGCGCGGCAAAACGGTCGATGAAGCGCTGGCCATCAAGAACACCGACATCGTGAACGAGCTGAGCCTGCCTCCGGTGAAGATTCACTGTTCGGTGCTGGCCGAGGACGCGATTAAAGCGGCGATCAGCGATTACAAGCAAAAAGCCGCCAAAGCATAATTGCATATGGTGCAAGTGACCCCGAAGGCGGTCGAGAAGATCCGCGAGGCGTTTCAGCGTGAAAAAGTCTCGGGAGGGCTGCGCCTGGGCGTGCTGGGCGGAGGCTGTTCGGGCTTGAGCTACCAGTTCAAGTTCGACCCCAAGCCTCGCGCGACCGACCAGGTGCTGAACTTCGACGACGTTCATGTCTACATCGATCCGAAGAGCCTGGTGTTTTTGGACGGCATGACGCTCGATTGGAAAGATTCGCTGATTCACTCGGGATTCGTGTTTGAAAATCCGAACGCGAAAAAAAGCTGCGGCTGCGGAACGTCATTTTCGGCTTAGATGGCAGCGCATGGCGCTGCCCCACAAGCACAATGCACATGAGATTTTATGAGGCGTTTGGGTTGGAGCCTGCGCTTTCTCTCGATGCCGATGACTTGAAGAAGCGGTTTTACGAACGGAGCCGGCAGTGGCATCCGGACCGGTTTTCGCGCGCTTCGGCCGCGGAACAGGAAAAGGCTCTGGAGATGACGTCGACTTTGAACGACGCCTTCCGTACGTTGCGCGATCCCATCGCTCGGGCCGAGTATTTCCTTAGGGAAAAAGGGATCGAGCTTTCGAAAGAAGCTCCGCCGGAGTTGCTGGAAGAGGTCTTCGAGCTGAACATGGCGCTGGAAGAACTGCGCGATGGCGACGAGTCGACCCGGCCCCAGTTGATGGAAGCGAGAAACCGGTTCATCGCGATGAGAGATTCGATCGACCAGTCGCTGACTGAGACCACCGACCTCGACCAGGTGCGGGCCCTGCTTAATCGCCGGAGATATGTCAAAAATCTGATCAAAGAAGTGGAAAATGTCCTTCCAAATTGATTTCGGAGGCGAGAAATCGCACATCGTCGGGCCTATTGTAGGGATCGACCTCGGCACCACCAACAGCCTGGTCGCGGTGATGGAACTGACGGGGCCGCGCATTTTGTCGGGGATTGTACCGAGCGTGGTTTCAGTCACGGAATCGGACGAAGTAATCGCGGGTGCCGAGGCTCGCGAGATGTTGCTGACGCATCCGGAGCGCACCGTTTATTCGGTAAAGCGGCTGATGGGCCGCGGCGTCGAAGATATTCAGGAAGAGCTGAAGCTGTTTCCGTTTCACATCGCCGAGGGCAGCGAATCGACCATAAAGCTGAAGCTGGGCGAGAAGACGTTCACGCCGCCCGAAATTTCCGCGCACATCCTACGCAAACTGAAGCTGGACGCGGAGGCCGAACTGGGCGTGCAGATCACGCAGGCGGTGATCACGGTGCCCGCGTATTTCAATGATGCCCAACGCCAGGCCACCAAGGACGCAGGCCGCATCGCCGGTCTCGAAGTGCTCCGCCTCGTCAATGAACCCACCGCCGCCGCGCTGGCCTACGGGCTCGACAAGCGCAACGAAGGCATCGTCGCGGTGTACGATTTCGGCGGCGGCACGTTCGACATTTCCATCCTGCGACTCCATGACGGGATCTTCGAAGTCCTGGCCACCAACGGCGACACGCACCTGGGCGGCGACGACATCGATAACCTGCTACTGAAAATCGCGCTCGAAGACATCGCGTCTGAATGGGGTTTTGACGTTTCGAAGAAGAGTGACGCGGTGCAGTTGCTGCGGCGCGCGGTGATCGATGCCAAGGAACAATTGTCCTTCCTCCCGGCTTCGGTGATCGATCTGGCTTACGACGGCAAGACATATCAGCGCGAGATTTCGCGCGATCTGTTCGAGACTTTAATCGCGCCGGTCATTGACCGCACGCTTGGCCCGTGCCGGAATTGCATCAAGGACGCGGGTGTTTCCGTCGAGAACATCGACGAAGTGGTGATGGTCGGAGGGTCGACACGGATTCCGCTGGTGCGTTCGGCTGTTGAGGTGCTGTTCAGAAAACGGCCGCATACGGAATTGAATCCGGATGAAGTGGTCGCGCTGGGCGCGGCCGTGCAGGCGGGCATTCTCTCGGGCGATGTCGAAGACAAACTCTTATTGGACGTGACACCATTGTCCCTCGGCATCGAGACGATGGGCGGGCTTATCTCAAAACTGATCCATCGCAACTCGACCATCCCCGCGTCGGCGACGGAGCAGTTTACGACCGCCGTCGATGGGCAGAGAAACGTGCTGATCCACGTTGTGCAAGGCGAGCGTGAGCTGGTGAAAGATTGCCGCAGCCTGGCTCGCTTCGATTTGAAAGACATCGCGCCGATGCCGGCCGGCTTCGCGCGCATCGAAGTCCGGTTCCTGATCGACGCCAACGGAATTTTGAGTGTCACCGCGCGCGATCAGCGGTCGGGCAAAGAACAGAGCGTCGAGATTAAGCCTTCGTACGGACTGACGGACGACCAGGTGGAGGCGATGATTCTCGAATCGTTCGACAAGGCGCAGGAGGATTTTCAAGAACGGCAGTTGCGCGAGGCTCGCGTGGAGGCTGACGCGATTCTGGCAGCGACGGACAAAGCCAAACAGAACGACGCGTACTTCGAATTGACGGACGAGGAACGAGCGGCCATTGAGCGCGCGGTAAACGAGCTGCTAGTCGTGTATCATGTTTCTCAAACCAGCTCGGCTCATTTGCTGGTCCGATCGAAGATCGATCAGTTGAATGAAGCGACGCAGACACTGGCCGAGAACATGATGAACACCGCGGTCAGAGGGGCGCTGAAGGGGACCAACGTCAATGGCTAAAATGGCTCGGCTCACGTGGAGTAACCTGGACGACATCGGCTTCGCGCTGTACGAGGCGCATCCGGAGATGGACCCGACCAACATCCGGTTCACGGATCTGCACAAATGGATCACCGAGCTGGACTCGTTCGACGACGATCCTCTCAAGTCGAACGAAGCGAAGCTGGAAGCGATTCAAATGGCCTGGTTGGAGGAGTGGACGGATAATCAGTAGAGCGCGCTATTCCAGGCTGCCCTGCTCGATGATCACGTTCTCGCGGACGATGAGGCGGTGCGGAGCCAGTTCGAACAGCTTCGGCAGCACGCGCGTAACGTGCTCCTCGAAATCGACGAACACAATGACCACCGGCAGATTGCCTCCGGCCTCCACCAGTCCGGCAGTGTGAACTTGATTCCGCCCGTTGAAACCGGCGACGGCATGGAAGGCGCTGGCGCCGGCGACATTTTCCCGGCGCAGCAATTGCAGAATCTGCTTCCACTTGTCGGACTCGTTCAGATACATCGTCACTTGGACCGCTGTGTTCATATGCCACGGGCCAGCGCCGCGCCGGCCACCACCGCGACGAAGCATACTACATTCGTCAGCAGAAAGTTCAGCGCCGCCAGCCAGAACTGCCCGGTCTCGAAAAGCGCGAAGGTCTCGAAGGCGTAGCTCGAATAAGTGGAATACGTCGCGCAGAACCCTACGGCGATGAAGAGGCGCCAGCGCGGGTCGGCCAGCACGCGCTCGCTGGTCCAGACCAGGAAGAAGCCGAGGATGAAGCTGGCTGTGATATTGATAATCAGGGTGCCGTAAGGGAAGCTCGACGGAATGAGCTTCGAGACGTACTGGGCAACAAAATACCGGAGATTCGCGCCGAGGACCGCGCCGATGGAGATTAACAGGACTGTTTGCAAAATAGGCTCCCGCCATTAAGAATGGTAGGAGTCATCAGCCCTGGACAGGCGGTTGTGGCGAACTCCATCGCCTTCAGGCTTTAGTTTAACCCAAGCAAATGAGGAAACTCAATCGGCTCGGGGCGCGCCTAACGTATTTGTTGCTAGAATGAGAGAACGCGTGAAGTCACCTGTCCGTAGTGTAGTCCTCCCTTTATTTCTGACGATATCGATTGGCATGGCGCAGACCGCGCAGACGCCTCCGGCATCTACCACCACCCAGACGCCGAATCCGGCCAGCGCGCCCCCTCCGCCGCGCCCTCCGGACGAGTACAAGAACCTGAGCGACATTACCGTCGAGCTGTTTTACTGGATGCCGCAATCGCATCCGGTGATGAGGCCAGGGCTGGTCAACGCCGACAACGACACGGCGACGCAGCAGTCGGGTGTCGATTTTAAGCTGGCGAAGAAATATGCCGACGGGATCGTGGTCACCTCGCCGGCAGGGCGGGCGAACCTGCTGGAATTCACATATTTTCAGACCAAGCAGCAGGGCAACGAATTTCCGCCCCTGGCGGTGGTGCTGTTCGGCCAGCCGTACGCGGCGGGCGATCAACTGGTGACGTCGACGGAGATTCAGCATGCGCGGGTGACCTGGAGTTACCTGACCTATCCCGACCCTCCGGGAGTTCATAAGTTCCGTTTCCGCACGCTGTATGGATTCGAATGGACGCAGATGACCGCGAATTTCAACGCGCCTCTGGATCTGAATGCGGCTCCGGTGACCGGATCGCGGTCGATTATCTTCCCGTCTCTGGGGGCGGGAGTGGAGTATCACGTTTCGAAGCGTCTGTACCTCGACATGAGAGCGGAAGGCTTCGCGTGGCCCCACAAAGCGGTGCAAACCGACGGCGAGGCGAAACTGTCGTATCGGATCTACCGGCAGCTCGATTTGGTGGCGGGGTACAAGGCGTTCCACTTCAAGACGAATCCGGAGCAGGATTATTATCTGAAGGCGACCCTGCTCGGGCCGTACGCGGCGCTCCGCTGGACATTTAAGTAACTGAACCGCCATGCGTGAGCATGCGGACAGGCGCGAAAACTCTACTAATTGCGAATCGCCGCCGAGATCACTGCGCAGGTTTGTCTCAACTTCGGCGCCAGCGAACGGGCGCGATTCGCATCCATACGAAACACCGGCCCCGAGATGCTGAGCGCGGCCACCACGCGCCCATCCGGGCCCACGACCGGCGCTCCGATGCAGCGGCCGTCCAATTCATTTTCCTGGCCGTCGATGGCGTAACCGCGTTCGCGGATGCGCTCCAGTTCGGTCATCAGCCCAATGCGGCTGACGATGGTATAAGGAGTCAGCCTCGGCAGGCCCTTCAACCGCAGCAGGCGCAGCACTTCCTTTTCCTGGAGCGACGCCAGCAGCACTTTGCCGATGGCCGTTGAATGCAGATGCCGGCGGTTGCCGACTTTCGACGTCATGCGGACGGACTGCGAACTTTCGACAGTGTTGATCACCACCACTTCGCCTCCGTCCAGAATGCCCAGGTTGACCGTTTCGCGGCAGGACTTGGCCAGATCCTCCATCCTCGGCTGGGCCACGCGGTTGAGGATCTGCTCGATAGGGAAAGGCTGCTGCAAGTCGAAGAGCTTGCGAGCCACGCGATAGCCTCCGTCCGAGCCCCGGTCGAGAAATCCGCGCGATTCGAGAGTGGAGAGAATGCGATAGACGGTAGCCTTGGGCATGTGCACGTCGCGGGCGAGGTCGGAGAGTTTGACGCCTGCCTGCCGGCTCTTCCCGTCGTGGCTCTTTCCATCTTGACCCAGGATATTTTCGAGGATATCCAGCGTCTTGTGCAGGACTAAAACGCCGCCGGTTTCGGACGTACCCGCTTTCATGGTGTTCCACATAGTAAGACACGTTGTTTCACTAAAGTCAAATAATAATTGACACGGACGCAAAACGTGCCTATTCTCAAGTAACGGGATGCGATCTACTGCGTTTCAGGATGTGAGACATATGACTGTACCTGCGATTTCACCCAGCACGTGCTTCGTCAGCGGGACCCATTTGAAAAGAGGACGGACGGAGTGGCTGAGTCCAGCCTCCGGCGCGGTGCGCGAGCTGCATTACGGACGGATTATTCTCGATGCGGGAGCGCAGGCGGTGCGCTTCGCCAACGATAGCCACGAAACAGGGCTGATTTGTCTAAACGGCAGGGCGCAGGCGAAGGCCTGCGGGTCCACGTTTACGTTGGAGCTGTACGATTCGCTGTACGTGCCGCGCGATTCCGAAATCGAAGTGTCCGTGGCGGCTCCTGGGAAAGAGCACGACGGCTGCGACCTGGCGGAAATTTCGGCGCCCGTCGCTCATTCCTATCCTTTGCAATTCATTCCGTACGCCCAGGTGAAGGCAGATCCGGGACTCCATTTCAAAACCGGCGCGACCTCCTGCGAGCGTACCGTGAACGTGCTGATCGGCAAGAATGTCAAGGCCGGGCGCATTCTGGCCGGGGTGACCTTCAGTCTGCCGGGCAACTGGACATCCTGGCCTCCGCACGAGCATGGCGAGATGCTGGAAGAGGCGTACGTTTACATCGCGATGCCCGCGCCGGCCTGGGGCATCCAGTTTGTCTATACCGATCCGAAAGCGCCGGAGCTGGCGCAGGTGGTGCGCGAAGGGGATTGCGTGGTGATGCCCGCGGGCTATCACCCGAACGTCGCCGCGCCGGGCGGATCGATCAACTTCCTGTGGATCATGGCGGCCCATCGCGAGGTGGAGGACCGGCAATTCGGCGTGGTCAACGTCCAACCAGAGTACGCCGGCGGCGGGTCGGGCCTCGAATCGGGACGCGCGATTAAGTAGCGAGGGTTTTGTCCATGAAAATGTCGACCGTTTGCACAGCTCTGAGTCTTGCTGCGCTGGCGTGGGGCGAGCCGCGCATCAAAGTAATCAAGCTGGCGGTGACCAATCCGTCGAATGTGGCGCGGATGGCCGAGGATGTCGCCATATCCGTCGCCGAGTTGAAGCGCATTGCGCCCGACTTCAAACCGGCGGCGGTCATTGTCACGACCAGCGACGCGTCCACTCTGGCCGAGGACGCGAACGTCATTCAAACCGTGGAGCTGCCTTCGCAGGCCGACGATCTGGACGGCGACAACAAGGCCGACGAGATCGCGTTCCAGATCGACTTGAAGCCGCGCCAAACGCGCATCGTCACCATCGCGTACGGCGAACAATTCACCATCGCGCGGCTGCGCGGCGTTTATGCGAAGCGGTCCCACGCTAAATTCACCAGCAAGTATGAGGGCCTCGGATGGGAATCGGATCTGACGGCGTGGCGCATTTATTTCGACAAGCGCAACGCCATCGATCTGTTCGGCAAGAAGCGCCCGGGGCTGTATCTGGAAATGTACGGCACGCCGGATTGGGATTATCACGCCGAATCGCCTCTGGGCCGCGATATTTACGACGTCGGCGACGGACTGGGCCTGGGCTCGATCGGCGCGCTGGTCAACGGGAAGGCGGAAAAAGTGGCCGACGTAGCGGAGCGTAAATGGCGCATCCTGGCAGACGGTCCGGTGCGTTCGATTGCGGAGCTCGAATACAAAGGCTGGAAAGTCGGAGGCAAATCGGTCGACCTGGTGAGCCGGATTGTGACTTGGGCAGGCGAGTATGGATTCGAGCATTCCATTCGCGCAACGAATGCCGACGGCATTACGTTCGTGACCGGTTTGCCGGCCAAGGACGGCGTGAATCCGGCAGGCGCGACCGGCGATTCATCCATTCAGGCGATTGCCACCTGGGGCCATCAGGTGGTCGCCCCGGGCGCGAGGAAAAAGATCATGGTGCCGGATCAGGATCTGGGACTCGCGCTGTTTATCCCGCGCGCAGAATCGGGCGAGGCGTTTACCGACGGCCTGGATCATCTCATTAAGCTCAAAGGGGCGACTGCGCACTGGTACGTCGCCGCCGTGTGGGATCAACTGCACACTGAGGACCTGGCGGGCGCAGCAGCGGAAGCGGCGCATCGCAATTTGAACGGGACACTGATGCCCGCGGCCAACACTCCTCCGACGCGCGAGTCTTTTGTCGCCTATGTCAGCGCCATGAGCGCGCGCATGGCGGTACCCGCAACCGCGGGTATTCTATCGAAGGCCGCGGAGCCGGAATCGGCGCCCCCAGACACCCTTGCGCCCGCGCATCGCACTTATAAGGAAGCCATCGCGCTGATGCGTAAATCCGCCGACCGCACGGCTAAGACTTTCGAGTCGCAGGTACTACTTAACGATGCCGCGGCCATGGATAAGTACAAAGGCTCGGGATTTTTCACTGAAGGCGATAACCAGGGGAACTGGAAAGATCAACAAGGATATTTCTGGACCGGGGGGTTTTGGGCAGGCGAATTGTGGAAATTATTCGCGGCCACCGACGAGCTGCGGTATAAGGCGCTGGCCACTACGTGGACCGCGAGACTCCTGGGAAATGAAAACAAAGAAAATCACGACACCGGATTCTTAAATCTGTATTCTTCCGTTTTGGGATATGAATTATCGAAGAATCCCGAATATAAAGCGGGTGGATTAAGAGCAGCAGCGCGATTAAAAGAGCTCTTTAATCCGAATATTGGGTTAATATCGTCTTGGGGCCCCAACGGAGACGACACCATCATCGATACGATGATGAATCTGCAGATCTGGTGGTGGGCCACGCGCGAAACTGGGGACCCGCAATGGCGGGTATTAGGCCTAAAGCATTCTCTCAGGTCCGCCGATTGGTTGATTAAACCAGATGGCTCGGTTTCTCAATCTGTGCATTATAATCCCGGCGACAATCGCCAGGAATTTGCATCGAGTAACACATTGACTCCGTTCCCCAATCACGCCGCGCCGTACACCAAGGTGTTCACGCACACGCATCAGGGCTATGCGGCGGATTCGGCGTGGGCGCGGGGACAGGCGTGGGCGGTCTACGGGTTTGCCGAAGCGTACCGTGCGACACAGGAGCCGAGGCTCCTGGAGGCGGGGGAGAGGGCGGCCGGCTACGCGCTCGATCGTCTGCCCGCCGACGGAGTGCCGTGGTACGACTTCGCGGACGAAGGCGTGCATTTCCGCAATCGCGATACGTCGGCCGCGGCGATTCTCGCCGGAGGACTGTTGCGCCTGGCGGAACTGACCAAGGACCCGGCCCGCGCGGAGCTTTACCACCGCGAAGGGCAACGAATTACCCAGTCGCTGATCGACCGTTATCTATCGAACGAAGGCGTGCTCCGGCATGGATGCGGAACGCGCCCTCATGACGGACAGCTGGTGTATGGCGATTACTACCTGCTCGAAACACTTACGAGGTTAATTCAATAAACATATGCAAAAACTATTCAGCCGTTTCGCACTTTACGTCATTGCCCTAATTCCGGTCATGGTCGCGCTTCAGGCGCAGATCACGACCACTACCATTTCCGGAATCGTCTCGGACCAGACGGGCTCCGGAATCCCCAACGCGCAGGTGACGGTTTCGAACACCGGCACGGGCGCCGCCCACACGGTCACCACCAACGTGCAGGGCGCCTACCGCGTCGATCTGCTGCCGGCGGGCGAGTATGAAGTGGAAATCAGCGCGAGCGGCTTCAAGAAATCCAAGCAAACGGGAGTCGTGCTGGAGTTGAACCGCGCGGCGCGCGTCGATGCCGCGCTTTCCATCGGATCGGTAAATGAGGAAGTGACGGTGGCCGCCGACGCGCCGTTGGTGAATACGGCCAACGCGCAGGTGGGCCGCACCACGGGCAACTCGGAAATCATCAACCTTCCGATCGTCGGCCGCAACGTGTACACGCTGCTGAACCTGACGCCGGGTGTCGATTCCAACGTGAACAGCATCGTGCTGGGATATCCCCAGCAGGTGACCATGATTAACGGCGGAGTGGACGGAGGCGCGGGAAGCGTGAACTACTTCCTGGACGGCGGCACCAACATGACCGGACTGCGCAACACCGGCAACATCGCGCCGAATCCGGACGCGGTGGAAGAATTCCGCGTGCTGACCAACAGCTACAGCGCGGAGTTCGGACGCTTCGCCAGCGGCGTGATCAACATCATCACCCGGTCCGGAACCAACCAGTATCACGGCTCGCTGTTCGAATTTTTGCGCAACACCGATCTCAACGCCAACACCTGGGGGAACGCGGGCGTGGTGCCTCCTCTGCATCGCAATCAATACGGAGGCACGGTAGGCGGCCCGGTGATCCACAACCGGACGTTCTTCTTCGGAAGCTACTCCGGGCTGCGCCAGATCACCAGCAACTTCCTGACCGGCGCCATCGTGCCGGACGCGGCGGAGCGCGGAGGCAATTTCGCGGAGCTGCTGACCGGTTCGGGAAAAGTTCAATTGACCGATCCAAACGGCGGCAACGCCCCGTTCCCGGGGAATATCATCCCGGTGACGCGTTTCGACAAGACCGCGCTGAACATCCTGAATCAATACGTTCCGCTGCCGAATCTGGCCGGGAACCTATGGCAGGGAGTGACGCCCAGCCCGTACAACACCAACGAATTCCTGGCCAAGATGGATCATACGATCAGCGACCGGCAGGTGATCTCGCTGAGCTATTTTGAAACCAGCGGACACAACTCGATTCCTGGCGGCGGCAATCTTCCCTGGTCGACGCAGAATTTCGACTGGCGGCAGCACAACGCCAACGCCAGCGATACGTTCACCATCAATCCGGACATGGTGAACCAGGTGTGGCTCTCCTACACGCGGAACTTCGGCGGCCGCATCAGCACTCCGGCGGAATCGCTTGCGAGTTTTGGTTCCAACTTCACGATTGAAGGAACGCCTTCCCTGCCCCAGATCGCGGTGACCAACTACTTCACGCTGGGCCAGGCGATTTCGGGACCCGTGGCGGGCACGAACTTCTATTCCATCCGCGACGTCCTGAGCTGGACCAAGGGCAAGCACACGTTCAAGTTCGGCGGTGAACTGTCGTTGGACAAGGATATTCAGCAGACGCTGCTGAACAACTACGGCGTGTTCGCGTTCAATGGAAAGAAGAGCAAGGACAACCTGGCCGATTACTTCCTCGGTCTGCCGGCGACGATGAACCAGGATACGCCGGTGCTGGCGCTGGCCAACTTCTTCACCGGCGCTCTGTTCGCGCAGGACGATTTCAAAGTTCTGCCGCGGCTGACCATCAACCTGGGCGTGCGCTGGGACGTGCAGGAGGCGCCGACCGATCCGCAGAATCGCGAAGCGACCTTCGAACCGGGTGTACAGTCGAAGATTCTGGGCCCGAAGGCTCCTCTCGGCCTGCTGGTAGTTGGCGATCCCGGCGTGGGCCGCGGCGTGGTTCCGACTGAATGGGGCCACTTCACGCCTCGCATCGGCTTCGCCTACGATGTGTTCGGCGACGGCAAGACGTCGATTCGCGGAGGCGGCGGTATTTTCTACGGCAGCGTCTCCGGCAACGAATGGAACACGCAGTCGAACTACCAACCATTCGCCGTGCGCCAGCAGTTCGCCAGCGTGCAGTCGCTGACCAATCCGTACGGCAGCCTGCCGGGCGGCGTGGATCCGTTCCCGATTTACTATAGTCCGAGCAACCCTCAGTTCATTGCTCCGTCGACCGTCTACGGGTTCCCGCTGAACTTCAAATGGCCCTACACTTATCAGTTCAATTTCACCCTGGAGCGGCAGATCACCAAGGACTTCACGGTCGGCGCGGGTTACGTCGGCTCGCTCGGCCGGCGGCTGCCGTTCGCCTATGATTTGAACTATCCGAACTCCGCCCCCGGCGAGACGGCGGCGAACGTCAACGCACGCCGTCCGATCGACACCAACGTGTTGTCCAACATCTACTCGGGCGAGTCGATCGGCAACACCGCGTACAACGGTCTGCAAGTCACCTGGGAAAAACGGATGGGCCATCACTTCGGCGTGAAGGGCTTCTACACCTGGTCCAAGGCGATTGAAGACATGACGCTCGAAAACAATACGCTGATCGGCAACGTCGAGGACTTCCACAACCTGGGGCTCGACCGCGGCCGGTCGGACTTCGATCGCCGCAACAGCTCCGTTACCTCAGTCATCTGGGACATGAGCTACTTCGAAAAAACTAATCCGTTCCTGAAGGCCGTCATCAACGGCTGGCAGCTCTCCGGCATCATCACGCTGCAAAGCGGCCTGCCGTTCAACGTGACCACGGGAGCGGATACGAATCTGGACGGCAATGCCAACGATCGCGCCAACGTGGTCGGAAATGCGACGCTCGATCCGCATCGTTCGCGTTCGGCGGTGACCGGGGAGTGGTTCAACGTCTCCGATTTCAGCCTTCCGGCGTCGGGCACGGACGGCAACATGGGCCGCGACGTACTGACGGGTCCGGGGACCAAGAACGTCGACCTCGCATTGTTCCGCAATTTCCGATTCCGCGAGCGCTTCGTGTTGCAGGCGCGCGGCGAGTTCACCAACGGATTCAATCTGGTGAATCTCAGCAATCCGAACGGAGTGTACTCGACCGCGGTGAACAACACCTTCGGCAAGATTCTGACGGCGGCGCAGATGCGCCAGGTACAGTTGGGCCTGCGGCTGCAGTTCTAAGCTCATCCCCTGGCTCACGCCAGGGGTTATAACCCGGTCCCGTTAGGGCGGGGACTCGAAGGAGTAAAGTAATGGGGTGGCGGCTGCGGTCGCCGCCCCTTTTCATTGCTTATGACTCGACGTGATTTTGTATTGTCCGGCGCGGTGCTTGCGGTCGCTCCGCAGGCTTCCGCAACAAGCGTACTGGTTTTCGGCGGGCGATTGACAAAAGGATGGGAACACTATCGCGGCCAGCTCGGCGGCATCTGGGAAGTGTGGCGCGGCGATAAGGCGAGCGACAACGTCGCCTGGACGCCGGTCGAGCTTCCGCACTGCTTCAATGCCAGTGACGCGGTGGATCCGGATGAGGCGTATTATCAGGGTCCAGGATGGTACCGGACGCACGTTGCGGTGGACAATCCGTTTCCGAACGGCCGCACGCTGCTGCATTTTGAAGGCGCGGGGCAGAAGACCGAAGTGTGGGCCGGCCTGAAGCGGGTCGGCCGGCACGTAGGTGGTTACGATGAGTGGGTCGTCGATATCACGGATGCCGCCGCGGGCTTGAAGGAAATCCCGATTGCGGTCTTCTGCGACAATTCACGCGATCTGGAGATGATCCCATCCAGCCTCAGCGATTTCAACCTCTACGGAGGCCTGTATCGCTACGTGAATCTGCGCTACGTCCCGCCCGTTTCGATTGAGCGGGTACACGTGCGCGATGGAGTCGTTTCCGCGCGGCTCTATAATCCGGCCGGGCTGAAGGACGAAGTCAATCTCGACATTCGCATTACCGATCCTTCGGGTAAGGTTGTTCATGCATCGTCGCGGAAACTAAAGCCGTGGGTCGGGGAGCAGCCAGTCGCGCAATTCAAGATCGAATCGCCGCAACAGTGGTCTCCGGCGAAGCCGTTGCTTTATAGTTGCATCGTGAATGGCGCGGAGGAGCGCTTCGGGCTGCGGACGGTGGAATGGGTCGAGCACGGCCCGTTCAAACTGAACGGTGAGCGCCTCCTCCTCAAAGGAACCTGCCGCCATGAGGACCACGCCGGGCTCGCCGCCGCCATGACCGAGGATCTTATCCGCAAAGAGATGCTCATGATCAAGGACATGGGCGCGAACTTCATCCGCCTCGGCCATTATCAACAGTCGCGCATCGTGCTCGACCTGTGCGACGAGCTTGGCCTGCTGGTATGGGAGGAGATTCCCTGGTGCCGCGGAGGCGTGGGCGGCGATCGCTACCGCGAGCAGGCGCGCAGCATGATGCGCGCGATGATCGACCAGCACTCCAACCATCCGTCAGTGATTTTATGGGGCCTGGGCAATGAAAACGACTGGCCCGGCGATTTCGACAAGCCCGATCAGCAAGCCGAGATCCGCGCCTTCATGACCGAGCTGAACACGCTGGCGCATTCGCTCGATTCGACGCGCCAGACCGTCATCCGCCGCTGCGATTTCGCCGCCGATATTCCCGACGTCTATTCGCCATCGATATGGGCAGGCTGGTATAGCGGGCGGTACACCGAATACAAGTCGTCTTCAGAAAAAGAAATGAAAAAGGTCCGCCACTTCATCCACGCCGAGTGGGGAGGCGATAGCCACGCCGGCCGCCACGCCGAGGACCCGGACAAAATCATTTCGCAGATCGCCGCCGGAGGCCGCACCGATGAGCGAGGCCTCGACTATCTGCTCACCGGAGGCCAGACGCGCGCCTCGAAAGACGGAGACTGGTCGGAAAGCTACATCTGCAATCTCTACGACTGGCATTTGAAAGAGCAGGAAACGATGCCGTGGCTCACCGGAGCCCTGCAATGGATTTTTAAGGATTTCTCGACGCCGTTACGACCCGAAAATCCCGTCCCGCGCGTGAATCAGAAAGGACTCGTCGAGCGCGACCTGACGCCCAAGGAAGGATTTTACGTCTTCCAATCCTACTGGACGGAAAAACCGATGGCGCACATTTACGGGCACTCCTGGCCCATGCGCTGGGGCAATGACGACGAACCGAAGGTGGTAAAGGTGTATTCCAACTGCCCGGAGGCGGAGCTGTTTGTGAACGGAGTTTCCTGCGGCAAGAAAACGCGTAACAGCCAGGATTTTCCCGCCGCGGGCCTGCGCTGGATGGTGAAGTTCGACGAAGGAAACAACCGCATCAAGGTGGTCGCTCGAAAGGGCTCGGTGGAAGTGGCCGACGAGATCGTCACGTTTTATCAAACACGCAAATTCAACAAGCCGACGCACTTCGAGCTGTCTCAATCGAAGATCGCCGGCGGCTTGATTCAAGTCGAGGCGTGGCTGATGGACGCGGGCGGCATCATGTGCGTCACCTCGCGCAACGCGGTTCGATTCGAACTGGCCGGAGATGGACTGCTGATCGACAATCTCGGCACCGCGCGCGGGTCGCGCAAAGTAGAGCTGACCAACGGCCGCGCCTACATCAACGTGAATCCGAGAAGCGGGAAGAGTGTCGTGTCGATCTCGTCGGCGGGGCTGCCGACGGCGTTTCTAACGGTGGCGTGAGGTTGGTGGCACAGACCTCAGAAGCTGCTAAAAGCTCGTAACGATCGCTCCCTGTGGTCGCGGCTCGGAATCGGAGTTACGTAAAATCAAGCGCTTACCGAGCCACGACCACAGGGAGCGATCATCGGGCGTGACTTTTTCAGCAGCCTGCTTAGTCTGCGTTCAGCGGAACTTAGACTTTACTAGAATCCACACTTTTTCCCAAGTTGGGACCCGTATGCGTCGCGTCAGCACATCGTAGTTCGACGCGACGATCCGGTCCAGCAGCCGCGAATAAATCCCGATGAGAGCTTTTAACGACGCCCGGCTGCCGGGGTGGACCATGGCCACTAAGGGCGCCGATTCGCGATAAAACTCTCGCGCCCGATTTGCTTCGAATTCCATCAGGCGGAAGAATCCTTCGGTCGAAACCAAGGTCGCGGGCGAGACGCCAAAGCGCGCAAAATCCTCAGCCGGGATATACACGCGATCTTTCTCATAATCCTCGCGCACGTCGCGCAAGATATTCGTTAGCTGGAACGCGATGCCGCACTTTTCGGCAAGTTCCAAGGCCTTCGGATCGTCAAAACCAAAGATGTGAATGATGGTCAGCCCGACGACGCTCGCCACGTGATAGCAGTAGTCGTACAGCTCGACGAACGTCTGGATGCAGCGCGGCTCCAAGTCGCTGGATACTCCGGCAATCATGTCGAAGAAATATTGGTGCGGGATTTTATAGCGTTCGACGGCGTCGACCAACGCGGGCCACAGCGGATGGCCGGACAAGCGTCCGTTCAGCGCATGTTCCAGATCGTCGCGCCAGCGTGCGATAGCCGAGGCTCGGTCGGCGATGCCTTCATCGTCGCTCAGATCGTCGCAGTAGCGCATGAAGGCGTAGACGGCGCACATCGCCTCGCGCTGCGCGAGCGGCAGCAGCAGGAAAGAGTAGTAAAAATTCTTCGCCTGATTGCGCGCGACGCCGACGCACCACTGGTAGGACTCTTCGACGTTATAGTCCGCGTTCATGCGGCCGGGGAGAAAGCCCTGCGAGTCAGCGCGCCGAGCAAAAGGCCCACGCGCTCGACTTTCGAGATCGACGGACGCGAGCCCAGCACGTTGTAATCCTGCTGCTCGATTTTTTCGAGAATCTTCAAGCCGCCGCGGCTGAACAATTCGAGATCGATCGCCAGCCGACGGTCCACTTGTCCCGCCAGCGGCAGGCCTTTCAAGAATAGCTCCCGCGCCACGCCAATCGATTCCTTCATGACCTGGCGAAAACGATCGTCAAAACGCCGCGCAAACAAATCCTCGACCGGGTAGTTGTGTTTTGCGAGTACGTCCAGCGGCAGATAAACGCGGTCCTTCTCCAGGTCGACCATCACGTCCTGCCAGAAATTCGCCAGTTGCAGCGCGGTGCACGTGGCGTCCGACAGTTCCTGCCGCGCCGCGTCGCGATAGCCGCATAGACCGAGCACCAGACGCCCTACAGGATTCGCCGAATAGCGGCAATACTGGAACAGTTCTTCGAAATTGTGATAGCGGGTGACCTTCTGATCCTGCTCGAAGGCTTTGATCAAGTCGTCGAACGTTTCCTGCAACAGGTAGTGCCGCGCGGCGGTGTCCTGAAGCGCGACGAACACCGGATGCGACGGCTCGCCCGCATACATGGCCTGAAGCTCGGCGCGCCACCAGGAGAGCAGACGCAGGCTTTCTTGGGTGTCGCCGATCTCGTCGGCCAGATCGTCGGCCCAACGGCAGAACGAATAGACGTTGTAAAAATCCTGATGAAGCCGCTTGGGAAGAAGAAAACTGACGACGTGGAAATTTTCGTAGTGATTGATCGCCAGCCAGCGCGTGTACGCGAGCGACTCCTCGCGCGTCCACTTCTTCTTCAATAACTCCGGATCGGCGACAAATGCGGCAGGAGCGAGAAACACAATGCGGTTTACGGAATGATGGCGGTCTTCAAATGGCCGTTGTGACTCATCAGGTGCTGCATCACTTGCAGCAGATTGGTCAGCGGCTCGGAATGATTCACGAAATCCTTCGCGCCCACATAACCGCGGCTCACCAGGTCGAGGGCCTTGCGAATCAGCGCCGGCGTATGATGGAAACTCGCCTTACAAGTCAGCTCGGAATAATGCAGCAGGTTCGTGTCGAGGCTCAGATTCGTGCCGTCCGGACAGCCCCCGAAAAAGTTGACCACGCCTCCGCGGCGCAGCAGCTTGATCGCCAGCTGCCAGACTTCGGGCAACCCGACCGCTTCAATCACCACGTCGGCCCCGCGGCCGCCGGTCATCTCATGCACCGGGCCGACCACGTCCGCGCCGTCGCAGTTCAGAACCGTTTCATCCGCGCCCATTCGCGACGCGCGCAGCAGTTGCTGCGGCCGCCTTCCGATGGCGATGACGCGCGCGTTGCAGACAGCCTTGGCGAGGCGCACGAACATCATGCCGATGGGCCCCAGCCCTATGACGGCCACGGTATCGCCCGCGCGTACGCCGGATTCTTCCAGTCCGCGCAGCACGCAGGCCAGAGGCTCCACTAAGGCCGCGTCCTGATAGCTGACGTGGTCCGGCACTTCATACATATTCCTGCGCACGATGCGCTCAGGAATGCGGATGTATTCGGCGTAGGCTCCGTTGTTGAACAGCAGGTCCTCGCACAAATTTTCCTGATTGTGCCGGCAGTAGAAACATTCCCCGCACGGAGCGGAGTTCGCCGCGACCACGCGCTGGCCCATCTTAAATCCGCGGACATCCTTGCCCATCGCCACGATGTCGCCGCCCAACTCGTGTCCGAACAATGCCGGAGGCACAATCATGCGGGCGTGATAACCACGGCGGAAAACTTTGACGTCGGTGCCACAGGTCAGCGCCGCGCGCACGCGCACCAGCACGTCGCCCCTGCCGATCTGCGGAACATCAACCGTCTCGATCTGCACATTCTCTTTTCCGTAGAGAACGGCAGCCGTCATCTGCTGAGTCACTCTTTCCACCTCTGTGGCTGTACTACTATCTTTAATGATTCTTCGTCAGGATGCAACGCGCGATCGATCCCTTCATTAATATGATTTAATGCGTAGCGGTGTGATATAAGCCGCTCGACCGGCAACGAGCCCGAAAAAACCATCGCCGCACCCTCGCTTTGCACGTCAATCGACGCGCTGTACGACCCGCATAGCATGCGCTCTCCCATGCAGATATCGGCGCCCGAAAGGTCCACGCGCTCCTGATGCGACGTCTGCGCGAACAACAAAATCTTCGCCCCCGGCCGCGAACACTTCACCGCCTGTTCCACTATCCCTTTGGCAGAGGCAGCCACAATCACCAGGTCCGCTCCGCGGCCTTCGGTCAACGACCGCACGGACCGTTCGAATTCTTCACCTTGATTCAAACCGCGCGGATCGTAGGCTTCCGACGCGCCGAACTCCAGCGACAACTTGCGCCGCCCAGGCATCGTGTCGGTCGCGACGATTTTCGATCCGATGCGCGCCACCATCATGGTGAAGATGAGTCCGATGGGGCCCTGACCCAGAATCGCGACCACGTCTTCGGGTTGCGGATCGATCTGCTTCACACCCTTCAAACAAGTGTTCACCGGCTCGACGAAACAAGCCTGATCGAAGGAAACACCGGCCGGGATTCTTTCGATGCCTCGTTCCACGATCCAGTCCATGGCGCGAACGTATTGAGAGAATCCGCCGCCCGCCGGCTCATACCCGGCGGTTACGCCGACTTTCTTATACACCGGACACTGCGCGTACAATTTCCGCGAGCAGTAAAAACATTTTCCGCACGGAATGTGATGAAAGACGATGACCCCGTCGCCGGGTTGAAACTTCGTAACGCCTCGCCCGACCTTGGCGACAACTCCCGCCGTTTCGTGCCCGTAAATACGAGGCGCGGCCAGCAGGTTGTATTCAATTTTTTTCAAATCGGTATGGCAGATGCCGCACGATTCCACGCGAATCAGAATTTCTCCCGCGCCGATTTCCGGCACCGGAACCGATTCCACTTCCACCACGCTGTCGCCTTTATAAACGGCGGCCTTCATGGTGGCCCGCACGACGCTATCGGCGGTTTTGACGGGACTAAAATCGACAGTCTGCAAAAAATGCTCCTAGGGATTCGGATGCCACATTGCAATTGGCTTCGAGGCGCTTCAGCGCCGGTATGTGCGTAAACGGACGGCGGACGGCCCCTAGCGCGATGCGCGGCAGGCTGAACCGCCCAGCGGAGTCGCGATACAAATTAAAATCGAGCGGCATGTCTTCGTTGGCGGTATCGGAAACGGCACGGATGCAGTAAAACGGCACACCCCATTGTGCAGCGATTTTCTTCACCGCCGCGGCTTCCATCTCCGCCGCGATGGCGCCTGTCTTTTCCCGCAACCGGCGCTTCTCTTCCGCCGTCACAACGACACGATCCGAGGAGCTGATCTCGCCGCGGACAAAGAGAGATTTTGAGGGTGCATCGCCCCAGACGACAATATCGCCGACGCGCAGCGACGGATCCAGCGCCCCGCAAAATCCCGTATTGATGATGCCCGTTACGTCCATTTTTTGCTTCAGTACTTCTTCCACCGACCGCGGTCCCGGCCCATTCGCCACCAGCCACCAGCGGTCTCCGTCTTTTAATACTTCCCGTGCAAACTTCGCGCCATTCCCATCGATCCTGGCCGCAGGACCGAACCGCTTCAAAATCCCGCTAAACTCGCGAGCCTCAGCCGCGATCACCAACCACGTCCGCACTAGCAGTATCCGTTAGCCCGAAACCACTCGACCGCGCGCTCCAGCGCTCCCGCCGCCGGACCCGGCGCATAACCTAGCTCGCGGGCGGCCTTATCGTGCCGCACCCACATTTTCTTGCGAGCCATCTTCACCCCGTCGAGCGGCGCTAGAGGTTCTTTTCCCGTCACACCCGCCCAAGCCGTCGAAAACACTCCCGCCGCATATGCCACGGCGTACGGAATCCGAATCTTCGGCGCCGGCCTTCCGACTGCCTTCGCCAGCGTGGCGAAAATCTTCTCGAGCGTCAGATTCTCCGCGCCCAAAATGTACCGCTCCCCTACCCGTCCCCGTTCACAAGCCGCCAGATGACCCGCGGCGACGTCTCTGACATCGACCACATTCAGGCCGGTATCCAGAAACGCCGGCATCGCGCCGCGCACGAAATCCACCAGCATCTTTCCCGTGGGCGTCGGCTTAAAATCATGATCGCCCACCGGAGCCGTCGGATTCACAATCACCACCGGAAATCCTTCGCCGGCAAACTCCAACGCTACCTTCTCCGCTAAAAACTTCGACCGCTTGTACGGCCCCTGCATTTCTTCGATGCCCACCGGTGTCTGTTCGTCGCCAATTCCGTCCTTCGGAATCCCGATACAGCCCACCGTGCTCGTATATACGAGTCTTTCTACTCCTGTACGCCGGGCCGCGACGAGAACATTCCGCGTTCCTTCCACGTTCGACCGGAACATTTCTTCCTGATCGCGCGTCCACAACCGGTAATCGGCCGCGACGTGGTACACAACCCCGCATCCCTCCACTGCCTTTGCCAATGATTCAGGGTCCCTCAGATCACCCTGAACCGGCGCGACACCCTCCAATTCCCTTAACCGCGCCGGATCGCGCACCAGCGCCCTGACCTTCTCGCCCCGCTCCAACAACCTGCGCGCCACATGCCAGCCTACAAATCCCGTGGCGCCCGTTACCAGCGTCGGTTTCACCTAGCTTAAGAGCCAGCCCAATTGTTTAAACGGATCGCTGAACTTCGAATTAATACCGTATGCCGCCGACGGCTCATACCCGCAATGCACCATGCACTCGGCGCAACGCGGATCGTTACCCTCGCCGTAGTTCTCCCAAGGCGTTTTCGTCATGAGGCCCTCGAACGTATCGTGATGCGCGTCCGTGATCAGGTAGCAGGGACCTTTCCAGCCCTTCACATTGTAGGTCGGCATGCCCCACGCGGTGCACGGCAGCTCGCGCTCGCCTTGCAGAAATTCCATATAAATCGGCGACGACACCAGGGGAAACCGCTTGGCCATCTTGTCGATGTTCTTAAATTTCTCGTAGACATCGTCGCGCGTCAGGAAAATCTCGCGCTGATTGACGGCCGAGTATCCATAGGCCGGCGCAATGGCGTGCCCGTCGACCTTTAAAGGCTCCAGGTATTCGTACAGTTCCCAGATTTCCTTCATGTCGGTCTCTTTATAGACCGTAGTGTTGGTGAAAACTTTGAATCCGGCGGCCTTCGCGGCCTTAATCCCCTCGATGGCTTCTTTAAAGACGCCCGCGCGCTCCACCGACAGGTCGTGATTTTTTTCCATGCCGTCCAGGTGGACGTTGAACACGAGGCCGGGATGAGGAGTGAACTCTTTCAGCTTCTTCACCATGAACATGCCGTTGGTGCAGAGCTGAATCCATTTTCCACGCGACAGAATTTCGTTGGTCAGCAGCGCGATCTCGGGATACAGAAGCGGCTCTCCGCCGCAAATCGAAACCATCGGCGCGCCGCACTCATCGACCGCTTTCAGACACTGCTCGACGCTCAGCCGCTCGCGGATCGACGACTCGTATTCGCGAATACGCCCGCAACCAGTGCACGTCAGATTGCAGGCGTGCAACGGCTCCAGCATCATCACCAGAGGAAACCTCTTGTTGATCATCGGGTGAGGCTTGCGCTCGATGCCCGCCGCAGGAATCTGCGTATGGATGATGCGGAACGGATTCGCGTCGTCGGTGACGGCGTTGTTCTTCTGCCACTCCGGCCGCGGGCGAATCTTGTTCTTGGCGATGTAGGTTGCCATGTCGGCGACTTGCGAAAAAGGAACTCTCATTTAGAATCTTGCTCCGTTGGCGTTCCTCGACTTCAGGTAGCAGGACATGGCCAGCACCGGAAACGAGTTGCGGTAAAGGTGATACTTCAAATAGAAAACGCGTGGAAATCCGGTGCCGGTGGCGAGCGCCTCGTCCCAGCTCCCGTCGGACTTCTGCGTCTCCGTCAAATACTCGATGCCCTTGTGCAGGCTGTTGCTCGTCGTGTCGCCGCCCGCGAGCAGGCCGAGGATGGCCCACGCCGTCTGCGATGGCGTACTTTTGGCCGGCATGTAGGTGTGATTGTCGTAGCTGGCGCAGCTTTCGCCCCAGCCTCCGTCGGCATTCTGAATCGACCTCAGCCATTCGCCCGCGCGTAAAATGTAGGCCTCGCGATCGCTCTCGCCGGCGTCCTTCAAACCGCGCAGGGCCAAGAACGTGCCGTAAATATAATTGACGCCCCAGCGCCCGTACCAGCTTCCATCTACTTCCTGGGTGCGCTTTAAGAACTCCACGCCCTTCCGGATCGCCGGATTTTTGCTGTCGACACCGGCTGCGATGAGACCTTCCATCACGCGCCCCGTAATATCCGGGCACGTCGGATCGAGCATCGCGTTATGATCGGCGAACGGCACCGAACTCAAAAAATTCCAGTTATTATCGACGTCGAACGCCGCCCAGCCGCCGTCTTTCGACTGCATCGCCAGCAGCCACGTGACGGCCCGTTGCGTAACCGCTTTCTGTTTCGCCGGACTCGACCCTTGCGACCGCGCCAATGCCAGCAGCACCTGCGCAGTGTCGTCGATGTCCGGATAATATTCGTTGGCGAACTCGAAATACCAGCCCGAAGGCTCCACGTCCGGCCGCTTGATCGACCAATCGCCCTTGCGCCGGACTTCCTTAGTCAACAGCCAGTCCACCGTCGGGCTGAGCTTCTCTTCCGCAACCACGCCGGATTCGCCCAGCGCATACGCGGCAATCGCGGTATCCCACACGGGCGAAAAACAGGGTTGGAAAAAGAACCCGCGCTCATCGTCGACAAGGAGATTGAAAAATTGCTTTTCCGCTTCCTTAACGTCCGGATGATCCTTCGGATAACCCAGCAGATCCAGCGCCATGATGACGTACATCATGGGCGGATAAATCGCCCCCAGGCCGTCGGTGTAGCGAGTCCTTGCGAGCATCCACTGCTCGGCGCGACGGATCGCTTTCGTGCGGATTCCCCGCGAGCCGTGCCGCTCCCAGAACTTGAGGCATTTATCGGCCTTGAGGAAGAAATTCCGCCAGCTGAAAAATCCCTCATTGTTCGGAAATTCCAGCGGCACGCCGGGCAGGAACAGCTCTTTCAAGTCGAATCCGGCCGGGACCGGCCGCATCGGATTCATCGCATGAACGATGGACAGAGGAATCACAATCGCCCGCGACCAGGATGAAATTTCGTAAATCAGTCTGCCGAGAAGAATCCCTTCCGGCGGAATCGACGGCGTGGCTTCTCGCGGGTATAGATTAAACAGGCTGAGATTGATCTTGGTGTAGCTGTTGGCCGCCTGCATCCCGCCCATGGCCAGGATTCGCTCGCGCGCCCGCTTGAGGTTCGGATTGTCGTAATCGAGCCCGGCCAGCTTCAGCGCCGTATACGCCTTCACCGACGCACTGATTTCCGACGGACCCTCGGCGTAAATGTTGAACCCTCCATCGGGCAACTGCCGCGCCAGGATGGAGCGCACCGCTTTATCGACCAGAGGCCTGGTGGGAGGATTCCACACGCCGTCCACCGGCGGATGTCGCCACAGCTCTAATAAGATGAAGTCGGATTCGAGGGTGGTGTCGGCCGTCAGGTCGCCCCACCAGTATCCTTCGTCCGTCTGGCGCCCGAGCATGTAGGCGGCGGCTTTGCGCAAGGATTGCGCCGCCGCGGCCGTCAATGCATCGACAAGTTGAAGACTAGGGCTCATACGCGCGCGATGGTCTGTAATTGCACCGTGCGGCCAAGTTCGGATGGCAGATTGAACCGCACGTCCTCTTCCTTGATTTCCATTTCCTCAAGCTCATTGAATCCGCTTCCTTGCAGCGACTCGATCAATTCCTCAACCAGATTTTCCGGAGCCGACGCTCCCGCCGTTACTGCTACGGTTTGGATGCCGGAGAGCCACTCCGGTTTCACTTCTTTTAGATCGTCAATAAGATACGCCGGAACACCCATCTTTTCGCAAACCTCAACCAGCCTTCGCGAATTCGAACTGTTCTGCGAACCCACCACCAGCAGCAACTGGCACAACGGCACGACGGCCTTCACCGCCAACTGCCGGTTCTCCGTCGCATAACAGATATCCTGCGCCGC
>Ga0182024_10000896_pt1 | contig 76949 bp, 67 predicted proteins | sample P32metaG_FD_120480 | JGI IMG/M metagenome (GOLD analysis project Ga0182024, IMG submission 120480) | Permafrost microbial communities from Stordalen Mire, Sweden - P3-2 metaG (Illumina Assembly) | ecosystem: Environmental > Terrestrial > Soil > Wetlands > Permafrost | place: Sweden: Stordalen...
AAGCACCGTAATACAGGCGATCGTAAATGTGTGGATGTCGAAAGCGACGTTGCCGACTTTGACCGCGCCGGGCAGCAGCGCGAACGCGGTGAAGATCCCCATGGCCAGCAGAAACAGCCCTGGATAGAGGAATAGCCATTTCGGGCTGTAAATCAGCAGAAAACTCAGATGCCGCCAGCCGTCTTGCCAAGTGCGCAAATGCGGCGGCCGAGATCGTCCGTCTTTGCTTAAGGTCGTCGGAACTTCGTCAATATAGTAATCTGCCAAGGCGGCGCGAACCACCATCTCGCTGGCGAATTCCATACCCGTGGTCCGTAGATTGAGCGCGTTCAAGCGCTCGCGGTTGAAGCCGCGGAGACCGCAATGGAAGTCGCCGACCTTGAGGTGGAAAAACAAACGGCCGGTCCAGCTCAGCAGCGGATTGCCGAGATACCTGTGCAAGAATGGCATGGCGCCGGGTGCAATCCCGCCCTTGAACCGGTTGCCCACGACAAGGTCGGCGCCGTTGCGCAGGCGCTCGATAAACGGCATGAGTGCAGAGAAGTCGTAGGAATCGTCCGCGTCACCCATAATGACATACCGGCCATTCGCGGCTTGAATTCCTCCGATCAAGGCCGCGCCATAACCTCGATCGGCAACCGGTACGATGCGCGCGCCGAGTTTCTCCGCGATCTCCCTTGAACCGTCGGTCGAACCATTATCGGCGATCAGGACTTCGCCGGAAATATCGGCCTGCGATAAAAACCGCTGCGCTTTGCCGATGCAATTCCCGACGGTTTCCGCCTCATTCAAGCACGGCATTAGAATTGTTAACTCGACGGAATTTGCAGATTTTTCGACCATGCCTTATCCAGCGTGAGAGGATATTTTTGCAGCCTATCATATCGCGACGAGGTATGTTGACGAAATAGGCCACGCATCATTGTCCACGCAGTCACTCTTTGCGCCAGTGGTGTGCGCACGAAGCGCTGTTCCAAGCCGCATACCGTTTATCTTTCATAGGCGTCCCGGTAGGCTGAACCAACAATTATCAATGACGGGGCTTCGCGTGGAATCAATGGGTCGGATCAATCCAAAAATCTCATGCCGCATGGTCTATATCTTGCTGTTGGTCCCGGTCATGTTGTTTATCATTTCCTTGTTCATTCGACCGCAAATGACTTTCGATAGTGCCTACGGTTTCCTTGCCCTTCGTAGCATGTTGGATGGCGGATCTTTCAATTACGTCACTTCGCCTGACCCTGGAAACATTGCCAACAACATCGAAACGTTCCTCACTTGGTGGAGTCCAGGACAATACCTCGTGCCAGGCACTTTTGTTTGGTTGGGCGCCAACTACGGTTTGGCAATTTCACTCACCACGCTGCTTGCAACCGTCATAGGCGTACTCGGCTGGGCTCAGATTGCACGAAGCTTTGACGTGCCTTACTTTGTTTTATTCCTGTTCATACTCGGGCTCGTGACCTTTTATTATGCCACGGTTCCTTTCAGCATTTTCAATGGCGGCGATGTGGTATTGTTTGCGGTATTACCCTGGTCGCTGTCTGCGCTCCAATGGGCAGCCCAAAAGTGGCCTGCGGTCTCCTTCACGATTTCAGTGCTATCGGCCGCTCTGCTCTTCTTCGCGAAGCTTTCGGGCATCATTGTTTTCGCTGCAACTGTCGCAGGCATCAGCTTTCTGGATCTATTGAGACGGCGGCGAGTAACCTCCCCGCTGGTCGCCATGTGGGCAGGTTCCGCGGTCGCAGCACTCTTTATCGTGGCGTTTTGGCTAGCGCGGGGTGCAACGCCCGCAGGTGCAACAAGATTAGTTTTCTCGTGGCCCGCGATCTCGTTTCCTGTGGCCGCTGCCGTATTCTCAGGATTTTCCGCGCTCAATTTTTTACAAGATCTCAATCTCTTGATTTGGCGGCTTCTGCATTTATCAGCGCCCATCATCCCCGAAATTGCCTTTAACAACTATGATAGTTATGTGCTCGGGCCGCTCGGCCTTCTGCTCATGGGGTGGGTCTGGTTTCGACTGCGAGACACGCGCTATCGGGCCATGGCTACTTGCTTGTTCCCCATCATTGCATTTTACATCGCCGCTTATGTCGTGATGTATGTTCGAAACGGCACGATCGTCTCGTTCGAAGAGCGGTATTTCTATTTTGCCGGCATACCGTTCTTTCTCCTGCTGTTGGTCACTATGGACCAGTGGCACGGCTCTTATGCCCGAGCCATTCCCATACTGATCGTCGGCATGTTTGCCGCTTATGGCCTGATCGCCTATGCGCATGACGTCCTGCGGAGCCGCCACTACGATCAGGCGAGCGGCACCGCAATGCGGGTCGTACCGCCTGGCGTTCTCGCGTATCTCCGTTCGGAGATGGCAGTGCATAATTGGCCTAATGCAATCGCCGTCGTACCCTTACCCGAAGCTGCCGTTGGCCTTCCGCGCTTTCGAATCCTCTTTGATTGGCAGCTCTTGGAGAGCTCCTCTTTGGAGGACATCGCTCGTCAAAGATGGTCCGGCCGTACGGATAAAATCTTTCTGATCATGAACGAAAATATGCTCGACGATGGCAAGGCGGAAACCGTGCTAAAGGTATTTGTCGATTATGACTTTGCGAGGTGGAGTAAAATAACGATGGATGGAGCGGTTATTTACTCCCAATAGACGAATTGTAGCGCCGGCATCTTGATCGAGATGGGCGCGCTAAAAGGGACGTCAAGCAGCAATTATCCTTCGGCGAAGGTCCCATCGTTCGATCTCTAGATTTTGCGGAACACCGTGTCGGGATATTCGGCCCCGCTCATCAGGCGATTGTCGGGTCCGAACAGCGGCGTCTTCTTTGCCGTATCCGGCACTTTGACGCGTAGGATCGTCTCGAATGCCGCGCCAGTCGGCGCATCGCACAGGCGAAAATTGCTGTGCCGGATGACAAGCAGGCCGCCCGGCTTGAGGCAGCGCTTGAAGTCCGCCACGGTCTGCGCGAATTCCTCGAACCGGATCAAATGATCGCAACGCGTGACGCCGGGCTCACCCAAACTGCCATGGCGCAGCACCGCCATGGCGAAGATTGCGTCATAGGCGGCGGCCGGCTCCGCTTCTGTCGAGCTCGCGGTTTCAAATGACATGGCCACGTCGCGCATCTCCTTCAAGCGCCTTCGGCATACCGCGATGTTGCCGCCGTTGATGTCGATGCCGCTGATCGCAGCGCGCGGAAAGTAATCGCGCAGCGAAAATGCCTCTTCGCCGGTCGAACAGCCGTAAGACAGGATCTTGACTTCGCTGTCGGCGCCGAGCTCGGATTGAACGAAGCTGAATATGCGCGGATAGCGGTTCGCCCTGGTATCGTTAAAGGGCTGAAACGCCGCCTTCGGCCGCCACAGGTAGAGCCACATCAGATGGCGATACGGCCGGTCAACGGCCAAACGCCAAAGCTTGCGGGCCGCGCGAACGGCAAAGGCGGGCCGTTTGGGTCCTGGCACCGGCTCGGCGGCGTGAACAGTCATCGCGCCCTCTCTTGGCGCTGCGGTTTACAGCGTTATTTTAACACGCGCGCGCGAAAGCGACGTATTTGAATTTGATAGGTTTTTTCGTATGATGCGGGCCGCGCGGGACCTCTTTAGCGCCCGCGCCGGTCACGTCTAAAACGAGCGGGAATAGTGCATTTTTATCGCATCTCAGGGCTGTGCGTCAGCAGCGAGATCAACCTGCCGGGGTTGATCGCGAGCACGGCCGAGCGCGCCCCGCAGGTGACGATCCGGCGCGGGCCAGTGCCGGAACGGCTACCGGCCGCCACCGCGGCCGGGCCGACCTGGCAGATCTCGGGCAAGCAGTTCCTTCTTCGCATCCCCAATATCGCCCGCTTCCTCCTCAACGACGGCAGCGAGATCGTGGTCGCGCCGGAGACTGAGGCGAGCGCCGCGGATATCCCGATTTTCATTCTGGGCACGGTGTTCGGCATCCTGCTGCATCAGCGCGAGCAGATCGTGCTCCATGCTAGCGCGGTGCGCGTCGGCGAAAAGGCCGTGCTGTTCTGCGGCCAATCGGGAGCGGGAAAATCGACGATGGCCGCGGCGCTGGCGCAACGCGGCTTTCCCCTGGTGACGGAGGATATCTGCGCAATCACGGAGACCAGTTCCGGCGCGCCGGTGGTACACCCCGACGGGCGCCAGTTGAAATTATGGGCACAGACGATCGACAGACTGGAGTTGGCGGGGCGCCGCGGCGAGCGCGTGCGCTCGAGCCTGGAAAAATTTTATGTAGAAGCACACGATGCGTTCAGCGAGCCGCTGCCGTTGGGCGCCATCTACGCGTTGCGCGAAGCCCGCCCACCCCACGCACCGGGGATCGAACTTCCCAATGTGGTCGATGCGGCGCTCATCCTGCGGCGTAACGCCTACCGGCCGCAACTGGTGCGCCAAATGGGACAGCGGGCAAGCTATTTTCATGCGGCCACCGCGATCGCCAATTCGGCGGGTATTTTCTATCTGACCAGGGCGCTCGATTTCGCCAAGATGCCGGAGGTAATTGCCTTTCTCGAACGCCATTGGATCGAGCTGCGGTTGACGGAGAAAGCGGCATGATCCGCACCATTTGGCTCGCCTCCTATCCCAAATCCGGCAACACCTGGTTCAGAATGCTGGTGGCGAACCTGTCGGTCAAAGACGATCGGCCGGTCGACATCAACGATCTGCCGGAACGCGGCGGCATCGCCAGCGCACGCGGCCCGTTTGACCACTTGCTGCTGATCGATTCGGGTCTGCTCACCCATGACGAGATCGACTGCTTGCGCCCGCGCGTCTATGAGGAGCTGGCGCGCGGGCTCGAAGACGATGAATACGACCAGCCGGAAGTGGTACCGCCGGTACGGTTCGTGAAAGTGCACGACGCCTACACGTTGACGCCGAAAGGCGAGCCCTTGCTTGCGGGCCGGCGTGGCGCCGACGGTGCGATCGTTATCGTGCGCGATCCGCGCGACGTGGCGCCGTCGCTCGCCAACCACAATAACACCAGCATCGACGACGCGATCGCATTCATGAACGACGATAGTGCCGGTTTTTGCGCGAGGACCAACCGGCAGCACAATCAGCTACGGCAAAAGCTTCCGGGCTGGAGCGGCTACATGGAGAGCTGGCTGGATCAGACCGAAATTCCCGTGTATCTAATCCGCTACGAGGACATGCGGGCCGACACCACCGGCGCGTTCCGCCGGGCGCTCGATTTTGCCGGCCGCGAAGCGAGCGATGAGGACATCCAGCGCGCGGTGGCCTTTGCCGACTTCTCCGAACTGCGGCGGCAGGAACAGGAAAAAGGCTTCCGTGAATTGCAGCCGCGCACGGGCGGGCCGTTCTTTCGCCGCGGCGAGGCGGGTGCCTGGCGCGATGAGCTCGGCGCCGAGCAAGTCGCGCGCATCGAGACCGCGCACGCACCGATGATGCGGCGGCTGGGCTATGAACTCACTGGCGCGACGCCGCTCGCGCGCACTGGATAAAGGCACAGGCTTAAGGATCGGCCATGATGGTTCGCAAGCAAGGCGATTGGCTGGCGGCGAAAGTCGGCGACGAACTGGTGATGATGAGCGCCGAAAAAGGCAACTATATCGGCTTGAGCGAGGTCGGCGCCCGCATCTGGGAGCTGATCGAGACGCCGCAAGACGTCGACGCTATCTGCGTCCGGTTACAGGAGGAATATGATGACGTCACGCCGGAAGTCTGCCGCGCCGAAGTCGAAACGTTCCTCAACGATCTGGTGAAGCATGGTGCGATTGCGCTTGATCCAGCGCCTGCTGCTTAGGTTCGGCCAAATCGACCATCACAGCCGCTCATTGCTGGCGGAGGCGGTGGTGTGCCTGCTCGTGGCGCGGCTCGCTCTGATCTTCATTCCGTTTCCGCGCCTGGCGCGGCACCTCGGCACTTTCGTGCCGCCGACCAGCGCGCGTGCCTCCCAAATGCAGACTGAAGCCACCGCGGAACAGATGCGGCTCGCCGAAGAGATCGGCTGGGCGGTGACGCGTGCGGCGCGCTATGTGCCGTTCAAGGCGGTATGCCTGCCGCAGGCCATGGCCGCGCGCGTCATGCTCAAGCGCCGCGGCGTCGCCAGCGTCATGCATTTCGGCGCCGCCAAGGGCGTGGACAAGCCCCTCGACGCCCACGCCTGGCTCGATGCCGCAGGCGTCGAGGTCACGGGCTATCCGGTGGCGAAGAATTTTGCTGAGATCGGATGTTTCGTATAAAAGGGCCGCCGGCCCATGCACCGGCATAACCGCGGAAGCTCGTGGCGTAAATCATACGGCGTAAGGATAACTTTGGAGCGCGGCGCCTAACCGCCGGACGGGTCATAGGTCAGCGATTTTGGATATAGCGGCTTGCCGTTGGTAAAATCCAAATAGGTGTTGTCGCCGATTTGATACGCGAACGGTACCCATATTTCGTAGATCGTTTTGGCCGTCACGGTCTTAGTGGGTTTTCCTGACACGAACCGGGCTTTTAGATACGCCTCGATCTCCTGAAGTTCAGGCCTGAAAGTGTATTTATCCGATGGGCCGCGAGCGACTTCGTAGTTGGAGCAGCCGCGCTTGATCACGATCGGCACCTCGCGGCCAAGCTTGGGACTCTCGTCGACGCAATCGCGCAGCACCTGGAACATGCGGCGCGCCTCTTCAAGACCATTGAGGTAGAAATAGCCGGCATAAGCATTTTGGCTGTGAGGATTGTAAAAATCGATTCCGCATTTCGATGGACATTCGACCTGCTGGGCGATCTCATATAAGGCCACGAGCTCCCGCAACGTGCGGGGCAGAACCTTGACCTTGTAGCAGTGCTCGCAGCCTTTCGGCACGGCGGCTTGAGCGTAGGCCTGCTGGAACATGAACCGGTTGAGAAAATCACAGCCGGTCATTTTTCCGCAAAAAAGCCACTGGCCGCGCCGTAGCAACGGTTGCAATTCAAAGCTGCCGTCCTCCCTCTGCAGCACCTCACCCGACTCGATGGCGCGCTGAAGATTTTCGCCGACTGTGCTGCCGCCGATCGTCAACGCCAGGATATCGTCCGGCGAGCTAGACATCGCGTTCCTCCGCGCACGGGTTGAGATGGCGTCCGATACGCCCGATCATGCGCGCAAATTGCCTACCACCAGATATTAGCCTTTCGCAGGCACGCGCTCCACCGCGCCGCTCAGGCGTTGCCGCCCTCGACCCAGCGGATGAAGTTGCCGACATGCACCGCGCGCGGCAGCATCAGCCCGAATTCAATCATGCGTTCCTGCGCCGAGCGCTCGTCCACGGGCCATTGCTGCAGCAAACCTTTCAGCCGCGGCAAGTCGATCAGGCGGCGCGCGGTCGGCGAACCTTCCAGCCGCTCGACTTCGGCGGCGAGGGCCTGTCGCCTGCCATCGAGACGGCGGAACCAATTGGCATCCTGCACGCCCTGGCGCCGCTCGGTGAGGATTTCCGCAGGCAGGCGGTCGGCCAGAACGGCGCGCGCGAACGAGCGCGGGACGCCATCGCGGCGGAACATCGGTTCGGGCACGGTCAGCATAAATTCCAACAGCCGCCGGTCGCCGTGCGGATAGCGAATGTCGTAGCCCCGCTGCTCAAGCTTTAGACCAACGCGGTCGCGGCCAACTTGATTGTGGTCGAATAGAAAATGGGCGCGGACGAGGACCGGGTGCTGCGCCGCAAAGTGGAACCAAGGGTCGAATCCCTGGCTGGACCACGATGCCGACACATCATGGGCGGCGATGAAATCCGGATTTAGCGCGCTATAACGCGCGACACTGTCGGGATCGAGGCCTTGCAAGCGATAGATGAACCGCCGCACCGGGTTAGGCGCCGCCCGGAAGACGACCTCTCTTGCAATTGTCCGCGCCAGGGTGCGGCGGGTTTTTCGGGCCAATACCGGCAGCTCATGCGCGACGGCACGCCACTGCCCGCCCCTCAGCAAAGCCAGCAGCGAAAACTCACCTGACCAGGTCAAGCCGAAATTGCCGAACAATCCCGTCAGCAACCGCTGATGACCGCCAGCGCCGACCGCATCGTAAAGAAAACTGAATAGGCCGGCGTCGGTCGGATTGAGCACCGGTGAGGAAGCGCTTGCGAAATGACGGGTATCGTCTTCCTCGACGCGATGCGGGCCTTGCGGCGCCAGGAAATGTATCGCGAGCTCGGGATATATCCGACCAAGCGCTTCCAATTTCCGTCGGTCGTCGAAGTATCTGAAGGGGCCGATGTCAATATCCGTATCGTCTGCGGCCACCAGCGAATAACAGTCGACGCGCGTATCGCGACCGAGGCGCGCCGCCGTCGCCGCGATAGCGCTGGAATCGAGGCCCCCGCTGGTCGATATCGCGACATCAGGCGTGTCGGCAATTGCGCTGGCGACGGCCTGGTCGAACAATTCGCGTGCCCGGTCGATATAGTCCTGTTCGCGCCGATACGGCGGTGGAACATCGAGCTTAGGCGTCCAATAGTGGCGGTGGTGGACCGCCATAGGATCGATCGTAACCAGCGTTCGGCTCGGCACGCGTTCCACGCCGCGATAGAAAGTGCGCCGGGCTTCGTTCAGATTTAGCACCAGATAATTGGCCAACTGGACATCGTCGAGCTCGCGCGGCACGTCCGGCAAGGCAAGAAGAATATTGAGCGTCGTCGCGAAGGCGACAAAATCGCGGCCGCGGTGAAAGAACAGCGGCCGATAACCGAGACAGTCTCGGCCCAGCGTCAGACGACGGGAACCAGGGTCCCATTCGGCGAAGGCGAAGGCGCCGATGCAGCGCGCGACCCCCGTATCACCCCAGCGTTCCCACAGGCGCAGCAAAATCGCTGCGTCGGATATCTCGCTGGCTTCAGAAACGGATAACTGCAACTCCGCCGCCAACTCCGTTCGGTTGTCGAGGCGGGCGGAGGCGACAAACAACCGATGTCGCGTAGCAGCGGGAATGGCTAGCTTGCTTTGGCCGGCAAGCGCGACATCGCGTTGCACGAACAGCGCACCTTCGGAGCGCACGACGTCCACGCGCTCATTTTTCGGTGCGGCGACGGCGCGACAAACCCTCTCTTCGATCCGCCCGTCGGACGGATCGCTGTCAAAACGCACAATACCGGCAAAGGCATTCATTGTCGTGCGATCGCTGAGCTAAATGCGACGGCTACGATGGCCAAGCAGTCTGGCCCGGAGAGAGTTTTTCACGTCAACTGTTGGCGATAAAGCTTCCCCCTGTATCGCCGGCAACGCCATTAACATTGCGAGTTTCTTTGGCTTCCGAGGCGATCACGCGCGGAGTTCTCCATGACCGCTGTTTCGGCGGGGGCAACTCGCCAGGATTGCCATTTGGGCGGGATTTGGTCTTGTCAGTTAGATCAGTCATTCGCGGTCCCCCACTCTCAATTGTGAGCGGCTCAACTAATACAACCGCCAACGGTTTTATATCATTTTGGTTGCATTGCCAATCCAATAAACGCGGAAAGACACATAAGAGGCTTCCGCAGAGCTAGCGCGGACTTGGCGATAGGAACCCTTGGTGCCAGGTCGTAATTCACAAAAGCATAATGGTTTCGTCACGGATTACATACCCGTATAAGTTGCTATCATTTAATATTACTGCTATGGATTGCATTCTCTTCGGGAGGTGTGGAACCATGACTCAACCGTTTCTTGGCCAAATTCAGCCGTTTGGCTTTGGCTTCGCGCCCAGGTACTGGGCGCAGTGCAACGGCCAAACGCTGGCGATCTCGCAGAACACGGCGCTGTTCTCGCTGCTCGGCACCATGTACGGCGGCAACGGCACCAGCACCTTCAACCTGCCTAATCTGCAAAGCCGCGTGCCGATGCATTTCGGAACCTTCTCCGGCAACAGCTACTCACAAGGGCAAACGGGGGGCGAAGAGCAGGTCACGCTCACGCTCAATAACATCCCCTCCCACAACCATAACTTTGTGGGCACGACCGACAGCGGTACGCGGGGATCTCCAGTAACTAACGTCGTGCTTGGCACGGTCGGAGCAAGCGGATTTTCCTACTATGCCCCGGACCCGGCGCCTCAGCCGCTCAACCCAGGCGAATTGGCGCCGATCGGCGGCAACCAGCCGCACCCCAATTTGCAGCCTTACCAGGCGATCAACTGGTGTATCGCGCTCTACGGAATATTTCCGTCGCGCAACTGAGAGCCGGAAGCAACATCGTACTGTGGGAGGCTTACTTCGATGACCACTCCATATCTCGGACAGATCAGTATGTTCGGCGGCAACTTCGCGCCGGTCGGTTGGGCGTTTTGCAACGGCCAGCTCTTGTCGATCAGTCAAAACACGGCACTGTTCTCGCTGCTTGGTACCGCCTATGGCGGCGACGGCGTGCAAACATTCGGCCTGCCCAATCTGCAATCGCGGCTGCCGGTCCATGTCGGCACCGGCCTCGGCCTGTCGCCCTATGTGCTCGGCCAGACCGGCGGCACCACGCAAGTGACGATCACCACCCAGACCATGGCGGCGCATACGCATAGCCTCAATGCCACGCAAATGCAGGCGAACAACAATAAAATCGGCAGCACGCTGCTGCCGGGCAAGCCAACGCAGGGCACCACGCCGAGATTTTACGGCAGCCAGCAACAAGGCCAGCCGCCGCTGACGCCGTTCAACATGGCGGTAGCCGCGGTCACCAACGCCGGCAACAGCCAGCCGCATACCAACTTGATGCCGTCGCTCTGCATCACCTGCATCATTGCCCTTCAGGGCATCTATCCGTCGCGTAGCTGAGGAGGGCACCATGTCTGAAGCATATATCGGGGAAATCCGTTGTTTCGGCTTCAACTTTGCGCCGGTGAACTGGGCGTTCTGCAACGGCCAACTGCTTTCGATCGCGCAGAATACCGCGCTGTTTTCGATCCTCGGAACGACCTTCGGCGGCAATGGCACCACCAACTTCGGGCTGCCCAATCTGCAAGGCCAGATTCCGATGCATTGGGGGAACCCGGCAGGCCTGCCTGTGACCGTCATCGGCGAGGTTCAGGGCCAAGCCGGCGTGACGCTGACGACGCAACAGCTTCCGATACACACTCACACCGCCACCGCGTCGGTGCTTGGATCGGTTGCGGAACAGAGCGCCATTCCAACCAATACGAGCTTCCTGTCGGATGCGCAGGCTGGCGATCACACCTACACTGCAACGCCGTCATCGGTGACGGCGCAGTTCTCGCCCAAGGCCATTTCAGTGACGGGCACCAGCCTGCCGCACGACAACATGTCGCCCTATCTGACGCTCAGTTTCTGCATCAGCATGAACGGCCTGTTCCCCCAGCGCGGCTGAGCGGACGGTTATCGTGACGTTGCAACAAGCGCCGCCGGCATTCACTCTGCCGGCGGCGCTGCTGTTGCAGGGTTTTGCGCTGCGGCCGGAAACCGGCGCCGACATTCCATTCCTGCTGGAGCTCTACGCATCGACGCGCGCGGCGGAACTGGCGCCGGTGCCATGGAGCGCCGAGCAGAAGCAGGCTTTCCTGGCGAGCCAATTCCAGGCGCAGCGCACCCACTACCGCACCTATTTCCCCGACTGCGCCTTCGACGTGATCGAGCAACGCGGCGCACCCGCCGGGCGGCTTTATCTCGACGTGCGTCGCTCGCAGTTGCACATCATCGATATCGCGCTGCTGCCGGACTGGCGCGGCCGGGGCATCGGCACCGCCATCCTCGAAGCCTTGCAGGCGGCCGCCCGCGCGGCCGGCAAGGGCGTCGGCATCATGGTGGAAAAATTCAATCCGGCGCTGCAGCTCTACCGCCGGCTCGGCTTCACGAACATCGCCGACCACGAGGTTTATCTGGAAATGGAATGGCGGCCGGATGGCCCTGATTGCAGCGCCGTTGCGAAGCGGCCTGACGATAAAGGTGCGATGCAACGTTTCGCGGCTGTCGTCATGGCCGATCCGGCCTTGGCCGCGCGCCTGGCGGCGATCGAAGACGGCGTCGCCTTCATCGAACAAGCGACTCGCAGCGCGAAAGCTCATGGCATCGTGCTGCCGGAGGCAGACTTGCTCAATGCGGCACAGCCCGACTTGCTCGGGCTTGCGCGATGGTCGCAGGCGCCGCTCACTGGATCGCGGCTGCCGCCGCGCGATTGGCTGCCGATCGGCATCACAGCAGACTCCGGCGCGATTGACGTCGACTGGGCGCGGTTCGGCGCCGAACCGCTGCGTGCGTTTTTCTACGAGGAAGCGGTGCGGCGCGCCTTGCGCCTGCCGTTCAATCGCGCGTTCCGCTATCGCACCGGCTTGCAAGACCTCGTCGCGCAGGCCGACGGCACGGAGAGTCTTCAGCCCAACGGCTTCATCTTTCACATGTCGCGCTGCGGCTCGACGCTCGCGGCGCAAATGCTGGCGGCGCTCGCCGACAGCATCGTGATCTCCGAAGCGGCGCCGCTCGATGCCGTCGTGCAGCATGCACGCAGTCTGTCCGGCGACGACGCGGTGCAGGCGCTGCGGGCGATCGTCGCCGCCTTCGGCCGCAAGCGATCCGGCCGGGAACGGCGCTACGTCATCAAGCTCGATTGCTGGCACACGCTGGCTTTGCCGCTGTTCCGGCGCGCCTTTCCCGAAGTGCCATGGGTCTTTCTCTATCGCGATCCGGTGGAGGTTCTGGTGTCGCAGATGCGCGAGCGCGGCATGCAAACGGTGCCGCAATTCCTGCCGCCGGGTTTTTACGGCATCGCCGCGGACGAGAGCATGACGCAAGAGGACTATTGCGCCCGCGTCCTCGGCGCCATCTGCCGGGCCATTACCGACCATCGCGATGTGGGCGGCGGGCTAATTCTCAATTATCGCCAGCTTCCCGACGCCGTCTGGACGGCGCTGCTGCCGCATTTCGGCATGTCGTGCGGCGAGAAGGAGCGGCAAAGCATGCGGCAAGCCGCGCGACAGAATGCCAAGTCGCCCGGCCTGCCGTTTGCCGGCGACACGGAGGCGAAACAGCGCGCGGCGACGGACACGATCCGCCGCGCCGCCGATCGGCATCTCGGCGAAACCTACAACCGCCTTGAGACGCTTTCCGCGCATCGTCATTGCGAGCGAAGCGAAGCAATCCAGACTTAGCGCGGGGAGTTGGATTGCTTCGTCGCTCCTTTCCTCGCAATGACGAATGCCGGAACTTCAATTGAACGTCGCCTGATAGGTCACGCCGTCTTTGTCCTTGGCGATCGGGACCAGAAAAATCGACACGTCCCCCAAGGCCTCATGCTCCATGCGGTAGATCGCCTGCGGCAGCACGCGCGGATCCCCGGCTATAAAGTTCAGGAAGAACGGCGGCCGCACGCCGCGCGGGGCCATGGCCGGGTTCAGCGGCTCGGCTTCTCTCAGGATGAGCGGAATGGCGGGCACGCCTGCTTCGCTGATGGCGAAGATGTCGCCGACCTTATCGGCGAAGTCCTCGAATACCAGCGGCCTGTCCGCCATATCCGTGTCCCGGATTCCATGCACGGCTGAAAGTCCTCCGCCTCACCGCGCCTGGAGGATCGCCGGATTTTGGTGGATCTCGCTGGTGATGATGTGGCTGGTGTTGATGTTCTTGCCCGGATAAGTCGAGCCGCCGCTGGTACGGTGACAGGTGAAGCAGTTGGTGCCTTCGCCCTGCACGAAGGTCTCCAGCGTCGCATTGTCGAGATCGATCGAGCCGATCGCCTCCTTGTCCATATCGCCGTCGCCGGGCTTGAGCGTATTGGCAAGGAGCCACGTCGAGCCGTTGAGCCGGTAATTAGCGAATACCGGATCGATCACTTTGCTCGGACTGCCTTTGATCGACGCCTGGAAGTTGGCGTTGATCGACACGATGTCGGCGACGCGGCTCGCCGGCGTCGCGCCGCCGAATTGAAATTGCTGGAACACGTTGGTGATCGGCGTGATCGCCTGCGTGCCGGCATCGATGGTCATGTTCTTCGGCAGAAAATTGCTGGCATTGGCCGGCGTGCCGCCGTTGTAGAAGGTATAGCTCTGCGCGCTCACCGGATCGGGCGAATGCGGGTCCATCCCGGCCGGCAGGTCGGGCGCATTGTTGAGCTGCTCGAAGGTCGCCCAGACGAATTCCGGGTGATCCTTGATGACGCCCACGACATGGGTGCCGACCAGCGCGACCTTGACGCCGGATTGCATCTTGCCGCTGGCCTTCAGCTTGCCTGGGTTTTTGGGGTCGTTCTCGAGCAGAGCGATGGTCGCGGTGGTGGTGTAGGCGTTGCCGGTGTCCTCGCCCGGCTGCACGATACGCCAGGAGCTTTTGAGCACAGTTGCGCCGATCGGATAGTCCAGCGTCGGCGCCGCCTTCTGATAATTGTTCGGGCCGAAATATTTCTGGGTGAAGGCAAAATAGATCGGATCCATGTGGGTGGTGTAATAGACGGAGCGTTTGTTCTGGTCGACCAATACGCCGCCCGGACCGGCTTGCTCGAACGAGCCGAGCGACTGTGGCTGATCGTTGCGCGGCCGCAGCACCAGTTCGTGCGGCCTGACCATCGACACCGCCTGTGCCGCGGTGAGCAGCGTCCCATCCGGCTTCAAGTCTTCATAGGTCGGTAGCAGCAGGAACATCGGCAGGCCGGTCTTGGGATCGGGCTGCATCCAATGCACGAAGGCGCTCCACGACCAGAGCTGGAAATCGCAATCCGTCGTCGGCGACGGGCCGTTGGGATCGAGGAAGAACGGCGGCAGGCCCTTCTCTTCCCACCAGCCAAGCGGGGCCTTGCAAACCTGCGGCTGTGCGGCGGCGGGCGCGGCGAGACCGAACAGCAAGGCGCCGGCGATCAGCGAATACCTCAGGCAGGCAGACGTAAAGCCGAAGCTATGTCGAAGATGCGTCATGGCAGGCCCCAAGCGATATACACCCTAAGAGAGTATTATTATATATACTCTACTGCAAGTAGTGGATACGCTCAAGAGAATTTGGGGCATGCGCGTTCTTCAGGGTCGTCCGCAAAGGTGAGGCGCGCGGCGCGCTATGTGCCGTTGAAGGCTGTGTGTCTGCCGCAGGCCATGGCCGCGCGCGGGCTAGGATGGCTGCGCACCCGGAGGCATCCAGCACCAGAAACTATAGTGCCGCTGCGCTATTGAGGGATCGTTCCGCTCGAAGCGAGCGAATGATTTGATATCGCGATGCTTTGAATCCTTGGGAAACATGGCATCGTAGCGCGCCGCAATGAGGGGTGTTGGCATATCGAACGACAACATGCGCAGTCCAGCATGATCGAGGGCGCGTTCGATGCGCGCAAGATCGAACGGATCTTCGTGCCGGTGCAGCAGGAGATCGTGGGTTCCGGCTAAGGTCGCAAAGTCCCGCGAGCGCACAACAAAAGCCGCTGCAGGATGCTCGGGTCGCTCCAGGAACCGCTGGCGCACCCGGCGCAGAAGGTCATCGCTTACCGGTTCTTGCGCCAGATCGCTGATGAGGAGAGCCCGCGCCCCATTAATCAGCAGCCGCTGATGCCGATTGTAGACCATGATGTGCATGACACCGCCCGGGTGCAGAACATCGGCGAGGACTTTTAATCCACGTTCCGGATCTGGCAGATGGTGCAGTACTCCCGCGCAGTGGATGGCGTGAAATCGTTGGCCGAGATCGGTGACGCCATGGAGATCGAGCTTGAGGAAACGCATGTTAGAGATGCCAAGAGCGGCGCATTGCCGCCGGGCGTAGTCGAGGCTCGCATCGCTGATATCGATCGCTGTGACTGTCGCATCGGGGTAACGCAGGGCGACGCCCGCGGCTTGTCGCCCGGTTCCGCATCCGGCGATCAGCATGTTGGCCTTGATCGGCAGGAGCTTCGCCACCTCGGGGTCCATGGCTTGGATGACCTCCGGCAGTCGCCTCGGCGCGTCAACGGTGATCCGGGTCCATGACGGATAGGGCCAGCCCTCGTATTGCGCCTTGACCGCACGGCTCACTGGGTCGGCACTCTCGGCTGTGGTTGAGAGTTGTTTAGACGCACGAGCCGGGAGATAGGCGGCCATCATGGGACGGCCTTCTTCCTGGGCGAGCAACCCGCGTTCGATCTCAACGAACGGCCACGCGCCCCCATTGAGACCGGTCTGGGCTTTCAGCGCGTTCACGATCTCTGGATGTCCATGCCAGCGCCCCGACAACAACAGCCATCGCCGCAGGCGGTTAAGAAGCTGCTCCGCCGCCACCACACTAACCGGCGATTCCCGCAATAATGTCAGCGCCAGCTCATCGCGCTCTAGGTGTGCGACGAGCGCTTCCAGAGCCTCGTCACCGGCATCCTCGGCAAGCGGGTGGCAGCGAAGCACCGCGTGCCAACCGGCGGCATTGATAAGATTCGGCTCAACCGTTCGATCCGTCAGCAGCCTGAGGTAGGCCGCTTTCCGTTCGTTCTGCAGCGCGGCCGGATAATGGCGCAGCAGCCTGGCAACGAACGCCTTCGTCACACATTCATCCGGAGCGAGATCGAAGGCTGCCCAAGCCAGATCGAGCGCGGCTTGCGGATGATTTTGCATCCAGGCTTCGCGAGCGTCCCGGAGCAGATCGTCGGCGGCGATCCCCCGCGCCATTGGCCCCCGCCATCAAGCGTTGCATTTCGCCGCGTCCACGGGCACATCCCTGGCGCGATTGCTGAGCAGATATGGTATCATAGGTCCTCGCATCGGGAGTGCGAAGCACAAGGCAAACGCTCTATGCTGGTACGGAAACAAGGTGACTGGCTGATCGCCAAAGTGGGCGATGAGCGCGTCATGATGAGCACGGAGAGGGTCCGTTATATCGGCATTACCGAGGTCGGCGCGCGCATTTGGGAACTGATTGAAACGCCACAAGACGTCGATGCCATCTGTGCACAACTGCGACAGGAATACGCCATCACACTGGAGGTCTGCCGCGCTGAGGTCGACACTTTCCTCAATGAACTGGTGGAGCGTGGCGCCGTCAGGCTCGATCCGGAACCGGTCGCGTAGGGATTTCCCACAAATGATCGATCCATGAATAAAACTCCGGACGAACTTTTAGCCTTGAAGATCGGCGAGACAAGCGTAGCTGAAAATTTGCGCCGCTCGATCGAATCTGGCCGGCTGGTTGAGGATGAGAACGGAACGCTGAGTCTCGCCGGCGATTCCAAACGAAACGACAATTGGATTTACGTGTCTCACGGACCTGCTTTGGGCTGTCGCTTTTCGATGGACCTCATGTTTCACCACGCTTACGCCGAATCGGCGGTCCCCAGCGGTTGCAGCGCGTGTTACAAGGTCAAAGTCGTGACCCGGACATTGCGCCAACTGGTGGCGGCGTGGGAAATCGCTAAGCGGGTTAATTGCAGCTCCAAATGGGGCACCGACCTCAGTAATGCCTATTCCCAAAATGTCTATGCCGGCTATTTCTACGTAAGCGGCCTCGATGCGGCTCGAGCACTATTCAAAGTCGTACGCCAGGCATTCGATAAGGATCCAAAGCTCGGTCCGGATATCACTCTCACGATCAAGCGCGGATGCTCCGAATATGAAGCCCTGCTAGGACCCTCTGACCGGTACGAATTCACGCCCGAAATGGCCGAACTCGAAGCCCATTTGAAAACCCGATTTCGCCCGCGCAAAGCCGATCATCAGCCGAGCATGGTCGTGGCCCAATGGATCGAAACCGCCTTCCGCATAGGCGACGATACCTACCTCGATTTCACGGGCGGCAAGAGGCTCCGCAAAAAGACCATGACCTACGATCCTTTGTGATTCGAGCTCGCCAAGCCTGAAATGTGTAACATAAAAACCGCAGTACGCGCCTATTGGCGCGGCGTGCCCCCCCTCGCAAAGCCCCGATTAACAATAAGTTGTTGAAAATACTGACTTTTATGCTAAATTAGCGTTCAGTGAGCAATCTTTATAAATGTGCAATGTCTCATTGCCAAAATCCCGGCGAAAATAGTAATCTCCCTTTGGATTCAGGTTAGGGCGGCTGACACATGAGCCAAGACGCAGATCGCACGCTGTTTAACGTGGATGGGGATATCGGTTCCTCTCCGCGCTCCGCTGCTTTGCCGGCTTTGAAGACCTGGGTGGCGCCGAAAGTCATCGTCGCAACGGTCGACGACACGGAAACTGGCCCGGGCGCTCACTCGGATAATTCAGCGGCGAGCTAAACAGCTATCAGTCGCTCTCCAAAGATTGTTCCTGTAATCGCATTCGAATGGCGCTAGGCGGTTATCGCCGCGCGTTCACTTCCATTGCTCTCCCGGCCCTGCATCAAATCCTGGAAAAGTCGTCAACGCGCATGCTGGATGCTTTCCGGCGGCGTTGCCCTTAAGATTATCTGACGCGCACAAAAACCGAGTGCCGCGCGCTTGATCGAATTGGCCGCCGCACCTTCCGTCTCCGGAGCGTAACTCCTCGTGAGCGCAATTGCCGGATTATGGCGTTTCGACGATAAGCCGGAACCGGCTACCGATTGCGCGCGGATGTTGACGGCGCAGCAAATCTACGGCCCGCACGATGAGCGATACTGGTCCGACGGCCCGCTGGCGATGGGGCGCAGGCTGTTCCGCACCCTGCCGGAAGATGCGCATGACAGCCAGCCATTGCAGAGCCGCGACGGCCGGCTGACGCTTGTCGCCGACGTCCGTTTGGATAATCGCGACGAACTGATCGCGGCGCTCGGCTTGCCGGCTGAACAGGCTCGGCAACTTTGCGACGCGGCCGTTCTTCTCGAAAGCCTCGAGCGCTGGGGCGAAGGCGCGGTCGATCGCCTCGCCGGCGATTTCGCATTCGCGCTTTGGGATGCGGTTCTCAAGAAGCTATCGCTCGCCCGCGATTTCCTCGGCCAGCGGCCGCTGCACTATCATCGTGGCCGAGGCTTTTTCGCCTTCGCCTCCATGCCGAGGGGGCTGCACGCCCTCCCCGAAATTCCGTCTGCGCCGGACGAACAGATGGTGGCGGAATTTCTGACGCTGATGCCGCAGAGCGGGCCGCGGAGCTTCTTCAAGGATATCGCGCGGGTCGAACCGGCTCATGTCGTTACGGTGACCCGCGGCGGCATATCGTCCCGCTGCTACTGGCAACCGCAGCGCCCAAGCGCCGGACGGCGGCAAGCCGGCGATTATGTGGACGGCCTGCGTCATCACCTCGACCAGGCGACGCAAGCGCGCCTGCGCGGCGCGAACGGCATCGTCGGCGCCACTTTGAGCGCCGGCCTCGATAGCGGAGCAGTGACGGCCACCGCGGCACGATTGCTGGCGCCGGGCGGCGGCAAAGTGGTCGCCTTCACCGCCGTGCCGCGCGAAGGTTACGACGGCTCCGACCCAAGGAATCGCTTTGGCGACGAGGGACCACTCGCCGCCGCCACCGCGGCGATGTATCGGAATATCGAGCACGTGCTGATCCGCTCAAGCCATGTTTCCCCGCTCGATGGCGGCGACCGCGACTTCTTTCTGTTCGAGCGGCCGATGCTCACCCTGAGCAACATGGTCTGGATCAATGCCATCAATCAGGCCGCGCGCGGGCGCAAATTAAACGTCATGTTGATCGGCACCATGGGCAACATGACCGTGAGCTACACCGGACAAGAATTGCTGCCGGAATTGCTGCGAGCGGGACGGCTTATCAAGCTATCGCGCGTGGCGGCGAGGCTGGTCGCCAAGAGCGGCATGCGCTGGCGCGGTGCGCTGGCGCAAATTTTCGGACCCTACGTGCCGGCTCCGCTCTGGCAGTGGGCCAATGACACCTTCCTTGGCCAAAAGCCGGATGTGCTCGAATATACCGCCATTCGCGCCGAGCGCTTGAAGGAGCTCGATCTTGCCGCAGTCGCACGACAACGCGATCTCGATTTTTTCTATCGGCCGTGGCGGGACGGTTTTGCGATGCGGCTATGGGGCATGCGCCGCAACGATCTTGGCAACATGAATAAGGGTACGCTGGGCGGCTGGGGCATCGATCGGCGCGACCCGATGGCGGACAAGCGCCTGGTCGAATATTGCCTGAGCATTCCCACCGAGCAGTATCTTTCGAATGGCGTTCAGCGTGCGCTGGCCAAACGCGTGCTCGCCGATCGGCTGCCGCAAGCCGTCCTCAACGAGCAAAAAAAAGGCTATCAGGCCGTCGATTGGCACGAAGGCCTGACTGCAGCCCGCGACGAGATTGCCGCGGATCTGGAACGGCTTGCAGCGTGCGCGCCGGCGGCACGCGCGCTCGACATCGGGAGAATGAAGAAGCTGGTTGAAAACTGGCCCAAGACCGGCTGGGAGCGGCCGGATGTGATGCAGCCATACCGCCTTGCACTGATGCGCGGCATATCGGCGGGCCATTTCCTGCGCAAGGCCTCGGGCGGCAACCAATAATCAGCGCCACTGCGAGTGAGAAGGACGGGAAAAGTGTCGCCGCTGCTTTGGCGCACCTTGTCTTCACCGATCGGTCGGGCCAATGCTGATCGACTTGCCTTCCCAGCGCAGGCGGATTGAGCAACGCTGCCCCGGCAGCGTGTCCAGTGTCTCTGGAAAAGCAAAGAAATTCGGCTTCGCGTAGAAGCCGCGCGGTGCCAGGCCCGGCTTTGCTTCGAGAACGTGCCCTGGCGCGAGTTCGAGCCGCAGCCAAAGCGCTACTCCGTTAACCGGGCCGCCGCTGCTGACAAGAAGCTGTTCCAATTCGCCGCGCGGCTCGGGCAAACAGTCTGGCAACGCGGCACTCAGCATCGGCATGGCCGGAGATTGAAGTGAAAGATCGGGATCCCCGGGGTCAAGGTTGATCCGCATCGACGACAAATCGCCCAAGATACCGAGATCAAAATTCGATACGCGTCCCGGCACAATTCGGGACCATCTTCGGAAGTTCGCTAATGCGCCTTCGAGCGAAACTCGCGCCGGTACCGCGATGGCGCCTGGCCGCAGCAATCGGCTCGCCGATCGGATGATGCCGAACGGATTGAAATTAAACAGCTTGTCGGAGAATACATCGAGCAGGAGGACGTCGGCGGCCCTCGGCAGGTCCTCCGGTATACGCAGAACATCGGAAGATTTGCCGATAATACGCACCCGCCGGCTCAGTCCGTTGAGCCGGATTGTTTCCTCGGCGATTGCCGCCAGCACCGGGTCTTTCTCGCAGCTCACGACGTCAGCGCCCGCCCGCGCCGCCAACATGGCCAGGATTCCGCTGCCCGCACCGATTTCAAGCGCGAGCATTCCCGGTCGCAGGACATCGCCGAGGGCCGCTTCCCATGCGGCGATACGCTCTGGATCGGTAGAAATCTGAGTGTGATATCGAGGTGTCACCGCCGATAATGCATGGCGGATCGTCTCGTCGCCATTGCCTTCGCCAAATTCCCGAGCCTGACGCCAGGCCCGCAAAGCAATCATGCCCGCGGCACGGCGCTCGCCGCGGCCCGCCATCATCACAGCCAAGTTTGCGAGGCGATGCGCCTGTTGGGAGAACGGCAGCTTGTCGATCGCGTCAATGAATACCTGCCACCACGGCGACGTGGAACGATGTGGCTTAATCAATTCTCACCCTCCTCAGGCGGCGGGGTAGGCCGCGAGTATATCCTCATTGGCGCGGGCATTTTCGCCGGGCGAGATTGCCATTTTGCGCAACGCATCGGGCGCGTGCCGGCTCTGAACTCGTGTCAGGACGCCGGCCGTTCAGATGCCGGACCAGGAAAGAGCGCCGACGTGCGCCCCATCATCCAATCCACCACCAACGCGACCCACTCATGGGCCGCGAGGTCCAGACGCCCATAGCCGCCGATCACCGAAGTCGGCAGCGCGCGCAGGTCGCGCCAGCTGCCGGTCTTATAATCGACGGGATAGGCCTCGATCGGGAACCCCGCCGCACGAAACGCACCCATCGCCCGCGGCATGTGGGAGGCCGAGGTGACCAGGAGCCATCGCTCGCCCGGCTTCGGCGCCGCAATACTCTTGGCGTTGAGGGCGTTCTCCATGGTATTGCGCGCAGCGCGATCGAGGAGAATGCGGTCACTCGGCACCCCGGAACGCTCGAGAAAGCGAACCGCCAGATCGGATTCCGGCATTTCCCGAGATATCATGGACGCGTTGCCGCCGCTGAACACGACGCGCGCGTCCGGATACCGGCGAGAAAGATCAACCGCCGCGATCAGGCGCTCGGCGGACGGACCGAATGCAATGTTATTGCGGTGCCGGGAAATGTAAGGGTTGAGAACGCCGCCGAGGACGACGATGCCGTCCGGCGCGCCGTGCGTGGCGTCCCATTGCGGAAAGCGGTTTTCCAGCGGCAGCAGCAGCGCGGTGCCGAGCGGCGACGCGCCCGCGATCACAAACAGCACCAGGCCGGCAATTGTCGTCCGCTTGCCGAGACGCGCGTAGCGGCTTCGCCACAGCAACAAACCCAAAATGACGATGACCGTGACCAGATTGGATGGCACGGCAAAAAAGCCGATCGTTTTCGACAGGTAAAAGTACATTGCGCGTCAGCGGTCCCGATTGTGGCGCTGGATTTAAAAAAGCGCTCGCAGGTTTGATTCGACGAGCGCCTCCGATCGGTGCAGAATGATCGCGGCAGACTAGCAACTATATCATTGATTCCGCAACCAGAATGCTGCTGGGAACGATTGTTTGATGACCCCGGGGACCGATCAGGCAAAGACCGCGCCGCTCGCCGCAAGCCTGCGTGACTTCTTGCGCGATTTCGCGTCGTTCGCCGGCCGGCGGGGCATCGCGGCGGCGTTCCTCGTCGCCATCGGCGCGGTGCTCGAAGCCTTGAGTCTGGTCCTTCTCGTTCCGCTCATCAGTCTCGCCATCGGATCGGATCTCCCGTCCGGCCGATTGGGCAGAGCGGCGGCGGCGGCATTCGGTTTTTTTGGCGTGGAGACTCCGCTCGGAAGATTGGCGCTGCTGCTCGGCATTTTCGGCGTGCTGATTATCGCGCGGGCTGTCGTCATTTCCGTTCGCGACGTCACCGTCGCCGAGCTGCAAACCGGCTTCGTCGAGGCGCTGCGGCTGCGGATCGCGGAATGTCTGGTCGCCGCGCAATGGGATCAGGTCGCGCGGCTACGCCACGCGCGCGTTACGCACCTCATGAGCGGCGACATCCAGCGCATCGGCTCCATGACGCAATTGTTTCTGCAATGCGCCGTCGCATGCGCCATGCTGCTCGCGCAGTGCGCCTTGGTGCTGGCTTTGGCGCCGGTTTTCGCGGCATTGGCGCTGGGCTTCCTGATTCTCGGCGTCGTCATGTTCCTACCGATCATGCGCCGCGCGCAGGTGCTCGGCGGCATCATGACCAATGCAAATCTATCGCTGCTCGACGCGACCGCGCAGTTTCTCGGCGGGCTGAAGCTCGCGATGAGCCAGAATCTGCAAGCGCGCTTCATCGGCGAATTCCGGCAATCGCTGCATGAATTGACCCGCCGGCAAATCGATTACGTCCGCCAGCAGACGCGGGTGCGCATCGTGCTCACGACGCTACCGGGGCTGGCCGCCGGGTTGCTGGTTCTCATCGGCTTCGGGGCGTTCCACCTTGCGCCGGCGGCGCTGATCGCCCTCGTCGTCATCATCACCCGGATGGTCGGTCCGGTCGTGCAGATTCAGCAAGCCGTGCAGCAGCTCGCGCACGCGCTGCCGGCCTACGAAAAGGCCCGGGAGCTCGAAGGCGAGCTCGCGACCATCCCGCAGCACCGCAGCGCACTGGCGGGAGCGCAGCCGCTTCCCGAGGGAACGATCGAGGCCGAGAATGTCTCCTTTCGCCACACATCCGATGATGGATCGGTGCGCGGCGTCCAGGGCGTCAGCCTGACGATCAAGCCCGGCGAGATTGCCGGCATTACCGGACCCTCGGGCGCCGGCAAGACGACTTTCGCCGATCTTCTGGTCGGACTTTTTCCGCCGCAGCAAGGGCGGATTTCCGTCGCCGGCACGGCGCTGGAAGGCGCGACGCTTGCCGCATGGCGCGATCGCGTCAGCTACATTTCGCAGGATCCGTTCCTGTTTCACGATACCGTTCGCCGCAATCTTAACTGGGCGAACCCGCAAGCGAGCGAGCAGGATATTTGGGACGCGCTGGCACTGGTCGGCGCCGCCGATCTCGTGCGCGGCATGGAGCTCGGACTCGACACCGTCGTCGGCGAGCGCGGCACGCTGGTCTCCGGCGGCGAGCGTCAACGCATTGCGCTGGCGCGCGCGATCCTGCGCAAGCCGCGATTGCTGGTTCTGGATGAAGCGACCGGCGCCATCGACGTCGAGAGCGAGCGGCGGATTTTTGCGAGCCTGCGCGCCCTTCGGCCGCGCCCGGCGATCGTGATCATCGCGCACCGGACCGAAAGCCTCGAACTGTGCGAACGCGTATTCCGGTTCGAAGCCGGCCGCTGCGTCAACGAGGGGGCCGCGGAGCGCGGGCCGGATCGCGTTGCAATCTCACGCTGACCAAAGTGACGGTGCGAAGCCGCGCGGTGCCGGCTTTGCCGCGGAATTTCTTCTGACCGCGGCCTGCTGCCGCTGGCCGCCGTCGCAATCGCGCAACGCGGCCGTGCGCGCCGCCGCCGCTGAAATCGATTGGGATGAGTTTCTGCGTCTGGTCCGGCGCCAGCGCGTCATCGGGCTTGCGCACGAAGCTCTGCAATCGGGAGGGATCGACTGCCCAGCCGCTGTCGCGAAGGAGCTATCGCGGCGGGCGCAGCGGATCTTCCAGAAAAACCTGAGCTTGGCCACCGAAACGGTGCGCCTGCAACGCGCCTTCGAGGCGGCGCAGATTCCCGCTTTGGTGTTGAAGGGCGTCGCGCTGGCGCAGCTTGCCTATGGCTCGCTCACGGCAAAGCACGCACGGGATATCGACTTTCTGGTCCCGCCGGAGCACGCCGAAGTGGGCTTGCAGCTTCTCGAACGCGAAGGCTACGCGCTGTCGTCTCCGGCGGAGCGGCTCGGCGACGCGCAGCGCCGCGCGCTGGTCCGCTACGCCCGCGAGGCCGAGCTGGTCCAGCGCGACAGCAAAATGCTGGTGGAGCTGCAATGGCGGGCGGCGAATAATCCGCTGCTGCTCGAAGGCGTGGATGCGCGCTCGGCAATGCAGAGCGTGGCGCTATCCGGCGGCGTCAGCATCCGTACCTTGGCGCCAGACGATCTATTCGCCTATTTATGCGTCCACGGCGCGCAGCACGCCTGGTCGCGGCTGAAATGGCTGGCCGATCTCAATGCTTTGGTGGCGACAAATGCGGCCGATATCGCGCAGCTCTATCGCCACGCGCAAAAGATCGGCGCCGGTCTTTGTGCCGGGCAAGCACTGCTGCTTTGCCAGCACCTGCTTGCCTTGAGTCTGCCGGCAGGTATCGCGGACGAGATTCAAGCTGATAAGAGAGTGCAAAGGCTGGCGGCAATCGCCCTGGCCGCGATGACCGCCCGCCGGACGGAGACCGAGGCTGACGCCGGCTTCCTCGGCGTGACGCGGTCTGTCGGGACGCAATTTTTGCTGGGGCAAGGATGGCGGTTTTATGCGGCGCAATGCCGGACGGCGTCGGCGGGAACTTTCGACGTCATCGGCCTGCCGCTGCCGTCATCGCTTTATTTTCTCTATCCGATTTTGCGGCTGCCGCTGTGGCTGTGGCGGCGTGCCCGCGCGGCGCTCACCCGGGACAAGGCGTCTTAACCGTTCGCACGAGTTCCGCGGCAACTTCGCGCGAACATTGAACAATTATGTTATCTTTCCGGGGGGCGATTCCTTTAGGGCGTAGTTCCGGGGCGCGCCGACCTTCAATCGAGGCTTGCTACCGTGGCCAAAGCCAATGTCCGCTTGAAGAAGCCGTCCTCGCACACGCGGCTGCTCTCGCGCGTTGCGGTTTGGGACGTCGTATGGGGCGGCATCAGCCCCTTCGCGGCCTTTCTCCTGCGCGACGGCACGATCAATTCGCCCACCGGGGTTGCCACCTATTGCGCCATTTCGTTTTTGTCCTCCTTGCTCGTCTTCCAGTGGTTTCAAACCAGTTCGCCGATCTCCCGTTTCTATTCGATCAGGGACGCGTTCGAACTGCTCAAAGCCTGCGTCCTGATCGCAGCGCTGTCCGCCGTCGCCGCATTCCTGCTGACGCGGCTTGAAGAGGCGCCGCGCTCGATTCCGATTCTGCATCTCATGCTGCTGGCGTCCGGCCTCTTGGGCGGACGAATTCTGGTGCGGCTACGCGACACCCGCCTCGAATCACGCCGGCCCAACACCACCGGAAAGATCGAGCACATCCTAATTATCGAAGCTTCGCGGCTGGCCTGGTTCTTCTCGAAAATGGTGGAGGAACTGGCGCCGGGCGGCTACCAGATCGTCGCGATCTTGGACGAGCGGCCGAAGCTGAAACATCGCTCGCTCAACGGTTATCCGATCATCGGCGCGCCGACGGAGCTCGAGAAAGTCATCGCCGATTACGCGGCGCACGGGGTGCGGATCGACAAGGTCGTTGTCGCGGCGCAGCCGGAGGATCTGTCGGAACCGGCATGGAATGAGGTTTCCCGCGTCTGCCGCACGCACAATATCGGCCTTGAAGTGCTGCCGGAGCGGCTGATTTCGGAGCAGTCCGCGGAGGGCGAAGAGACGGCGGCCGATTCGGTGCCTAGTGAATTGGCCGGAGTGCCGGAAAGCAGCCTGAACACGTCGCTCGATCGTCCGTTCTGGAGCATCAAACGGGTCATCGACGTCACAATCGCGCTCAGCGTCGCGGTCGTGATGTCGCCTGTCATTCTCATCGTTTTCGTGCTTGTGCTCCTGGACGTCGGAACACCGGCGATCTTTTGGCAGCAGCGGGTCGGCCGCAACGGCACGGCGCTGCACCTCTACAAGTTTCGCACACTGAAAACCCTGTTCGACCGCCAAACCAGGGAAAAGCGCGAAGCCCAAGACCCTTCCGCCGTCGGGCGCTTCCTGCGAAAGACGCGGCTCGATGAATTGCCGCAGCTTTGGAACGTGCTTTCAGGCGTGATGTCGCTGGTCGGGCCGCGTCCGTTGTTGCCGGTCGATCAGCCGAGCGATTCGACCTTCCGCCTCGCGGTCAGGCCAGGGGTGACCGGCTGGGCGCAAATCTGCGGCGGCACGCTGATTTCGCCGGAAGAGAAGAATGCGCTCGACGAGTGGTACATCCGGCACGCTTCGCTGCGCCTCGATTTCGCGATCGTGCTGCGCACCGTATGGATGCTGCTCAACGGCGACCGCCGCAACGAGAAGGCGATCGCGCTGGCGCTCTTGGAGAAATCGCAGAGCGATCCGGCCCAACCGCCCGCGGTGGCGGCCGCGGATAAAAAAAAAGAGCCGACCGCTCTTGTTAAAGTGGTCGAGCCCATTTCGCCGTAACGCCGCATCGCTCCAGGAGCGATGAATTCAGGCCAGTTTCGCGCTGCCCGCAAGCACCCGTCGCTGCATCCAGGCGCCGGCTCTTTCCGTGGCGGTGGCCGCGATTAGGGCTGCCGCCACGGCGACCAGCAAGGCAATCCACGTGTCGCTCATGAGGTATTTCGTGAGCTGGAGGATCGGATAGTGCAACAGATAGAGCGAATAACTGATCAAGCCGATCCGCGCCAAGACGCCCACCAGCGCGCCGACTGGCGGGCTGTTCAACAGCCACGCCAGCTCCTGCCGCCGCAGGAGAAGCCACAGCATGCCTATGATTGCCCCACTCAGCATCAATTCGAGCGTTGCGGAGCCGCGCAACCAGATAACTGTGGCGATTAAAATAGCGAGCAAGAGCAGCATCCCGGCGAGTTCCGCGGGGGATGCCAGCTTGCTCTGCACATCCTCAATGCTCACGCCAATGCGCCAGACGAAATAGAGCGTTGCAAACAGCATGATCGGGTTGGGCAGGAGCTCGTAGCACAGCAGCGAGGCGCAACATCCGGCAAATGTCAGAGCGAGCCCGGCCAGCGATCGGCGCAGGCCGAAACCGCCGAGCAGCCGCAACTCGAGCAGGATCGCGGCCGGAAATATGACGTAGTAAAATACCTCGAACGACAGCGACCACAGCGGCGCATTGTTGCCGAACGGCACGAACCAGGTCCCGCGCATGCCGTCGGATGTCTGCACGAACGCGAGATTGCCGGCGAGCGTCTCGAACGAAAAAGACTTATCCGCGGTGCGGCCCATGACCATGCCGATAGCAAATGTGAATGCGATGGCAATGAGATACGGCGGAAGGATGCGCGCCGCGCGGCGCAGGCCGTAATGCGCGAGATCGTTGCGGCGGAAAAAATCGTAGCGGCGCGACGTCGCCTGGATGCAGAAGCCTGAAATCACGAAAAACAGCATCACCGCTTCGGAATTGAGCGACGACAACGCGTTGAGCAGGCTGAGTGCGAATGAGTTGCCGAGCAGACCGGTCAAGGCGATCGGGAAGAAGACATCGAGGTGATGAATCAATACCAGCCCGGCGGCGAGCCCCCGTGCCGCATCGACGCCCCGTAAGCGGCCGCTATTCATGCCCGGAGAGCCAGCGCCCGGCTTCGGCACAGGCCCGCGCATAGCCGCGGGCGTCGAGATGCAGGCCGTCGCTCTCGAAGTCTTCGGGGTCTGTCCCAGCCTCATTCGGAAACGGCGCAATGACGGCAGCCTCTTTCGGTCGCGTCGCCTCGGCAATCTGCGTATTCATGGCCACTACTTCGCGATCGACGCGCGCCGAGAGCGCGGCATCCGCTCTATCCGGAAGCGCCGCCTGCCGCATCACGGCCAAGCGGTCGGACACCGTTGCGAGTTCGCCCAAGGTCGCGAGCACGTTACGAGCAACCTCAGTGCCGTTGCCTTGATCGAAGCGCAAGTCATTGATTCCAATCCATAATATGGCCGCGTCGAAATGCGGCCACGCTTGCGCATGGGCGCGGATATAGCCGAGCATTGGCCCGCTGCGCGCGCCGGCCACGCCAAGCTTGAGAATCCGCCAGCCGGCAAAATCGCCGGCGCAAGGCATCAAACCGACATTGCTGTCACCGATCAGCAGCAGTTTGCGATCGTGCGGCGAGGATGACAGCGCGTAAAGGCGGAGCGCAACTTCATTGCGGAAGAACGCATCGTGACGGTAAAGGCGGGTGAAATAGCCGCCGGTACCGAGCAGCAACATCGCAAGTAGCGCGGCGATAATTCCACGCCATTGGAAAAATGCTGCGCCGGTACAAACTGAATGGACAACGAACGAATAGGCGTTAAGCCGGCGTCGATTCATTCAACCGCTCGGAATTTGCGAAGAGACGTTTCCTTAAGTAGCGCCGTATAGCGGCCGTATTTGCCTCGAACGCGAGATAAAGGACATTTATTGCCAGGAAAATCACAGCTGCTTTTGCGCAGCACAAGCCAACCGCGCTCCACGATAGATCGGCGGCCTTTGGAAACAGGGGCTCAAGTGCCGCGTTCAGCGGATAGTGAAAGAGATACAATGTGTACGATATTGAACTCAAATACAGCGCCGGCTTTCGCAATATCCTCAGCGCTGAATCGACCGCCGGCTCACAAAGGAAACATATGATCAGGCAGACTCCGAAGACAATCAGCGCCTCTGCCACCGGCTGAGGCAGGTACACGACATTCACGAAGGATTTGCTTTCCGCAGCCAATTGATAATCGAGAATTCCAAACATCAGACAGACAAATCCCACTGCTCCGACGAGAAGGATTGTTCGTCCTGAGAACAGTATGCATACGGCGCCCATCGACCAGAATAAGACATAGCGAGCATCCAGGACGCAAAAGACGGCCACGCTGCAAGCTATGAGCAGGAACCCGATCGGCGCCCACTGCCGCGTACTAAATATGTAGCCAATGGCTCCCGCCAAAATGTAGAACCAAATTTCATAGGCCAAGGTCCACAGCGGCGCGTTGCCGTAGAGAGTCGCGGTGAGTACGCCATTCAAGCCCAACATGTTCAGGAGCATTTGCAGCCAATTCGACGCCTGACCGAGAGTGAGCCACGCAATGGCGACCGTGAAGATGCAAGCGGGAATTAAAGGAATGAAAATCCTGGTCGATCGTTCGAGCGCATAAGCGCCAATGCTAAACCGTCCCTCACGCACGTGTTTAATGACTTGACCGCCGACCAGATAGCCGCTCAAGACAAAGAATATCAGCACGGCTTCATGTCCAGTTCGCGTGAGGCCGAACAAGATTTTCGCCAAAAGCCCCTGTTGCTGCGGTGGAAGCGCGCCGAATTCGACAAAGCAACTTCCCCGGACATGACCGAGAAAGACTAAAAGCGCAGCGATGCCGCGCAACAAGTCCAGTCCGACGACTGACTTACGAGCAACGCGCGGGTGATCCCGGTCTTGGATTGAACTCTTCGATAATTGGGCCGTAGTCATGGTTTATCCCGCATCGTGCGTCGGATGGCAGGAAGCAAGCCAAGTGGGCCTGTGCAAGTCACACGAGTATATTACTGAACCGCCTTGCGACCCTGGCTACTTGCGCGCACTGGATGAAGCCGCGCCCTCAAAGCGGCAAATGGTCGCTCGAGCATCAGATAGGAAAAAGTGCCGACGCCCAAACACAATACGATGTTTTGCGGAAAGTGAAGCAACCACCCTGCCGATCCAAAGAGCGCGGGCGGAGCAAGGAGAAACGGCTGCTGCCATATATAGAGGCTGTACGATATCAAGCCGAGACCGCGCATAACACGCGTGTTCAGCAGGAGATACTCCAAGCCTTGCGGCACGAGTAGAAGCGAAATCAGCAAATAGCCGGCACACGCTGCCTGGAGCATTGGGCCTAGAGTTACCGTAAGCGCCCCAAGCAGGAGTCGCGACGCCAGCGCAATGGGCACATACATCAGCAGAACCGCCAGAATGCGGCACAATGCCGGCTGCCAACTGACTATTCTTTTCACCAGCTCGATCTTTTCGTTACAAAGGAGTGCGAGCAAGCATCCGATCATGAGCGCGTCCGAGTTTGAGGTGAGAAGCTCATAAAGGCGCGAGCCAGAAAGATATTCCAGAGCGCGAGAGATCGGCGAAATGGCGATGAAAAATACGGCGACATAGTATAGCCCCCTCCCCCGTGAGAGGAAGAATGCCAGCGGCCAACAGAGGTAGAACTGCTCCTCGACAGCAAGGGACCACAAATGGCCATCCATCCAGCCACCGCAGCCGAAGTTCTTGGTGTAGGTCAGAGCCGTCAGATATTGGCAATTGCTGATGGCGACGTCAGTTAACTCGGTCAGAACAAATAGAAACGCGACAAATGCCACGTTGACAGGATACAGCCGGATCAGTCGCCTGAGATAAAATCGGGAAATGGAGATCGTTCCGGTCGCGTCTTTTTCCCGCAAGAAAAGATAAGTGATGATGAAGCCGCTGATCACGAAGAATATGCGGACCCCAAGCGCGGCGTCGAAGACCTGAAAAAGAGGAAAGCCATATACGGCGCTTGGCAATGAGTATTGCAGGTGGCCGCCTAGAACTAAAATGATGCTAACGGCGCGCAACCCGTCCAATGATGGCAAGCGAGCTTGCGGCACCGCGGATGGATCGCTTTCAGACACCCTGCTCGGTCCCGGATTGCCTGACGCCGGCCCGGCGACGGCCGATTTTTCGCGACGCCATCGTGGCGGGGGCCTCGACAAAACGATGCAAAAGCATCGCGGCGATCAGCGATGCCGAAAGCGCCAATGCCACGATCGCCACTTCATACAGCGCGCCGTCGCCGAAGCGCTTGGCAAGGTTCACGACCCTGCCGCCGATGGGCACGTGGACGAGGTAGAGCGAGTAAGAAATGCTGCCGAGAAAGACCGCCCAGCGGCCGAATTCCACCGAGCGGAGGAAGAGGATCGCACCCGCTCCTATGGACACGGCTATGCCGGTGGGAACTCCGCCGATGAAAAACACGAGCGCCAGACTGGCGGCCAGCCACGCTCCGCTTTGCATGTCCTTGCTGCCGCTCACCGTCAATCGCATCAATAGCGCGCCGATCAGGAACTCGACGATCCGCACGTCGGCCGTGCGATAAACGGCGAAGGAGAGGCCCAACGCGGCAAACGCGAGAACCACCGTCGCCGCCACGCTCCGCTCGATGAGATAGCTGAAGGTGAGGCCGACCGTGATGTAGAACACGAATTCGTAAGCAAGGCTCCAATAGACGGGACTGAGCCATTGATAGTTCGTCAGCGGAACGACGTAAAACAGGTGCGATGCGACCTGCGCGAATGTGTAGCTCGGCACTTGGCCGGCAAATCCAGGGGCGAAGCTGGATAAATGCCAAAGCACCAGGATGATGACGATGCTGACAAGATAAGGCGGCTCCAATCTGACGAGCCGCCGCAGCAGAAATGACGGAAAGTCGCGCAACCCGTAGCCGCTGCCGTAGAGCGACAACGGGATCACAAACCCGGAGATCACAAAGAATACATCGACTCCCAGCCAGCCATAGGCCGTGACCCAGCGGGCACCGGCGGAATTGAGCTGACCGCAAATATGAAACAGCGCCACACTGATGGAGGCCAATGCCCGGAGCGCCTCTATGACGGAGATTCGCTTCATTCCCAGCGGCCGTCATCGAGGAGCTGGCTTCCAGTCCGCACGAAGACGAAATCTCCTTGCTGGAGGCGACTGTCCCTCGATCTGCCGCCAAGCGTCGCAATGTCGTAGAGCTGAAATCCGTTGTCGTTCAGGAACGAGACCAGCGCCGCAATCGGCGGCTCATAGGCTTGGGCGAAAAACGACACTTCGGTGAGAATGGCTTCGACGGATCGCAGCAGAGTCGTACCGCCGCGCAAGGCATGGAGTTCATAGCCTTGCAAGTCGAGCTTGAGCAGCGCTCGATCGTCAGGACTGATCGAGCCGAACAGCCCATCCAGCGTCGCGGCCGCAACGGATACAGTATCCTCGTCGCCGGACGCGATGTGCGCGCCGGTACTCGGTTCGGCTGTCTGCGTCAGGCCGATGCGGCCTTCCGTTTCCGCCAGGGCGTATTCGTGAAAAACGAAGCCTTTGGCGGCACAGAGCTCCCGTAAGGCCTCCCGGCAAGCAGTCTGCGGCTCGACGAGATGGCAGGCCGCGCCCGGAAATATCGATTGTGCCGCGGTGCTGAAAGAACCGACATGGGCGCCACCGTCGATGATCAATTTCGGTGCATAGCCGCGCGCTTTCATCATGCGCAGGCACGCTTCAATCGCGTAAAATCTATTCGCACCGTGATCCCGCACGATGCGATACGGCGTCCGCTCCATGAGCGATTTGATGAGGCGCTTCATCTGTTGGCTATCAAGGAGACCGCTCAGCGACGATGGGAATCCGCCGGGACCGGCGGTTCGGCAATTGATAATTTTGAGCGCGTATTGAGCGCCATGGCCGCGAGATCGGTCTGTTTGTCGCCGGCGACGCCGCTGTATGGAAAGTACCGCTTCAGCTTCAGGAATTGCTGTTCATAGAGATGCCAGCTGAGCAACGCCACCGCCACGCTCAGTCCGCCGGCAACGGCCATGAAGGCGAATTGCCACGGGATCTGGCTGCCCCACAACAAAATCGGCGCCGGAAACACGGCCAGGACCAATCCGCGAATAATGACGTGGACTACATAGAGGCCGTAGCTGTATTTGCCGAAAAATTTGAGAACGGGCCGGTCGAGACTGCGTGAGATCGGCGAAGTTCCGTCCAGCACCGTGATCGCAAGACCGGCCGCGAACGTGATTGGAAATATCGACAAGCCGCCGCTGAACATCCACGGATTAGCATCGGCGCGCGGCCCGAACCAGGCGAGAGTGACGACAGCGACAGGCGCTGCGATGCAAAATGCCAGTTTTGCCCATTTCAACAATCGCCACGCCGGGACGACGCCGACAAGCATGGCAACGAGCGAGCCCCAGGCGAGAGCGTCAATCCGGGACAACGTGAATACGAAAACCTGGGTGCCGTCGTAGCCGGCCAATGTCAACGCCGATCTCACCGCCAATGCCCCCACGATCAGCCCGACGGTGAGCTTCATCAAGGGCCCGCGACGAACGAAGTACACGATCAATGGCCATACCAGATAAAATTGTTCTTCGATCGCCAGCGACCACAGATGGCCGGTGGCGGGACTGACCGCCGAACCGCGTGCGAAGAACGCGAAATTCGAGAGATAGGTCCAAAACCAAAATTGTCCTTCAAACCCGCCGGCGACTTTGTCGGTCAAAGTATCGGGAAGCCGGGCGGCAACCGCGAACCGGGCCGCAAGCGCAAACGCCAGCGCCAGGGCAATGAGATAGCCGTAATACAGCGGAAAAATCCGAAGCGCCCGGCGCGCGTAGAAGTTACGAAAATACCGCTGCGATTCCCGGGTATTCAGCAGAATTCTCGTGATCAGGAATCCGGAAATAACGAAGAACAGATCGACGCCGACCCACCCGGCCAGCGCCACATTGTAAAAAATATAGTCCCCCGTACCGTTCGAGACGTACGGCACATGGCAGAAATGGTAGAACATCACCGCGATGATGGCGCATCCCCGCAAACCGTCGAGTGCGGCCACGCGGTTTGTTTCAAGTTCCGATGCGCCGATCTTTTTCATTGATGCGGCACTCACCGGGTCGGCGCCTGGCATTGCGGTCAACGCGGCGGTCCCTTTTGCATCCAGTTCCAGGCGTCCGCCATCTGCGTTTCCAAGGCGGGCCGCTGCGGCGTCCATCCGAGCACGGCGCGCGCCCGCTCCGACGACCCGACCAGCACCGGCGGATCGCCGGGCCGGCGCGGTCTGTTCTCAATCCGAAGTGTCTTTCCCGTCACCTGCTGCGCGGCTTGGATCACGTCCATGACCGAGTAGCCGCGCGCATTGGCCAGATTGAGCGCGCAACTCGTCCCATCGGATAGGAGATAGTCGAGCGCGCGGACATGGGCGTCGGCAATATCCGAGACATGGATGTAGTCGCGAATGCAGGTCCCGTCGGCGGTATCGTAGTCGTCGCCATAGACCGTTACGGCGGTCCCGTCACGTGCCGCGGCCAGGATACGCGGGATCAAATGGGGTTCGGGATCGTGCGCCTCCCCGATTTCGCGATCGGGGTCGGCTCCCGCGGCGTTGAAATAACGCAACGAGACCGATCTCAGCCCATGCACCTCGCCGACATCGGCCAGTATCCGTTCAATGACAAGTTTGGAATACCCATAAGGATTGACCGGACGTTGCGGATGCTCCTCCGGAATCGGGATGCTCTCGGGAATTCCATAGGTGGCGCATGTCGACGAAAACACCACCGGGATGACGCGCGATTCGACGATCGCGTATAAAAGTGCGGCGCTGCCGCCGACGTTGTTCTGATAATAGAGGAGCGGATTTTCCATCGACTCCCCGACATAAGCGAAAGCGGCAAAATGCATCACCGCGCAGGGCTGATAGAAATCGAGGATCTGACGCAAGCGGCGGCTATCGGAGATATCGCCTTTTTCAAGCGGACCCCATTTCACCGCCCAGCGATTACCGCGGGACAGATTGTCGACGGTGACGGGCTCGAAACCTTTTGCCGCAAGCGCCTTGCAGGCGTGGCTCCCGATATAGCCGGCGCCGCCGGTCACGAGGATGCGTGGTGCTGACATGGCTTTGAAGTTACAGCAGCGTTGGAATTGACGATGACGGCCGGCGATCAACCATCTCGTTGCAGCCGCCGGTCTATAATCTCAAGGGCGATCATGGTTTCCGCGAGCAGCCGCTGCAGCGCGTAGTACCAGCCGGCCCGGCCCTCGAACAGGCAGCCCTTGACAAAAAGTGTGTAAAACAGCGCACCGGGTGGCGCGAGCCAGCCGGTGAGGCGAATGCGGTCGAAGCCGCGCAGCGTCGATCGATCGCGAGAGAGCAGATAGTCCGCCTCCTGCGCCGCATAAAGCTGCTGTGACGCGAGCCAGCGCCGTAGGGACTTGCGATCGTCGTGATAGATCGGTCCCCTCAGCGGCCGGATATCGCCCGAAACCGTCACGCGATGGCCATGGCCTTCATTGACGTAGGTCGCCCGGTCTTTCCGGTACAGCACGACGCGCGACGGATAGAGCGATCCCCGCAAGGATCTTCCGAAAATGCGGAAGATGAATCGAGCGCGAAATCCCGCCGTCGTCTCATCTGCCTGCAGCGTGGCAATCTCGGCAACGAGCGCTTCGCTCAATTCGTAATCGGCATCGAGCGACAGCACCCACGGCGTTTGCACCTGTTCGAGCCCAAAATTGCACTGGCCGGCAAAATTATCGAACGGCCGGTGGATGGTGACGACCTGCGGGTAGGACCGCAAAATATCGAGAGTTCCGTCGGTGCTTCCACTATCGATCACGACAATGCGCCGCGCCCACACAAGCCTGTCAAGCGTGCGCCGTATATTCGGCGCTTCGTTGAAGGTGATGATGAGTGGGGTGATATTCTCAATCATGGCGACACCGACCTGCTCAAGCAGGTCCGGCCCGTTCTTTCAAACAGCGGCCGTATACTTCCTCCATTTGCTCGGCGATGCCGCCCCAGGAGAAGCGTTCGCTGGCGAGCTTTCTGCCAGCCTCGCCCATGAGCCTGCGCCGGTCGGGATCGGAAATCAGCGCGGAGATTGCCGTCCCGAGTTCCTTCGCCTCGCCGCCGACGACGATGCCGGCGCCTGACTCGCCGATGATTCGCGCAAGGCCTACGTCCGGCGTTACCACGACGGGACAGCCGCAGGCCATCGCCTCAAGCGCCGCGATGCCGAAATTCTCCGAATATGAGGGGAGTGCAAACACACTCGCCGATCTGATGAGGTCCCATTTCTCCTCGCCACGCACCGGGCCCAAAAAGCGCACGCGCGAAGACATGTTCAGATCGCGCACCATGGCCTCGAGGCGCGGCTGATAATTCTCCTCGTCGTTTCCGGCGATCAGAAGATCGACACCCGGGACGTACGCCATGGCACGTACCAGCCGGTCGAGCCCTTTCTTCCAGTTGAGACGGCCGAGACTGAGCACGTAGGAGCTTCGCGCGGCGGCAGGGCGCACGATGGGCCGTATCAGGTCGGGCAGCTCGATGCCGTTGGCGACGACGGCGACGCGCCGCGCCGGAATGCCCAGTTTCGCTAATTCATCCTGTTCCAGCTCGGACGTCACGTGGATGGCGGCCGCGCCCGCGACATTGGCGCGTTCGAAAATATTGATCCATGCGGTCTTCAGCAGCCGGGTTTTGCGTTCGATGAGATTGCCGACGAGCATTCCTCGCGGCGCGAGCACATAGGGCACGCTCGCCCGGCGCGCGGCCCGCGCCGCGGCGAGCGTGGGCCACAGGAAAACCGAGTGCAGGTGCAGGATATCGAATGTCGCCACTTCGGCCTTGAGCGCACGGCCCATTCCGGGCGAGCGATAAAGCCGGCGGCCCAATCCGCAAGGAAAATACCTGACCTTCACGCCGTCGAGGACAACCGGCTCCGCGAGCGGAACATTCGAGTTTCCGGGACCATCGACGTTGGTCGTGTACACATGGATATCGTGCCCTCGGCCGGCGAGAGCCCGGCACAGCGCGTGCACCGAATAGATCGGGCCGCCATAGCGCACTGCCGGCAGGTAGGTCGGGACGACATGGAGGACCCGCATGGTCTCTGTAACGGCCTGCTGTTCCGGCCTAGAGCGGCTTAAATGTGTATCGCCGGCCGCCGATGAATCGCGCCATGGCCTTGGCCAGCCGATGGCTCGGATCCTCCACCAGACGATAGAACAGATAGCATCCAGCGAGAACGGCCAGAACGATCAGCGGATTCGCAAGGCTGATCGAAGCGCCGGCCGGACGGCATAATATGAGGATGGCTGCGGCAATCGGCATATGCATCAAGTAAATCGAATAGCTCCACAGGCCGGCCCATTCGAGAACCGGCACGGCGCCGTGCGCGCGCGTCCACAGAATTTCGCGGTCCAGCCAGAAGAACACGGCGACCGCAAAGATATTGAGCGTGATGGGAGCCCCAACCGGACTGTGGAACTGCAATACACTGGCGGCGACACTCAAAACCCAAATAAGTATGCGCCATGTCCAGATCGATCGTGCCGAAGGCGGCAATGCGGTTGCGGGCTTGGTCTTCACTTGTTCCGCGAGGATACATCCAAGGAGCCAGCAGGGCAGTCCGAGAATGCAGGTCAAGGCGACGCCGTGTTCTTGATATTGCGCGGCAGCAGGCCGCGACATGATAACGGCGGCCGACGCCAGCACCGAAATGCCAAACAGCCAGCGCCATCCCCAAATTCTGCGCCACTGCAAGATCACCGGATAGGCGGTGTAGTAGGCAAGCTCGGCGTAGAGGCTCCACAGGATGCTGCTCGTAAGATCTTCAAACTGCGACCCCAACATTACCCAGATGAAGGCCGCGACGATCATCGGCGGCAGGATGCGGATATATCGGGATGCATAGAACTCGAATATGTCGAGCTTGCGTCCCGCGACCCGCGGATAATGGATGCAAAAGCCGGAGATTACGAAAAATACGATAACCGCGGCTTGGCCGTTGATCGAGTTATTGACGATGCCGCGAACGACCCAGCCGATCGATTCTTGCGGCCAGATGCCCGCGGGGATCCGCGCGACGTCAAAGTGCATGAGCAGCACGATCAACGCGGCAACAAACCGAATGCTATCGAGGCCGCCGATATGGGGCAAACTTTTCGCCGGCCGCTCAGCCATAACATCCGTTTGAGTGAGCGCGGGGACCAGCGAGGATAACAAGGAGAAATGCGGCAAACCGCATCAAGCCTGAACCAAATTCCGTTTTGCCATGATTTGGCGCTGAATAGTTGGCGCCAGGAAGCGAAGCACAAGGTAAGTGACGGCAAAAACGGTAAGGCTTCCACCCAGGATCTTTACCGCCGTCATGCCGAATTGTCCGGCTGGTTCCAGAACCACCGGCATGGCGCCATAGGCGAATAGCCTAAAACGCCGCAGGTTCGCCAGATAGCGATACTGGCCGCCATACATCAGGCCTAAAAGGAATATCGGAGCGAACATCAGGATAGGCCCAAAATCCACATAACTCTCAGCCATGTATCCCATCGGGATTTCTGTATCGGCGATGTTGCCTTGGAGGGTAAGATTCATACCGGTATACCGCTCGGTATTGGCGATATCCGGCTCGAGCGATGGCTTGTCGGGGAACAGGAGGCGGGGCTCGAACACATGGGCGACAGCGGCGCCCCAAACCACCCCACCCGTATACGGTACTACGGCCGGGACATAGTCGACCACCCGGCCAAAATAATAAGTGTATTCAATGCGTTTCACCATGAGGTCGAAGCCATCGCCTAATCTCTGGAATCCCACGTTCCACATTAAATCCGCGATCTTATCGAGCCGCTCCATGGGATCGACCAGCACCGTTTGATGCCCGCTGCCCTCGTTCAGGTAACCACGATACTCTGTCTTGACGACGGACCAGCCGGCCAAAAGCACGAGAACCGCACCGAGGATTGGAAGGGCAATAAGCACCGCCCGCAAATTCACCTTTGGGCGGGCGGTCAGCGCGGCAATGACCAGAACGAAAAAGACTTGTCTGAAATCGGAAAAGTAGGACATGAAGCCCATTACGATCTCAAACATGAATGCTGAGGCCAGGAACACATATCCCCGCCTCTGAATTATGACGATAACCGCAAGTGCAAAAAAGAATGCCCATTTGAAATTGCTTAGCGCGAAGAATGCTTGCGACAGACCCGGATACATCCAGATCACGCGCTCGATACCCACCAACACGACTTGAGCCGCCAAATAGGCCGCAAACGCCCGTCGCGGGCTATACCGCCAGACCTCCGCTTGAAACTGACTCAATGGCTGGCTTGCAACGGCCCTGCCCAGCGCCAGTCGCATCCCGGCAGCGAGTACGAGCAGGCCGGCAAGGCTCAGCCACGTCGCCGTGATAAGTCCGGGCACAAAATAGTAGTAAGTTATCGGCACGCCGGCGATCGCCGCCTGAATGACCAGCAGGCTGACTTGTGTCCACTGTAGGAAAAAAACTGCGAAAAGAATCGGCGGCTCACCGACGCGCCAAGTCACCTTGGCGCCGATGATCAGCACGGCCATGCAGGCAAATGTCAGAAACGGGTCGGCACTCGAAAACGCCAAATAGGCCGTCAACAAACCGAACGGCAGCATCAGCCGCATTCCAAGTATCAGCTGATTGCGCAGCTTTACCTTTGGCGGTCTGCGCACCGCAGAAAAAGATGCAACCGCTTGCTTATTCATTGGCGGCTTGTCCCCACCCCACCGAAAACGGTCTCGGCGGCGGCGATTATAGCCTCGGCCGAGCGTGCTGGCGAATAGCGAGCGGAGGTCTCGTCGAGAGCGCGGCGTGTCGCGGCATCGTCGCGGACGTCGTTATGGCGCCGGGTCCAGTAGCCGACAGCATCCGCCAGCCGCTCGACGTTGCCCGCCGGTACCACCGTGCCAGTCAATCCATCCATAATCATGTCCGGAGCGCAGCCCACCCGGTCCGACACGATGGCCGGCAACCCGCAGGCAAACGCCTCATTGACGACGAGCCCCCAGGTTTCGCTGGAGGAGGGCAGCACCAGCACGTCGGCGGCGGCATAGACTTCGGGCATTTTGGCTTGGTTGACGAACCCCGCGAAGGTCACCGGCAACAAACGAGCATTTGCCATGCCGGCAAGCTCCCCGGCAAGGGGCCCGGAGCCGGCCACGAGGAGCCGGACGGCTTGGCCGGTCGCCGATAGCCGCGCGAGCGCCTCGATAAGGACCGGAATGCCTTTCAACCCGATAAGCTTGCCCACGAACAGAACCAGCCGCTCGCCGTTGCCGGCGCCAAATTCGGCTCGCAGGCGCTCCCGATTGGCCCGCCCGCGGTCGGCCGCCGCCGAAAACGCCGCCACATCGATGCAATACGGCACAATTCGGATGCGCGATTCCGGCACGCGGTAACGGCGCAAATACTGCGCCGCTCGGCTCCCAGTCGGAAGGAACATGTCGAACTGGCGCAGGAATACGGGGTGGACGATCGCTTTCAGGGCTCGCTTCACCAACGGCCGTGGCGTGTCGAGATGAGAATCGGTGCGTGCCATCACCGGGATGCGAAGCGAGCGCGCCGCCTTTGCCGCCTGCAGGTAGCTCTTGAGGTGCCAGCCATAGACGGTGAGAACGTTCACTTTGTCGGCCGCGAGAACCTCCCCGATCGAAGGCGTATCGCAGCCGGCAAAGCGGGTAATGCCGGGCCGATGCGATACATTTTCGAGAAAAGTGTGCCGGAAACCGTTCGTCAGATCGGTATCCCAATCGAAGCTGACATCGAAGCCGGCCTCCGCCTGGTCCTTTCCGGTCGCCTGATGGGCGAAATAGACCGTGAGATCGGCTCGCTCCGCGAGCGCCCGGAACAGCGGCGCCTGGTATTGAATCGGATGGCTGGTGACAATGCCGAGACGCATGAAACGACAGCGCTACCGATCGGTCCGGCGGCCACAGGCCGCGATGACGTCCCTATAGGCCGATAAATAGTTCTCGGTCAGAACCGTATCGCTGAATTGCCGTTCAACGCGCTCTCGGCAATGCCGCCGATCGATTTCGCCGATTCTGCCGACCGCCTCCACCAATCCATCGACGTCCGGCCTGACAAAACCGCTGACGCCGTCCTCCACCACCTCGGGAACCGCACCGCGATCGAGACCGATAACCGGCGTGCCGCAAGCCATCGCCTCGACCATGACGATCCCGAACGGCTCTTCCCAAAGCACCGGCATGAGCAGTGCGCGCGCGCGGCCAAGGAGCGAATTCTTTTGCGCATCGTCGACCGGGCCGACATAGACAACTTTACGATTGTCGATGAAGGGCTTTATCCGCGTTTCGAAATATTGCTGCTGATCGGCGGGTATATTGCCGGCGATGCAGAGCTTAAGCCCGGTTCGACTGGCAACCTCGATTGCCAAGTGAACGCCCTTTATCTCCTCGATGCGACCGAGAAACATCAGCGGCGCGTCATTTTCGGCCACGCGTTGGAATTGATAATGTTCCAGGGACGCACAATTGGGGACCACGTGCCATGTCCCGACGTCGGCCACCGGCTTCATCATGTGCCTGCTGATCGCCGCAAAGTGTAGGGTGCCGCGCGCCAACCGATTACCGAAGACGACGCTGCGCCGCGTGATCGTGCGCTGGTAAGTCATAAGTTTGGGAATCCGCAACGGCAGTATCGGAAGCAAATATCCCAAGCGTGAAAAGCTGTGCACGACGTCGAAGGCATGAGTGAGGACATAGCGCGTGAGTGTCGTGGCATTGCGTACGCCATCAAAGGACGACGCGCTCGACCTGCCGGAATAAGGGATCAGATGTCCTGCCGATGAGGACGCCGAATGGGCGAACAGCGTAACGTCATGGCCTTGCCGCACCAGCCCCCGCGCCAGGAGATCGATGACCCGCTCGATGCCGCCATAATGCCGCGGTGGCACGGGCAGTTCAGGATCGGCGGTTATGGCGATACGCAAAATGCCGGCTCAACCTGAGGGAAGCTAGACAGCGGCCGCGTCGAAGATGTCGGCAAACCTGCGGGCGATGGCGCGCGCCGTGTAGGGAGCGATCGCCTCCTCGCGCCGTTTGCCGACGGCACCGGGCGCCGTCGCCAGTTGCTGGATTGCCGCCGCAACCTGACTCTTTAGTCCCGCAAGTTCCTCAGGCGTCGTGAATGAAAGCGCGCGGCCGCCGCCGCCGGCGGCGAGAATTCGATGGGCGCTGCTGGCGCTATGGAATAGCGACAGGAACGGACGGCCGGACATCAATCCCGGATATATTTTCGACGCCGTGTAATGGGGCTCGTCCGAACCCAGTAGCAGGACCGTATCCGAGTTTGCCAAAACATCGAGCGCGTCGAGGAACGGAACACGCTGCGGTGTTTCGGAAACGAGATCGGCGACGCCCGCAGCTTCGGCAAGCGGACGAAAACTGTACGAAGTCATATTGTCGGGCTGGTTGCTGGTACCGACGAAGTTGAAACGTAGCCGTTGAGCCAGATCCGGCGCCGTCTTGCGCAGCTCCGCGAGCGCCGCAAATAAAACGCGCGCGGTCGGCCCGGAGCGAGGCAGAAACGTGCCGACATAGCTGAAATGAATGGCGCCGGGAGCGAGCAGCCGCGTTGTGCACAGGCGAACATGATTTCGCAATTGCTTGTAGTCGTCGGGATCGCCGCCGATCGGAATAGCGGCCATCCTGGCGGCATTGAGCCATGGATAGCGCCGGGCCATTTCCGCGTTTTGCACCTCCGATACCGAAGTGACAAAGTCAGCATGGCGCAGTGCGCGTGGCTCCAGGCGGGTTGCAAGCCAATGTGCGAGGCCGGACTTCGAAAATCGCGATTGGCTGGCGCCGTATCCTGAAACCCAGGGATCCTGAAAATCGAGAATAACCGGCACTTTGTATCGCCGCTTCACCCATCGCGAAAACAACATCGGATAATAGGGCGATCCGGTGACAAGCACGGCGTCGACTTTGCCCGTGTCGAGAATCCGGCGCAGCGACGCCTTCAGATGATTGCGCGCCCGCAAGCTCAGATCGCCGATCCCCGCCAATCGCGTTAGCTGAGCCGGCAGAGCCTTCGTCTTGACGACTTCGAGATCCGCGGGCAGCAGCGTGGCAAGCTCGGGATCGATCGTCTCCTCATGGAAGCGTTCATGCACGCAAAGAACGATCGGCTGCCATCCGGCCGCGGGCAAATGCGTGGCCAAATGCCGGGCGCGATGCACTCCGGCAAGCGTGCTCGGCGGGAAGTAGGGGGAGACGATAACAACTCGTTTCATATTCGGCATGCAAACGCATCGCCATCACGCGTTCGAGCGAGCGTGACGCTCCGAACCGTCGCCGCGCACGGCGCGCACATAGACTGAAAAGGGAACCGTCGGCGACGGCTGATCCCAAGCGACGAAGGGAGCGGCGACCGCCGCGACAACGGCCGCAGCCGGCTCTCCGAACGCGCGCCGCAGCGGCGTCTGCACCTTCTCCTGAAGGAAAACCACCAACGGACCGCCGACGCCTTCGACCCGGTCGATCCGATAGCCGATCGGTTCAAGCAGCGAACGAAAAGATTTCTCGGTATAGCCGTGCCGGACGTGCCCGCCGGTTTCGGCCAAATCGAGCGTCTCCATTTGCCAGCGCGGATGCTCGGAATTCGGGCAACATAGGTGCAAGACGCCGCCGGGCCGAAGCAACCGCCAAAAGGTTTGGCAAACCGCAGCATCGTTGCAGATGTGTTCCAGTGTTTCGTAGCAGATGATCTCGTCAAAGGTGTCGTCGAGGCGCGCGGCATCGTAGAGATTCATCTCGCGAAACGACAATCTGTCCTCGGGAATGTCGAGGAAACCGTTGTAGAGCGCTCTCGCCTTGTGCACGAGCTCGGGCCCGATCGCCAGCGCCGTCACTGTGCCGCCGCTCTTATAAGCGCGATAGGAAAACCAGCCGTTGCCGAAACCGGCATCCAGCACGCGCCGATGCCCTTGCCGCCAGTTCTTTTCTAGCGCGGTACGGCGACGCGTGAAAATGTCGGTTCCGGGCAAACACAGAAAGCGGATCAGGTTTCGATCGAATAACTTTCCAAAGACTCCCGTAACCAAACTTTTTCTCCAACCTGACAGTTTACCGAATCGAAACGTCAGCCCGCAACATCACGGGCTTTTGCGCCTTGGCATTGACGCCATTGTACCCGATCTCGCATTTGATGAGTTGCAGCCGTTCCTCGGCAATCCAGCTGCGGATTGTCTCGAGTGACTGCGGATTATCATATTTAGGGCTGAGCATATCGAAGACGTTCAGTGACTTGATCTGCTTCATTTGTTCAGGCGTCCAATCGCGACGTCTGAGCTCGCCAATCGGAATAGCGCGGTGCAGTTTGTCGCCCATCATCGGAATTCTGCTGATAGCCGCTTTGACTTCGTATAGTCCGGCAATTATCGCCGCGACGCAGCGGAAAAGCAGCCGGTCCGGCATGCGCTTCGTCACAATGCGGAGCGAGTGCTTTACCAGATGGGTCCAAGATGCGGTTCGTAACGGCTCTTTCTCGTAGCAATCAATGACAATCTCGCCGCCGGGCTTGAGGTACCGACACAGGTTTCTGAACGCGCGTTCCGGGCTGGGGCAATGCTGAATGACCCCCAGACAGATAACCTTATCGAAAGAGCCCGGCGCGAACGGCAACGCATGGAGATCGCTCTGGCACAAGGACAGCAGATGCAAGTTTTCGCAATACCGAACATTTTTCTTGCAGACGTCCACTGAAACGCTGAGATCGGAGGAGAAAAGGCGCGCACCCGTCTTCAGAATAATGCCGGTAAAGCTTCCAGGGCCGCACCCGACCTCAAGCACGGTCTGCCCATCCAAACGCGGTGAGAAGTTGGTCGTGTGGAAAAAACGCTCCTGATATATCTGCTGCCAGTGACTGTCGAGCAAGGTCTTTGGAAACTTCTGCCATTCTAAACCGAAGGAACCCGCATAATTCTTGCTCGACACAAATCTTGGAATGGCATTCTCGATAGGGTACTGCAACCCACAACCCTGACAGACGAGATTGCCTGTCTCAATGAGACCTGACTCGTCGAACAAATCGGATTCAATCGCCAGCTTCTCCTGACAACTGGGACACCGATATATATCCAAATCACTATGTCTCATTGTCTATCCGACGAACAAGAATCAGCGTTTGCTTGGAAACGGCAATTCAAAAAGCCTAAGGCGTCAGTTCAACGGTCCGGACCAAGGAGACGAGCAATTCGCTCTCCCGCTCCCAGTTCCACCTGTTCCGCGCGGCCGCGAGCGCCTCAGCCTTGGTGCGAGCCAGCAACTCTCGGTCGGCGGCATATCGATCGAGAATTGCGGCGAGCGCGCGAATATCTCCGCATTCATAGAGAAAGCCGATTTCCGGGGCCGCATTAAAAACGTCTGATTGTCCACGGGTGCGCGATGCGACGATGGCAAGGGCCGCCAACATGTAGATGAAGATCTTGTTAGTGATGCAGGCGTCCCTGTTCGGCGTCGCCGGCACTTCGAGGCACAAGCCGACATCGTGTTCGGCAGCGTCCGCGAGAAGCTCCCCGGGAGATATGATCGACTGGAAATGAACACGTTCGGAAACCCCGCGTTCCTTCGCCAGACGCCGCAGGCATTCAATCGAATTGCCAGAATCATTACCACGTATGTGGAGCACGGCTGGCTCACGCATCAAACCCATGGCGCCGATGACGTCTTGCAGTCCACGGTCCAGACTGACGATTTGCGAGAACCAATATAATGACAGCGTGGCGCTCGGCTGCCTCGGCTTTGGCGGCGGCAGGCTGTCGCGGTCCGACCATGGAAACACGTTCAGGACGGTTGTCGGTTCCGGAAGCCCGGTGGCCTTCGCGACCTCCTCGGCGATGCCCCACGACGCCGCGGTCACGAAGCTCGCGATAGGCAAATAGCGATCTTCGAGCGCGGCAATGAGCCTAGTCGGAAGACTCTGCGGGTCGACGGGATGAGTCTCGGCGCGGTGGAAGTCCTCGAAGTCAAAGCCGTACTTCGCGCCGGTCCAGCGCCCCGCCCAGGCAACGACCGGCAGGCTCCCCGTGTAATGCCCGATATAGAGATCGCTGCGATGGCGTATCGCCCGTCGCAGCAACGGGAAAAAATATCGGGAGTACGCCAGTTCGGCGATGGGAAAGCGCATTGTCCAACGACACAGCCACCGAAAGACGAAGAGTTGCAACGCCGAAGTCCACCTGCGAAGTCTCCCGCCGACGGATGGAAAGACCTCGACAATGTCGCCGCGCCATTTTGCCCGCTCCAGGATTTGCCGATCCATTTCGCGCGCCCATGCGAAATGTTGGAGGAACAGGACGACGACGTCGTAACCGGCGGCGGCGAGCGCATCGGCTTCCTTGACCACGCGCGGATTTTGCGAGATCGATCCGAGCCCGACGATGCAGATGCGCTTCCGCTGTCCGGGCTCGTGTGACGCACTCCGACTGACCGGGTGCAAAGGTTTTTCGGCGCCGGTTCGCGTCCGCTGAGATTGTAAGCTGCTGTGCATTTCAAGCGCCGACGGCCGATCGTCCCTCGCGCGCGATTTCGACCGCAGTCTCGCGTGCGGGGGTCCGGCCGACGCGGATGGCTGCGGCAAGCCTTTCAACAAAGGCGCTCCACACCATCAGCCGCCACGCATCGCCGAAATGGTGAAAGATGTCGCGCGTGCTCCAAGCCATCGGCGAAGGTTGCAACGCGCGCGGAACACGAGAAGAGAAAGTGTCGATTGCTTCGCGCGAGATCATTTCGCGCAGACCGTCAAAACGCGTCAACGCCCAATGCCATCGCAGATTATAGGCAAAGCCCAGCTTCCGCCGTTCCACAAACCAATGCGGCCAGCCGGTCAACTGGTCTTTCAATAGGCGCTTCGACGAAATCTGCCTGCACAAAATCTCGGCCGGCAGGCTGCGCACATAGCCCATCAAGGCGAGGTCGAGCAGCGGAGATCGGATTTCGATGCCCTGCTCTGCCGAGGCGCGATCGGTCTTCGTGAACATGTGTCCCAGCAAGGTATTGCCGGCCACATCGCGGGCCCATGATCCCATCCATGGGCTTGCGCCGGGGCCGACGCGCACCGCACTTGGCTGATTTTCACGGTCGAGCTCATGGTATTGCCAGTCCGCGGGCGGGCGATAACCGAGAAATACCTCGTCCCCGCCGTCGCCGGTGAGAAGAACCTTGCCATGCGGGGCGGCCGCCTCGATGAGCTGGAACAGGAAAAAATAGGCCGGCATGCCGAGCGGCTCGTCCTGCACCGAAATGGCGCGCCGGATCGCGTCCGGCAGGCGCTGGCGCGCGGGACGAACGATTTCGAGATCGAGTCCGAGCCGCTTCGCGGCATAGCGGGCGTAATATTCGTCTTGCGTGTAGGGGATCATTGAGCCGAGGGTGATGACCTTGAAACGCCGATCATCTCCGGCGCGATCGAGGCGATCGGTCGTGAGCTGGGTTATGAGTGTGGAATCCACACCGCCCGAGAGCAGCGCCATCGGATGCGGATTGTTCTCAAGCCGGTAATCGACCGCCTCAACCAGCAGCTCGTGAATGTTGCGCGCAATGTCCGCAGCAGATTCGTCGCCGTAAAGGACGGGCGCGGCGGCTTCTATCCGCGTGCGAGAGACTTCATTGCCGCGATAATCGAACTCCAGCGCCGTGCCGGGTGGCACCGGCCGTCCACCGCCGACCGCACAGGAATCGGGCGAGATATATCCGCGCCGCCAGTAGAACGCGGCTGCTTCGGCATTGATCGACGGTGCAGCGCCGCTACAGGCTATGAGCGGCAACAGCGAAGAGCCGAACAGCAGCCCGTCGGGGACGTCAAAGGTGAAGAGCGGCTTCTTGCCAACGGCATCGCGCACCAGGATGACACGCCCACGGCGCTCGTCCACCAGCACGAACGAGAACATGCCGGCAAACCGTTTGAAGCCTTCGATGCCATGCTTGACATAGGTGGCAACGATCACCTCGGTGTCGGATTCGGTGCGGAACGGAAAATCGGCGTATTCGCGCCGCAGGCTGCGATAATTGTAGATCTCGCCATTGAGCGCGACGACGACGCGGTGCGCCGGATCGCGGAATGGCTGGTCGGAGCGGCTATCCTGGTCGACGATCGCGAGCCGGCAATGCAGCAGGCTCAGCGCATCGTTCTCCGCGCCCCATGTGTTGTGGCCGTCGGGACCGCGCCGGCCGAGCCAATTGAGCGCGCGGTCGGCGTCGAAGCCGCCGCCGATCCGTCCCATGAAGCCGCACAAAGCCTTATGCTCCAGTTACCGGCGGCGATACGCGTCGGGCGACCATGCAAATCTCAGCGCAATCGTCGAGATATTCGCCATCAAGCAACGGCACGCCATCCTGGCGGCGGAATTCCGCACGGTAGCCATGTCGCGGCAGATTGCGGGCGAACCAGTCCATCGTCAGTGCCACCGTGTGGGACTCGCCGATGAACGGGCCCCACCCGACGCCGAGACGGCGTGCGTCGCGGCAGCTGGCATTGGGCACGAAGACGACGAGGGCCGCATCGCGAGCCGCGAGCTCGGTCCACGCATTGAGCGTATCGCCAATCTTTGGCACATGTTCGAGCGAATGGTCGGCAAGAATAACGTCGAATTGACGGCCGCGGTATTCCGCCAGATCGCTTTTAATGTCGAGCCCGAGCGCCGTTCGTCCGAACGCGGCGCGCCAGCGGTCAATCTCGAAGCCGTGGGCGGCCCAACCGGCAGCTTTGTATTGCTGGGTGGCGTAGCCCCATGAGCAGCCGAAATCGAGCAGCGTCCGGCCGTTTGCCTTACCAAGCGCACGTTCGACAAAGGCGATGCGGTCACCGCGGTTCCAGGCGGTTCCGGCAAAACCATTCGCTGCCATCGCCGCCGCCGCCGCCGCCTCAGGAACATCCGTTGCCTGCTGGCCGTCGTAATCGGTCTCGTAGAACGCGCGATTGGCCTCGGCGGGATCGGTCGGCCAGCGGAAAATCAGACCGCAGTGCAAGCACCGGCGCGCCTCGATGAGAAGCCATTTGCGCTGCAGTCTGTCCGCGAAGCGCGAATCGCAATAGGGGCATAGCGCGTTGCCGCTCGACCAGCGTTGTCTCGCCATGCGCCATGCGAACGAAAGCCGCGCCATGGCTAGCCGCGCGCCTCGAGGAAATCGACGATGACGCGTGCGTGCTCGGCATTGGAGTCGGCCACGGTCCAACTCCGGGCCCGCTCCGCCGAAAGCTGTCCCATCTTCGGCAGCTCGCTCTTCTTCGCGATAGCCGACGTCATCGCGGCCGCCAAGGCTTCGGCATCCGCCTCCGCCACGATGAACCCGTTATCTCCATTGCTGACGAGCGCCCCCGCGCCGGACGCCGGCGTCGTGATCACCGGCATTGCGAACGACAGGCCTTCGAGCACCGCGTGCGCAAGTCCCTCCGACAGCGTCGGCAAAACCATCACGTCGGACTGGCGGTAGATATCGGCAAGAGCGTCCGCGCTGAGATGGCCGAGATAACGAATGTCGGGCTGCGCCGCGATTTGGTTTTCCATATCGAACTCGGAACCGCCGGCGACCCATAGCTCGGCGCGGTCGCCGAAAGCGGCAAGCCGCCACGCCTGCATCAGATAATGAAAGCCTTTGCGCAGCGACAACTGGCCGGCATAGATGAAACGCAATGGTCCGCAGCCGCGCCCGCTGCGGGCGCCCGTGGCATCGACCGGCGGGCAACCGGTTGGGACAGCGACCACCTTCGACGCCGGAATTCCATTGTCGATGAACGTCGATCGCACGTAATCCGAATTCGCGACAATCAAATCCGCAAGCTTGTGTTCGGCCGCGCGCCGCCGCATGTGTTTTTCTGCCGTGCGCAAAATCCGCCGATGATAGTCCGTGACCAATTCGGGGAAACGATCGCATTCGCGGCGCAGCACGGCGATAAACGCCGCAAAATGCGCCGACACCTGCCGCTGAATGCAATATCCGCCCAGCGCTTTCTGTGCCGCAAAGGTCGCCGCGGAACTAAAATCCATCCCGTAGACATACCGGTAGCGCCCGGCATAGCGCCGCGCGACGGTCTCATCGAAGCGATTTATGGCCCAATGAAATAGCGTGTCGGTGACCATCTCGTTGGCGACGCGTGAAGACAAATTGCGCACCAGTTCGCCGGCCCAGATATTGTCGACGCTCCCGTTCAGGAATGCCGGCACTTCTCGCCGTCGCAGCAATGGCGCCAGCAGCGGACCCGCCCAGGGCAGCCGGGCGAGACTGCCGGTGAGCGCGGGGTCGATCGAGATCGTGGTCGCGACGCGTCCGATCAAATTACGGTCGGCAAGACCGTGCAACACGCTCAGAAGACTCGGCCGCAGATCCGGGGTCGATACCAGAATCGGGCCCGTCATTGCTTGCTATCGCGCAAGGAGCGCAAACCGCGAGCCAGCTGTGAGCCGACAGCCACGGCGGCGGCCGCAACATCGCGGCCGGCAAGCTGGGTGACGCGATGAGCGACTTCCGGATAGCCGAGTCGCCGTCCCGACACTCCCTTGAGGCGCGCCACGGCGTCATCGAATTCCGGCATACCGAACCGGAAGAACGATCGCGCCGTTGTATCGAACATTCCGGTGAGAGCGGCCTTGCGCGCGGCAGTTAACGGTCCGTCCGCTTCCCACAAGGACTGAATCTCGACCGCATTGCGATAGACGTCGAGGATGAAGGCCCGTTCGCTGTTCCGCGACAGAGAAGCGCCGGCGTGACGGTAAAAGGCCGATACGCCCTCGACGCGGACGAAGCGGGCGCGCCGGCGCGCCGCATCGAACAGGAAGCGGGCATCCTGAATCACCGGCAGGCGCTCGTTCCAGGTCCCGATCGCATCGACAATGTGCCGCCGATATAGCAGTGCAGCGGGCGGCGCCCAGAATTCGGTGGCACAAGCAATCTCGGCATCCGGATCGACGTCGTCCATCAGCCGCGCGACGACTTCGCCAAAGCGCCGCGATCCATCGGCGCCGGTTTCGAATCGCTGCCAGTCGCTATAGGCAACGTCGGCGTCCGTCTCATCGAGCGCCGAAAGCCGCTTTTCGATCGCCTGCGGAACAAGCAGGTCGTCCGCATCGACATATTGAATATAAGCGCCGCTCGCGAGCACGGTGCCCCTATTGCGGGCTGCGCTGGCGCCGCGATTGGGTCCGAAATCGGTCCTGATCCCATTTCCAAAACCGCGAAGCACGCCCGCCGAACGGTCTGTCGAGCCGTCGTCGACGACAATGATCTCGATGTCCTGCCACGTCTGCGCCAACGCGCTTTCGATGGTTTCGGCGACCGTGGCCTCGGCGTTGAAGCACGGAATGACGACACTCACGCGCCCGCTCATGCTACCCCGGCGTAAAGCGCGGCCATGTCTTTTGCCGCGTCGGCCATGGTGCGAACGGATCGCGGCGTTTTCGGCTTGCCAAGGCAGGGCAACGTACCTGCGACCGCCGCGCGGATGGCATCGGCCCAAGCCACCGGATCGGAAAAGGCAACGAGATGTCCGTCGATACCGGGCGTAACCAGTTCGGCAATGCCGCCCAAATCGGAGCCAAGCACCGGCACGCCACAGGCCTGCGCCTCCAGTACGACAAGCGGCCCGGTTTCCTGCCATTGCGACGGCACCGCCAGCATATCGAATCCGGCGAGCACGGTCGGAAGCTCGCCATGCGCAACAGGCGGCACGAAGGCGATGCGCGGGTCGCCGGACGTTTGCGCGATCAGGGCATCACGGTGCCGCTGGTCTTGCTCGGTGTTCGCCATCGCGTGAATGACGAGCTCGAGGGCGAGATTGCGTGGCAATCGATTCATGGCGTCGAGCAGGACAGGAAGACCTTTGACGGGGTCGCAGCGGCCGAGGAACCCAAGCCGGAACTTACCCTTGCTGTTGCTTCGAGGGATCGTCCGCCCGATGAGGTCGCGGCCGATACCTTGCCGGCTCAACACCAGCTTCGCATCGGCGACGCCGTTGCGCCGAAGCGCATCGGCGAGCCACCCGCAGACGGCGACGATCCTATCGGCGGACTTTGCCATCGCTTCGATCTGCCGTCGCCTTGCCGCTGCCCATTCGCGCGCGCCGAACGCCGTGAGGAGCCGGTTTTCGGCACCGGAGCGGTACGCAGCCCGGCTAATGATTGGGGGCAGCCGGCTTAAAACCTGCGCGGCGAGCCGCGGCAGCCCCCTGCCCTGCGACCAGCAACTGGCGCATCGTTCGGCCACCACGCGGCCGTCGCAAGGCTCGCTGCCGAACTCCATCATCGTGCCGCGCAGGCAAATGTTGCCCGGAACATGGACGGTGAGCACGGTTTTGAATCCGAGTGACTTCGCAGCGCCGATGTGGAGAAGCCCGCACGATGTTGTCCAGGAATGCTGATGATAAATCCCGCGCGGCTGCCGATCGAGCCAAGCGACAAACGAATCGAAGTTTTGGTGCGGCCGTTCCCCGCGCGCCACGGCGAGATCGTCCATCTCCGCGAACGGGTAGCGATGCACGGCGACGCCGTCCTGAACGTAATCGGAAGATTGCGTCCCGGTCCGAGCGGCCGCGATCGTGCTGGTGACGCCGAACGCCGGCAATTCGTCGACCAATCCTGAAACATAAACTTCGGTACCGCCGGTGCTGTCGGGGAAATACCAGGCGAGAGCTTGGATGACATTCATTCGTATTCGAGGTCGCGCAGGCGCGGTCTATTGCGCCTTCGCCGATACCCGCTTCTTCACGCCGGCGAGGCCGCGGCGAATCAGGCGCTTGGTGCGGATGAGCATCTGGATCGAGTCGAACAGCATCGGACTTTCGATGCCGATGGCATCCCGCACAAGCGCGCGATGCGAGGGCGCCGCGCGTTTGCGGTCCAAATAGACGATCGCCGCGGGATTGAGCTTGCCCTGAACCAGAAAACCGTGATGAACGGTGGGCCAATCGAAGCGGGATACGTAGTGGCGCCCGACATTCGGCCAGCGCATCGCCTCGAACGCCCAGGCATCGGTGACGCCCTGTGCCATCGCATAGACACAGGCCGCCTCCAGATAATCGAGCCGCCAGAGCGCCGGCTGCACCTGGAAATAACGGAAGAAATCGGGCGGCACGACCGCCAATAGCTCGCCGTCGAGCTCGACCGTCTCCGTAAGTCGCCACGTCCGCACCAGGCCGTCCGGATAGATCGTCGCGTCGGTTTCGTGCCACGGCCACGAATAGGTCGGAAAGGAAACGACGGCCAATTCGTTCCGGCCTGCGATCTCGAAAATTCGGCCAAGCCGGTCGCCATCGCAAGGACGTAGCGGACAATGGTCCTCCAGCATGTGAAACACATATTTCGTTTGCGGCCGATCGCGTCTGATGCGGGCCAGGCCCGCTGAAAACAATTCGATCCAGGTCAATCCTGGAAAGCTCAAGATGTCCCCGGACGGCTGCGAGACGCCGTCAGTAAGGAAGTACCATGGCGGGTGCTCGCTCCAAAACGTATCGAGAAGGTCTCGCACCAGCGGAATGTATTTGTCGGTACGGCTGTGGCTTGTCACGAGAAAGGCGATGGCTCCGTCCTGCTTAGTGGAAATCACGGCCGGCCTTAGCTGTCGGTCCAACACTCGGTCCTTGTAGATCCAGGAACGTGCATTCTTGGGGTGCGAGTAGGAAATTAGACTCGGTGGCGAGATCGATGAAGGTCGATCTATCGATTGATGGAACACGTTGCACGGATGCGTTGCGGATGGAACGGATTCGATATTGCAGAGACCGACAGTAGTCCCATATTTGGATGCGCTTGCCGGAATCCGCGGTAATCTCGCAAATGATCGGCGGCCGTTGTCTTCCGACATATCCCCGACCGCCCTCAAGCACCTGAAGCTCCGCGCCTTCCACATCAATTTTGATCAGCGAAGCTTTTAGCTGAAGATCCGGCCGCTTTGAAACCCAGTCGTCCAGCGTCGTCACCGAAGCTTCGATCTCGCGCGGCGTGGCGGCGTCAACCAGCCAATCGCGGTCAAGACTGCTCATGTACGAAGTCGTGGAAATGTAAAATTTGGTGGTGCCCGTACGATTCGACAGGCACGTGTTGTGAATCTCGTAATCACGGAATTGATTCAGGGCGAACAGTCTCGTGGTAAAATTCCGCAATTCACTGTTTGGTTCGAACAGGATACAGCGCAAGCCCATCGACAAAGGCAACAGCGAGCGCAAGCCCATATTGGCGCCAATGTCGATAAATATCGGATCGACGCGATCGGCAGCGAACTTGCGCAGTATGGCCCATTCGAGATCGCGAATATCGACATCATGCCAATGGTAGGCATGCGCGAATTCCCAGGATCGCGGATTGTCGGCGCGCACCGGGACGCGCACCTTCTTGCCGTTGAGCAGCCGCGTCGTCCACGTCAGGTTGAATTTCGGCTGGCTTTGCAGTTGAACCATCACATCGGCCAGCCGATGCGGCGATGCTTCGAATAGGCGTTCATACAGCTTTGTGCCCGCGCGCGAGCGCAGCAACAGGGCGAGCGCTGAGCCGAAGATGAATTTAGCGAATTGCCGCAAATGATCCCAACAACGCGCGACTAATCAGCTATCGCCGCACCGGTTCGCGCGGATCGCATACCGATAGGCATCGAGATAAGCGGCTGCGACATTGCTCCATGAATGAGTGGCCTCGGCTACTTTGTAACCGCACATCCCCATGCGATCGGCTTCATCCGGCTTTTCAAGGATGCGCAGCATCGCCTCTGCGAGCGCCGGAGGACCGCCGCGAGGATCGGCCAGCAATCCGGTTATTCCATCGTCGACGATGCTACGGAATACCGGAAGGTCCCACGTGATGACGGGCCTTGCGTGCGCCCAGGCGTCGAGAATGACCATTCCAAACGACTCGATTTTCGACGGCAAAACGAGACATCGCGCAGACCACAACAAGTCGTCTCTTTCCTTATCCGAAACCGTCCCGCACTGTAATATTCGCGCCCGGTCGGAGGATGGCAGAGCGGCGATTTGTGCATCGACCTCGGCGCTTTCCGGCATACGAATGCCGGCGATGGCAAGTTCCGCATCCGGGTACTCCGGCCAGACCAGACGCATCGCTTCGATAAGGTCGCCGATGCCTTTGGATTTGACCTGGCGGCCGAGAAAAACCACGCGTTTTCGTCGCTCCGGCTGCGGCGTCGGTTCCGGAGCCACGTCAACTCCTTCGGACGCGAGAAAAATCTTCGGACGGGCAACGCCGTAAGCTTCAGCGAGTCGATCGGCTTCGTGCCGGGTTTGCGCGATCACGGCGTCGGCAAAGGACAACCCCTTCGTTGTCGCGGGAATATCCACGTTGGGATCGTGCTCGTGCAGCAGCGGAACCAATACCAGCGGAAACCCGAGCTGCGAACGCGCCGCCAAGACCGATTGAACGTTGACCATCAGATGCGGCATGGTCATCACCACGTCGGGACGAATGCGCGCAATTTCCTTCGCGATTTGGCGATCGAGTCTCTTGTAGAGCAATTGCCGAGTGCGGCCGGCAACGCGCTGCGCCAACCAGCGCGGCCGCAGATGAGCCTCTGCCCAGCCGCCGGCGCGATAAAGTCCGCCGCTGAACTTCAGTCGCTTGACCGGAACACCGGAGATAGTCTGATCGGCGTAAGCAACACGGGTGATTCCGAATTCATAGTAAGCCTGGACCGCGCCCGCATCGGTGGTCAGCACCTGAACTTCATGGCCTTGCGCGGCCAAGACTTCACCAACGCGCTTGCAAAGCATTTCAGTGCCGCCGACCACCGGGTGATAGGCATGCGGCACGTGCAGGATACGCAATAGACTTCTCTCATCGGGCGACACCTGCACGACCGAGCCTCACCAGAACTTGCGTTTGGTGAAAAAGCGGCCGAGGCGATACGAGGTGGATTCCGATAGATTCTTTGCAATCCGGCGTTCTTGCGCGAGCAAGTCTTCGAGCGCGCAAAAAATATCGTCGGCAACCGCCATCGGATCGACAAGACGCTCCCAGTTCTCGCGCACGTGATTCCAGGCGACGCGCGCAAGCTCGGCGTAAGCGCCGGTCAGGTTCCACGTTTTCTGGCCTTCGTGCATCCGTAAATTCGCCCAATGCCGATCCACGCTGGCGAAGACGCAACCCGATTTAGCCATGTCCATCCACAAACACTGATCGAAGCAATAGTGCAGATCTTCGCGCAGGGGACCGGCCTTGTCGAAAGCCCGGCGCCGGAACAAAGCTTCGGGCTGGACGATCAGGCGGCGGTTACGCCAATTCGCGTTGATTTTGAGAAAATCGTCGAGGCTGCGCAGCGGCGACGGCTCCATGAGCCGGTCGCGGCTGTCGCCGTACCAAAGCCGGCACCGGCCGGAAACGACATCGACACCAGGCCACTTCCCGAACAGCTCGGCCGCTTCCGCCAATACGCCGGGCTCATAAACATCGTCGGAATTGAGCCACGCCAGTATCTCGCCGCCCGCCCTGGCAAAGCCTTTGTTGATCGCATCGGCCTGGCCGTTATCCGGCGCGCTCGTCCAGAAATGGAAATGGCGCTCGTATTTGCGTAGAATATCTGCGGTGCCGTCGGTGCTGCCGCCGTCCATCACAATATATTCGAGGTTCGGGTATTTCTGATCGAGGACAGAGGCAATCGTTTGCTCGATAAAGCGACCCTGGTTGAAACTCGGCGTAACGACGGTGATTTTGGGAAGCGAAGCGCTCATCGGTTGCGGCGATATGCGCTAGATAACCGGTATGTAGCCATGGCGGCCGCCGAGCTGATAGCGCGGATTGCGGCTGCGCTGCCCGATCACGGCGGCCGGAACGCCGCCGACGATCGACCAAGCGGGCATATCTTTGGCGACAACAGCGCCGGCGGCGACCACGCAGCCCTCGCCGATCCGCACGCCGGGAAGGATCACGGCGCGGCAACTGACCCAGGCGTAATCTTCGATAACGACTTTGCCGCCGACGATGGCAAAATCCGGATCGTCGGGATCGTGCTGCTCGGTCCAGATCCACACACCCGTGCTCAAATTGACATTGCGTCCAAGTTCCAGACCTTGGCGCGCGTCAAGAATGGCGTGATGGCCGATAACAGTGTTTTCACCGATCTTGAGCGCGCGGAAATTCCTGATCTCGGCGCCACCGTAAATCACGCTCGTCGCGGGGAAAGAAAAGCCGTAGACGAAGCGGTACAAAGCCCGCCTGACCGAATGCCCCGGCAGTTTTCCGATCACGACGATGCCATAAAAGCACCAGCCGGATTTCCACCAGCGGAGCCGGCGTACGATCGAATGCAGCGTGGCCATCGCGGACTTGCCTGTCCTAAGCTCGACTAGGCCCAGGTCCGGCGCACGAGCGAAAACTCGTCCAGGCTTGCGATCATTCCTCTGGCATAATCATCCCAGCTTGTCGCGTTCGCCAGCCTCCGGCCCGCCACGGCCTTTTCCTTGCGGACACTTTCGTTACGCAGCTTCAATATGCAATCCGCAAGCGCCTTGGCATCGGTCGGTTTGAACAGCAAAGCGGCTTCGCCCAGCTGCTCCCTCGCCCCGGGAATGTCGGATGCAACGACCGGGCAGTCCAAGGCAAACGCCTCCATTGGCGGAATGCCCTCCGGACCGCAAAAAGTCGGGTACACGAGGCAGAAAGCATTCACGTAAAGATTCACGAGTTCTGATTGCTCGACGAATCCAAGGAAACTTACGCAATCGTCCAGACCAAGCTTTCTTGCGTGCTGCCGGACGAATTGTTCATTACCCTTGTCTGACCCGGTAAAGACCACCCGCAAATCCCAGTTTTCCCGCTCTCTGAGATGTCTGCACGCTTCAAGAACGACCGTATGGTTCTTGTGCGGCCAAAACTGGGACGGATAAAACAAGTAATCATGTGCGCCAACTTCGGCCGCCAAGGCGGTTCTATTTTGCGACGCACTTTCGGACGCAAGTGCGAAAGAAGGAGCAGGCGAAGCCAATACCTTAATTCGCTCGCGCGGCACCTGATAAAAATAAGCGATTTGCTCCTGCTGCTCATGAAGTCCGACATAGATCAGGCTCGCCCGTCTCAGCACTTCCGCCGCCGCTTGCTCTCGCCTGTTCCACTCGCCGCCGTTACTGATTTCGGGAAACCATGGATTGAGGCGGTGCTGGAGGTCCCAAAGCGTCGTTGCGTAGGGGACGTCCATCGTTATGTTCTGCCAGGGCACAAGGCGAACGACGAATTCAATGCCTTCGCGTCGCAGCACTCGTTCGTCCCATGACGGCATAGGCGCGGCTGCAGGCAAGGCGCGACGCATCGCCCGGCCTAGAAAATTTGGCAAATACTCCGAAACACGCTCTCGCGCCGAAAGGACGTTTGTTCTTTCCGCGTCCAAATTCAGCATGGGATAGTCGGAAAATGCGCCGGCAAATTCCGCCCCATCGCCGAGGCAACAAAGCACAAACTCATGTGAGATTGTGTCTCGCAGCCGGTTGAGCGCTTTGATGAGTTCGACGGCGAACACATAGGCGCCGCCATCGGCGGGAACGAGTGGCGAGATTGCCAGTCCAATTTTCATACGTCAGCTGGGCAATGCGCGATAAATGCTGCCGCGCGGGACGAAGCGGCTCACTGACGTAAGCTTGCCTTCAGCAAGTCGGCAATTTCTTCGATATCGGAATCGCTCAAGCCGGGAAAGCTTGGCAAACTTATGCCGCGCTGCGAAATCTCCTCGGCTTGCGGGTAGGGCTCGCGTGCGAGGTACATCGGCATTTGATGCGCACAATGAAAGACCGGACGCGTTTCGACGCCATGGTCAGCCAGGAATCGGGCAATACGGTCCCGCTCGGCGCCTTTGGGAAGCAGTACGCTAAACAGCCAGTGTGAACTCACTACCTCCGGGCTTGGCTCTTGAAATGTGACCGGGCTATTGCCGAGCAGATTGCGATACATTTCGGCGATTACGCGTTTGCGAGCGACAATAGCCGGCAGTCGCTCGATTTGCGCAAGGCCGATGGCAGCGCAGATATTCGTCATGCGATAATTGAAGCCAAGCTCGGTGTGCCAATAGCGCCTTTCCGGATCTTGCCCCTGGTTTTTCAGAAACCGCAGACGAGCTGCAAGTTGCGCGTCATGGGTGGCGACCATTCCGCCTTCGCCGGTGGTCACCGTCTTATTGCCGTAAAAGCTGAAACAGGCGACGTCGCCCAACGCGCCGGCCTGGCGTCCGGCTAAAGTAGCGCCCAAGGCTTCGGCGCAATCTTCGATGAGCAGCAATCCCCTAGCCGAGGCGATCTTTCGCAGCGCGTGCATATCGGAAACGGCACCATACAAATGAACCGCCATGATCGCTTTGGTGCGCTCGGTGATCCTGCTTTCCACTTCATCCGGATCGATAAGCCAATCCGACGAGCGGCTATCGACGAAAACCGGCTTTGCGCCGGTTTGAACGATTGTATTTACGCTCGCAATGTAGGTAAGCGTCGGCACAATCACTTCATCGCCCGGTCCTATACCCAATCCATGCATCGCCACATGCAGTGCGACCGTCCCGTTCGATACGGTGATCGCGTGCGGCACGCCGACGGCGCGCGCGAATTCCGCCTCGAACCGCGCGGTGAACGGTCCATTGGAAGAGATCCAAGTCGAATCGAGACATTCCAACACGTAGCGCCGCTCATTGCCCGACAAATCCGGCCGATAAACCGGAATGACCTGCTTCGGCCGCTCAGCTGCGATTTTCGCGGATAAATCCGCCATAGCGATCCCCTTTCTAGGCTTCACGGCCGATCGCCGGCATCCGGCGAGGAGTATTCAATTTTCAACGTGCTCTGCTTAGACATTCTTACTACAAACCATCCATTTGCCGACGGAAAGATCATCGGCCCAAGTCGAGTCCAAAATCTGCACGTGCGGATAAACGTTCCTGAATTTCCGCTCCCACCAGGACAGACTGTTGTTTTGAACGGACTGGGACGTCCTGATCCAGCCCATATCGCGATTTTTCCGATCGGCGGGAATCATGTGAAATGTCGAACCGCTAACGACGCGGAAGCATTCGCGCAGACACTTGTCGATGCCCTCATCGTCGAAATAATGCAGTGACCCAAGCGTATATCCCCAATTGAATGAATTGTCGGAATAGCAACGCATGTCTGTTGCGTCGATAACGGCCAATCGATCACGCGGAATACCGGACTCCAGGGCTTTGTCGATAAGTGTTTTCGAAAAATCGCACCCGTGGACATCCAAACCTGGAAATTGCCTCAATATGTTGATCGCTCGACCCAGTCCGCAGGCGACGTCCAAAACACGTCCGGTTCGACCGGCCATAATCAATTGAATCTCAGTCCAGGCGTTACCCTCCCCCCACCGATCGAGAACCCGCACCAGATTCGGATCGGTGAATACACTATTATCGGGACCATCCGCGTGTCGGATTACCGGAGCAGATCGAGCTACCCGGTTTCGCAACCTTTGCGCTCCGTTCCACAACGCCGGTGGACACAGCGATTTAACCAAAGACCTCATCGATTAGACCTCAGTTGAACGCGCGCTCGCCGATCCCGCTCAGACCGCGTCACCGGAATCATTACGCAATTTATCGCGAATCTTAATATGATCGCTCCAGGTGAAAGATTCCAGGACAGCTGTTTGTCGAGAATGCAGAACGCGGCCAACACGATTGCGTACTCTTCTCCACAGTTTGAACGGACGGCTCTCGATCAGAGGCTTCCATTCCAAATTCGAAAAAGCGAATACATCTCCTTGGATGTGCCAAAGTCGCATATCCAACTGCTTTGCCATCCACAGCAAAGCGCGCATCGAAAAGAAACTGATATGCTGCCCGCCCTCGAAAGCCCAGTACCACCAGTCGGCGCCGGGCAAGTTCTCTTCATCGAAGCAGGTCGCAGAGAAAAAGCAGGTCTGAAACTTAAACTCTTTGCGAGTACTCAGTAAAAATTCGATTGGATTGGGAAGATGCTCAAGAACTTCGAAGGCAACAGCTACATCGTATTTTCCGGATTTTGCCTCAAAGCCCTTTGCCAACAGATTCTCGCAATATTTGTCGCTCCAAGAAAAGTCTATTCCCTTATCTCGCATGCCCCGCACGAACAGTCCGTAACCAGCGCCGAGGTCGATACCATTGGAAACCCGGTGCCTCCTGTTCTGCGAAAGGCATCGGCTAATGGTTTCAATATTAGCCAGGTTTCTGCCGAGGATGCCGGTATCCAGGGAGCTAATTGCCTCTGAATACGCCTCATCGAGCCAATGTGGCTCGCGCACAAAAATGTAGCCGATCTTTTCGTCGTAGTAATAATCGGCTGGATATTTCCCCAGCACCTGATGCCGAAACAGCAATCGCGCTGTGCCACCGGACATCGGCGAGACGACGCTTGATTGTGCGGCTTTAAGGCTCTCAGGTGCGAAGTCCTGCCTTAGACCACCTCTTCCAGATAGCTCCATCTCGGTTCTCGCGAATCCAGTGCAGCAATCAAGCGTTGACGGTGTTATACCGCATCAGATCACTGATCTTTACCGTTCCATTCGTTTCAATGTCCAAGAGCGGCATGCTGGCAATTTCGTCGATGCGAGATTGTCCCGAGAGAAGATTCAGTTGGCCGGCCCGATCGCGAGAGTCGCGCACATGGCATTCTCTGTAGGCCTGCGCGGCGGTCAATTTGGGTTGTCCATTCAGATGACCTTCTTTGACGAAAAACGCATTGTTGCCGGCATTGTTGCAACCGACCAGAGCATAACCTTTGCGGCTTGCAAGCAGTTCGAGTGCCTTGAGCGAGCATCCAAAATAGAGGTGCGAATAGTGGGCGCGACCGCGATCGAAAGCCGGATCGTAGGGAACGGTGACCGCTCGGGATGCGCCGAACAGACTATTGTACTCGACGATAACGATGACCGGGGCAACCGCGGAAATGCGCTCCCAAACCCAATAGTCGTTGCCGTCGATGTCTATGCTGAGGAGCCCGATCCGGCCGGCAAATCCGGCGCTGGCAATCAGGTCGTCGATACTGTCACGGTCGATAAAAGCCTGCTTTACCGTCAGATCGTACTTCCAATGGAGCGGCCGGTTGCGGACTGCGGCCATGTTCGGGCCGCTGGAATCCATGATGAGGCCGCGCCAATTGTCATTGATCAACAGAAAACGGGTATTTGCCTCGGAATAGTCGCCGACGCCGAACTCGACAAAACTCGCCTCTGCCGGCGAAATGCCCGTGCGGCGAATGAGGTATTGAATAATCCCGTCTTCGCCAAACTGAGAGAAGACGGAAAACTCCGCCTCGCCAAGCTCGTGCACCGCGGCGTCAGCCTTCATCCGCCGGATTAGGCCCTTTGCCGCGAGAATTTTTGCATCCGCAATGTCGTCGCGCAGAGCGGCAATCTCCGCGCGCATCGCGAGACTGTCTTCACGAACCGAGCGCATCCACTGGCGCGTACGTGAGATAAGATTCATATTTTCGGAATATTGCGCTCGGAATAACCGAGGCGGTCTAAGACCGGCTGCGCCGACTTCCTGATCTTTTCTGCAAGCTCGGGCTCGATCGGGACCCGGGGGCCAGCCGTCTGTTCCCTCCGGGCGTGTTGCAATCCGCCCCACGCCGGATTGCGCGCATTAAATCGCTCCTCGTCGGCGTTCATGACTGCAAAACTTGCCCGCTCGACGGCAGTCGTGATGACTTCATCCTTCAACTCAAATCCAAGGAGCTGATAGATCTCCCACAACACGGCGGCGGGATCGTTGCGCAATTCCTCATATTTGATCAGACATACCGTAGAGCGGAAACGGTCGGCGGAAACTCCGTCGAGCCATCCTGTCGTATGCGAAACCCACGCTGCAATGCCAAAACCCGGGTGATCGACGAACTGGCGAATGTCCCCGGAGAACATTCCAAGCTCGACAGCAAACTTGTAGTAAGACGCCATCACGTCGACCGGGTTCCGCACCAGCAATATGACCTTTTTATATTTCGGGTTATAGGCGGAATGGCACTGGATCATCCGGAAACCCGGGAAACGGGTGGAGATTTTCGGGATGTGCGGGCTTACCTCGAGACTGGGAATGACATCCTCGCCGCCGAAAAAGGTCATTCGCCGATCGATGCCCGACATCAATAAATTGACATTGCCAAGCATGAAGCCGAACCAGACATTGCCGGATCTAGGGTACCCGACAAGAAAAAGGTCGGAGACCGCAGGACTGATCGGCATTGTTGCGTCGAAAGCGTCGCCGCGCGCGGAGTCGGCGAACCGAATGATTCGGCGGAGCTGCGATTTCAGGAATCCCGAAGGGTTTGATTTCACGCGATCACCGTGCCGACATCTCGCGTATTCCGCTCTTGGGATACGCCAACGGCCTCAATGCGCCATTCTAGCTTCGGGCAAACCGCGCCGGGCCAATTATCCGGCAGATAAGTCGTCCCCTGATTGCCGATGCCTTCGACGACAAACGAGCCGACATCGAGCGGAGTAATAAGTTGTTTCTGTCCGGGAATGCTGGCGCCGATGCTTATCGAATAGCGACCCCTGTTCAACAAACAACCGGGAATGACGCATGTCGTCCGATATTGTCCGGCTGGGCTTTTGACACCTGCCCGTTTCTGATGGTCCGTCGTGGTGAACGCCACTTCGCCGGCGGCGGTCATGAGCTGGAACGTAAATCGCTCTCCCACAATCTCGCATCGCTGAGAGTATGTGGCAACGAGTTCGAGGTCCTCATCGGCCTGGACCGCACCGCTGATGCCGGATCGCGCGCCGTGTAAGTGAACCTCCATCAACTCGATCTCGCTGCCGCCGGGACGCGCGCCCGGATCCCATCGCCAACTCCCCTGATCGTGGCCAGCGCCTCTTCCATGGGTAAGGTAAGTTTGAATCGCCTCGTCGACCGAGGCGTCGATCGCGACCCGCCCTTGCGAAAGGACCAGAGCACGGGCGGTTAGCGCGCGCACCGCGCCCAGATTGTGACTGACGAACACGACGGTTCGTCCGCCGCGTGCGGCGGAGCTCATCTTGCCCAGGCATTTTTTCTGAAATTCGACGTCGCCGACCGCCAGCACCTCATCCACCAGCAGGATTTCCGGCTCCAGGTGCGCCGCCACTGCGAAAGCGAGCCGCACATACATGCCCGAGGAGTAGCGCTTCACCGGCGTATCGAGAAACTTTTCCACCTCGGCGAAGGCGACGATCTCGTCGAACTTGCGGCGGATCTCCGCGCGGTTCATGCCGAGGATGGCGCCGTTGAGATAAACATTTTCACGGCCGGTCAATTCGGGATGGAAACCGGTGCCGACCTCGAGCAGGCTCGCCACGCGGCCTCTCACCTCGACCGCGCCGGTCGACGGCTCGGTGATGCGCGAGAGAATCTTCAACAGCGTCGACTTGCCGGCGCCGTTGTGGCCGATGATGCCGATCACCTCGCCGCGCGTGACCTCGAAATCGACGTCCTTGAGCGCCCAGAATTCCTCGAAGGTGTCGCCAGCGACGATGGCGCGGCCGCGCAGCAGATCGGATGTCGTGCGGATGAGCGCCTTGGTCCGCCGCCCGATGACGTCGCGCAATGCGGCGTAGCGCGCGCGCTCGGCCTCGTGGCCGATCACATATTTCTTGCCGAGCCCTTCGGCGCGGATGACGACGTCGCCGCTCATGCCGTAATGATTTTCCAAGGCCACAGGTGGCCCCGACAGGTCGGCGCGCGCGACATCAGGCCAAATTCACATGGCATCCTTCACTCGCCTTTTGAACAACATTTCGATGGGTGTCTGCACAAGAAGGTTTATTGCGGCGGAAATAACGACCGTGTTCAGCATGACGTTATAAACCGCCGTGCCGAACAGCCGCGGCAGATGAGACGCACCTTCGATTACAAAATAGTGGGTAAGGTAAATCGGATAAGACAATTCACCGAACCAGCGATCTAATGAGTTTCGGGCAGTGAGACAAAACACGAAGGGCAACGCGACAAGTACGAAAGCATAGAACTGAAGGAGGGAGCCGCTGAAAAGAAAAGTGCTTCCGATGAACACGGGGACTCGCTCAAAATTCGCAATATACAGAACGAGAGCTACCAAAAAGATGGGGCCGACTGCCTGGCTTCCACGAAACTCCCTAACGGCGGCGTATACGTGATACGCCAGCGACCCTGCACAGAAAAATGCCGCCTCCGACGGGAAGAAGCGATAATTCCAGGGATCGCTCGTCGAGATGTGTGCGTACACAAAATATCGCACCGTCAGTGACAATATAAGAATGATGATCAAGCCTAGTGGCCTTTTCACAACGAACGGCGCCATCGCATAAAACGCCATTTCCACGGGGAGCGTCCACGCCTGCTGCATAACGTGAAAGGAGTAAAGCGTCGCTCCGTGCGCGGTGAAATCGGTGGTGAATCGAAGCCCTTCGGCAGACGGAAACATAAACATCATGGCATCGGAGCCGAAAATAAAGACATTCGCAAAGAGCATAAAAATTTTGCCGTCCCAACGCAGAACATCGCTGCTCAGAATCACGTTCACGAAAGTCGGCTTGCCAAGCAAGAGGCACACTGCTGTCGAGGCGAGCAACAGGAACCAGTAGGTCGGATATAGCCGCAAGAACCGGTTGAAGTAGAAATCCGCACGCATGACATATCGTTGCGTGAGAATAAGCGCCATATAAAAGCCGCTGATAATATAAAAGCACTGGACCGCAATGACGCCGCCGACAAGTTGATTGCCGGTGATAGGAAAGACGCCTGCATGGGCCAGCAGAACTGAGATAGCCAATAAGACTCTGATGATTCCCATATGGCTTCTTCAACAAATTCAATAAAAAGGCCCGGAGATTGAAGCGCACTAACCAATCAAGTCGGCGAACATGCGCTCGGCGTGGCAGAACCACCCGATGCCGAATCAGAGGAAGAATGCGACGAGGTCGAGGCTCGCTGCAATGCGACCCGGGCTAGCCCATCCAGGCCAAAAATAACAGGACAAGCGCGAGCGCGCCGCCGGCCATCGCACCGGCGCAGGCATAAATTGCGCCCGTTTCCGCTGCATCCAGCCTGTGCTTGTTTTGACGCCACGCATACCACCCGCCGCTTGCGGCGCAGATCAGCACCCAGGCGGCGTACCCGACCCAATCCAGCATTGCGTTCCGATTTTTGTCCGTGACGCGCGGCCGACGCGACAGGATGGCGAGATAGCCATGGCCGCGACAATCTCTTAACGGCAGGCCTCATCGGACGCGACATCGTCGCCAATTTATCCCTAAGTAAGTGTGCATGCGTGCGAATACTCATCCGCGCTTGTTTCGTCGCCGTGCCAGCGAACATTTGAAAATCCAGATATGCCTGACGGCCGATGCCGGAGAACTGCGATATCGCGCTCATCTCAAATCAGATCCGCGAACGTGCGCTCGGTGCGGCGGAAATAGCCGATGCCGAACCAGAGGAAAAAGGCGACGATGCCGAGGCTCAGCAAGAAGCCCGGCACGTAAAGCGGGCTCTCGCCGCCCAGGAGGCACCAGCGGAAACCGTCGATGATGCCGACTACCGGATTGAGGCTGTACAACAGCCGCCATCGCTCCGGGACTACCGCACTGGAAAAGCCGACCGGCGAAATATAGACCCCGAACTGCATGATGAACGGGATGATGTAGCGGAAGTCGCGATATTTCACGTTGAGCGCGGTGATGAACAGCGCCGGCCCCAGGCTCGCCAGCACGGCGAGGAGGACGAAGCCCGGAAGCAGCACGAGTTTCCAGTCGGGCCAGAAGCCGAACCACAGCATCAAGCCGAACATCAGCGCGAGATTGATGCCGAAGTCGACCAGCGCCACTACCGCCGCGGACGCCGGAATGATGATGCGCGGAAAATAGACCTTGCCGACAAGACTGGAATTGCTGACGAGGCTGCTCGACGCCTCGCCGAGAATGCTGGAAAACAGGAACCACGGCAGCATGCCGGCGAAGACAAGGACCGGATAGGGGACTGTGCCGTCACTCGGTAATTTGGCAAGGCGGCCGAACACGATCGTGAAGATGATCATTGTCAGCACAGGGCGCACCAGCGCCCAGGCAACGCCGATCACGGTCTGTTTGTAGCGCACCGCGACATCTCGCCAAGCCAGGATGACGAAAAGCTCGCGATAGTGCCACAGATCCGACCAGTAATGCCGGTCCGCGCTGCCGGCTTTTAGAACAAGGGTGCGTTCAGCGGTCATGGCCGCCAGCGCTCGTTGGCCGCGATCGTCTTCGAAGCTCGTCGAGAACGCTAAAGTGAAGTATCAATGTCGTGTCACCGGATGCGTCATTGCAATTGGGCGTACACGTCGCCCCACCCGCCATCACCGACGCCCGACAGGTGCGCCCGAATATCCGCAAGGCCCGCCCACTCAGCGAGCTGGAATTCCATCGATTCAAACGACGAGTAATTAAAGCGATACGAGCCTATTTGTTCTAACCGATCCAAACAGGCAAATGCGGCGCGCATATTTTCGGAAGTGAATTCGAAGCTCACGAGACGGATGGGGACCGAGAGGCCGCGCAAAACAGGCTCCTCGTGACCTTCTACATCTATTTTCACGAACGCCGGACGGCCGAACTCGTTGCACAACACGTCGAGAGTAGTGGTCTGCACCGTTCGCGCCGGCTCCCACCGATGCCCGGCAAATCTGCCGCTTTCCACCGTCCGCCTCATCCACTCCTCGGACATCGTCGAGAGAACTTGCGTTTCGCCGACGTAGAAATCCGCCGTGCCGACGGAATCCGAGATCGCGCAGTTCTTCATTGTTATTTGGCTACCGAAGGCCCGCTTGAGAACCGCAGCGCAAAATGCCTGTGGCTCGACCGCAATCACCCGACAGCCGAGATGGAGAAACACCTTCACGCGAGGACCGACATTTGCGCCGATGTCAAAAACGAGATCACCGGGTTTCAAAAAGCGATCATAAAATTTGGCGAACTTATCGTCTTGTGCCGACCATTTGAGAATCTCTTTTGCCGCGCGCGCGGTCCGCAAATGAAACGCGAGCGGCTCATAAAGCGGCGTTCGCTGGAGTACATTTTTGAGAAGTTCACGAATGGACAAATTTGTACCGGCGAACGTCGCGTCCTGACAGGAAGGTTTTTCCATCCGCAAAGCTAGCCGGCCGAGGCGATCGCGTCTTTGGTCACGCTATCGAAGAGCTGCCGGTTGTCGCGCGTCCAGTCGATAAGCTCATCGACACCCTCGCGCACCCCAGTCGACGGCCGCCAACCGAGCAGCTTTTCGGCCTTGGTCACGTTGCAGACGAACACCGGCTGATCGCCCGGCCGCCAGTCGCCCCATTTGAGTGGAATTTTATTGCCGAGCGTCTGTTCGAGCTGCGCGATCAGCTCGCGCAGCGACAAAGTATTGTCCGGGCCACCACCGATATTGAACGCCTGGCCGGTGACGCGATTGCGATGCGCGAAGGCCGCTTCATAGACGCGGACCAGATCGCCGACATGCAGCACGTCGCGGATCTGCTTGCCGTCGCCGTAGATGGTGATCGGCTTGCCGAGCACCGAAGCGATGGTGAACCAGGCCACCCAGCCCTGGTCCTCGATGCCGAATTGGCGGGTGCCGTAGATGCAGCTTTGGCGGAACGTGACGGTCTTGAGCCCATAAATGCGTGCGTAATCGATGGTGTACTGATCGGCCGCGCCCTTGGAGCAGCCATACGGCGAATGGAAGTCGAGTGCCCGCTCCTCGCTCACGCCGCCGGCGGGATCGCCGTATTCGTAACGGCCGTTGCGCTCGACGACGCCGAGATCCTCCATCCTGCCATAGACCTTGTTGGTCGAGGCATTGATGAAGAAGGTCTGTGGGCTTTTGCGGCGAACCGCTTCCAGCATATTGAAAGTGCCAAGCGCGTTGGTGTCGAAATCCGCGCGCGGATCCTCGACCGACGTCGTGACCGCGACCTGCGCCGCGAGATGCAGCAGCGCATCGGGCCGGATCTCGCCGACAATGCGCTCCACGGCGTCGCGGTCGCGGACGTCCGCTTGCACGAAACGCGAGGGGCGCGCGTTTTGCAGCCAGGCCAGATTCTCAGGCGTCCCCTTGCGCGAAAGATTGTCGAGCACGGTCACGGTCCAGCCCAATTCCTGAAAGTGCCGCGCCGAATGCACGCCGATGAAGCCGGCGCCGCCGGTGATGAGGATCGAGGTCACGCCACCGCCTTGGTCAAATCGGGAAAGGCGCGGCTGAATTCGGTCCAGAAAACATTTTCCGCCCGGGCGGCCGAGTAATGGCGCAGCACCAGGTCGCGCGCACCGTTACCAAGACGTTCGCGCCGGTCGCGATCGCTCACGATCGCGACGATGGCGTCCGCCATTGCAGCGGCGTCAAAGCCGACCAGGCGCCCGGTTTGCTCGTCGATGACGAATTCTTCCGGCCCGCCGCAGCGCGTCGACACCACCGGTATCCCGCACGCCATGGCTTCGAGCGCGGCAATGCAAAGCCCTTCCTGATGCGACGGCACGACCAACAGATCCAGCATCCGCAGCTGGTCGCGCAGCATTTCGGGAGCCAAATAGGGACGCAATTCGACATTGCGGCCGATGCCGCGCGCGGCGATTTGCGCCGCCATCGCGGCGCTCGGCTCGCCACCGATGAGAACCGCGCTGATATCGTGGCCGCCCTTCCGAACGATCGACAGCGCGTCCAGCAGCAGCCCGATATTCTTACGCGGATCGTCGAAACGGCCGGAAAAGCCGATACGGCCGCGGACGCGGCGATCCGGCTGCGGACTGAAAAAATCGCTATCGATCGGCATCGGCAGCACGCCGCGCACCACGGGCCGCCCGGCGATGCCGTCCAGCGTCGTTCGCGTGTATCGGCTCAGCGCCAGAATTGCGCCGCGGCCGAGGATCGCGCGCTCCAGGCGCTGTGCCGCGGGCCCAACGACGGCGCGATCGAACGCGGCGCGCGCGGGCGAGAATTCCCGGACCCTATGCTCGCGATCCGCCTTCCACCCGGATGCGAGCCACGCGACAAAATTCCGGCCGGTCTGGTAGAACGGCATGGCGCCAAGCGCATTTCCGGAAACGACGACATAGGCCTGCACGCTCTCGATGACGCTGCGCCAGCGCGCAGTGGCCGCATAGTGCGTCACTTCGAGCTCCGGCAGCCAGGCGCCGATCGCATGGGTCTCACAGCCATCGAGTGCGGTGCGCGCTTCATGGCCGACCTGACCGCCCAATAATCGGATGAACGGAACCGACATCGCAGGCGAGATCGAATACGGCTCGTAATGCGCCAGCACCGGCGCGTAGCCATGCCTGCGCAGCGTGTGCACGATGAAGCCGGTCATTGTCGGCACCCCGCCGCTGACCGGTGCAATCGTCGAGATCAGGACGCGCGGCGCTCGGGCGCCATTTGCAGGCACCGTTGCCGGGGCCAGCATCACGCGACCGCCAAGATCGTCGATCCGAGGACCATCGTCGACAAAATTTCGATGCAAAATTTCTATGAATGAACGACGGCAAGCTACCGCAGTTCGGGTGAATCAATCACCCGATAAGAGTGGAGTGACCGTGGACGAAGCGATGCCCCGCCTACCCCATTCCATTCCCGCCAGCTGTGACCTGCAACGAACCTGCCCCGCCCAAGCCGGATCTCTGCAACCCGACCGCATCTGCCGGCAGACTGTACCACCGGCCTGCCCGGCGGCAAACTGTTGAGAAGCCTAGCAAAACCCAAGCATTTCGTCCAAACATTTTGCCCGGCTGCGGGCTCACAATCCGGCGCCAATTTGCTCACCTACGACTCGTGACCAGCCCCGAGCCCAGGGCTCGGGCGCGTTACCAGCAGTTTCTACAACTTCTACGTGTTTATCCATCCAAATCTCAACCGGGGTGGTAAATCCGGTCTTGGCGCGGTTCACCACTGCTTCCGGCAATGGCCGCGACGGCGCGCCGGCCAGCAGACCCTTGCCGGCCCGCGTGCGCACCGCCAGCGGTGCCAGCCGCGCCAGCAAGACGCTGTCGACCAGCGGCACGCGCACTTCGAGCGAATGCGCCATGCTTGCCCAGTCGGTATCGCGCAAGAGCTGGTTACGCATATACAAGGACGATTCGAGCGTGGCGACGCGCGCAAATGGGGTGCGTGGACGCGGCTCGAGTTGCGCGCCGATCATCGCGAGCGGCCGCAACCTTTCCATCCCTTGCGCCACCAACTCGGGATCGAGCACCGTGCCGAGCTCCCAAGGCATGAACAGGCCGCGATTCAACAGATAGGCACCGGCATAACTGCCGCCGTATTCGAGAAACCCCGCCGATTTGGGATGCGCGCCGAGCCTGCCGGCGGTACGCGTTGCGACGCTTCGCAAAAAAGCGCGCGGCAGCGGGATGCGCGACGGCAGAGCCATCATGCGCACCCATTTCGGCAAGTTACGGAAGGACGGATAACCGCCCAACAGTTCATCGCCGCCCAAGCCCGAGACCGCGACTTTCAAGCCGAGTTCGCGGGCCGCCTTCGCCACGAACCATGTGTTTATTCCGTCGATCGACGGTTGATCCATCGCCTCAATGATGCGGGGCAGATCGGCCTCAAACTCGGCGCGGGAGACGATTCGCGTCGTATGCTGCGTGCCGTAAAGGCAGGCAACTTCGGCAGCGAGCTGCGTCTCGTCCTGCGGCAGCCCGCGAAATTCATCGAAACCGACGGTGACGGTGGTGATGCTTTGGGCTCCCGCATCGCGCATGAGGCCGACGAGCGCGCCGGAATCGACGCCCGAGGAAAGGAAAGCACCGACGGGAACGTCGGCAACAAGGTGGCTACGCACGGAATCCCGAAGCGCCTCACGAACAGTCGCGCCGTCATCCGATCCCGATCGTTCCTGCTGCTCGGCAGCGCAATAGGTTTGCGCGATCGAGTAATAAGGCCGCGGCGAACCCGGCCCGTTGCGATCGACGACAATTGTGGCGCCGCTTGGCACGCTGCGGATCGCGCGAAACGTCGTGAACGGCTCCGGCACACTGCCGAACAGATAGAAGCCGACCGCGCCCGCCGGATCGACGTCACTCGCGATCGCGCCGGTCGCGAGTAGAGCCTTGACCTGAGACGCAAAGCGGACGGTGTGCCCATCGTCGCTGTAATAGAGCGGCTTGATCCCATATGGATCGCGCGCCAGCACAAGCACGCGCTCCCGGGCATCCCATAGCGCGAACGCAAACATGCCACGCAATTCGCGCACCATCTCGATGCCGCGGTGGGCATAAAGATGGAGCATGACCTCAGTGTCGGACTCGGTGCGGAACCGATATCCGGCCGCCTTCAGGGAACTACGCAATTCCTTGTAGTTATAAATTTCGCCGTTGAAGGTTATGACGAAGCGGCCGTCTTCCGATTGCATTGGTTGCCGGCCGGTGTCCGATAGGTCGATGATCGCAAGGCGGCGATGCGCGAGCCCAATGCGTGCGTCTTCGGCAACCCAGAGACCATCGCCGTCCGGCCCGCGCCACTTCATTTGATCGCTCATGGCGATCAATTCCGGCCGCGCGATGGTGTTCGCGGCGTGATGATAGGTGAAGATTCCTGCGATCCCGCACATCGTCCGGTATCAAAGTTCTTTAATTTGATAGCAACTCAGCGACACTCGGTCGCACCACGCGTGGCACTGCCATAATAGAGACCGCAATTCCCGCAACATCGAATTTGATTTGAACGATTTACGATCGATCATTGAGTCGTAGGTGACGCTACCGCACTTCGGGTGAAATCGCGTCCCAAAGCCAAGGCATGTCGCATCGCAATAGACATTACAAAAGGAAGCCAGAGAAATATCCCATACTGACCCAACGGCTAGGGGCTACCGTGCGCAACAACTGGCGCGCCGCGGCCGGCGAACTCCCTCAATCTTCCCGCTGCCCGGGCATATTGGGATCCTGCACCCATTGCTCCCACGCCGGTTTGGCGGGCTTCTCGGGCTTGTCGGCGGTTGTGTCCAAAGCCGTCGGTAGTTGAGGCGTGGCCACTGCCGGTATCTCTGCCGCGCTCTCTGCCGACGCGGTCTTGGGCTCCGTCATCTCATTCGGAGCGGGGTCCGGTTGTGCGGGATTTTTGGGCGTAACAGTGGGAGTGTCCAAAGCCGTCGGTACTTGAAGCTCGGCCGGCCTCGGTGTCTCTTCCTGGCTCCCTTCTGTCACGATATCGAACTGGACCGTCATCTCACTCGGCGCGGCATCCGGTTGTGCGAATTTTTCGGGCGTACCGGTGACACTGTCCAAAGCGGTCGATACTTGAGGCGCGGCCACGCGCGGTGTCTCTTCCTCGCTCCCTGCTGCGGTAACATTGGGCCTCACCGTCATCTCATTCGGCGCGGGGTGGTTTTGCCACTGGTCGGGCCACGTCCCCCAACGCCCCAGCGACGGTTCAGCGGGCTTTTCGGGTGCCCTGGCGGGATTATCCAAAACCCTCGGCACTTGAGGCGCGGCCAGGCGGAGTGCCTTTTCCTTAACTCCGTCTGCCGCGATATTGGGCCGATCCCGCATCTCTTTTGGCGCGGGATGGTTTCGCCACTGATCGGGCCACTCGATATCCTCCCCCCACCGCCCCTGCGGCGGTTGTGCGGGGGTTTCAGGGGAGTCCAAAACCGCGGGCACTTGGGGCGCCTCCGCGCGCGGCTTCTCTTTTTTACTGCTCAGGGCCGAGAGACCTGGAAGTCGATCAAAGTTGGCGAAGGATTGCACGACGTCAGCAGGGAGCCCCGTCGTGACCTTGGACCCGATTGTCGCCTCATTCTGCGAAGCGTTGCGCAGCACTGTAGATTCTTCGAGCGTGCCGACAGGATTGTCCAAATCCATCGGTACGTGAGGCGCCGCCACACGCGATGCCTCTTCCTCCCAACCTTCAGTCGCGATAGTGGACTGGGCCGCCACCACATTTGGCGCGGCATTGAGCGGTTCGATCAAAAGCGCGCATGAAAAGGCGAATACCGCCATCATCGCACCAGTCCGCAGCGGATAATCAAAAAGGGAATGCGCGATAATAAGTGCAATGGCGATCGTCGCGGCGCGGGCAAGGAGAACATCGATTGCGCGAATGTTCTCGGTAGGACGCCGCCAGATCTTTTCAGACCCCATGAAAAACCAGATCGCAAACACGGCAACAAGGATTACACCCACTGCGCCGTTCTCAAGCGTGAGCTCGAGGAAATCGTTGTGCGCATGGTTGATGTAGACATTGGGAATGGCATCTTGCGACGACTCAAAAGGCGGATACGCCGACACAAACGTGCCGACACCGCTGCCGAACGGCAAATAAGCGTTGGCAGCCGCGATGGTATTGTGAGCAATCGCTGTTCTCGCGTCGTGCAACGGATCGTAGAATCTGTCGAGGATGCGATAGAGAACAAATTGAACGACAAGCACGATCGCCACGATCGTTGAACCCAATATTAGCCTGACTGGAGTCACTCCGGCCGCCCTGCGCCGATCCGTTAGTGACAGCGCAAACACCCCAAATATCGCCACAATCGTGAGCCCAAGCCCGGCGCGCGACCGCGAAATGGCCTCGGCCGCTATGAGGATGACGAGGATCAGAAGACTCGCTGTAAGCGTCGCGATTGATTTTGTTTGAATACTTCTTCGATCAGTCCAGGAGCCGGCTGTGAAGGCCACATCCGTCGCCCACGCTGCGGCGTAGAGCAAGAGCACGTAGATGAGCGAGGCAAAATGATTCCTATTTGCAAAAAATCCAACCGCGTCGTTCACATTCGTGTACGCAAAGAACCGCAACGGACTCGAAGGACCCTGGGCAACCTGAAGCAGCCCGACAAACGCTCCGAGAATGCCGACGCCGAGCAAGATCAAACTCATCAGCCGCCGTTCGCGGTAGCTGAGTTGAATCACACCGAGGAAGATTGCCATAGGCGCCAACAGCGAAAGCGCGCTGAGCCATGTTGCGCCTGGCGCGACACTCACCGGAAACCACGGCAGCTCGCGTCCCAGCAGATCAAATATCCCCGCCATCTCTTCCCGATTGGGTAGTCTTGTCCAAAGCCATGGCGGCAGCGGGACAAGCTGAAGCAACGGTACGATCGCAATCGCCAAACAGAGCATGAGCGCCCACTCGGCGGGACGTTTGCTTTCGGTCCACGGTAACGCGAAGAGCGACGACAGCGCGACCAAAAATGCTGGAATGGCGAACAATTCGAGAATCGTGTCCGACAAAAAGCCGCCCCGCGTACCGCCTCCAAGTAGCAATGATGAAACCAGCGTAAAGGCGCAGAGACTAAAGAAAAGACTGGGGCGCTTTTCCCACAGGCGCGAGGGGTCGAACTCTCTCAGCTGGAGTCCCAGAGGGTGGTTTCGAAGCGAGTCCAGAAAAGCCATGATTCCCAGATTTCTTCCTTGCAACGAGGCCTGTTACTCGCTCGATTCCTGCGAGTCCCGCTCGCCGGTTACCCGGGAAACAGAAAGCTCACTAAACAAAATGGTTCCGGAGACGAGCTGCTCGGAGGCCATTCGCGCGTCGAGATCGAGCTGCACGTATTGAGCGCGGCAACCTGCCGCCGGAACCGTGAAGATGAAATCGGTCGTTTTCCAGGTCGGCGTCATCCCGGTGATCATTGGGCTCTCGCCAATACGCATGTTCGAGTCGTCGGCACATACGACCCGCCACTTCAAACCGCGGGGACCAACGATCTTGCCGCTATATTGTCCATTGAATTGATAAGTCCCGGGCGCGAGCAAAACAAGTTCGTAAATGCTGTGATAGTCGACGCGCCCGTAGAGAAAATCGACCAGCAGCGCACGCTCATCATTCTTGTCCGGCCTCGGCACAATATCGATTGTGACACCCGATCCTTGCGTGATCACCCAATCAAAAGGCATCCCTGACGGGGCAACTTCGAAATTGCCATTGAAAAGTAAGGCGGCATTACTCAACTGGTCGGGAGGAAGAAATTGCAGCCAAGTATAATAGGCAAGGTCGTAGAGCTTGTGCGCGATCAAGGCCGTGAGATAGAGACCTACTTCTTCCGAAGTGGGCGGCGTCGGAGTCGTTTTGAGCGACAACAAAAGACCAAGTGGCGTGCGCGCGTCCGCCACACTTTGGGGCAGCAATGCAAAGAACAAGCCTCGCCACGGCGGGTTGCTGTTGAGAAGCGCCTTGACCGAGTCGCTTGCCGTTTTGTCTGCCGCGAAACGCGCCAATACCGGCACCACTTGTCTCGCCGTGTCGGGATCCGTCCTTAGCAAAGCATCTGCGTAAGAGATCGCCGACTTATAGTCGCCAGCCTCGGTGCTTTTGAGCATCAGCCAATAAACAGCAATAGTCTCGTGAAGGGACAATTGGACGGCAGCTTTCATGAACTTCAAAGCATCCGCATTGTCTTTGCTGACATCGGCGAGTTGGCCTAGAATCCGCAGAGCGCGCGCGTTCAGGGGCCCTTTCGATAGAGCAGACGCGGCCTCCGCGCGGATTGCAGAAACGTCAATACTTCGATTTTGATCGATAGTCGCAAAGGCATCGGACAGATTCCGGGAATCAGTACTCCCGTTCAAGGCAGTCCTGCCGGCGGTGCTTTTCTGTTGTTCCGGCGATTGATCCCCAGTTGCGGGTGACCCATCCGTGGTTTCAGAGCCGATTTTCTGCTGCGCGGGCGCCTGATCCGCACCGCCGACAGGCGTTGCATTCCAGATTTCAGGCGAGTTGAGTG